>ERZ773221.111-NODE-111-length-102327-cov-7.290539_pt1 | contig 102327 bp, 87 predicted proteins | sample MGYA00580994_ERZ773221 | MGnify/ENA primary metagenome ERZ773221 (study PRJEB29015, sample SAMEA2737758) | human gut metagenome | biome: human gut; feature: human-associated habitat; material: faeces | place: China | collected 2012 ... | reverse complement strand
CGAATGCCCGACAGCCAGGAAAATCTCTGATTTTTCTGGCGTGCACTGCGGACTGTGCTTCATGATATAAGAAAGACTATAACGGATAATTGCGAAACTCATCAAAGCATAAATAAAATTGTGAAAAATCAACAAAAGACATGAAAGACATTGGGGAACCGCCGGTTCTTAGAAGGTAGGTACAACTGCAAGTTGTGCCTAGCTTCTTAGCACCGTTGCGAGTGACACATAGCGAGAGCGTGTCTTGAATGTTTTTGTTGGTTTTGAACAATTTAAAGCATCTTAAGCAGAGTTTCGCAAACACTCCAAACCCCAGAGAAAGGACTTCCCTATGCTTTTGAAAAAAGAAAAACCCGCCCAGATCGATCCCCTCGAAAACTGGCCGGAACATTATTATGAAATAGAAAATGCCAAAGAAAGAAAAGAGCTCCTCGCTCAGGCGATCAGCCGGGGGCTGGATCTTCCAAATGATAATTACCGTATGAAATTGTTGGAAAAACGTTATGGAAAAGACGGCAAGAACGATGCCTTCATGAAAGCATGGATGATGATCAAAGCATCCGGTGCTGCCGGAATTTCTTTTTTCAACAAGCGGCATCTGCAAAAAGAATTAAAACAATATATGAAAGATCTCTGTCTGCTCGAATACGCACCTGAGAATGAAACAGAACAGGCAGTTCTGCTGACAGAGTGGGAAAATTTTGCGAAAGTTCTGCTTGCCTCCTGCACGGGAAGCAAAACTTATTGCTCCACTCTTTTTGGCATTGTGCCGATCAAAGATGCATCCGTTGCAAGAAAAATCGCGGAAGAGATCGACTTCGTCACAAGAACTTACCCACAAAAGCTCGAACTTGCTGACGAATTCGCTCCGTTCCGCGAAGTGATGGTCAACACCTACTGTAATATGATAGAAAATGGTTCTTCCTACTGGTACGAAGTTGTAAACTCCTGATCAGAGTAATCCCTGATGAGAATCAATAAAATCAGATTAATCCCTGGATTAGGATAAATAAAATCAATACCGGAAGCACAAACTGGAAATATGGTTTTAATCCTTTTGCGATCTTAAGACCTTTTCCAGTATTTGCTTCTTCCAGATAGTTATCAAATCCCCATCCCCATTTTGTGACGCAGAATAACAGATAAATAAGGGAACCACCCGGTAGCAACAGATTGCTCACAATAAAATCCTCACTGTCTAACACATCCCTGCCACCGATCAGGTGCAGATCACTCCACACATTATATCCAAGTACACATGGCATGCTGGCAATCAGTATGATCACACAGTTGACCAGTGCCGCTTTTTTCCGATTCCAGCCAAACATATCCATACAAAATGACATGATGTTTTCAAATACCGCAATAATCGTGGAAAAGCTTGCGAAAGTCATAAACAAAAAGAACAGTGTTCCCCATATACGACCGCCTTCCATATTTACAAATACGTTTGGAAGCGTGATGAAAATGAGTTTTGGTCCTGCCCCGACTTCCACGCCGTAGCTGAAACATGCCGGGAAAATGATCAGTCCTGCCATGATTGCCACAAATGTATCCAGTGCACAGATTCTGACACCTTCTCCTGCAAGGCTGTTATCACGACCCATATAGCTTCCAAAGATCTCCATGGCTGCAACTCCGAGACTTAAGGTAAAAAACGCCTGATTCATTGCCGCTGAAACGGCATTTCCAATGCCCACTTCCCTCACCGTTTCCATATTTGGGATCAGATAAAAACGTACACCCTCGCCCGCACCGGATAAAGTAAAGCTGTGTACCGCAAGGATCACGATCAGGCCAAGCAAGGCACTCATCATGACTTTGCTTATTTTTTCCAGACCATTCTGCAATCCTCTGCTGCACACAAAAAAGCCCAGAATGACCGTGAGTATCATCCAGAAACTCATCTGCAACGGGTCTGCAAGCAGGTTGGAAAATACTGCTCCGGCAGCCTCCGCATCCATGCCAGCCTGAAATTCACCCGTCAGGAATTTATAAAAATAAGTTGTCATCCACCCGGAAACTGTCGTGTAATACATCATCAGCATGTAGCAGCCAAATATCGCTGCCCAACCGTGAAGATGCCACTTGCTTCCCGGTTTTTCTAACGCCTTGTAACCTAACACGGCACTCTTACGGCTTGCACGTCCCACGGCAAGTTCCATCGTCAGAACCGGAAGTCCCATGGCAATCAGGAACACGAGATAAAGCAGCACAAATAGCCCTCCGCCGTTTTCGCCCACGACATAAGGAAATCTCCACACATTTCCGATTCCGATGGCGCATCCGGCACTTACCAGAATAAATCCCAGACGTGATTTAAAAGATTCTCTTTTCATAATCTGATCCCTGACTAGATGTTTAACAGATCACTATATACTTTTAATGCTCCGTCTGTGTCATGTGCAAGAACACGTTTTGCAAGAACTTTTCCAAGCTGAACGCCTTCCTGATCGAAGCTGTTGATATTCCATAAGAATCCCTGGAACATAACTTTGTTCTCAAAATGAGCAAGTAAAGCGCCAAGAGTCTTAGGATTTAATTCCTCACCGATGATGATGGAAGATGGACGTCCACCTTCAAAATTCTTGTTGCGGTCGTCGTCTGCCTTACCACATGCAAATGCTACGATCTGGGCTGCAACGTTTGCGCAGAGTTTCTGCTGGCTTGTGCTGTCCTGTATCACAACATCCGTTCCGATCTGGCTGTTCTTAAATCCGATGAACTGAAGCGGAACAATATCTGTTCCCTGATGTAATAACTGATAGAAGGAATGCTGCCCATTTGTACCAGGCTCACCGAAGATCACCGGTCCTGTCACGTAATTTACAGGCTCACCAAAACGGTTTACAGATTTACCGTTAGACTCCATGTCTAACTGCTGTAAATGTGCAGGGAAACGGCTCAAAGCCTGGGAGTATGGTAAAACGGCTGTAGCCGGGTAGCCGAGTACATTACGCTCATAAACTCCGATCAATGCGTCGAGCATTTCCGGATTCTCTAACATATTTTTATTTAAAGAAAGTTTGTCTTCTTCTGCTGCACCGTCTAAGAACTGTGCAAACACCTCCGGTCCAAATGCCAGGGATAATACAGCTCCGCCAACTGCTGATGTAGAAGAGAAACGTCCTCCGATATAATCATCCATGAAAAATGCTGCCAGATAATCATCACTCTTTGCCAGAGGAGATGTCTCACTTGTAACAGCGATCATATGCTTAGAAGCATCCAGTCCTGCATTTTTCAATGCATCTTTTACGAAAGACTCATTCGTCAATGTCTCTAATGTTGTACCTGATTTTGATACAAGTACGAAAATGGAATGTGCAACATCAATAGAAGCTAATACTGCTGCTGCATCATCCGGGTCTACATTGCTGATGAATTTTGCTTCCATCTTGAATGTGTTGTTTTTCTTTGCCCAGTTCTCCAGTGCAAGATACATTGCACGTGGTCCAAGGTCACTTCCGCCAATACCGATCTGAACTACAGTTGTAAACTTTTCACCTGCTGCATTTGTGATCTCTCCGGCATGTACCTTGTTTGCAAAATCAGCAATTCTATTCTGCTGTTCTACATAAAAAGAACGTTTGTCTACGCCATCTGCCTCGACCGCATCACCCAGCTGTCCGCGTGTCATATGATGAAGCACAAGACGTTTCTCGCCTGTATTCACAACTTCACCATTATAAAGAGCTGCAAATTTTTCAGAAAGCTGTGCTTCCTCCGCTAATTTTGCAAGTGCTGCAAGTGTGTTATCATCCACTTTTTTTGCAGCATAATTATATGCAAGTCCCTCTGCCATCGGTGTGCTGTATTTCTTCACACGCTCTGCGCCGTTTTCTCCGGACATTACTTTTGTCAGGTCAACCTCTGCAACCTTTGACAATTCTTCAAAAGAAGTAAGGGTATCTAAATTCTTCCACTCCATGGTGTTATCCTCCTTAATTTGCCTTTTATTTATACAACCGTGAAAAATTATACTATTAAATGTAATCGAATTCAAGTAGTGCAATACACCAAAAAAAGAGTCTCTTTCGAAATTTTGCTTAAAAATTTCACAAAAGAGACTCTCTTTTTATTTTCTATTTCTGATTTGCCGGTTCCATATTCACGGAACGTCCTTTGATCTTCACATTTTTCATGGCTTCTAATACTTCTTTGCCATACTCTCTCGGCACTTCCACGAAGGTGTATTTGTCGTACATATCGATCGCACCAACGAGTTTTCCAGGCATTCCTGACTCACCTGCGATGGCACCTAAGATATCGCCCGGTTTCACGCGGTCTTTTTTACCGATGTTAATAAAGAGACGAACCATACCTTCTTCGGCTCCGGTGTTATCCCAGTCGATCTCGCCATTCTCTCTGTCATTTTCCAGATTCACCTGACCGAGTGCCTGTTTTAAGAAGGCTGCTGCAATATCCATTGCGGTATAATCGGAATCATTGACCTGCTTTTCGATGATCTCGATCATCTCTTTTAAATCTTCATTCTCAATGATCTCACCGATTCCCTGCATTACTTTCTCTGCCTTGATCTGTGCCACATCATCCGAAGATGGGATTGGCATTGCAAGGATCTTGGTCTTGCAGTAACGCATGATATCTTTTAACTTGTAAACCTCTTTTCCTTTTACAAAAGTGAAAGCACGTCCGGTACGTCCTGCACGTCCGGTACGTCCGATACGGTGTACATAATACTCGTCATCCTGTGGAATATCATAATTGAATACTGCTTCCACATCATCAACGTCAATTCCTCTCGCAGCAACATCTGTTGCGATCAGAATCTCCACACGTCCGGAGCGGAATGCCTTCATGACACGGTCACGCTGTGCCTGCTTCATATCGCCGTGAAGCCCCTCTGCCATATAACCGCGGCTCTTTAACTCCTCGGAAAGCTCGTCCACCATTTTCTTGGTATTACAGAATACGAGGGAAAGCTTTGGATTGTAGTAATCTAACAGTCTTGTCAGGACTTCGGTCTTGTCCTTGCGTTTGACATCATAATAATACTGCTCGATGCTTGGCACGGTCAGTTCTTTTTTTACCACCTTAATGGTCACTGCGTCATGCTGATATTTCTTTGTGATATCTAAAATCGGCTTTGGCATGGTCGCAGAAAACAGAACCGTCTGTCTTCCCTCTTCCGGGATATATTCCAAAATCGTCTCGATATCCTCACGGAATCCCATGTTCAGCATCTCGTCCGCCTCGTCTAAAACGATCGTATTGACTGCCTCGCAGCGGATCGTTTTTCTGCGGAGATGATCCATGACACGTCCCGGTGTACCTATAATGATCTGTGCACCGCCTTTTAATGCCTTGATCTGACGGTTGATATCCTGTCCGCCGTATACCGGAAGGATTTTCACGCCATGCATATATTTGCTTAATTTACGGATTTCTTCCGACACCTGGATTGCAAGCTCTCTGGTTGGTGAGAGGATGATCACCTGTGTCTTTTTATTATTTGGGTCTACTTTGTGAAGCACCGGGATACCAAAAGATGCTGTCTTTCCGGTTCCTGTCTGTGCCTGTCCGATCACATCGACTCCTGACATCACAACCGGGATCGCCTGACTCTGGATCGGAGTCGCCTCTTCAAATCCCATCTCTTTGATAGCACGGAGTACCTGTGGATATAAATCTAATTCATCAAATCTTACTGTTTCCATATATTTTCCTTTCGTGCGAATGCGCAGTCGTATACGTTAGCATATTGTCGCCATTTTGTCAACTATTTTGTCAGAATACCCGTATCACATCCGGCACGATCTATGTACCCCGGCTTCCATGAAAAAGAAAGCTGGGTTAATATGAAAAGCAATCGAATACTCCCTGTTTTTCATCCATATCCAAGCAAAATCCAGTCGTCGTACACTCCACATGTATTTCTGTTTTTCCCCTGTAAAAATGTGATATGCGCCGTCACCTCTAAAAAAAGCTGCCGTAGCAATAGTTCGATTGCGGATTGCTCATTATAACTTATGCCAATTTTCCTCTAAGGTTCCACTTTTTCCTGTTTTGAGGATAAATCCAGCTCCTGTCCGCGGATATCCGCAATACAGATATCATTTCTGCTTTTCTTCTTTACCTGATATAACAGCATATCTGCAGTATGTAGAAAATCCCAGCTCCTGTTTCCTTCCTCCGGAACTCCATACGAAATACCCTGGGAGATTGTCACGATTGGCAATGCTTTGGAATACAAATGCTCCAGTTTGAGATTCATAATATTCTGCCGCAGCGCGCCTGCCTTCGCATGCACTTCCTCTGCACTTATACCCGCATAAATGATAATAAATTCATCTCCGCCATATCTCGCGCAGAATGTCTGCCCATCTTCCATCTTTTTCAGCTCATTTGCAATTGCAATAATGCACTCATCGCCCTGCTGATGTCCATAATTGTCATTATACTGCTTAAAAAAGTCAATATCTAAAATCTCCATTGCAAGCGGAAGCCTGTGTTCATAACAGTAATCTAATACTTTGTCCGAATAATCATTCAGGCGGTAACGGTTTGCCAGTCCGGTCATCTGATCTGTCTCCGACTGTTTCAGCAGTTTCACATTGACTGCTTCCATCTCCCTGCGGCTCTCATTTGCACGTTCGAGAGAACTTCTGACATAAAGCATGTTGACGATCATATCTTTGTTCTCGCGCTCCATGATCTCGGAAAGCTCATAATACAGACCAGCTGCCTGCAGATAACCTGCATTGTCCTGATTCTTGCGGTAGCCTTTGATCTTAATGGAAATGACTCTGCGCTGCAGATTGATCACACCTGAATCTTTCACGATCCGATCCAGCTTCTCAACGATCATCCACAACACATCATCCCGGCCGATCTCCAGCATCAGCCCGCAAAAATCACAAAGGTCGTCAAACACCTCCATGATCTGCACATTTTTATTGATTATTTCTACAATCTCCTGAATCTGTGCATCTCGTCTCACATAATTGTGGGTCAGATGATAATATCTTGCCTTCAGGCAGTCCACATATAAAATGTCAATATCCTCATAATAAGACGCACATTCCGCATCCAGTTTTTCTATATAAGCATGTGTCTTATCTAACATCCCCTGCAGCATATAGCAGCGTGCCAGATTCACGTAACTGGCCATCAGTCCGACATAATTTTCCTTCACATCCGGATTACTTCTGCAGTATGAATAAGCCTTTTCGAAATAACTTTGCGCCTCGTGATACACACCATTTTCCATGTACAGATTACCAAGATTCTGCATGATGCTGATCTCCATCTTAGTAATCCCATATTTGCGGCAGTAATTCAATCCTGTCAGATAGTAATCCATCGCTGCAGACACATTTCCCTTGTTGACAGAAGAGATTGCCATCAGGTTGTAAGACCTTGCGATCAGCTCCCACTGTCCGGTCTGTCCTAGCAGATGGATTGCCTGCGCAATGTTGCGGAACATGTGCTCCACATCATTCAGCAGATAGTAAGTTTCCCCACTGTAAAAATATGCAAAACCAAGAAGTGCCGCATCTTTATGTTCCTTTGCATACCGTTCTATATCAAGACAGCATTTGAGTGTATGCTCTGCGTCCTTTCCTCTGCTGTTCAAAACTTCCTGTTTCCATGCGTTTACCACGTCATTTGATCCATGAACTCCAATGCAGTCTCTTCCTTTCTGCCTGTTTTCGGTATTTCAATAAAATTTATTATAATCCAGAAATACCGTGTGTTCAAGAAAAAGGAAATTTTTGCTATTCAAAAAATTCGATCGGATCGACCGGTACCCCATCTTTTCGAAGTTCAAAATACAGGTTACTGCCCTCAACAGAATAATATTTTGTCGGTTCCGTCACATAACCGATCACATGACCTGCCTCCACATAGTCTCCCACTGCAAACTCCGGTTCCTTAAGCTGTCCGTAGACTGCGAGATACCCATCTCCCAAATCTTCTGTCACGGTACATCCTGTCACTTCATTTGTCTCAATACTCTGGATTTTTCCTTTTGCTACCGCATAAACTTTGCTGTTGACATCCCCGGCAATGATGACCGCCGGATTGTATTTGTACTGGTCTAACGTCGCAAAATACACCGTCGAGTCCATGCTGTAATCTAAGATCACATTTCCTTCCATCGGCCATAAAATACCATCTTCCGCAGCGAAATGGAGTGCCTGGGAAGTGTTTCCTGTCGGTGCTACCTCTTCCTGTCCACTGTCTGCTTCCTCACTCTCCTTTTCTACCTCTGCTGTCTCTGTGCTCTGTGTCTGCGGTTTTAAAATAGAAGCAACCTGATCTGCTTCTGTCTCTTCCTCCATTGCCACTTCCTGGTTCTCCGTGTCCATCTCTGCTGCAATTTCCTGTTCTAACTGCTTTCTCTCCTGTTCCTGTCCTCTGCTATATAAAACAGTCATGCCGACTGCTGCAAGGATTACCAGCGTGCCTGCGATGATATACTGTTTTTTCTGCCAGAAGGCTGCCCATCCGTGATTCTTTCTCATATTTTTCACCGTCCATTGTTTATTTAGCAGAATACATTTACTGCTATTAACAATAGTGTTGCCACATTCAGACGGTTTATTCACAGTAATTGGAATCGTTTTTCATTCCACATTTTCCAGCTCTGTACCGGGAAAAAAATACTGTAAAATTTTTCTGTAATCCTCCCCTTTTTCAGCCATTTTCTGTGCTGTATACTGGCTCAGGCCAAATCCGTGTCCATGTCCCTTCGTTACGATCCGGATCTTGCCAGGTTCCAGTTCTGTCACGTTGAAATTTGCGGATTTTAACCCAAGTTCCCCACGCAGTTCCTCTCCTGTGTAGGATTTCCCATTCATCTGCGCCTTTGTGACATACCCGGCACTATCCTTCTCTTCGATCGTGATCTCCTGATCCAGATACAGCACCGAAAGATAATCCGGCGCCTGTGCATCCTCATAACATGCCACACCTGAAAGATATGGCATATCCGAATCCGGATATAATTCTTCCATATTTCTTGTATTGCCCGCACTCACTGCATGGTATGCAGCATATATGTAATGGTTCCGGTACTGCAGCGTCTCTCCGTCTGTCTCCTGTATCGCCTCCTTTATCTTCCCTTCCGCCTCGGAAAAATAGTCGCCCCACAGCTCCTGTAATTCGCCCATTGTCATACTCCCCGGAAGTTCTGTCCCCATCTCCTCTGCTGCCTTAAGGTTTGTGCGGGCGATCACACACTGGGCTTTGATACATTCCTCCGGTGCATCTGCGCTTATCTCCTTTGCGACAATGCAAAAAAGCATGTCCGCATCCTCCTCTTTTTCCGCTGTCCGGTTTACATTTCCCAGCAATTCTTCCAGCTGCATTTTCTGGCAAAAAATGGTGAGAAAAAGTGGTATGAGCAGCAAGAGCAGAAGTATGGTCAGCATCGTGTTTATTCTTTTTGCCAAGTTTTTTCTGTGCATAAAAAATCTCCATCCCATATACAAGTATATGAGACGGAGTCAGCTTTTATGAATCAAATTTTATCCGGAGTTCCTGTGGAAAGTTTATGACTGACCTTAGGGATTCTGTTGTCTGCAAAAAGTTATGATACACCGATACGAATATGGCAGGTGCTTTCGAATGAAAATATTCGGCTTGTTGATTTGTCTGATGTCATGTTTGGACTTTCTGATTATTTATGTTCATTCAGAGCTGGACACTTCACGCCAAATGTGCGCCCGGGACAAACTCATTGCGAAAGAATCGTGCAGGAGTTAATACAGCAATATCAGCAGTTGTCCAGTCAAAAATTATCTGAACAGCTTAATTTTTGACTGGTTATAAACAATGCTGATAGCTGTATTTACTCCTGCCAGATTCTTGAGTTGAGTTTGTCCCGGGCGCACATTTGACGCGGAGTGTTCAGCTATGAATGTACATAAACCGTCAGTCCAAACATGACATCGGACAAATTTACACAATCCTCACGAATTTTCATTCGAAAGCACCTGCCATATTCGTATTGGTGTATTTTTACGTTATGATCAGACAACAGAATCTTTGAGGTCAGGCATAAACTTTTCACAGGAACTCCAGACTTCTATTATATTTTGCTGCCGATGATGTTGCTGAGCTGTGCGAACTGCTGAAGTGTCAGTGCTTCGCCACGGATGGTGACCGGAACGCCAAGTTCCTCAATGCTTTCCTGAATCACTTCTTTGGAAAGATGAATGTCCGGCGCATTGTTCAAGCCATTGGCAAGCGTCTTTCTGCGCTGATTGAAGGATGCACGGATGATCTTAAACATTAATTTTTCGTCATTCACCTGCACCGGCACTTCTTTATGTCTTGTGAGACGGATCACTGCGCTTCCGACATTCGGGCGAGGCATAAAGCAGTTCGGTGGAACGATCGCAACAATCTCCGGTTTTGCATAATACTGCACTGCAAGAGAGAGCGCGCCGTAGTCTTTGGTTCCAGGTCCCACCTGCATACGGTCTGCCACTTCTTTCTGCACCATGATCGTAATGCTGTCGATCGGCACATGGCTTTCAAATAATCCCATAATGATCGGTGTCGTGATATAATATGGAAGATTCGCCACAACTTTGATCGGCTTTCCTCCGTTTTTTTCCTCTGCCAGCTTATTAATATCTACTTTTAAAATATCATCATTGATGACTTCCACATTGTCGTATGCGCTGAGTGTGTCTGCCAGAATCGGGATCAGATTTTTATCAATCTCCACCGCTGCCACTTCTCTTGCATTCTCGCAGAGATACTGCGTCATTGTGCCGATTCCCGGACCAATCTCCAAAACAAAATCATCCTTTGTGATTCCGGACTCCTCAATGATCTTCTCAAGCACATGCGTATCGATCAGAAAGTTCTGTCCAAACTTCTTCTGAAAATTAAAATTATATTTCTGTAAAACCTCTATGGTATTCTGTGGAATTCCTAACGTTGCCATATACTGCCTTTCTCTTCAAATAAACGATCTAAAAACTCTGCATACAGGCGGTTAAATGTTTCATGAAACGTAACTGCCACATTTACATCCTGATTTCCAGACATCTGTGCCTCCTCAAAAATAGCAAAGGCTGTCTCATATAAATCCGGGTTTTTGTCATAAAATACTTCCGTCAGACCATCCTGAAAGGCAAACTGCGCCTCCTGGGAAAGATTGTCCTTAAAATCCTCTTTGGAAATGCATCCACCCTCCTCGTAATCGGACAAAAAGATGTGTCCGCCTGCGGAGGTCACGAAATCCTCAAATGCCTCTTTTACATCCTCATAGGTTACCGGAACATAATTTTCCTCCCAGTAACGGTCAAATGTTTCTCTATCCGGAAATGCTGCTAAAATATCTTCCATACCTGCGCTCCTTTGTGTTTTCTGCTCCATTTATACTATCATACTTTGCAATCGTTCCGCAATAATGTATACAGGGTTGGCTCTAAGTGAAATTCCCTGCACATGTTTTCCACTTCCGCTAAATATTTTTTCTTCGCAGAGGACGGTAAGACCGGGCGGCGGACCGCACGGATCAAAATGTTTTTCGGTGTGTGTTCAAAGTCAATAAATTCCAGCAGCTGGGTTTTGTATCCGCAGCACTCCAAAAGATTCGCCCGGATCGCATCTGTTGTCAGTGCAGAAAAACGCTCTTTGATAATGCCGTATCTTGTGAGCAGGGAATAATCCTCACTCTGGATCTGCTTATTCACCTCATGCTGACAGCATGGTACGGAAAAAATCATTTTTGCATTCCATGTGATTGCATTGTAGAGTGCAAAATCAGTCGCAGTATCACAGGCATGGAGCGTCACGACCATATCCACGTCAAACGGCGTCTGAAATCCATTGATGTCACCAAGCTCAAAGCGCAGATCGTCATAGCCATATTTTTCCGCCGCCCGGTTGCATTTTTCGATGACATCTTTTTTCAGGTCGAGTCCAAGCATCTGCACTTTCATATGCCGGATCTCTGTAAAATAATAATACATGATAAAAGTCAGGTAAGACTTTCCGCATCCGAAATCAATGATGTGTATTTCCTCACCTTTATATTCCCGGATCGCATCATCGATCATCTCGATAAAACGGTTGATCTGGCGGAACTTATCATACATGGACTTTACCACTTTTCCCTCTCCGGTAAAAATACCCATATCCACCAGCGGCGGGATCACCTGTCCCTCATCCAAAATGTAATTTTTCTTCCGGTTATGCTCTGTGACTGTGTCTGGTGCTTCTTTTGAAGCTTTCGCCCTGAGTGTCACCGCACCTTTCTTCGAGATCAGAAGACTGTATTCTTTTTTCTCATCCCATGCATTTACCTGCAGGAATGTATCATGTATGGCTTCCATCAAAAAGCCCTGCAGATCTTCTGCGCCAAAATTATCGTGAAACACCTGTTTCTCTGTATACTTTGCCGCCTGATAACCATCGCCTTTCTTCTCCACCACAATCTTTTTGTACTGGCAGTCTTTCGCCATCGGCTTACTGATAATTATTTTCATGAGCGGATTTGCTGACAGCTTTTCGATTGCCGCAATCCAGTCCTCATTCGCCTCAAATGTCTTTCTTCTCCCTCTTCATTTGCGAGAATCACAAGACATTTTTCTTTTTCTCCCGGCTGCCGCTCTTCACAGCCGTATTCTCCATCAAAAATCTGTTTTAGTTTCCACATGATCTATGCTCCTTACTGGGATTCGGAAATACATTCCTGTTCCAGCTTTATTCCTTTTTGTAACATATAAGTGATGAGTTTTCTCTCTTCGTCCGGCAGTTCCATTTTTTCTAACTGCATCAACCGCTTTTTGTCATTTTCTGTCAATGGCTTCGCATAATCCTCATACTTTTTCAATGTTTCAATGTCCATTTGAAACATTTGAAATGGGATCCCTGTTTTTCTTTTCAAGTGTTCTAAAATATAAAATCCACCTGCATCCAGATCTCCAAAATGATAATACTGTGCATCCGGCAATTTCTGATAAATCTGCATCAGCAGATTTCGTCTGCTGCGATTATGATAACCTCCAAGATAGATCACCAGACTGTGTTCCTGTTTAAAACGGTAAAAAGAAGTCAGATTTTCAATTGTGAATACTTTATCAATCGTCTGATCCGGACAGATATCCGGTACATCCTCCTCACTCCCCACCGCAACAGCGATTCCTTCCGGGAAAGCACTGATATCTGCAGCCTGCTTCCCAGCGCTGTAAATCTGTACGTTTCCCTTCATATACACATAGCCCGGCGTTTTATAAATCTGATACTCCGCAAGAATTTCTTCATTTTCAAATCCTGTCAGTTCTTCATTTTCCTCCCGGAATATTTTACAGATTTTTGGGATCAGTGTCTCGAATACTTTGCTGTCATGAAAATGTTCTATGGAAAATTCCCTGATATAACATTCTTTCCTGTTCTGCTCTACTTTATCTAAAGTGTCAATCAGTTGTTCTGTTTTCCTGTGATCCATAATGTCGAGATATTCTTTTACTGACTGTTCGCTTTCCAGCCGCGTTATCATGCGGGACAAAAAGCTTCTTGTTATCTCACCCTGCGTTTTCTGATAAAACTGCTCCAAAATCTGTTTTGTACGTGCCTCGGCTTCCCTCTTCGGCTTCCTGCCAAGCCTCTCATATGCCTCTTCCACATGATCCTCACAGAGTACAAGCTTCTCGATAATATATCCGGGCTTCTGGTTTTTCCATGCGATTGCGACCAGTCCCTCACGCTCCATCTGTTCTGCGGCTGCGTGAATGGTTTCTATCTCAAGCGAGCTCTCATCGAAATACTTTGGCATCGTCTTCTTATTGAACGGAAATGCAATATGGATCGCTCTCTGGTTTTCTCCTCTGGAGAGCTTACTGTTTTCGTATTTGTCCAATAGATCATTCAATATCTTATTTTCGACCGGATGCATAACGATACTCCTCCACGAAGCTTACTTTATCGTCTGTCAGTACTAATAATGTCTCCTGCATTTTCGGACCGATATACTGGATTTTATCCGGCGGCGCTGCGATCACGATCTGAAGCGGCAGTCTGTTCATAAACTCAAGAACTGCCCCGATCCTCTCATCATCCATATTGTTAAATGCCTCATCAAACATCACCAGCCCGATTGCCTCTCCGCCGATATTATTATTGTACAACTGGACAAAGGATGCGGCTACCGTCACATAGAACGGGGTCTGTGTCTCGCCTCCGCTCTTTTCCTCACAAACCTTAGAGTAAAGAGAATAGCTGCCATCCTCATGTGTGATCTTAATATCATAATCCATATAGGTGCGGTAATCCGTAAATTCATCTAATGCCTTGATCCCATTGTCCTGATCCAGTGCGAGCTTTGAAAATAGTTCATCAATGACTTCCTTATGATTCTCATGAAACAGACCGCTGAAAATGGACTCTCCCTGCACTACATTGAAATCGTCCATGATCATATCGTAATATTTTCCATAGCTTTTGCTCGGCAAATATAAAAATTCATATCTTTCATTGCTGAAGGTGATATCTTTCAATGCCTTATTGAGTTCTCTAAACTCTCCCTGTGCCTGCTTCATATTTTCCTGAAGCTTGGATAAAAACTGTTCCCGGAATTCTTCCTCTGCCGATAATTTTGCTTTTCTTACTTTTTCTTCATAATTCAGAAGCTCGGAGTTCACCAGTCTCTCCTGAACTGCCGCATACTCCGGATATGCTTCTAACGTAGCCGGTGCGCCAAAATCAAATGCCGTTTTGTAATCGTACATCGCACTTGTCATTTTCTTATCCGCATTCTCTTTTGTTGTATTATTCGCCTTACGTCTCCGGTCAAAATTCTGCCGGAACTGCTCTAATGTCTTATCACCGGTCTGTTTTTCGTATTCTTTCTTCCAGAGCACGATCTCGTTTTCTGCTTTCTGGGCAATGTCTGTGATCAGTTCATTCTTGTGTATGCACTCATCCTCGCACTCCACAAGCCTGTCTTTTGCATTGCTTATTTTCAGTTCGCAGGCTCCGCTTTCCCTGTCACTTTTGGAAATGTGGCTTTTCAGTTCCTCACACTCTTTCCGCATTTCATCCGCACGGATCTGCTTTTCGATCATGGTCGTATTCTGCTGCAGATTACGGATCTCCGTCTCACATTTTTCAATCTCAAGTCCTGTCCTTTTCAGTTCTGATACAATTGTAATCCTATACTTCACATCTGTATCATCATCCCACTCGAGCCATTGCAGCGTCACTTCCATATGTGTCATACGGTCTTTGCATTCTATTTTCTGCCGGTTTAAATCCTCCTTTTTCTGCAGTGCCTGCTCATACTGGACTTTGAATGCATTCTTGCCGATAAATGGAGTTGTATAGATTTCCGGTCTGATCGCAGATGCGACATGATTCTGATAGCGCATGCAATTTGGTGTGATAGAAACCGGATACTGTTTTAATTCATCCACTCTCTTACACATATGTACCTTACCAAGAACCATATTCACATACCGCTTCGCATAAATACTCTTCGACTCCACAACTGTTGCCAGACTTCCTGCTGGTGCAATGTCATATTCCTCGAGTTTGCCGGAATTGATCAGTCCCACACCGTATGCTTTCTTTTCTCTTCTCAGTTTTTCGTAAATACCAAGGGCAATGTCAAAATGTTCCGGCTCTACCAACACATAAAATCGCTGTGTATTCAGATAGCCCTCCACTGCATTTCTCCATGTCTCATCCGTGATTTCTAACATTTCACACAAAATCCTCGGCTTTGCCGTCCTTCCGATCTTGAGCAATTCCTGCTCCACACGCGACATCAGAAGCTGGACTGCCGAGGGATAGGAAAACCGGTGCTGTTTCAGATTACTGATCCGCTGCTCTGTCTCCTGCAGGTCTGCTGCGATCTCATTCAGCCGGCTTTGGATCTCTAAATTTTTCCTCTGCAGTTTTGTACTCATATGCTTCTTGTAAGCGATCGCCCGGTCAATCAGTTCCTGTGCACTAACAACGTCCTCCGTATCCTTCAGCCGGTGTAGCAGCTCATCATACTGCTTCATGCATTCATCCACATCCGGTATTTCAAGCAGTCTTTTTACTTTCTGTCCTGCTTTTTTTCCGCTCTCTAACAGTCTTTTCTTTTCCTGATATTGTATTTCTTCTTTTTCCTGTAATTCTTTCAGATATTTTTTCTGCTTTTCCAACGTCTGGAAATCTGAGTTGGCGTTCAGTTCCGCTAAAAGCAGTGTGCGGACTTCCTCCTTATTCTCCAGTTCCTTTTTCATGCTGCTGCACTTTGCATTCAGCTGTTCCAGACGGTAACTTTCGCGCCTGATCTCATCCTGCAGAACGCCGATCTGTTCTTTGGTCAGATCCAGATCCGACTGTGCCATAAAATATTCATACATCCGGTCAGATTGTATACAATCCACCACTGCTTTGTGGTGGCATTTGATCTCTGACAGTTTTTCAATTCTGTTTTTCACACCCTCCAGCGTTTTTTCCAGCTCCTGATAGCTTCTTACATTTTCGCGCAGATGATCAATATTGACTTCTTTTTCATCCAGCACATAGGAATAGACAAAATCCTTGATATCATCAATTGGTTTAAATGCCAGTGCCTTTGGAATCAGCTGGAAGAACTTATCCTCGATTCTTCCAAAACGCTGTTTCATCATCTTTTTGCCTTCCGCATTCGTCTTTGCAAATAATTTGATGTTTTTATTGTTAAACGACCTGAATTCTGTGATGGTCCGTGGTCTGTTTCCGATCTTAAACATCTCATCCTCTAACATCACATTGTCCATGAGATAACGCACGACTGTCTCCTGCCCTTCAGTTGCCGAATCGATCACTGCCCCGATGACAAAATACTTTTCCTTGCTCTCCTCATAAAATTCCAATGCGACATGCGCACTGATTTCTCCGGTTCTCTCATAAGGATGATTTTCACGTCCGGTCTTACACCGGATATAACCGGTCAGCTTTCTCTTGCCGTTCTCATGGGCAGCCTTATTAAAATGATTTGTGGAGCAGGTCACAACAAATTGGATTGCATCTAAAAGTGTGGATTTTCCGGCTCCATTTTCGCCGGAAATCAGAGTTGAGTCCCCAAAATCTATCGTAACATCCGAGAAACGATGCCAATTAATCAGTTTCAGTCTGGTCAGCTTCTTCATCTTTTAATTTTCCTTTCCTATAACTGTCAACTTTTTCATAGACACTTTTGATGTCCTCAACCCGCACTGCCATCAGGATGGAATTATAGATCAAAACTCTGGACTCCTCATTTTTCAGATCCGATTCCAGCAGCTCGATCAGCTGATATCTCCGGAAAAGACGAAGCGCATTTCCCATCGTTGTCTTATCGATCATTTTGTCACGGATCTTCAGGCTTAAAAACTTGTCCTGAATATCGCCCAGATTCACAATGACTTCATCACTCACAGACAATTCTCTTTTTTTCTCATCAAACAAAATGCGCAATATCAGCAAAATAACGGACTCATATAATTTTAAATTCTGCCGGTTTGTGTTCAGGGCATTCGTGAGCTGCACCACTCCGTATTCGTCATTCATTTCTAATCTGTAACCAAGCACTCCCAGTAGTTCTTCAAATTTTTCTTTGTACTTTTCTATAAAATAAAAGTCACTTCTTGTTGCCTGATTCTGCCTGCATATGAAACATACATTAATCAGTTTATTACATATTTTGCGGAATTCATCCTGATCCTTCTGCAGCATGCCATTTAATAAATCCATTCTGCTCTCCCTCTGCTATGCGCTGTCAGCGTTTTATGATTGCAAAATCCGGGAAATCAAACTCTCCACTGATTTTATTCGCACCTTCTGCCTTTTCAATCCGATATCGCATCTTTTTTCTGGAACCATACAGTCTGACATAGATCAGCCTGATAAAATCATCCATTGTTTCCATCGGAAGCTCAGACGCATAGATTTTTTCCCTGTCTCCTAATTGTTCTTCTACAAACCGCTCTATCCGTTCCGGGCTTAAAATGCGCTGCATCTTTTCGGTCATCTTCCGAAGCTTTTCCTGCCGGAGTTCCACATCCGGCATTACTTCTGTCAGTTCCTGCGGATGAAACTCTTTCTTTCCCTCGATCGGGCTGTAAAACGATTTCTCATCAATAAAACTGCTTCCAAACAGCCTCACCAGATTGTCCAGATACTCGATCTCATAAATCCCATTCAGATCCAGCTGGCTCTGTTCCATCTGCTCTCCAATGTATAAAAGGATTTCTTTCATCTGTCCTCTGACATCTTCCGTCCCTGCCAGCAGAAACTTTGCACGGTTTACCGCCGCCCTCTGGTATTGTGTGTTTTTCCGGTTGATCTCTGCCAGAATATCATCCATATTCCGGAACGCTTCCACAATCTCATGCAATGTCTGATATACCAGTTCTTCTGCCTGCCCGACCGGTATCTCCCGGATCGCTGCCAACTCTTCCGACGTCTTTGTGATATAACGTGAACTATGCCCATGTGCTTCCAGCCGCTCTATGATCTCCGGCCGGAACTTTGACACATTGTCTGAAGTTAGTAATCTGTGGTAAGCCTTATCTACAATATTCGTAATATAATCATTAAACAGCGCATTCATAATCTCCGCTACGGTCTTATGCTTTGTCAGTTCATCTATGTAATGCTTGATATTCGAATTAAGGTTCTTTAGTCCTGTGATCAGCATATCCGTATTATCCCGGATCTGCTGTAACACAACAGCCGGATGGTCCGTATTGGTCCGCACAAGGCTGTAAATGGTATAAATATAGCCCTGATATTCCACCTTTCGTCCGTCTGAAATCTCAAGAAGCGTTTTCATGACTTTTACGGCATAATCATAAAAATTGACTCTCTGCACATAACTCTTATCTGTCTCAACCTCAAGCCAGCCGTACTTCTCCAATAAGCGCAGCATCTCATTTGCCTTTTTTCTGGAATCCATGCCATTTATGTCATCTTCCTCAAATTCCGCTGCCTGATTCTGTTCAAAATAAAACTGTAATTCATCCACAAGGATTTCTCTCTCGATCCCAAAGGAAAGCTGTGCACTCATTGCCTGAAACAACCGGCACAGACAGTCCCAATATACAAGTCTGTTCGGCGATGCCAGCGGTGTGAAAAATTCTTTTGGAATAATACCAAATAATGGATTGGTCTGCTGTGCCTGTGCGTCATCCATATCTGAAACTCCTGTCCTTCCCTCTATTATGCCATGGTGATCCGCTCAATTTTGCAGGAATGTTTTTTATAATCGTCCTTCTTTAACTCTTTGCTCTCATAATTGATCCCAACAAGTATCACTTCGCCCCTGTAATCCTTCAGGCTTTCGACATACTGTTTTCTTTTGATCTGTGTGATCGCTGCTTCCGCTGTCTGATTCCATTTCAGCTCTACAACGATTGCCGGTGTCTGTGTCGTTTTTCTTGGAACAAACACCATATCTGCAAATCCTTTTCCTCCGGCAAGTTCCCGGTATACTACATAATTCTTCTTCGCTGAATAATACGCAAGTGCGATCACACATGCCAATGAATTTTCATCATTATAGGCAAGTATGGATGTATTCTCCTGATGTGCATTCTCTATCATCCGGGCAACCGTTTCTTCCTCACCGCGGATTGTGGCTGCAAGCAGCTCTTCGGATTTCCGGATTGCGTCCATAACCGGTTCCCAGCCACCATCTTCAATACAATTAATAAATTCCTTCTGTACTTCCTGATTCGGGATATGAACGGTACATGTATCAAAATCATAAGTCAGATATCCCAGATGTACCAGAAGTGTCAAGACATCATCTGCACTTGCAAATGTAGTCATATCATTCTGAAATTTATCTGGATTTATCTCAATAGAACTTCCCGCAATCAGTCTCGTTACAAGTTCTTTCAAATTATACATATCCATCTGGATATACTTTTTTAATGCCTCATAAGTCTCTGTTTTGGTCCAATAGCTGTCAAAATCATGTCCTGAAAGTGACATTACGACTGATCTCGGATTATAAATCTGTATCCCTTTTAAATCATAACCGTCATACCACTGTTTCATTTTATCATATGACATGTCATACTGCGGGCACAATTCCTGCACTTCCTGCTCCGTAAATCCTGTAAATTCTGCCAGCTCACGCTGATTGGTCATGGAATATTCATCAAACATATTAAGGGCAGAATGTTCTCCATATTTTTTAATCGGAAGGATTCCGGTCATATAAGCCAAAATGCAATAAGGCTGGTTCTTTAACAAATCTCTCAGGAAATTCAGATACAATTTTTGTGCTTCTGTATCTTCCCCTTTTACACGGAAAATGCAATCCCACTCATCAATAATAAAAACAAAAAAGCTGTGTGTCTGTGCATAAATCTCTTCTATCACAGACACTAAGTCTTCTTCGTAGTACGTCACATCTGCAAATTCCCGCTTCAATTCGCGTGTTACTTTTCGTGAAAGCAATTCCAACATCTCATGTATTGTCTCTGTCCGCCCCAAAAACTGCTGGATGTTTAAATGAATGACATTATATTTATTTAAATGTTCTTTAAAACTGCTGTCATCTGCTATTTTAAAATTTTCAAACAATTCCTTCGAATCGCAGCCTTTGCTGTAATATGCCACCAGCATATTGGCTGCCATTGATTTTCCAAAACGCCGTGGTCTGCTGACACAGATGTTTTTATGTTCACCAAAAAGTTGTGAATTTGTAAATTTAATCATCTCAGTTTTATCAACATATATTTTAGAATGAATCGCTGCATTTCGAAATTCTTCATTCCCCGGATTCAAATAAAGTCCCATTTTGACCTCCTTTGCTGTGACGATCAGTCCACGATCAACACGGTCTTTCCTTCAAATGCAAAACCGTACTCTTTAATCTGGTTTACTGTAATTCCTTTCATTTTCAGTTCTTCGCTGTATTTTCTTTCCCGGATCTGTGTGATCGCAGACTGCGCTGTCTCTTCCAGACTTTTTTCTTTTCTTGTGCTGCGCACTTTAAATTCCAGAATCACTGCGTTATCCTTTCCCGGATTCTTTGGTTCAAGCATGACATCATATCTTCCAAAACCACTTTCCCGGTTCGATTTCAGATAATATCTGTCCTGCAGATCAACAAGCAATCCTAACACAAATCCATGATAAAACCGTTCCGGTTCTGCTCCCGATGCTCTGTCTCCGGTATCAAAATAACTGAATGTCTGCAAGGCCACCCGGTTCATATATTCATTCATCGCATCCACATCACCGGCAAACATTGCTTTAATAAAGTCGTTGTAATCCGGTCTCGCCATTGCGAACCAGTCATGAATCATTCGATGGAACATCAGTTTCACTTCCAGATTCGTAAGTGCCAGCTGATACTTTGGCTCAGTTCCCTCCGGAATATCCTTGTACTTTTCATAAGAGAGGACTTTTAAGTAACCACTTGCCAGCAGAAGACTCCACACCGCCTGTTCATTACCGTTGAGCTGATCATAAACAATCTGTTCATCAATTTCTGACCATATACACTCTCCGCAAAGCAGCTTTTCGAATTTACTCTTGATATTGCGGTTTCCCTCACGGACTAATTTTGCCACCAGACTGTTTGCGCTTGTATTTGCCCAATATGTTGTGTACTGCTGTGAATCAAGATAATTTAAAATTGACCACGGATTATAAATATCTTTATATTCTCCGAAAATAAAACCATCATACCATCTTTTCACTTCGCTCTTTTCACTGTCTAATCCGCACTTTCCCAATGCTTCAAAGACCTCTGGCTCTGTGAAACCAAATGTTGTGGCATATTCATCAGATGTCGTTGTAACTACTTTCAGATTATTCAAATCGGAAAAAATAGACTCCTTACTCACCCGTGTGATGCCTGTCATAATGCCACGTTCCAATGCCGGATTTGTCTTGAAAGTTGAATTAAAAAGACTTCTTGTAAATGTCACCAGTTCGTCCCAGTAACCATCTACAAAAGCTTCCTGCATTGGAGTATCATATTCATCCAATAAAATGATCACTTTTTTCCCATAATATTTATATAAAAATCCTGATAAATAGTTTAACGAAAGCGTAGCATCTACATAGTCCATATGATTCATGATTTTCTTATACAGATTCACTTCTTCCTTAATCAAAGCATTGCTCTCTGTTATAAAATCAAATTTGAAATATAATTGTGCAATAAGGTCGCAGATTTTCTTTTGTGTCAATTCATAGGTTGGTTCTTTTATATTTGCAAATGAAAGACTAATGACCGGATATGTTCCCTGCAAATTGCGGTATTTCTCGTCATTCCAGATTTCCAGCTCCTCAAACAGATCAGATCGTCCCTCATATTCCATTGAGAAAAACTGCTCCGTCATGCTCATGGTCAACGTCTTTCCAAAACGTCTTGGTCTCGTGATCAGTGTAACACTGTCACCACTATCCCACCATTCCTTTAAAAAGGCTGTTTTATCCACATAAAAATAATGGTTTTCTATCAATGTTGAAAAATCCTGCACTCCAATCGCAACATTCACTGACATATTCTGCCTCCTTTTTGCTATCTTTGAAGAAAGCCTTTAGACTTATTATAATCTAAAGGCCTTGTGATCATCCTATGATATTTACTTTAAAACAATCGAAAGGCTCTCGCATATGCCATATGAAATGAATATTCGCCGCCCTTCTTTACTTCAGGCTGCATGTTTGCATAATTACGTTCCTTATATGACCAAAACATTTTATTCTTCCGCTTGCCATTTGGCAAAGTTTCATATATTTTATAACAAATGATATTCGTATCATATAAAAGCTGTAAGGCTTCACTCGCAGTCTCCATAAACGGTGGAATCTTCCGTCCTAATTCTCTTAAATACTTTATATATTCTAAATGTTTTTCCTCAAAAAATTTATAATTGAAATTTCTATGCCCCTGAAAATAATCAAAGAATATACTAAAATTATTATAATCTGAATCATCCATATAAATTAACATATAATCTTTCAATTCGCCTTTTAAATACGTCGAATAATTGGATAAAATACCTTCAAAATCAGAATGTTTAAACTGCGTACCACTTGTTGCATCAACCATCTCGTTTAACATGGTTAAAATATCTCTTGGTTTGTATAAGGAATACCTCAAGAATTCAACAAACGGATTATCTGGTGCTTTCCATTTTTCCTGATATTCCACCTTGTATGGAAAATAATAATTCCAACATTCTCCCAGTTCATATGAATAATCCTGCTGCTTCATAAAATAATCGTCTGCAATCTTAAATAACTTTGAATCAATATATTTGCGATAAGAAGTTACCCAATTTAACAACACCGAATTATTTCTAAGCTTCTGATTCATATTATGAACTGGCATTTTATACATAATGTCCGGTCGGATCAGCAACATAATTTTGATCTGTTTCTCTTTCAGGAATGATTGATTCATTTCTAAAACTGCATTTACCAGTCCAACCAAACACTCAAAATACTGCTCATTATCAATATCTCTTGGTCTTGCATCAATGCCATCCACAAACAAAATCGTTGGTTTTTTCAAATTAACACTCATAAATGCTTTTTCAAAACCATCTCTTATCTTCAAAAGACTAATCTGAAAACTCTGTTCCACATACTTCTGGGACGTTTCCGCAGATGCCTTAGTTCCAGTTGAAAACAGCCCCTGTTTCATCATCGAATTAATAGATGCAGAGGCATTGTCAACAAATTCAAAGGCATTCACAAATTCCGGTTTAAAAGCATCACTATAAAAAACATCTATTGCCTTCGATAATTGTTTATACTTAATGCTGCTGAAAAAAGTCTCACCATATTCTTTTCTGATCTTTTCTGCAAGAATCAAATAAATCAAATTAATCCATACATCTTTGAAACTTGAAAGTTCCAATGCTTTCTGTCTTTTCATATTAAGAAATCTCTGATACAGCGTATTTTCCACAAGTGAAATGGAACAAAAACTATTTATCTTATCAGATTTCGACATATACACCGAATATGCTGTTTTTCCAGATCCTTTTTCTCCAATCAAAAAATATTTATCCGGTTTGCAAATTTCTTCTACAATATCGTCTACCAAAAATATTTTTTCAAACAGATCTGTATCTTCATTTCCGGCAATGTAGTAATCGTATGCATCACCTTTTACCTGTTGTAATTCCTGAATTTTTTTCATAGTATTTCTTTCTGGCAAATCAAAACTCCTCCAACATAAAACTGTCGTTACTCCATACCTTTTTAGTTAATTATCGTTTATAGTAGTATAACCCATCTTATTCGCAAATGAAATAGTTCCCATAAAAACTTTATATTTTTCCTAAAATGAATTTTCTCATATATTGGAAATTTTGATTGACGTATCTTCTGTTCTTATGTATAATAAATCAAGCCGACAAACAAGAGAATCAATTCCTTGTTCGGTGTATATAATAATTAAGAGAACATAGAACATTAAATGTTCTTTAACATGAAAGAGAAAAGCTAGCGATGTTCTTGGTTATACCAGGAAAGGTTCACTAGCTTTTCTTTCATTAGAATTATGCTCTTGAATGTATATCGCCAGTTTTCCTTCCGCTGGAATATTTTGTCCTTTAACATATTTGAACACTGGAAGAAGTCTTGTTCTTACAACACCTTCATCGAATATTATTGATTTCTTCTTGCACATGAACAATCTCTAAGCCAAGCATTCACCTTTATATCTCATAATCAGCATATTCCGTCAACCCACTTATAATTTTAAGTAACTCTATCAACGGCGAACCGTCTCGCCCTTGTATAAATTTATTATATCTAGGTCTATCACACATGTTCAATCCAATCATGAGTGGTACAATACATAAAAAGCAAAATTGTCTACCTGTTCCATCTGAAAATGCGAATAACCATTGGTCATGTTCCTTATGCGTTGGTTTATATGCAACAGTCTTTGCCACTCTATAAAACTTTGCAATTTCTCTCAGTCCCATATTGAACATCTCTACAACTTGCTTACATACACTTTCATATACCCACGAACCATTTTCCAAACCTATGCCATCATAAAATCTACGCATATCCGGTTTAGGCAATTCTATTCTAAAATCAAAAAATCTTTCCAAATATCTGCATGCATCAAAGTCATTACCATAAAATTTACGTATCGTATGTTGCAATTCATCCATGTTGAGAGAAAATATGAACGTTATTCTTTCATTCCCAAAATAATGTTTTATTCGCTCAAGCAGGTGAATAGCATAATCCGGCTTACATCTATCCAATTCATCTATAAAGACAACCATTCTATTGCCTCGTTCCGGCAATATAGATTCAAAAAACGCAGCTATCTTCGATTCCAAATCTTTTGCTTTTTTTATGTTTTCCAATGGAGGTGTTCCCCTCAATGAATCCAAAACGCCTTTTACTGTTCTGCCTGTAAAACAATCCAATACATTTCCTGCTAAATCCAATATTCCTCTTTCATTTTCCAGACTTGTCAGCCCATCAATTTCCTGCAAAATCGCCAATACCAAGGAAAGTACTGGATCCTCATCATTGTCATTCATCCACGCATCATAATATACTGTTACGAACGGTTGTATTTCTATCTCCTGTTTTTTTCTTAGTTTTTCCCATGTTTTTTTTATTTCTTCTCTATGTTCAATATTCTCATAATATGGGTTAAACGCTTCCAGTACCAACTTCGTTTGTTTTACAAAGAAAGTTTTTCCTTCACCCCATCTAGCATTAAGTGCAATTACATTTCCACTATCCAAAGAATTTAAAAATGATACAAATGAAAACACATCTGCATCTCTACCAATTGCATCATCGATAAATGTTGTATATATATTTTCTTCCGTTGCTAATAAATCAAGTGCCTTCATTCTTTCCTCCTGCTGTATTACTTAATTTAAGAAGTGCCGGTTAGCATTATTTCTAACCGTCACTCTTGCTCCTACATTCCACAAAGATTACATTCTAAAATCTGATAATGCCGCAAATGAACTCAGTATTGACTTGAAAAATCTTTCATACAACATATCATACTGCCCTGACAAATCTGCAACTTTCAAAGCTTCTTTATACTCATCTTTTTCCTTATCTCTGAAAAATACCGGGGATACATTTCGCTTTAACAACAACATATTTGCAAATGCTCTGGTAGTCATACCATTACCATCACGAAATGCATGAATCACTGTCATTCTGTGGTGAATCTGAATTACACGCTCAACATATTTACTCAGTGGCAGTTCTTCATATTCGTCCATTAAAGTCTTGATTTCTTTATCCAAGAAATACATTTCTTCCGGTATTTTACGGTAATCAATTGTTTCAAACTTAGCTCCAAGCACCAGAGTATTAGACTCTCTGTATCGCCCTCCATATTCAGAGCATGGAGCAGTAGAAAACAGTTGCTCATTCAAATGCTTTGCATCATATATACTGATTTCACTCTCAGCTTCTCTAAATGCATAATCATATGCAAATGTCAGACCGGCCACCTCAACAATATTTTGATTTTCTTCTCGACAATACGGACTGTCTTGTTTATGGAATCGTAAGTCCATTACAATCGCTGCAGCCATTTCCATATCAATATCGATACCCTCTAATCTACTATCATGGAATACATACTCTGTCTTAAATTTCTGACATGCATACTCTGTTGGCTTCAATTTGAAATTGTCACCTATTGCATCAAATAACTGCTCGTACAAAACTGTATCGTACTTACCTTGTTCTTTTCTTTTAACAGCAGGCTTGTACTTTCTGGCTAATTTTTGCAACGTCTCCGCATCTGTATCCCCTTGAATCATGTGCAAGCGATATGCAATCTTATACAAACATGATAAGAAGCTAGCACCAAAATAATCTGCAATTAGTAGCACTCCATCTAAGTCAACATAACCATCTTTAGCATATTTTTGCGCTTGTTTTTTAAGTTCTGCTGTCGGCATCAAAAGTTCTGACGCAAAATTCTCCGCGTATTTTTCAATCTCAGACCTCGCATTAGTTGCACACATAAAACCACTATGCACATCTTTTAAATGGTCTTAACAAAAAAGCAATCTTCAAATCTGTTAACATCTGAAATGGATTAATCGGATAAATTATCTCCTTACCACAATAGTACTCTCGAAGAAAAACATTGGCCAATTGATCAGCAGACATACCTCCACTTGCTAATTCCTCAAAATCAATTGCCAAACTACATCCTCTCTTTCATCATCCGTTTAAATTCAATTAAATTTAAAATCTCCTGTTGATCTGCTTCATCTAATGCTCCAAATCTACGAGCAAACATCTGTACTGGCATCTCTGTGCTTCGTCCATTTAATAGTTCATCCGCAGGGATTTGAAATAACTCACTAAACTTACCTAATTCATCCGCAGACACCTTTCTCTTACCTGATTCAATCTCTACAATCGCAGTGCGATTAACACCCAAAAACTTAGCCACATAATCTTGTGACAAATGAAGTTCTGTTCTGGCTTCTTTTATCCTCTCGTATAATGCTCTCATGACATATTCCTCCTTCTATCCATGCCTGCGGCATATATTATAGTACGAAAAGGTGTATTTTTCAACATAAATTGTTGGTTTTTCCAACTTTTCTTTTAGATTCTTCTGAGTTCTCCAATCCTTATCTAATATATCTTACTTCTTTGACTGCATCATTAACAAGGGCTTTCATGCCCTTTACCATGATAACGAAATCATAGCCGCATTTATCCATATATTTGATATTTTCACGACTAAAATAACCGCGGTCGAGAATAAATCCTGCATTCTTATATCCGTATGCCATGGCTTTATCCAGCATACACTGGAGTTGTGATACATCCACAATACTTCCGGGATAGCCCTCGTAAAAGAGAGGTTCTCTGTTATTGCAGTCATAATCAATGGAATAATTGAAAACCGGCAGTCCCTTATCTTCCTTGGCATGACCGTATTCTTCTTTAATGCATTCCATTCATTCTGAAATTCTACAGAATCATCAACAGAAATCTGTCCGATAAACTCAGATATCGTTGAAAATCGCTGATTTTCTGCCCGTTTTGAGCATTTATTTTCGATTGAGTATCAACTTCTACTGGAAGTTAAGATAAATATTTCCTCTTTCTTATTATCATATTAGATTAAAACTTTATTCTCCCAAAATCTCATCCCATCTCCTGCATGGTGCACCTGCAATCCTTGCACCATTCCCTGTATTATAAATGACAGTACCTGTCAGATTTGCAATCCTTCGCTCAATCCATTTTCTGTATATATCCAGATTTTTGCTTGTATATATTTCTTCGCCTGAACAACTGATCACTTTTCTCAAACTCCCTGTATCAGTAATTCTTCTGCCCACACCTTCTGCATGGGAGTTTCCACCGGTATATGCAAGGTCAACTCCTACAAATATTACTTTTTCTGCCTTGAACTGCAATGCAATATCCAGCGCCGTTGTAGTCACAGAACCTCCTGTTTCGAAAGCTTTTGCCCCGATTTTTTCTGCTATTTCTTCTGCCTTTCGATACCCATTTTGATATGCGATATAAACAGGTCCCTCATAATAATCCAGAACAGACGAGGACGCTGTCGACAGAAGTATCAATGGAATCTTTTTTGTATCCAGTCCCTTCACCTGCTGATACATATGCGGCTGTGGATCTGTTATGATGATAGCATCCGGGATAATGCCTTCCCTCAAAAGTGTACCTGCAATATGACCGGTTGCAAAAATTGTGATATTGTTTCGATATTGTTTCAATGACGGTAATTCCTGATTTACAGATGGTCCTGCACCAACAATTACAACATTTTTTTTGTAAAATAAACTTTTTATTTCACTGCATTCCGGCAAATGACGTTCACTGAGTTTCTCGAAGTTTGCATCAAGAAATCTTTCCTGCTCGCGCATACTGCTTGTCGTAACAAAAAAATCTTCCAATAATGTCCTGATAGATGGATTTTCTACTGCCTGAACTGTTGGATAATGCATGAAAAGTTCATAATCTTTCATCTGTTTTAGATATCCAATCAATTCCGTTATATCCGGCTCATATACAATTTCAATACGATTTTCCTTGAAATAAGTTGTCCAGTCCATATACCGCAAAGCCTGCAATAGCAGATATTTTTCGCTTTCTAAAACTGTCACTTTATTTTCCGGATATTTTTTTAACAGTTCTATCACGTGATATCCAAGCCCCATTCCAAATACCACATAGTTCTTTGCGGCTGGCAAACCCGCCGCCAAAACCTGTGCTTCCCACTCCGGATTCATCGTGCTATGCATAAAAAAACATCGGTTGCCGTTCCTTGCCTGCACGGTTGGCTGCCCATTAATTGCGTAGGCAATGACATATTTAGCATTGTCATTTCGCACATTCTGAAGTACTTTGTAGAGTCTCTCGTTTTTTTCTTTCAGGATTACCATATTGCTTTCCAAAAAATACGGAACCTGTGGCGTACCATCTTCCTGCAGCTTTATTTGTATTTTCTGTAACAACGGCAGCAAATCGCCTTCCAGAATATCTGCCTGTAAAATATAATCCTGATCACCCTGTGCCTGCAACAGTGCCGGCAAAATCTGCTCCAGCTCTCCTGCAAGATTCCTGCAATCTTCCCTCGAGAAAATCACTTCCACAACAGAATTAATGTTTTTCAGTAATGCACTTAGTTTCAAAGAACCAACAAAAAAATTCTGTTTTCTATAATTAGCTACGATTTCATTGATCAACAGTAAATTCTGCTTATTATTTTCGAAAATGTCATTCATATTTATTATCCTCTGGTCTATTGTCTCTCTTTCTATTTTCGGCTATAATGGCTATAAATTCAAGGATAAATGGAGTTCGTTATGAAAATATTATTTTTAGAATGGAAAAGTTATTGTGTACCGGATATGGCAGAGGCATTTACCGAGGCAGGACATGATGTCACACTTGCCACATGCGCTGAAATGACTGATCGATATAATACAGAATTTGATATTTTTTTCGAGAAAAAACTTAGCGAATCATCCTATGACGCTGTATTTACATTTAACTATTTTCCTATTGTGTCCAAGAACTGTGACAAGGCTCAAATTCTTTATATCTCCTGGGTTTATGACAATCCACTGATTGCGTTATTTTCCTGTACAGTCATCAACCCATGTAACCGTATTTTCCTTTTCGATTACCATTCTTATGAATACTTTCATAATCAGGGAATTTCTACTATTTTTTATCTTCCCTTATGTGCAAATCCGAAGCGGTTATGTAAATCAACGAATACAGACATTCCACAGAATGATATTTCTTTTGTCGGTTCTTTATACACCGAACCAAAACAACGTCTCTATGATAAATTATCCGGTATGGATTCTTACTCCAAAGGTTATATTGATGCCCTCGTCGATGCACAATCCCACATTGACGGATATTTCTTTCTGGAGGAATCTTTATCGCCAGCACTTTTAGATGCTATGCAGAAGGTCTGTCCTATCACGCCAAATCAGGATGGTGCAGAAACCCCTGCTTATGTTTATTCCCAGTACTTCTTAGGAAGACGTGCAACTGCACTTGCTCGAATTGATTTATTAAATAAATTATCTCAAAATTTTGATGTCACCGTCTATACACATGCCGACTGTAAAGATATACTTCCAACTGCTATTTATGGTGGAAAAATCGACTACTATGATACAATGCCAACTGTATTTCAGCATAGTAAAATCAACCTGAATATTACACTCAAAACAATCCAGACCGGTATTCCACTGCGTGCATGGGATATTCTTGGCTGCGGCGGATTTCTTCTCACCAACTTCCAGCAGGAATTGTGTGATTTCTTCATTCCGGGAGAAGATTTTGTGTACTATGAATCGCCGGCAGACGCCATAGAAAAAGCAGCTTATTTTCTCTCACATGACCGTGAACGACAGGAAATCGCCCACAATGCGTTTGAAAAAATAGCTGCTTCCCACACTTTTCATCATCGGGTTCAAAGTATGTTTGATATTATCACTTAATTTTTAAATTATCATGTGCTACATGTTTTCCAGTGTTATATTCCCTCTGGTAAACATACCCCCGAATTTTTCTCTAACAAGCTTTTTAATTCTTTTTGCTGTTTTTTATAAAATGGATATTCATGCTCCTGCGTCCCTCTTACTGGAATCATATAATCTCCAAACATCTTTGTTAATGCCTCTGCATAATTCTTAGGAGCTTTGATTTCAATATTCTCAAATTTCATTTTTACTGTTTCATTATACCATTCTTTTTTCAGCGTATAATCCGGTCTTTTACAAAATTCTGGCATCCAGGTCATTTCTGAACATTCATCTTCTGTATAAAGCTGACAAATCGAATCACTTAGCCTCCATAATTGATTTCTCAGAGAAGCATTTCGATCAAGTTTAACCCCACATACTTTTTCAATTTCCGAAAGCATCTGTTCCATTACTTCCCCTTGTCCATCCTGCTCTATAACATTCATATTTTTTATTGCCAATAAAATCAATTTATATAATTCTACTTGCATCTTTCTTTCATCTTCATTGTCAGGAAGAAAATCTAATGGAAAAATATCTATTCCAACAACGTACGGACAGCCATGAAAACGACGTAATCTTTCCTCTTCTATCTCAATCTGTGTACCATTTGTTACACAAATAGAACACTCATCATAGGTATCCTGCACATAAAAACTTAATACTTTAAAAGGATCCGATAAATCTTCCTGCAAATATTTCAAAAGCATATTATATTCGCTTCTTTTTAATGCAATATCAATATCATCATCCCATGGAATAAATCCCTCATGTCGAACTGCTCCTAAAAGCGTTCCCCAATCAGCGTAATATGTTAATCCATGCCTCTCACATATTTTTATTACCTCTAAGAGAATCTCTATCTCAGCCGCCCAGACATGTTTCATCGTCTTTGGAATAATAAATCCGAACTTCTCCTCTTCTGAAAAAAAATCTGCTTTAAATTCCATATCCTCAGTTTCTCCCGCTTCACCTCGATGTTTACATAATAACCTTTTTCGCTGCTTCTTCTAATTGTTCAAACAAAGGAATAACACCCTGAAACGCTGCTGCCATTTTAGCATCATCGTTGTCTTTCACCGCAGTATTTAATTGTATTATTGCCTGGTTAAAAGTGTTTTTATCGATATTCTGCTCTTTTTCATTCAGCAACTCTATTGTTTCATTTGTTACCTGAATTTCCCAATTAATTGCTTTTAAAATATCTGCCAGAAAAATATCTGTATCGTCTAATCTTGCCCCAGATAATTCCTTAACAATAATTTTCATGTTTTTTAACAATCTCTCATTAAACTCTACTAATGTCTCTAATGCTTCCTTCTGTTCTTCTCTTGTACTTTCCACTCTTCTATTCCTCCATATTAATTTTATAAAGCAAATGGTTCTTGTTATCCATTTATAACATGCTTTAAAGTTTCAATCACATACTCCTGCTGTTCCTTTGTAAGTGTCGGATATAACGGTAAACTGAGAATATGTGAGTAAATCTCTTCCGCATTCTTGCAATGAACATCCTTATATCCATGCTCCTGATAATAAGGGTGCATATAAACAGGAATATAATGCACATTCACTGCAATTCCCTGTTCTCTTAATGCCTCAAAAACTTTTTTTCTGTCACAGTTCTTTACCTGTACAATGTAAAGGTGCCAGCCGCTCTCTGTTTCCGGTAACTGATATGGTATGATAATATTTTCACAATCAGCAAACGCTTCATTATAACGTGCTACAATTTCTTTTCTGCGTGCTAAAAATCTATCCAGTTTTTTCATCTGGCTGCAGCCTAGTGCACACTGAATATCTGTAATACGATAGTTATATCCCAAATCCAACTGCTGATAAAACCATGAACCATCATTTCGTGTCATCAGATTTTCGTCACGGGTAATGCCATGACTGCGGAATAACATCATTTTCTGGTAAAATTCTTCATTATCTGTGACGATCATTCCACCTTCCCCTGTTGTGATCGGTTTTACCGGATGGAAACTGAAGGTTGTCATATCAGATAAAGTTCCTATCTTTTTTCCCTTATACACAGAACCAAGCGCGTGTGCTCCGTCTTCGATGACAAGCAAATCATGCTCTTTTGCTATTTTATGTATCTCATCCATATCGCAAGGCTGTCCTGCAAGATGAACTGCAATGATTGCTTTTGTCTTATCGGTGATTTTTCTACGGATATCTTTCGGATCAATATTATAAGTTTTAGGATCAACATCTGCAAATACCGGTGTTCCTCCGCAATATAACACACAGTTTGATGAAGCCGCAAATGTTAATGGGGTTGTGATCACTTCATCCCCCGGTTTAATCCCTGCTGCAAAACATGCCGCATGAAGTGCCGATGTTCCGTTTGAAATCGCCACCGCATATTTTGCTCCCACATAATCTGCAACCATCTTTTCAAATTCTGTTATCTTTGGACCTGTTGTAAGATAATCTGATCTTAAAACATCTACAACTGCCTGTATGTCATCTTCTTCGATTGTCTGTCTTCCGTATGGTATCATTATATCTACCTCATTCTCTTCCTATTTTTCCATTTCTCATCTACTATAATTATCTGCTCTATTGTCCTTCTTTAACACATTTTGTATTTGTAACTAACTTTTCTATAATACGAAATGCTCCTTTTCCATCAATAATTTTTTGCATCTGTTCTGACTTCATTTTACGCTTCTGCGGTAATGAATAACTGTTCAATAATTCTCTTATCCTATCAATTACATTATCTGTTCTAATATCACCAGCATAATCAATAATTCCTTTTTTTTGAAAATTTTCAACACTATTTAACTGATTATCTGCTAACGCATATGAAATAGTAGGTGTGCCACAGGCACATAATTCATATAGTGTTGTTCCCCCGGCCGAAATGGCAACATCTGCATTTATCATAAATTTCTCTATATTATTAACTGCATGCCAAATAAAAACATTGGAATATTGTGCATATTTTTTTCTTAAATAGTCACATTTTTCATAATATCTTCCACAAATAACATCTATTCTATCATACTGGCTTCTATCAATATTATTGATAATAGTATTCAAAAAATCTTTTGTATCTGTACCACCTGAAAGTAATAGTATATTTTTTACTTTCTCATTAATTTGCTTTTGCTTTATATTAGAAAATGTTGTCCGCAATGGCGTATATTGCAATCCAACCATTAGCTCTGTACCATTATACCTCTCTTCGTAATTTCTACTATCCCAATTAATTTCATAACATATAAGCCCCTTTACTGGATATACATATTCATCCAAATCATCTATATAATAAACCTCTGTTAATTTTTGTAATTTTTGTAAATAGCTTTTAGTAACTTGATAACTATCTATTAAAATTCTGTTAATTTTCCATTTTAAAATCAGCTGCTCTAAAATGCCTATTTCTGACTCCATATTATTCCAGTCTGTATCTAAAACAATATATTCATATCCCCGCTCTTTTAATAAGCCTACAGCCTCATTGTCAGCAAGAATAAATACTGTACTCTGTCCTATACTTTTTGCCGCATCCGCAATTGCCAGACATCTCATCATATGCCCAGTTGCAATTGTATCATTCATATCCGTCCGTATATATATCAAATATTTACGTATAATCCAATTATCTTAAATGGTAATTGGATTTATCCTTTCTCCCAGTTATCACCGGGTATTTATTTTCATCTCTGATATATTTAAAAAAAGCACTGTGAATATATATGTAAAACAGCGGTGCTCAAAATATTTATCAGAAAATATAGAACTATCCCATTGTACTTTATTAGTACTGATATTTTCAACTACAAGCATAATTGCTACAATATCTCTGTAACCTATCAAAAGTAGTATCCAAAGCCACCTCATAACTATTCTATGTACATTGTCCTAAATTGTATATAAAAGTAATCTTGATGATTGCCACTTCGAATTGCATTTAATGCCTGTTCAAATCCCACATTAAACAACAAATCATATATCCCAATATACGGTATAAATTTTTCTCCTAACTGTTGATAAACAGGATGTTCATAATTTTGATAATATAATTTTATGTGGTTCTTTGTAAATTCTCCCCCCGGTGACATGCTTTCTATATATGCAGCCGACCCCTGCGCAGACAGATATTTTTTTGCATTGCGCAGTTTACATATATTAACCAACAACTCATCCTTTTTTCCCTCACATAGCATATCCGATGCCCTAAAAAAGGGGGTTGTTATTCCAATGCGACATGCCACTGCCCGTATAAATCTTTCATTAAAATCCCCAATACTTGCATCTTTTGCTCTATATAAATCCTCTAAAAATTTAAATACCTCATCAAAATGTTCTGACTTCATATATGCCATTCTAATTGTTCCTAAATGACTCTCCTTCCACTCCTCCCCTGCATACTCCGTTGTTCCAATAATTCTATTCTCTCTTTTTTCCGTCTTTTTCACTGGTATTGTCAACATTTTTTCCTGATCATCCAATTTTATCTTATTTCTGACCTGCCAGCTACGCCCAACCAACTGAACATTATCAAGAAAAATAAACTCATCCACCTTGTCAATCATAGAGAAGTATCCCATCCACGGCATATAAGTTGGCTGCATAATGGCAACTATCTTATTATCATTTTTCACTTTTTCCCCCCTATTTCCTGCAAAAGTCTATATTTCATCTCTGCAATTTTCCAATCATCATATGTATCAATATCTTGTACATCTGCCTCATTTACTTCAAATGAAACTATACCGTCTTCTATAATTCCCTGTTTTTCAACTAAGACTTTAGCATCATAATAATAAAATTGTCCGACGTCATGATAAAACGTTTCTAAATCCTGCGATCTGCTCGCCCTATGTTCCGGCCATTTATATTTTACAAACATTCCATCTTTTATCATCCCTCTCTGTGGTGGAAACGAAAACTTAACAACCGTCATCAACATATCTGCTCCTGGCTGTTGTATTAGCCTTAATCCTTCTTTAATCCATTCTACCTTCACGAAAGGCGCTGTTGGATACAAACATGCAACATACTCAAAATTTTTTCCTAATTTTTCATATTGCTGAAGAACCTCCACAATTACATCTTCAGTTGTTGCATAATCGTTCGCTGTTTGAGCAGATCTCATAAAAGGCACTTTCGCTCCATACCGCCTTGCAATATCCGCAATTTTTTCACTATCTGTTGACACCATTACTTCATCAAACACACCACTTTGCAGTGCCTTCTCTATGGAGTATGCCATAATTGGCTTTCCCAAAAATTCTTTTATATTTTTATCTGGTATTCGTTTACTGCCCCCACGTGCAGTGATCACAGCTAAATTGCTCATTTTGTATTCCTCATATTATTTTACAGAAAAAATTCCCAACAATTCACGTCCTAATCCCATATTGGCAAATAATCTCATAATATTTACTGTATCTTCCATAGAAAGATCGTGTAACATATTTTCAATTTTAAAAGCTGTTTTCCAACATGCTTTTCCAGTTTCAGGTTTTTCGTAGTAATTTGTTAGTTCATTCATCAGATTTAATTCTATCAACCTTTCACTATATACACCTTTACACTCATACCCATTTGCATCAAAAAAGTTTACAAACCCGTCTTTATTAAAATAACTAGGATGACCTTTCTCGTCTAACCAAAACTCCTTCGAAAGAGTTCCATTTTTTAAAAGTTCTATTTGAAAATCTGAATAATTATTTGACACCTTGCAGGCAATCAGTCCATCTTTTTTAACAACTCTTTTTATCAATTGCAATAAAAGTTCAGGGTTCGGAACCATATCCAACGTACAATCCGTATTGACTACGTCAAATACTTCATTATTTTCTATAAGCTTTTCTAATATTTTATAGCAATCCCCCTGCATAAGAAATGGAAGAAGCTGTGGATTATTATGCTCGATTCCATACTTGCTATAATCTATACCACACACTTCAGCTCCCTTATTTAAAAAATGCTGAAGCAAGAATCCTTCTCCACAACCAATATCAAGAATTCTGAGTTTTCTATCTTCTCCTAGTATTTTTCTAATAATATACTCTCTTTGTACTGCCTTATTTTCGAAGTATTCTAACGCTTCCGTCGGATAATTATTTTCATGTCCACCTTCTTCATTCTGATAATACTCCTCCTCAAAATTCAAGGCCTGTTCTTCTGCTATAGGCTTATTTTTCAATTCATAAAATCCATATTTGTTTTTTTTTACTTTATCAAGCATATTAATCTCCTTTACCACTCTATACTCTTCAATTGTAATGGCTCCGCATACTCTATATCATGAGCAGCTTTCTTCCCCAAAATATCCTCATAATATTTCGTATGCAATCCATTTCCTGGTCTCACTGATTTTACATTTTCTTCGGTAAATAAATCACCTTTTTTTATAGGTTTCGCAGCAAAAAGAGAACGTGATAATCTTTTCCCCTGCGCCTGTTTTTCTGTTACTCTGTATTCTCTGTTCCCCATAGCCAATTCGATATTTCTAATCCGTTGCACCATATTTGAAAATTCTTCTATTTCCATGGAAAATTCTGAATCTACTCCCCCATCTGCACGCTTTAACGTAAAATGTTTTTCGATAACATTTGCTCCCACTGCCACTGCCGCAATATCAACCTCATCTCCCATAGAATGATCTGATAGCCCTACTGGACATCCAAAAATATTTTTTAATCCAGGTATCATATTTAAATTTATTTCTTCATATATCGTTGGATATTCTGATGTACATTTTAATAATATAACCTTGTCATTTCCTACACTCTGACATGTTTTTATAGCAAGTTCAATATCTTCTAAATCAGCTATTCCCGTCGACATAATTATCGGTTTTCCTGTCTTTGCCACTTTCTTTATCAATGGAATATCATTTATTTCATATGATGCTATTTTATAAGCTGGCACATTCATTTTTTCCAGAAAATCAACTGCTGTTAAATCGAACGGCGATGAAAATAGTAATATTTCCTCTTCATCTGCTACTTTTTTTAATTGAGGCTGCCATTCCCATGGTGTATATGCTTTTTCATACAACTGGTGCAATGTCATATTACTCCATAAAGAGTCTTCATCTGTATAAAAATATGGTTTATTTGAATTCAATGTTATTGTATCCGCTGTGTATGTTTGAAGCTTTACGGCATCAACTCCAGCCTTTTTTGCCTCTCTAATCATAGTCACAGCTCTGTCAAAATTCATATTATGATTTGCAGACATCTCTGCTATAATAAAACTTCTGTTTCCGTCTCCAATGATTTTATTCCCAATACTTATTTGCTTTTGCATATGACCTTCTCCATTCTGCAATATATATCTTAGTATTCTTCTATCTTTTTCAAACGTTCTTTTAATTCATCTATTGATATCCACTCCGAATTACTTCCTGAGCTATACTCAAATCCTTGTTCTACCTTTTTCCCCCCTACCTGAATTTTAGAAGTATTCCACCAGTCAAAATGAGGATATACAATAAAATGTTTATCATACTCATAGGTAAACATAGAATCTTCCCTTGTCACCATCACTTCATGAAGCTTTTCGCCCTCGCGGATACCAACCTCTGGCATCTCACAGCCCGGTAAAATAGCCTGCGCTAAATCTGTGATTTTAAAGGACGGAATTTTTGAAATAAATGTCTCTCCACCTTTGGCCTCTGATAATGCCTTAATTACAAGTTGCACTCCTTCATCCAAACTAATCCAGAACCTGGTCATGCGGTAATCCGTAATCGGAAGTGCTTTTCCACCATTTGCAACAATATCTCTGAAAAATGGAATAACAGATCCACGGCTTCCCGCAACATTTCCATATCTTACAATTGAAAAGCATACATCTTTTACACCTGAGTATGCATTTGCTGCAATGAACAATTTATCAGATACCAATTTTGTTCCACCATATAAATTAATCGGATTTACTGCTTTATCTGTTGAAAGTGCTACCACACGTTTCACACCACAATTAAGTGCTGCATCTACAATATTCATCGCCCCATTGATATTAGTTTTGACTGCCTCCATTGGATTATATTCACATGCTGGGACTTGTTTTAATGCCGCCGCATGAACCACATAGTCTACTCCGTCAAAAGCACGGTATAATCTGTCTTTATCACGCACATCACCAATAAAAAAGCGTAATTTATCCTTGTACTTTTTAAATTTATTTGCCATATTAAATTGCTTAAATTCATCTCTGGAATAAATAATGATTTTTTTTGGTTCGTAATGTTCTAACACATACTGTGTGAACGCATTACCAAAAGATCCGGTTCCCCCGGTTACTAGAATTGTTTTTCCGTTTAACATTTTTGCCTCCTGCATCTACTATTGCTTCCTGCAATAAAAATTAACTAATTTAATTATCGGTCTATTCTTTAAAATTGTTAGTTTTTCAATCACATACGTATATTTTCAAATGCTTTTACTGCTATACTTTAGATTTTCGTAAAATCCACATTATCTGAGTCAAATCGCAATCTGCTATTTATGTTTATATCTGCTATTTTTCTCATTTCATCTTCTGTCAATGAGAAATTAAATATATCGGCATTTTCTTTCAAGTGTTTTACACTTGATGTATTTACTATTGGAATATTTCCTAGTTGAAAATGCCAACGCAATATTATTTGTGTAATCGATTTTTTATACCTTTTTCCAATATCATCAAGCACAGTTTTTTTTAATCTGTCATCTCCACGAGCTGTTGATGTATATGCCATTATCTGTATTTTCTTTTCCAAACAATATTCTCTCAATTCATTTTGTGTAAACAGTGGATGACATTCAATTTGATTTACCATTGGCATTATTTCAGCAACTTCTTCAATTGCTTTCAAATGATGAATATTACAATTACATACCCCAATTGCTTTACATTTTCCCTTTTTATATAATCGTTCCATCTCTTTCCATGAGGCAAGGTATTTTCCCATTACAGGCCAATGCATCAGATATAAATCTACATAATCAAGTCCTAATACTTTCAGACTCGTATCCAATCCCTCTTCAACATTATCATGAAATTGATGGTAATTACATAATTTCGTACAAATCTGATATTGACTACGTTCATAATTACTATATGTTTCGCCTATCATCTTCTCACTTCCAGCATATGCTCTCGATGTGTCAACCATTGTAAATCCACACTTCATACCTTCTCTCAAAATCTTTTTTAAAGATATGTCTTTTCGAAATTGTGAATTATTCTGGATTGCATTTTTCATCCAATATTGATATTTAAATGCTTTATTATGATGTCCAAACATATATGTAAGCACAATAGGTGAACCATAACAAACAGCTGGCACTTCCACTCCGTTAATTAATTTTTTTCTTTCCATTTTATTTTTTTCCCTCACTAAAGTATCTTTCAAATACATCCCTAAATTCACCATTTTTGAGTTCTTCAAAAAAATTTCTTCGTAATTCACTTTCTTTAACTGCATATGTTGTTGCCCAATTTTTTTCCATTAGCTGTTTCGGATTATATTCTTCATATTCAATATTGTACTTTATTTTTTCAAAGATCTTTTCTGCCTTTATTGTATGAATCAACAATGCCGAAAGTCCTTTGTCATCATTTAGTCTTTGATTCTCCTCTCCAATCCCCCAACAATCCGCTATTGTAAAATCACTTTTTCGATCTAATCCCTTAAACTTACATTGATAGCATGATGGTCTGATATTCACCCTCTCCAAATAACTTCTCATATACAAATTGTCTTTTCGCTCATAATATTTAACTTTCTCATCTTCACATATTTTTACCTTCCAATGTTTCCATCCTTCTTTTTTGTCTTTAAATACGATTTTATCAATTTTTTCTTTTTGATGAAATTCTTCTAAATATTTCTGCCATAGCATTGGTGCTCCAATTCCAAAGCACACAATATCCATCGTATACAATTTGAAATATTCTTTTCCTAAAAAAGTTTTTAAAGCTTCCACCTGACAAGGTGTTCCTGTAAAAAACACATATTCTCCATTTAAAAGATGTTTTCTTATTTCACAATATGTATCGCCTACCTTAGCTTGGATGTATTTAGAACCTCTTAATTTATCTAGTGAATCTTCAGAATCGACCATTTCATATACAACATGAAAATCCTTATCAAAGGCTACACCATATATTTTTGCTTGCTTTTCTTTAATAAAATAATTTGCTAATGCAGAAAATATTCCACCTGATGTACTTTTTTGTCTAATTATTTCATCTTTATAATAACAGGCATAGGCTTTTTTACACTTATCCAGCTCCCTTTCTCCATTTATTACTGGACATACGTTTTCACACTTTTTGCATGAAACGCATTTTTCTTCTAAAATATTGGGATATGAAAATCCCTCTTCATCATACTGCATTTTTATTGCATGAGTCGGACATACATTGTAACATGCTTCGCATCCACAGCACTGTTGTTTTTCTAAAAATTTATTCATATTTTCCCTTCAAATAATCATATGTTGTTTTTGGAACCAGTTCCTTAATTTGCTCAAACTTTTTTTGCTCCAACAGTTTTCGAACTAAAGATGCACTAACTACTTGTCCATTTTCTTTCTTCCTTGGTATTTCTTTAAACCGTATTCCATATTGTGGGAGAATTTCTGCCATACATTCATTATACTTTCTAGTCACATAATCATTCGGCTCTTCTCCAGCATAACGAACATCTATATTTAGCGTTTTTGCTATATATTTTCCAAATATTCTAATATCCATGGATGGGTCTACCTGAATTTCTTTATTTCCATCCTTATAAAAATATCCAGGAAATGTAATTGCTGAAATAATAAATTTTCCACTAGGCAAAACAATTACATTTTTCAGATGAGCTGTTCCTTGTTTTACAAGATCTATCCTATCCTGATACGAAAAATAAGAACGATCTTCCTCTACCACAAAAATGTAAAGATTGTCTACCTTCTCAGCTGCTTTCTCTATTAAATATTTATGCCCATTTGTAAATGGATTGCAATTCATCACAATACACCCATTTTTTGTTCCCAATTTTTTATATGGCAAAAGAGTATCTAAATAACTCTGCAAATCATCTCTATAAGCAAGCGCAACCTCATTCTCCTCCCGTATATCATTTTTTCCTATATCTTCTTGTGCAATACCCCCCTTTTTAAAATATCTCTCTTCCAATATTGTATGTATATAATCTGCTATCACTTCATTTCCCATTGCATTTGTATGAAATGTAGTATCTGTAAACCACTCTCCATAATTATGTGGTCGATCAAACAGATGTGAACATTCAAAATATGGTATATTATTTTCATCAAACAAATATTGCGGCACAATTTCTAAATTAGTACATAATATAACTATATCGCCTTTTCTAAACTCCGTTGCTTTAATGTGTGCAATATCATCATGTATATCTGATCCACACCCAACTGCACAATTTACAACTTGATACTTATTTTGATGATTTTCATTTATCTTTTTTTGCAAATAGCTTTGTATCGTCTGACTATCTTCTACTCCTGTTCCTCGTGCCGTGCATTGTCCATAAACATAAATTCTATTAACATATTTCTGCGGTTGATAATATGTAATTCTCTTACCATCTATTACATTGACATACTCACTTTGAAAATCTGCTAAATATTTTATTCCTGCCACCTCATATACATAGCTACCATCATATAACTGCTTTAAATATTCTATATCCACATTGGGATTATACACTCTCTTTATTTTTTTACAATCATCTTCAGATATATGTGTAAAATCAAACTCCCACTCCTCCAAGCGTTGTTTTTCAAAAGAAGACAATCCCTTTATATGTTGATACAATGGCGTTTGAAAAAAAAATAACGCTACTCCCATATTATGAAGTATCTTTGTTTCTTTTGCTAATTTTTCAAAATACCCATAAAACCTTGATTTTCGAAACTTCTGGTATTCTTCATCATTGTTCTGTAACATTAAATGCTCTCCATCCTATTCGTTATAGTAATTGTAACAAATCATTCAACGTTCGTTGCGCTTGCTTCTTCCATTTTGTTCTTTCATTCCATACTATTTTGCAAAGATCTGTATAATTTGTTTCCATATATTCATATTGTCTACATAATTCTTCCACGGACAAATTCTCTAATGCAATAGCTAAATTTTCCCACCCTGCGTATTCCACAAATCCTCGCATTTTTTCTTCATAAACAATTGGTATAAAAGGGACTCCCATTTTAGCTGCAAATATATTAGAATGATACCGCATTCCTATTACTCCATACAGTTTTGATATCATATACTGTTGGAAATATGCATCCTTATCATCACCAAGCAAATATGTATTCTCCCATTCAAATTCCTGTAAATATTTTTTATCATTTTGATTACCAAACAATTGCGGAATCAATACAACTCCTATTCTCCTTTTTCCAAGTAACTGTATAAACTCCTGAAACGTTCTCTTAATCTGCCCTTTTAATTTATTATCTTTTCCATACTCCACATGCCATGCAAAATCTGTTATTGTAACTCCGATAACTTTTTGATAATTATTAAGGAACGCACATAATGCGGTCTCATTCTTCATTTCCTTTTCCATCTGTGTTTTAGAAATATCATTAAGGAATGCACTATCTATTGTAACAGTAACATTTTTCTCAAGTCCTTCCTTTTTTAGTTCTTGATATGATATACTCTCACGAACACAAATTGCATCTACTCTTTTCAATACCCGATTCCGATATTTGTATGTTTTACTAAATGGTCCAATAGATGGTGCTGCAAAAAAAACGGGTATATGTTTTTTTTGCGCATATGCAATTGGAAACAAATATTCTAGCTGCTTTTTCCACCAAAAACGATCACTCACAACTGCCCCACCCGGCGCATAAACAACCAAATCCGCATGCTCAATTGTATTTATAACCTTTCTCATTTCTAAATCACAGCCAATCTTGCCCTGAGAAAATATTGCAAGACGCATCTGCATATATTCTGGCAAATATCTTGCTGTAACATAATCCACTTGTTCCTTATATGGAAACTGTACAATATTTCCTTTATCTTTAAAAATAATCGTTATATGCACATTTTCAGTGTTTTCCAAAATTCCATCTATAATAGCACGAAGTGCTGCTTCATCTCCACGATTATTCCAATGTGCATTTACCAATACTATTTTTTTCAAATTATTACCACCCTATATATCCCATCTTTGTCCAGTTTCTGCTGATGCGTATGCCGCGTATACTACTTTAACAGTATCATATGCTAATTTGAAGTTAGATTTTGGTTCTTTATCATAGTAAATTGCTTCCATAAAATCCTGCATTTCATCAACGTATCCTCGCACTATTTCATCCATAATAAACGGTTTATTCCAACCTATTTTTGCTGGAAGCATTTCCGAAATGTACACGTCATCAAGTCCGTGTTCATCCAAAAAATATGTACTCATCATATCATTCATAGTCAATGTACAATTTAGTGCTGCATCATTGCAATATAATTCTACATAATTTTTACTTCCACCTAACAATGTATCTGTCGCAATCACAACCGCTCTTGACTTATCTGAAAATGTAATAATTGCTGTTCCTGTATCTTCCACATCCTTTGGGCGCGCCATAATATGACGATGCTCATACTCCGTCAAAAGTGGAGTAACCATTGCCATATCAGCTAACACGCTTTCCACCTTAATCTCTTTTCCATGCGCTTGTGCTTCCTGTTCTTTTAACCATAAAATTGCAGTTAATGGATGCGTTCCCGTTCTAATAAATGTACCGCCCCCAGTTTTATTCCATTCTCCAGCAACATGCGAACTAGACCCCTTTAAACTTTCTTCTCCTTTCATATAAAGTATCCTACTTTTTTTTGCTTTTACTATTTCCGCAGCTTTCACAATTGCTGGAGCATATACGAAATTCTCTGCGTACATAAATTTCTTTCCCGTCTCTTGTATAACTTCCTGCAACTTTTCTAATGATTTCTCCATGCATTTGTACATCTCTACTTTCGATACTCTTAGTCCCACTAAGTTTTCATTCTCTTGTCCAAAATATCCTGTCAATGGCTTTTCACAAATCACATGTTTTCCAGCTCTCATAGCCTTAATTATCATATCCATGTGTACATATGGTGGCGTGCAAATATCTATTACATCTATTTCACTATCGTTCAATAAATCTTCAAATGAATATGTTAATTCTTCAAATCCATATTTCACTTTTGCAGCCACAAGTTGTTCCGGTCGTCTTGCCATAATTTTTTTCTTTCTTACCGGTACATCACTTACACGATATAATGCATTCATATGAAGCTCTGTTGCACGTCCAGCACCCACCATACCTATACATACTGCTCCTTTATCATTCATTCCACACTCTCCATTTCCACCATATCATTTCTATAACTTTCAATTAAAATATGCTTCATTTCTTTCATTGAAGAAAATTGAAAAAACAAAAAACCAATCGGTTGCGATTTATAGTTATCAATTAATTCCCCCTGTTTCTTTAGAATGCATTTTCCAACCATATATTTTTGGTATTGCCTCGGTATATTCACTGACCTGATTGTTCCATTCTGATTTGCAAGAATTGTCTTATATGCATAGAATCCTTCCTGATTAATGTGTTGCGGAAAATCCTTACACGTCAATCCACATCTCGCTCTTACCTCCCAATAATCCCAATCAATTCCATTCAGCATGTTTCCTGGTACAGAATACATATTTCCTAATATTCTACGCATTACCTCAATAATTTGAGGCTCTTTTCCATCCATGATATACTGCAAATGAAAAATTCCATCTTTTAATTGCAATATAGATGCAATTTTTTCAATCTGAGTAATCAAAATATCTTTCACACTTTCATAATTATCAGACGGAAATGTATCTATTTCCACCCGATATGGATTTAACATCGAATATTCATTATTTGAACAGCATGCCACAACTTTCTGTCCTATCAAAAAGGTACAAAATCCATGCTGCGTGCCTGTTATAAATCGTTCTATTACAATATGTCCAACTTTTGATTTTGAAAACGCTATCTTTATCGCTGTCTCTGCATCTTCCTCCTTAATAACTTTATGAATTCCATTCCCAGCACTTGCATCCGCTGGTTTTACAATCAACGGATATTCCGCTGTCTTAACCCATTGCAACGCCTTTTTCTCTTCATCAAACCCATAAGATAACGGTGTAATTAACCCCTGTTCTAATGCAAATTTTTTAAATTTGTCCTTATTATGTAATAATAGAGTTATCTCGTAAGTATCATATCCTGGTAATCCTAACTGCTCAGCAACGTATGCTGCTGTATAAACACCAAAATCATTGCAACATTGACATATTGCATCTACTTTTTTCTCTTTTGCCAATTTTAAAATTAATTCTTTATCAGAATAATCCGCTTGTACATATTCATCTACATATTTTTCACCAATTAATCCTGATTGATTTCCCGTTGCTACGATATAATACCCTAATTTACGTAAAGCTCTAATTAATCCAAGATCATTATGACTTGCACATAGCAATAATACTCTTTTCTCCATGCTCTTCTCTCTTTCTGTTGCTTCTTTTATTCAATATAACGTTTTATTCCCCATACATATTGTATTTTTTTTACCAGACTTTCAAACTCATCTGGTAATAACTGCTGTTTCGCATCACTTAATGCTTCTTGTGGGCAATTATGTACCTCTATCTCTAATCCATCACATCCTGCCATAATAGCACTTAAAGACATGCTTTCTATCATTTCTTTTCTTCCTGTTGCATGGGACGGATCCACAACTACTGGCAAATGAGATAACTGCTTCGCTGCTACAACTGCACTCAAATCCAACGTATTTCGCGTATATGTTTCATATGTTCTAATTCCTCTTTCACACAAAATTACATTCTTATTCCCCTCATTCATAATGTATTCCGCACAATTTAACCATTCTTCAATCGTAGCACTTGCTCCGCGCTTTAACAAAATTGGTACATTTGTTTTTCCTACTTCTATTAAAAGTGAATAATTCTGCATATTTCTGGCACCAATCTGAATCACATCTGCATACTTCGATACAAGTTCCACATCTCTCGTGTCCATTACCTCCGTAACAATTGGCAACCCGGTTTCTTCTTTTGCTTTTTTTAAATAAAGAAGTCCCTGATTACCTAATCCTTGAAATGCGTATGGCGATGTTCTTGGTTTAAACACACCACCTCTTAACATATTAGCACCTGCTTTTTTTACTTGAGTTGCAATATTTATAATCTGTCTTTCTGACTCAACACTACACGGTCCGGCTATTATTAAAAAGTCTTTACCTATTGTTACATCATCAACTTTTATTATTGTACATTGTCTATGTTCATCTTTTAAAACATGTTTTAAATTCTCCACCATTATTTCCCTGCTTTTTTACAATTTTTACTATTCTATCTACATCTTTTTCTTCTAAATCTGCATACAGTGGTAATACCAATATACGATCTGCACAATATCTTGCTTTTTCTAAATTCATCTTTTTAAATTTGTTTTTAAAACATACCTGATCTGCTGTTATTGGGTAAAAATACTTTCTAGAATATATATTTTCTTGTGCTAGCGCCTGATAAACCCTATCTCTTTGTTCCTTATTTCCAAACAGAACTGGAAAATATGCATAATTTGTCTTAACATTTTCTTTTGGATAATTTAAACGAATATATTCTTCCTTTCCAAATTTATCCAAATACATCTCCACTATTTTTTTTCTTTTCGCAATCTCATTTTCTAGATGATTTAAATTGCATAATCCCATAGCTGCCTGAAACTCATTCATTTTAGCATTTGCCCCAACAGAAACAACCATTTCCTCTGAACGAATTCCAAAATTTTTGAGATTATACAATCGTTCATATTGTTCTTTGGTATGACAACAAACTGCTCCGCCCTCAATTGTATTATATACTTTTGTTGCATGAAAACTGAATGTTGAGATATCTCCATATTCCCCTACTCCTTTTCCATTATACCTTTCTCCAAACGCATGTGCAGCATCATAAATAACTTTAAGATCATATTTATATGCTATTTTTTCAATCTCATCCACGTTACATATATTTCCATAAACATGAACAGGAACAATTGCTACTGTCTTTTCAGTAATTAAATCCTCAATTTTATTTTCATCTATTGTATAATCTTCTGGTTTTATATCGCAAAATACTGGTTTTAGACCATTCCGTATAATTGCATGCGTAGTTGAAATAAATGTAAATGGCGTTGTAATAATCTCACTTCCCTCTGGAAAATGCATAGATTGAATTGCCAATTCTAATGCCATATGTCCATTTACCATCAACGATAAATATTCTACCCCTAAATATTCCATTAATTTTTTTTCTAACTGTTTATGATATATTCCCATATTTGTCAGCCAGTGACTGTTCCATAATGGCTTTATCATTTCCACATACTCTTCAAAAGGTGGCATAGAACTTTGTGTTACCAAAATTTTATTTTGCATACGTTTTCTCTTCCCTTATTCTTCTAATAGTCTTTCTTTCTCTTTTATTGTCATTTCAACCTCTTTACAAAATTGTTCTGTCTGTTTTAAATTATCTATTAAACAAGTTTTTCTCACTTTTTTCTCGCACTCTCTCTTCTGCCGCTCCATAAATTCCAAATCTGTTACATAACGATGCACAATTTTCGGCATGTCTTCTAATTTTTCACAAATAAACGCTTCTCCCATATTAGCTACATCGCAATGGCCTAATGTAAGTACTGGTATATTACATTGTACAGCATATAATGCTCCTGTTCCACCACCTGTTCTTGGGGGATTTAAAAACAAATCCCCTAATTTAATTGCCATTTTAAAATTTCTTGTATTTTTTATGAAACGAAGTTGTTGATAAAAAGTTTTACTACTCAATTTTTCTTTCAATTTATCACAATTTCCAATAAATAAAATCTTACATTTTGATTCCTTATTCAAAATAGTATATAATACATCTATCGTGTCTTGTTTTACTTCATCATCCAATCTAGTTCCTGCAATAATAATTACAAAATCATCTTCATTAATCCGTAACTGTTGTCTGGTATATTCTTGCTCCTCTTGCTCTGATATTTCTTCTGTGTGAATATACTCTATCACTTTTTGTTTACTACACAACTGTCTCATACAAACTTGTCTTATATCCTCAGTTAGATTGAAATAACTTGCAATCATATTAGACATTGTGAGTGGTACGTGGCTTGTACATCCCATGGTTACAACATCAACAAACTCATTACATGTATCCCCTAATATATTACTATCTCCCATAGTCATAACAAACATTGGATTTATTTGCTGTATTTCTTCCCTTACTGCCTTTATAGACTCTACATAATTTTCGTCTGTATACATTACATAGCATCCTCTTATTTCTACATTATAGTATTTTATACGAAATTCTGTATTTTCTTCAAATAATGTATTAGAAACACTCGCATTCCACCACCATGCAATTCTTGGCATCTGTACAAATCTATAATTTGTTGCATATACATATACTTCATATCCGAGTCTTTCAAAATAGCTATATATATTTACTAATTTTCTTGTTGGAGCATGTCTCTTTCCAAGTAATGGTTCTATTAACATAACTATTCTGTTTTTATTACGATTTTTTAACGGAATATATGAAATTGTCGAATTAATTTTTTCCATCACACTGCAAACTTGTTTCTCATATATAGAACGTTTTATCTCATTTCTCCCAGTTTCTGTCTCAACATATTTACTTTTAAACATATATTCTCGCAACTGGTAAGATAAATTAATTTTATCTAAAAGTGAAAGTTGCTCTTCTGTAAGTATAACGTTTTCTATTAATTCCACTATTTTAAAGTCATTCAGCACTTGTAAAAAATAAGAGAGAATAAAAATATATAGTTCTACATTATTGTCTACAAATTCAAAAATTCCCTTTAAAGTCTTCACACGCTCCTCACATTCCATTTTCCAATAACAAGTTTTCAGTTTTTCCTCTATATTTTCTGAATTTTTTTCTGTTTTAAGTATTTCTGTGTTTATAATATCTGCCAAAATTTTATAAAACATTTTTCATCCTCCAACTTTACACTATTGAATATATCTCTTCTAACATATGTCGAAATATATAGTATAATCGTTTTATGTCTATTTTGTTTCTTTATCATATATTTTCTATACTATTGCCCGAAATTTATTTGCAATTTTATCCAATTCTTCTTCCGAAACTTCAATCTTAAGTAGTTGTAACAACATTTTGTATTTTTCTGGAATATATCTTTGAATGTATGAATTCCTTTCGATTTCAGGAAATGTCTCATTAAAATATTTACATATATTATTAAACAACACATATGGTGTTTTATCATATCTTAAAAATATTGTTTTTAGTGCCGCCAAATACCCTGACAGTAATATATCTAGTTCTAATTCATCGAAATATTTCTCCCATACACCGCGCGCCTGATATTCCTCGACTCTTGCTTTAGTAACTTTTAAAATATCATCATGATATTGGGCATTCTTTTTCAAGACGGTAGAATTCTCGTTGACAAAATAATGATATAACTCATAGTTTACGATTGCAATTTTTTCCGCATATAAATAATATAAACTTGAGAAGAATATATCCTCATATGCAACGCATTCCGGAAAATAGATATTATTTTTCTCCAAAAAATCTTTTTTATATATTTTATCCCACACTCCATAGCCGAGACAGTTTGAGCAGATAAATTCCTTTCGTTTTTCTTCACTGTCAATGAGCAGATATGCTACCGTTCCATCCAGCTTATGTTCTTTTACTTCTGATCCATTGTCCCGGAAAAATCTGCAATAGACGATATCCCGGTTATTGTTCACCATCTCATCTAGTAAGATTTCGAACATATTTGGTTCTACCCAATCATCCGAGTCGACAAAACCTATATATTCAGCCGTGGCATATGTCATACCAATATTACGCGCCCTTCCTTGTCGTCCATTCTCATCACAGTGAACTGCAATCACATTCTGCGAATACTTGTTTTCTATCTTCTGTATAATGTCCCAGGTGTCATCCGTGGATGCGTCATCCACGAATATAAGTTCCAAATTCTCTATCCCAATTGTCTGATTCTTCAATGACAAAAAACATCTCATAAGATATTTCTCAACATTATAACATGGAATAATTATACTTATCTCAGCCATTCTGCTTCCTCTATATATTTAACAATGTCTTTATTCTGTCCTCAAATGTAAAATCCCTTTTTACAAGTTCCAGACCATTTTGTGCGATTTTCTGTCTTAATTCATCGTTTTTCAGATAGAATTCCGTTTTATAATATGCATCCTCTAGCGATTCATAAACTTCACAATCAATCCCCGGATGCATATATTCCATAATTTCTTCCTGATAATTGGACAGCATAAACCCTCCACACCCCATAATGTCAATCACCCGAAGCGGTATTCCAGTTCGAATCGCTTTTAATGAAATGTTCAGATTAATACAGCTGTTTGCAAATACTTGCGGCATTTTTGTGTCATAGTCAATATATCCATGCATCCTTGCCTGCTTTATCACTTGTCTGTCATCTGAATATATATCAACCTCATAATGTGAAGCCAGAAGTCTGAGTAATGCCTCTCTCTCTCTTGCCGTTGTCTCACATGCCAGCATAAACTCCATCTCTTTTTTTCCAATCTGGATTTTTCCGTCTGAGCTTTCCTGAAACTGCTGATTTATCTGCTCCATAAATCTTTCTGTAAGCATCTCCTCCAAAAGATAAGCCCCATACAGTTTTCCCTGTGCTGCAAGTAATGCATTTAAATATCCTTTTTGATATTCCGATAAAAAAGAAATGTATTTTGCATAATCTGTCTGATATAATTTACCTACAAAAGAAATCTTCTTTCTGTCATGGTTTTTATTACAATACTCGTCAAAAATCTGTGGTGACACTGCAAGCGGAAGATGCCTACAACCATATCCCTGTGCATTGTAATATTCCACGATTCCTCTGTCAAAAATCCAAACTGTTGTATAAGATAATTTCATTGCATCCAAATCTCTGATATGCATCGGCGAATCATACACCCATGCAACATATGGAACTTTTATATTTTCACATACTCTTGCAATAATCGGGCAAAAATTTATTGAAAATACAATATGATATTCATTTCCCCTTAATTTTGTTTCTATCTGTTCTGCAAATTCATCATCCTGTTCCCAGTCCTCAATGATTTTGTAATAAATATCATATTTTACTTCCAAATTGTGAAATGCCTTTTCAACACCTTTTCTCATAAAGGAATTCCACTGCCAAAATAAAACTTTTCCCGTCATTGTTTCCCTCACCGATTTAATATCTGTTTTACAATTTTCTCTCTCTTGATTATAATAAGAATCGTATATTAATTCCACCTGAAAAAGAGGTATTACATGAATATTTTATTTTATCGATATAACAGCATATGCGAGCGTGACATTATAAGGGCTTTCGAGGAACTTGGCCATCAGGTCACAACCATTGACACCGAGATTTTTCGTAAAGATGTAACTCCAAAAGAAACTTTATCTCTGGTTCATAACGAACTTGTTCTTCATTCCTATGATTTTGTATTCAGTATCAACTTTTATCCCATCATATCAGAGGTATGTAACATCCACCATATCCGCTATGTAAGCTGGATTGTGGACAGCCCGGTTTTAGAGCTCTTTTCCAAAAGTATTTCGAATCCATGGAACAGAATTTTCTTATTTGATTCTGCTCTTTTATCTGACTTTAGTAAATATAATTCAGACTGTATTTTCTATCTGCCGCTCGCCTGCGATGTGGAAGATAAACAGTGTTATATCCAGCATTCAACTGCAAATGATATGGAGAAATTCACACACAAAATTTCTTTCATTGGCTCCCTGTACAGCGAGAAAAATCCTTATATCTTTCTGCGGCATGATTCCGACTATATGAAGGGGTATTTGGACTCTCTGATGGAACTACAGCAAAAATTTTACGGCACTTATCTGATTGATGAAATGATAACCCCAGAAATTGTCGAATACTTTAATCGAAATATGGAAAAGAAATATGTATTCCCTGAAAAATCATATGCGAACGTTAAAGCTCTTATTAGTCAATATTACATAGGAACTAACATCACTTTTTTAGAGAGAACACATCTCCTGAAAATGTTATCCTCCCTCTATGATGTAGATCTTTATACTTACAGTGATACAAAAGACCTGCCTTCCATACATGTACATCACGGTGCAAACACTATCACTGAGATGCCGATTATCTTCCATCAAAGCCAGATTAATCTGAATCTGACTTCGCGCCCGATACGAAATGGTGTATCGCTTCGCATATGGGATGTTCTTGGCTGTGAAGGTTTTTTACTTACTAACTATCAAAATGACCTGCTACAACATCTTATCCCGGGAGAACACCTTGATATCTATACGAGTGAGGAAGAACTCCGTGATAAAATTGCATATTATCTTGCACACCCAGCTATAACGAAAGAAATAGCACATAATGGTTATGAATATGTGAAAAATCACCATACTTATAAAATCCGTTGTGATGAATTAATTCGAACTGCTTTTGCACATTAACTTATTTGCACCTTCATGTTTTATTCTGAAGGTGCTCTTTTTAAGAAAAATCTTCCATAATTAATGGTAAATCTTTTTTTAATTGTTGTATCGCATCCTGATAAGCATTCAGTAATTTCTGTCCCTGCTCTACAAAATCATTAATGAGCTTCAACGCCGACTCATTTTCCTTATACTTTAATAATTCTCCCTGTATTTCATAATCTGTCTGGGCAATATATGCCCGCAGCATACAACTGACAAATGATGCATCTATTTTTTCATTATATGCTGCAATCTTATCCATCGCCTTTTTCATCTGCATGGAATTATGCTTTCCTTTTCCATTCAAGCAGTCTACTTTTCTGTAGAGTTTTTGTGTTTCTTGGAGCAGCTGTCCAAGTTTCTCTATTTTTTCCGGCATTTTCTTGATTTCACAGATAAACTGTTTTCTCTCTTTCTCCGTAAAATATGGCTCTATATCAAGTATCTGTTTTACATCAAAATCCTGTTTGCAATAACGTTCAATAGCTTCTGACAGGGTTATAAATTCTGTTCCGGTAATTTTAGCTCCACCCTCAGTAGCATTAATTACTTTCAAATCATCATAAGCAACAATATAATTTTCAATCCATTTGCGGTAAATATTCATATTTGCTTCTGTCAGTATCAGATTGCCAAAATTATCTTCTACTTCAATATAGTTTTTTTTCTTCGTATCTACCTTATCATTTCCTTTTCCGTAAGCAGCTTCTGTATGCTCCACTCCTCCCGGATAAGCAAGATCCTGTCCAACTAGAATAATCGTTTTAAATCCCATTTCATAAAGCAAAGATAATGCATTATTTGCTACGGAACCACCTGTTGGAAGTTGTATAGACTTCTTATCCATTTTTTCTATAATCTTTTTTAAGTAACTTTGATCATCAATTTCGTAAAAGTGTCTTGCACGATTCTTATTCACTATTTTCCTATTTGAATTCATCGATAATGCAATTGGAATATTTTCAAATTTTTCATTTTTAAATAAATTCAAAGGTTTTTGTGAGTCAATACTGATTGTCATATCAGGAATAATTCCATGCTCCAACACCGTATTTAATGCCGTATCTACTACCATCAGAAAAGCCTTTCCTCTGGCTTTTTTTAAATCTTCTACATTTTTATCTAAAGAAGGTCCTGCTGCAACTAGCAACGCAGGCACATCCTTCGTTTCTTTCGTATTCATAATATTCACCAACTGAATAATTGAATTTGATTCCACCATATCTCTGGTAAGTCCATAAGCATTATGCTGAATTTCTACACCTCTTAGAATCATAGTATTCCGTGTAAATATAATCAACTCCACTACACTCTTATATACATCCAACATCTTCTGGTATTCCTGTCGGAAAAGTTGCAAATAATTTGGTAAAACTGCCTGCACAACCAATTGAAAATTAGAATAATTCAATATAGACTGTAGTGCGTGAAAGAAATACTCTTCACAAACACCGTTTACGACCAGACATACATTCTCTTTCTCTGCAAGTTCCGCAACTTCTTCATACTTCATTGCCTTCCAAAAAATATCCTCACAAGGTTCATATACAATTACTCTGCAAGCCGGTCTTTTTTCACATAATTTTAAAATACTTTTTCCATCCGATAAGCCATACACAATGATAACACTATTATCATTCATATCATTGCATTCAAACTGTTCTGACCACTCTTCTGCTGCTTTCTGTGCATCATAGAAGCTGTTTAACGGATAAAATCTATTATTTTTCTCGACAGCCAAGACTTTTCCCTGTTCTGTATCTGTTTCTATGATGTGATACAAATCAGTTCTGTTGCTATATAATTGTTCCATTTTTTCTATAGACAATGCCGTAAGACGATCTACCATCCCTATTACTGTTCTCTTTGCATTTCCATGAAATACCATATTATTCTTCTCCCTGCTCCAAATATACCTGCAACGCATTACTCACTTCATACTCTAATGTATCTGCCAGCAATACTTCATCTTTTTGCGTATATGCTTCATCCAAATTCTGTAACTGTTGCAGTAAGATATCCATAGGGAACTCCTCACCTTCATTTATCTTCTGTTGTGCCCAGTCTACTATTTCCGTCATTTTATAAACCAATTCCTGTACATGTGCATTCACATAATCCCATGCATCGTCGGAAGCCTGCCGCAAACGCAATACCATCTCTTCTACGATTCGTACAGTATCTTTCATTTCACTTGCCTTACTCATTTTGCCTCCATTATTGTGAAAAAAATAGGACCGGCAATGCCGATCCTATTTGTAGTTCTACAGTTACAATTACTGTAATAAGGAGAGAACTCCCTGTGTAGACTGGTTAGCCTGAGCAAGCATAGACTGTCCTGCCTGAGCAAGGATGTTATTCTTGCTGTACTCAACCATCTCTTCAGCCATATCTGTATCACGGATACGAGACTCTGCTGACTGAGTATTCTCAGCAACGTTATCTAAGTTAGCAACTGTATGCTCTAATCTGTTCTGTAATGCACCAAGTGCAGAACGCTGTTTAGATACAGCTGAAATAGCATCCTGGAATGTTTTCATAGCTTCTCCAGCTTTTTCAAATGTGGATACGCAGTTGTTGTTTCCTGCAGTAATACCAATTCCACCCGCATTCATCGCTACAATTGTAATAGAAATCTTCTGTCCAGATAATGCACCAACCTGAAGATTCTTAGCTGAGAATCCACCAGAAAGTAAATTCTGTGTATTGAACTGCGTTGTAGATGCAATACGGTCAATCTCAGATGTCAAAGCATCAATTTCAGACTGAATAGCTGTTCTATCAGATGTTGTATTGGTATCGTTAGCTGCCTGTGTAGCTAATTCGTTCATACGCTGTAAGATAGAATGAGCTTCATTCAAAGCACCTTCTGCTGTCTGGATAAGAGAGATACCATCCTGTGCGTTGTCAGAAGCTTTGTTAAGACCTCTGATCTGGCTTCTCATTTTCTCAGAAATTGTTAATCCTGCTGCATCATCTGCTGCACGGTTAATTCTGTAACCAGAAGATAATTTCTCTGAAGATTTTGCCTGCTGACCTGTTGTGATTCCTAACTGTCTGTTAGCGTTCATCGCTGTAAGATTGTGCTGTACTACCATTATTTTTTCCTCCTTGAATGTAATGCAGCGTCCATGCTGCATCTGTACTTTATGTACTTGTTTTGTTATATTAGGTTTCCATCCTCCCAGCCGTACGCTCTGTTTGAATTTTCACCTGCAAGTAATTTTCTTTACTTGACTTATATATCGGAGATTCCCTCCAATACTTTATAGTAAAAAAATATTTTTTCTTTTTTTCTATCAATTATTTTTTATTGTCAAGAAAATGCGGTTCCACATAGCCCTTCTTCATCATATTCTTGTAGTATTGATTCACAACTTTCTGGCTGGAACGGATTTCTCTTACCTGTTTCTTCACACTTGCGAACTTCTGCTCCATCAATTGCTTATTTCTGGCTTCCTGTGCCTGAATTTCCATGCTTCTGTCTGTTAACGTGCGTATACAGCCCTGCATTTTAAGAATTTCATCCTTATAGAGTTCTTTATTCGTCTGCAGTTCCTCACGTACTTTTTCATAAAGCTTTTCAAAACCATTATCCAACAGTTCTAGCTGTTCTATGAGTTTTGATTTTTCTTCTACTGTCTTATCAAAGTCATCCGGATCTAAAGATGGATTCTCCAGTTCTTCTTTCTGGCGTTTATTGATCTGTATGATGCTATTTAAAACCTTCTCTTTCTTCCGAAGGCTTTGTAGCATGATTGTAATATACTGGTTGTCTGCCATAGTACCATTCTCCATTAATGTGTTCTGCCGGTACGCATCACTTCTTTCCAGGTGTCGCGCATGGTACGCAGATGTTTTAACACTTCTTCCATAATCTCTTTATCTTTTTTCATATTAGCTTCACGAAGCCGGATCATGAGATAAGAATAAACCTCGTCAAAGTCTTTCGCAACCGGATATTTATGATCTAATGTGGATTGAAATTCTTCAATAATATGCTCTACTTTCATGATGTTAGTGTGAGCCTTCATAATATCTTTTTCTTCAATTCCCACAATTGCAAGGTTTGCAAATTTGATTGCTCCCTCATACAGCATCAATGTCAGCTCCGCCGGTGACGCTGTCATAATTTTATTGTTAGCATAAGCTGCATATCCCTGATTCGCTAACATAATACCCTCCTGGTCTTTATTGTGTATTAAGCAGAGCAGATAAATTTATATCTGCTCTGCTTTGTAATTCTCTCTTTCGCTTATTATCTCATACATCAACTGCCAAATAAACCACTTAATGATGATGTCTGGCTGTTCAGTTTAGAAAGTGCCGTCTCCATAGAAGAGAATTTTTTATAATAATAATCTTCTTTGTCCTGTAATTTTTCTTCCCATTTCTTGATCAGATCTGTATAATCACTATACTCTGATGCCATCTCTTTATCATTATAAACTGTATAAATACTGCTTAATGACGATGTCTGCATTTTCTTATGAACCGAATTGTAAAGATTAGACGCCAGTCCCTGCATGAAATCGATCACTGTATCCGGGTCGCTGGTAATTGCAGTCATCAGCTTATCTGCATTACCGGAAGAATTAGCATCATCTTCATCGCCATCAATATGATATGCATTCTGCTGATTCTTTGGTGCATTCAGATATCCTAATGTCTTGATTCCAAAATTGGACAAATACATTTTCTTTCCGTTTACCTCAACCGCTCCGCTCATTGCAGAAGTCATAGCACTCATAAGGCTTTCCAGATTATCATCTCGTCTCAACAGAGAATCTTTAATCTTCTGCTCCCACTTCTCTACTTCTGTGTCAGACATTGCATCTTTTTCATCATCTGTCAGAGGCTCATAGCCTTTTGCGGAATCTGCATTGTACAGAGATGTGATCTCATTGATCAGGCTGTTGTATTGGGATAAGAAGTCTTTAATCTTATCGTAGATACCCTGTGTATCGGTAGCTGTTGTAATGCTGATTGCATTGCCATCCCCATCTCCGGTAACAACCTGTGCTGTAATGTTTAGTCCATTGATTGAGAAGGAATTGGAGCTTCCTATATACTCGATTCCATTTAATGTAATCTTAGAATCGCAGCCGTCGATTTTCTTTGCATCTATGTTGTATTCAACGCTCGGATTGGTTGTAATGTCTTGAGCAGTTTTTACCTGGCTTACGAAAGACTCAATGGCTTTTGTCTTCTCATCTACGTCTTCCATAGCTGCAATATCTGCAAGCACCTGATTATCATCCATGATTTTCTGGCTGTCAGTCATTGCTGTTTTATTATCACTGATAATCTGTGCGTATTTGTTTACCTCCGCTGTAACCGCAGTTGATCCACCAGTTCTATATGCCGACTGGATATTGGCAATCACTTTTTCTCTGGTGTAATTACTGTCATCTCCTAATGTATCTGTTCCATTCTCATAGGAATTTACGGTGCCAATGTTGGTTGTCAATGTTGAGAGATATGTGCTCATCTCATCATCTGAAAGTGACATTTTCTTCTGTGCGCTCTCTGCTAATGAAGTATATGCCTTTGTTCCTGTCACAACGTCACTTAACTCTGCGCCTTGATTGTAAACTGTCTGTTTTGCTTTGGCTTTCTTATCTGCATCAAAGCTTACCTCTTTGGCATTTGCAGATTTTACCCAGGTTCCATCGTCAGCTTTCTCTCCGGTAGTCTGAATCAGCTTACCGTTTTCTTCATAATATTTGTTTCCGCTTTTATCGACATAGAGTAATGTATCATCCTGCGCATAAGTATTGCCATCTGCATCGGTAATCTGATAGTAATTTGTTTCTTCCTCAGTTGCAGTTGTAGCGTAATAGCTTGTGTTAACCTTAATAGAAACTACATTGCCATCCGCATCTTTGTATGTGGCATTACCATCTGCATCCTTCTCGCCTGTAGCAGTATATTCTTTTCCGTCCTTGATAAGCTTGGTTCCGTCTACATCTGTACGTGTATAACTATTTCCATTTGTATCTGTGAAAGTATTCACTGATTTAATGTATTTCTTATTGTCGCCTTCTCCATAAGAGAAAATGGTATTGCCATCCGCATCGCTTGTCTCAGCAGTGTAAATAGTGCCATCACTTGTGACAACTGATTTTGCACGATCTGTTGCAGACATCTGGAGCAGCTTTGTCAGTTCTTCCTGCTGTGTTGTATTTAATCCGCTCTTTTTAAATGCCTCTTTCATTGCAGAATAAGCAGATGCATAACCATAAGCTGCGCTTAAGTTACTATTCTCTGCACTTGCCTTTTTGTAGGCTGCCTGTGCATCCTGATAAATTTTGATAGCCTCATTTACCTTTGCAGTGATACCAGCATCTGTTCCATCACCATAATACTGCATGTAGGTTTTATAGGTTGCGTCTGTTGCATCTGATTTTACATTCAATCCCAGTTTCGTCAACGCATTCGCCCCATCCACATTGCCACCGGTCAATGTAAAGTCATTGTCCTTACCGGTATCTTTGGAGCTCACGAAGATACGTTTGTTGATATCATCATAGCTTGCATTCACGCCGGCTTCTTTCAAAGAATTGATAAAGCTGTTGACCGTAGTGCCCTGGCTGACTTCGATAGTCTTCTTTGTGCCATCACCTTTTGTCAAGGTGATCGTACCGTTTCCGCCTGTGTAGCCCAACTCAGCGAGTGTGGTTCCGGTTGTAGTGCTGTCATCTAATTTACCACCGGTCAAGTATCCTGCCTGTGCTACCTTAAGGATATTGAGCTTCTGGGTACCATTTGGTGCAGAGCTGCTGGCTGTAACCGTCGCTTTTGTGGAATCAGATACTTTGGTTGATTTCAAATTGTAGTTTTTAGAGAAACGCAGACTGTCCAAGCTTGTATAGAAGCTGTAAACTTTTGTGTTTAAAGTCTTCCATGCGTCCTGTTTCCAGGAGAGCTTGGTCTGTGCTTTTTTGTATTTATTGGTCTTGTAACTGTAAGAAGATACTAATGCGGAAATGATTGCTTCGGTATCTAATCCTGAGTTCAAACCTGTGATTCTGATTGGCATAATCCTGCTCCTTTCAGTTTTGTAACTTATTTATATCATTTTCTGTTTGCATCTGTCACTTGTCTATTGCTGCTCCTGTCTTTTGGACAGTGATCTACAGTTTCTTATCCACTAATAATCCGGCCATCTCCCAGACTTTTGCGATCATGTCCAGGGTTTTCTCCGGCGGATATTCTTTCAGGACTTTCTTCGTGTCTTTGTCAACGATCTTGATGGTAACACGGTTGGTTGCATCATGGATTCCGAAGACTGCCTCGGAATTGTGTGCCTTCTTATTGATCTCGTCAACTGCTTTCTTGATCTGGGAATTCTCGGAGATCGTCTGCTGTGCCTGACTGTCGTCCCGGTTTCCGTCTTTGCCGTTTTTGTCAGTTTCTTTCGTGTCGATCTGAATGGTTTTCTTCATGAGATCGTCAGAAGCTGCTGCGTTGGATGCAGTTTCCACTTTTGCCTGACTCTCTGCTTTTACATCTGATGCGGATGAACTTCCCGCGTAGGACATTCCTGCCCCTTTCATAGCCTCTATTGCCATTGTTCTACACCTCCGTGTGCATAAGCCTGTGTTCTTCCATGGTTGCGGTCCGGATCTCTGCAAATGCCGGAACGCTTATTTTTCTAACTCATATATCGGTAGTTTTCCTGTAAAATTAATAGCTGTCATGCAATTTCCTGCGTTGTGCCGGTGCTGTTTTCTGATCAGGGTTTCATTTTAACAAAATATAGGATATAATTCAATCGCACCGGGAATTTAGCCCGCAATGTGTTTATGATTTTTACTATTATAAATAGGAAAGGATATTGTTTATTATGTTATATATCATGAGACACGGAAAAACTGACTGGAATGCAGTCCACCGCCTGCAGGGAAGCGAAGATATTCCTTTGAATGAAGAAGGCCGCCAGATGGCGAGAGACGCGCGGAAAAAGTATGGGGATCTGCGATTTGATATCTGCTATTGTTCTCCCTTACAGCGTGCGCAGGAGACTGCTGAAATTTTTCTGGAAGGGAGCGGCACGCCGATCCTGACGGACGACCGTCTCCGCGAGATGGGATTTGGCATGTATGAAGGAACAGAACATGTCACACAGAAACCGGATTGTCCGGTATATACGCTGTTCCATGATCCTGTCCATTATCATGCTGTAGATGGTGCGGAAAGTCTTGAGCATTTGTATGCCCGCAGCGGCTCTTTTATCCACGATGTTTTAACGCCGGAAGTTGTTTCCGGAAAAAATGTACTGATCGTTGCCCATGGAGCCTTAGACTGCAGCCTGATCTGCCAGTATGAAGAGATTCCTCTTGAGCATTTCTGGGATCAGCTGCTCGGAAACTGCGAGCTTAGAAGATTAGTTTCATCAGCCAATGTGTGAAAACAGATACTGCAGAACGTCATCTGTGAATTTTATCGCATGCACACCAATGAATGTGGAGCCGTCTTCCTGCTTTTCTTCGCGGGAAACCTCCGCATACATGATCAGTGTTTCTGCCACAACGATCACCTGTTTTCCGAGAAGGCCTTCATGCCCCTCCGGCACACAGATTCCCATGCCTAACGGACTAATGTCTTTCACGTCCACGTATATTTTTTCCTGTGTATCGCAGATTACGACAACACCATTTGTCTTGTATTCTACCCTCGATATTTCTCTTCTTTCTTCCATGAGTACCCCCTGTTTTTATCATTTCTGTCCTGACTGCCCTGTACAGGCAGAATTGTCTGTATCAGATCGTCTGCATTATTCGAAGATCTCCTGTACATCATCCAGATTTCCGTCTCCGGTGAGAAGCAAGGTCACTCCGCTCTCCGCCTGGCTGATATCCGTGGTTGCCTCAACGCAGAGTTCACCGTTCTGATTATAAAGCGCCCACTGAAAATCTGTGATCTCCACCGGCCACTCTACCGGCATGGAAACAGACTGTCCATCTGCGATCGCACTGATATTATATTGTTCGCCGCTGATCGGATCGATCACAGAAAACATCCCAATGTCGATGCCGCACTCGTTTGTGGCTGTGATGATGATGCTTTTACGTTCTGCATATTCAGAAGATTCTGTGCTTTCCACGGCTTCTACTGCCGCCTGGGCTGTCCCGGCTGCTTCCGTTGACTCTTCCGATCCGCCGACGGTTTCCGCAGGTTCTTCTGTCGTTTGCCGGCTGTCTCCGGATGTCTGCTCGGTGGCGACTGACGCCTGATCCTGATGATCTGTTTTTCCGCAGGAAGTCAGGAGCATTATGCCAAGAAGCATGCAAATTATGAGTGTTTTCTTTTTTTTCATAGATTTTGTTTCCTTGTATACAAATTACGGATCATATATTCCTGTTTTCAGAATACTCCGTATTTTATTTTTTTGCAATGGATGTTTTAGAAAAGGCGCACCTTTTGGATGCGCCTTCCTGTTAAAATTTATTTCTCATCTTTCTGAGCTGCTTCTGCTTTTTTCTTTTTATTTCTGCGGTACATTTCCTCGCCGGTTACACCAAGAAGTGCAATGATGAGTAACCACCACCAGGACATTTTCTCCTGCTGTTTGTTTTCCACTGCGCCAGCCTCTGCTGCAAGTGGAGTTTCCTCATCGGCAATTGTCGTGCTCTCCTGCGCTCCGTTCGCTGCAAGAGGTGTCTCCTCGTCTGCAATTGTCACATCTGTGTCAGCGTCCGCATCTGTATCAGCATCAGCTGCGGCATTTGCATTTGCAACCGCTGCTGTTCTCGTTGCTGCCGCCGGTGTTGCAGCTGCTGCAAGCGCTACCGGCGTCTCTGCGATCTCAACCGGTGCTGCAGCTGCTGTGGCTGTTGTAACGGTTGTGACTGCACTTGCCGGAGCCGCTGCTGTAGTTACAGTTCCTGCTGGGGTTGTGGCTGCGCCGCCCGGTGTCGTCTCAGTGCCGGATGGGGTAGTTGTGCCGCCCGGTGTCGTTGTGGAACCGCCTTCGCCCGGAGCCGGTGCAGGGGTGAGTTCTGTGATCTTATCAGCCAGTGTTTCTCCTGCAATTCCTAACTTATCTGTCAGGTCTTTTGCCATGTCCTCTGCCTCTTTTAATTTTATCTCTGCCGCGCTGATCTGTCCCTCTAACTCTTTTACCTGATCTGCTGTGTAGTTCTGGCTTGCAAGAAGTGCTGTAAGCTTATCCTTTAAGCTGTCCGCATCTGCTTTTGCTTTATCAACTTTTTCCACCGCATTCTTTGCTGCGTCAATGATCGCATCCGCTTTTGCTACTTTCTCTGCTCTTTCAGCCTCCGCTTTTAATGCTGCATCTTTGAAATCATAGAAGCTCTTTAAGCTTTCATGTCCCGGGAAACGATTATCATCTTTTCCGGTGAGCCAGATTCCTTCATTGATTTCTCCTGTTTTCTTATATTCATCATAATATTTGTTGCTTGTATAAGCTGTTTTTTCCTCTGCCTTGGCAGTCTGATTGTATTTCTGTGTTTCCACGGTCTGCGCACCAAGATCTTTGGAATTTTTCTGCTGATAAGTTCCGGTGTAGGAAACGGATAAGGTTGTGGAGCTGTTCTTCTCGTCAACAACTGCCTGATCCGTTGTCTTCTCTCCCTCTGTGAATGTGTCATCGGCATAATGGATTTTGATTGCTACGTTGGAGTTATGTTTTCCATTCCAGCCTTCATAACCGTTAATATGCAGTTCTCCAGTTTTCAGGCTGTCTGTGATCTTCTTATTCTGGGAAACCGCATCTCCAAGAAGTTTTTCTGCATCTGCTTTTGCAGCATCATACGCCTGACCCTTTAACTCTTCCAGATTTTTATTATCTGCTGCATTTACAGCATTTGTCTTGGATTCCACAGCGTTTGCTTTTGCAGTCACTGTCTGTGAATAAGTAATAACGATCGTGCCTGAAAATACGTTTTTATAAGCAGCAGAATCTGCACCCCAGTCTACCCATCTGCCGGAAGTATTTTTGTACTTATCTGTATCATTCACTTTTGCATTATCTGTATTAATACTTTCGATCTTATAATCGCCGCCAAGCAGGTTCTCTAACGCCTCTCTGTTGGTGAATTTAGCAAAAAGTTCCGTTGCTGCGATCTCGGCATTTTTCTTCTCGTATTTATCGTTATCATTATTGATTTTTTCCATTTCAACAACAATTTTCGATAAATCAATGGTTGTCGTAAATGTAGTTTTCTGGCTTACGGTCACATTTGCAGTCGCTGTTGCGCTCATGGACGTCTCGACATCTTTATCTCCGTCTTTCAATGCTGCTTTTTTAGCGGCCAGATCCTTTTCTGCTGCGTCGACATTATCATATGTCTTATCAGAAGATAATTTAGTTTCCGTGTATGTAATCTTGGAAACGTTTTGTTTTACCGTTTTGACCAATTTGCCATTTTCATCCACTGAATAGGTGGTCTTTTTCTCGGAAGTTTCATATTGTTCGCTGTTGTACTCATTGTTATTGTTCACCTCAACGTCCGTAGAAGCTGAGTCGACCACATAGAACTGTCCGCCTATATTTACGATTGTGTATACCACTCCGTTATTCTCATAAACTGCGGTATCCTGATCATTCTGAAGCTTATCTGCCGGGAAGTTCTCTGCATTGATATTGAATGCAATGTTTCCGTCTGTGCCCTTCACATCATAAACCACTTCTTCTGCCTTCCTGAAAATAACAAGATCATCGCGGGTACCGTTGAGCTTGTAGTTCAGATATACAGTGTGCGAGGCACCACCTTCCACATCTTTGTAAGTCACCTCACAATAGTTTTTGTTATCATCCTGATTCCAGGTCCACTTGCAGTCAACAAGTTCTCCCCCGGCAAGTTCCGGAATGTAGTAATTCTTAAGGATCACTTTGAACAGCTCATCTTCTTTTCTCCAGTTTGTGGAGGTATCCCCCGCACGTTCTTTTTCCAGAGCGATGATCTCAAGTGCTGCTTTCTGTGCATCGGTAAGCTCCGGAATTGCTGTTTTTGCTTCCTCTGCTGCCTCCTGAAGAGCCTTCGCTTTCTCCTGAACTGCTGCAAGATTTGCTGCGGCTGCCGCTGCCTCGGTACTTGCTTCGGCAACTGCTGTATCATAAGCTGCCTGTGCCGCCTTAAGCTCGTCTAACGCTGTATTGTATTCGGCTACTTTGCTGTCATAAGCTGCTTTGGCAGTCTCATACGCTTTCTGTGCATCGCCTACAATACCAGCTGCCTGATTGTAAGCATTCTTCGCCTCCTCAATGTCTGTTGCAGAATCAATTCCGGCTTGTGCTTTATCAAATGCGTCTTGTGCTTCCTGCTGCTCTTTCTTTGCATCATCCGCAATTGTATTTGCCTCATCTGCTTTTTTATCTACCTTATCAAGAGCTGCGTCGGTATCTGCTGCGGCATCTGACGCATCTTTTATGCGATCCATTGTTTTGTCAACTATTTCTTCTGCCACATTCACATCTGTACCGCCTTCGAATGTTCCGTTTGCGGTAGCATCCAATACGCCTGCTGTATCTTTTGTTGTCTGGTCTGCGCCACTGTCATCCGCAATTGTTGTATCAACTGCTGCATTTACCGCATTTTTTGCTACTTTTGTTGTTTCTCTCGTTTCTTCAGCGGCTTTCTGAACTTCTCCCACCTGTTCTGCTGCAGATTTCTGTGTTGTTACAGTTGTTGTACTCTCTTCCGGTGTTGTTTCACTGCTATTCTGTCCATCTGCATCCTCAGCAAATGCTGCAATCGGAGTAGATAATGCCATCATTGCTGCCAGTCCGACCGATAATGATCTGATCACGTTTTTGCTGGCTTTTTTGGTTAATTTTACGCCTGTAGCGTTTTCCATCATTTCCTTTTTCATCTGTGTAAACCTCTTCCTTCCATTTTAATGTTTATCTCGCTGCACTTTTGCCAAGGCTGCAAAAAAACATATTTATCCTTTTTGTTATACTAACTATAACATTCAGGGCGTTACATAAAGTGTTATAAAAAGAACTAATTTTTGAAAAATCAGAGGTTTTATAGTAGTTCTTCTAATAAACGACGCAGCATTTATAATTTAGCAACGCTGCTCGGTCTCTTTTGCGTAAGTTGCAAGATATTCCTGGGCTTGCTGCGGAGTTATTGCAAGTTTTTTCTGTAAACGTTCTAAAATGGTTTTCTCTGAAAGACCAAATTCATATCCTGCCGCAATGATTTCTTCCGCTCTTCCTGCCTGTTCTCCCTCTTTCCATGTCTCTTCAAATACGGTAAACATTTCATTTTCTCCTTTCCGCTCCAATAATTGATAATCCAGTTTACTGTTCATTACACTTGTCACTGTCCTGATCACAGTTGTATCGACATGATTCTTTTTAACATAATGAATCGCCTGCTCTTTTCTTTTTCCAGGTGTCTCCCTTTTATCGATCAACATTCCCACTAAGTTGAACAAGTCTCTGTTGTTGACATTATGTAACTTTAAATTATTATTTCCAGCCTCGATCAATATCATTTTATAATCATTTACATAACGACTGAATTGCTTGGGAATATCTAACATCCCATGTAATGATACTGCGCCATCCCACGGTCGTTCACCATAATAAATAACAGCCGTGATCACTGGTATAAATTTGTCTGTTTTTCTCATTTTAGACAAAAATTCATCCGAAGATAATCCCTTGCCATTCTTATACTTTACTGCATTATTATCATACTGCTTTTTGTATGCTCCATAGTCATAACCCATTATTCTCATAGGCATTGCGTAATGAATATGTTCCTGACTCTCCATCCCAAGCATCACAAAATTGATCCCATATCTGGTAGATTTCTTGCAAATTGCAATATTATCCCGTGAAGCTTTCAGTGTTTCTGCATAATTTTTATGCTCCAATATAGAAGATTCATCTGTATCTAAATCTTCTAATTCTTCCGGTCTGATAACCGTTTTTCCATCAAACAGAACCGCATTAAAAAAATCTGAAAACCGTTCCTTGTTTTCCCAATACTTTTTTAATACTACATCTGGTTTGTTATTTCTTTTTTCTTCTAACAATAATATTCTCCTTCTATTATACTATGTACTGCATTTTTCTTTCAATAATAAACTCATGTTCACTTACCATTTGCTATATAGTTGTGGATATTGGGAATCCATGCCGATCCAGCATATATGATTTCACTCATTTGATAAAAAAAGATTTTTGCTTTACGCATTTTTAGAGTAACGGATTGCTTATATTCTGTCAAGGGATTTAAAAAAATTAAGCCAGAGGAATTTTCATGTTTTTCCTCTGGCTTAGTTTTTGATTTGTTTAATCTGTCAGATTTTCTTTCAAAGTCTTGCGCACTGCGCCCGGGCCTGCGATTTCTTTTACAAATAATTCTTCAATTTTCTCTCCGATACCGGCTTTGTAAAGATCGATGCCGAAAATATTTTCATTGGATAAAATACTCTTTAACTGTCCTGTATAGGATTCTTTCTCACCAAATTTTACATCTTTTAAGGCAGCTGTTAATTCTGCAAGCATTGGATCAGAAGATAATTCAAACTTTTCTCCCTTATCATCGACGCCAAGCAGATATCTGCACCATCCTGCAATTGCAAGTGGAATTGCTTTTAACTTCTCCGCATCCCCATACTGAGCCACATAGGCTTTGATCGTTTCGCCATAGCGAATGCCTACTTTCTGGGAGGTATCTGTTGCGATACGCTGCGGTGTATCCGGCATAAATGGATTTGGAATACGCACATTGATAACTTCATCCACAAAAGCTTCCGGTGATAAGATACCAGGATCTGTAACCACCGGCATTCCCTCTACAGGGCCGATTTCATGGACAAGCCTGTTCAGTTCCTCATCTTTCATTTCGTCTGCGATCAGGGTATAACCTAAAACGCATCCGTAGACTGCAAGTGCTGTATGCAGTGGATTTAAGCAGGTTGTAACTTTCATGCGCTCTACTTTATTTACAGTATCCCGGTCTGTCATATAGACGCCTGCCTTTTCCAATGCAGGTCTGCCATTCGGAAAATGATCTTCGATCACAAGATACTGTGGTCCCTCTGCGTTTACAAACGGCGCTATGTATGTATTTTTTGAAGTGATGACCGGTGCAATATCCTCAATGCCAAGTTCCTCCAAAGATCTGCAGACGGATTCTGCCGGTCTTGGGGTGATCTTATCGATCATTGACCATGGGAATGACACCTGATCTTCATCTGAAATGTAATTTACAAACTCGCCTGTTACATATCCTTTTTTCTCCCACTCTTTTGCCATAGTCAGAATGGAATTTCTTAATTTTTCTCCATTGTGAGAGCAGTTATCCATGGAAACTACTGCAAGAGGAGCCTTTCCTGCCTGAAAACGCTCGTACAGCAATGCGCAGACAACCGCCATTGCAGACACCGGTTTTTCAGGTCCGTTGTCAATATCTTTCTGAATAAATGGAAAATAATTTCCATCCACTCCCTTCAACGCATATCCTTTCTCCGTGATGGTAAATGAGATCATCTGGAGATTTTTATCGGAAAAGATTTCTTTTAACCGATCCCACTCCTCCGGCACTTCTGACTGCGCTTTGATTGCCTCTGCCAGAGAACCTAGCACCTTTTTATCCGTTGAGCCGTCGGCTTTTAGTGTCACAGCTAAAACGAGGTTATCATACGGTCTGTATATTTTATCTACCACATCGAAATCAAACGTTTCCACACAGGTAATCCCTTTTTTCATCTCTCCGGAAGATATCAGAGTATCTGCGATCCCTCCGATAAAAATACGGAAAATATTTCCGGCTCCAAAATGTACCCACACCGGGTTTTTCTTTGTCTCTTCTGCCACTTTTTCAATATCATAAGAAGGAAGTCCGATTCCTGCGTTTTTCCACTGTTCTTTTTCCTGCAAACCCTGTAATGTCAGTTTCATCTCTGCTCTCCTTCCTTTTTTGCAGCTTCCCACAATCCGCGAAGATATGCTGCGCCTAATGCACGGTCATAAAGTCCATACCCCGGCATTGCTTTTTCTCCCCAGATCATTCTTCCGTGATCCGGACGGATTGGGCCATCAAACCCATCTTCATAAAGCGCTTTGATAATGGCATACATATCAAATGTGCCATCCTCGCTGAGATGTGCGCTCTCCTCAAAGTCTCTCATTCCATCGTTAAATCTCAGGTTTCTGATATGTGCAAAATGGATTCTGCCTTTTAACATATGAATGGTTGCGATCAGGTCGTTATTTAAGTTTGTTCCATACGAGCCCATGCAGAATGTCACACCGTTATGTTTATTTGGCACCATATCCATCATTCGTTTTAATTTTTCCTGTGATGAAATGATTCTCGGCAGACCGAACACACTCCAGCCCGGATCATCCGGGTGAATTGCCATATTTATATCATATTTGTCGCAAACCGGCATGATTGCTTCCAGAAAATATTTCAGATTCTCAAAAAGCTGATCCTCATCGATTCCTTTATATAATGCAAATAAATCCTTGATTTTTGCCATTCGCTCCGGCTCCCAGCCCGGCATGACTGTTCCATTCATGTCATCTTTGATCGCATCAAACATTTTCTCCGGGTCCATTTTATCAATTGCATCCTGATTATATGCCATTACCGTAGAACCATCTTCTCTCACACGGTCAAGTTCTGTTCTTGTCCAGTCAAATACCGGCATGAAGTTATAGCAAACCATATGGATATCTGCTTTTCCGAGATTTTCTAATGTCTCAATATATGCCTGGATATCATGGTCTCTGCCCGCTCCGCCTGTCTTGATCGCATCGCTGACATTGACACTCTCAATTCCTGCCAGATGAAGGCCTGCGTCCTCAACCTCTTTTTTCATTGCAAGAATTTCATCCAGATTCCACACTTCTCCAGGCATTTTATTATATAATGTAGTAATGATCCCGGTTGCATAGCGTGTCTGTTTTATCTGTTCCAAGGTGACGGTATCATAATCTTTTCCGAACCATCTCATTGTCATTTCCATTTTTCTGATCTCCATTTCTATCTGTTATATTCAAAAACAACTGCGAAGTTTTAACCTGAATCAAAACTCCGCAATCACTGATTTATCCGAGGAAAAAGTTCATCGGAACCGTCACAAGAGACGGGAACAAAACCATAAGCAGTAATATCACTACCTCAGCCAGAAGGAACGGCCATATCGATTTTACCATTCTCTCCATGTTGATCTTTCCTGCGCCGCAGGCAACATTTAATACTGTTCCTACCGGTGGTGTAAGTAAACCTAAAACCGTCATTAAGATAAATACCACTCCAAAATATGCAACATCGATTCCTGCTGCTTTCACTGCCGGCAGTAATACAGGTGTCAGGATCATAATGGTAGGCGTTACATCCATGGAAGTTCCAACAAGGAGCACGATCAGGCAGATAATTAGCATTAATGCTACTGGATGCTCAATAAATGGTGCTAAAATTCCCGTAACAATGGATGGAACATTTGCCACTGTCATCATCCAAGAAGATACCATTGCTGCTGCAGCAAGAAACATGATTACAGAAGATGACTTTGCCGCAGAAACAAGGCATTCCATCAGCATGCTGATTTTTAATTCTTTGTATACAAACAGTCCGATCACTAATGCATATACTGCTGCGATAACTCCAGCCTCTGTCGGTGTAAATTTACCACTGCGCAGTCCAACAAGAATAAACACCGGAAGAATCAATGCCCAAAGTCCGTCAAGCAATGCTTTTGCAACCTGTTTTGCAGACTGTCTCTCTGCTTTTGCGAGGTTGTCTTTTTTCGCAATAAAGAACCATAATACACACAAAGCACCTGATAAATATACAGCCGGTGCAATACCGCCCATAAATAATTTTGTAACGGAAACACCTGCCTGCACGCCAAAGATAATCATTGGTACAGACGGTGGCATGATCGGCGATAAAATATTTCCTGCTGCGATCAGTCCGGTACAGGTATCACGCTTATAACCGGCACGTACCATCATAGGAATGAGGATTGCTCCAAGGAATGCAGTGGAAGCAACAGCTGATCCGATCATACTTGCAAATAAGAGAATTGCCATGATTGCAACATAGCCCAGTCCGCCGCGGACATGTCCGATAATCGCATTCGCTGCATTTACAATACGCTTTGTAATACCGCCGCGGTTCATAAATTCACCTGCCATGATAAAAAACGGAACTGCCATCATGGAAAAGGAATCTGCACCAGAAAATAAATTCTGTGATAAAATCTGGGCATTAAAGCCATTCAGATATAACATCATACAAACACCACTGAATAAAAGTGCGAAGCAGATTGGAAGTCCAATCAGCATACCACCGATCAGGGCAGCTAAAAATATTACTAATGTCATGTTATTTTCCTCCCTCTTCTCTCAGTCTTCTTGCATATTCTTCATCCGAAAGATTCTCTGCACCATCTTTTGCCTCTGCAGCGATCTCATCATCATCCGAAGTGCTCATCGTAACAATCTCTGATATTTCAGATGGATTTTTCAGCGCATGGACGATGTTTATCACCGCCATGATCGCAATTGCCACGCCTGTGATGATTCCAGCAAAATATAATACAGAATATGGAATCCCGAGTGCTGCTGTTCTTGAGGCGGTATTCTGTGCCACCATTTTTTCAGAACCCCACACTAAAATAATCATTAAGATCGCAATAATTGTCTGGGAAACAATATACATTACTATCTGCACCTGCGGCTTCATTCTGCTGATGAGTGTATCCACTCCCAGATGTGCATTAGCACGCATTGCACTGATTGCTCCGATATAGGTAACGTATACAAAAAGGTATCTTGCCAGTTCTTCTGACCATGTCAGCCCGGCATTAAAAAAGGTTCGAAGTACAACATTTAAAAATACAAAGAACACCATTAAGCCGGTAAGAATACCTGTAAAATAGTCAATACCTTTGAATAGCTTATCTACTAATTTGTTCATAGTCTGCTTCTCCTTACTCTACTTTAATGTCATCTACCATTTTTCTGACATCATCTACCCAGTCATACTGTGCATTCAGATAATCGTAAACCGGCTGTATTTTCTCTTTCATCGCTTCTCTGTCCTCATCGGAGAGTTCTGTAACGATCAGTCCGTTATCTTTCATAAACTGTTTATCATCTGAAAGCTGCTCCTCATATAAATCCCATGCATAGTCTGACGCTGCCTCCGAAGCCTTTTCAAACGCTTCCTGATCTTCTTCACTTAAACTGTTCCAGAATTCCTCACCAGCAAACAGCTCCAAGGATGCAATGATATGATTTGTGTCATAAACATAATCCTGAACTTCATACCAGCCTTCTGTCTTTACCGTAGCAAGCGGATTATCCTGTCCATCTGCCACTCCCTGTTCCAATGCAGTAAACACTTCACCCATATCCATAATAACAACATTAGCTCCAAGACTTTCGGCAAGTTTTACATGAATTGGATTGTTTGGCATTCTGAGCTTCTGTCCGTTAAAATCATCAAGGCTTTCCAGCTTCTTATTAGATGTAAACACTCTGGCTCCATTTGGATACCAGGAAAGCAGCTTCAATGGCTGTGTACTCTCAAGGTCTTCTGCAATATATTCACCCAGTTCTCCCTGATAGCAGACTCTTGCGTGTTCCACGCTGTCAAACAGAAATGGAAAATCAGGGATTGTCATTTTCGGTGTTTCAGACCACATGGTTGTTCCGACTACGCACATTTCCACGATTCCACTTTTCGTATAGTCATATGTTACCTTTTCGCTTCCAAGTACACCGGAATTATAAATCTGGATATCATAACGTCCATCGGTCGCCTCTTCCACCATCGGTTTAAACACATCTGTCAATGCCTGTGCGGCTGGTGTCTGATCTGATACACAGACCGCAATTTTTACTAATTTACCTCCACTGTTTTCACCGGTCGCTGAGCAGCCTGTAAAAAGTCCTGTCATCATTGAACCGATCAGTAATGCACTTGCGCCTCTTTTGATTGCCTTTGCAAGTCCCATAATCATTTTCCTCCTAAATGAAATGTTTGTAAGTTGTTTCTGGCGTTTTGTTTGTATGCTAGTATGGTAGTTCATTTGTCTATTTTTTTCAATATGTGTATTTTAACATATTATCATCTTATTTTTTGTACATATTGCATAATATTGTTTCGTTTTTTCTTTTCATATTGACTTCTTTTTTCTTTTATGTAGAATACTAGTATGTAAGTTGTTTTGTGGCGTTCATAAATAATTCATCATCTATAAGATAAGGAGACTATTATGAAAGCCGTACAAATTGTAAAACCTAATCAATTAGAAGTAATTGATATTGAAAAACCTGTTATTGATTCTAAAAATAATGTATTAGTAAAAATGACCGCTGCGGGAATCTGCGGATCTGATGTTGGAATTTATCATGGCACCAATGCTGCAGCTACTTATCCGCGTATTATCGGACACGAAATGGTTGGTGTCGTTGCAGAGGTTGGAGATACTGTTTCTTCTTTAAAAATAGGCGACCGTGTTATCATCAATCAGGTAACAAGCTGTGGTCACTGCTACCCATGTTCCAAAAACCGTGGAAATGTATGTGACAACCTCAAAGTAAGAGGCGTACATATTGATGGTGGTTACCGCGAATATATCGCTGTTCCTGAATCTGACTGCTATCTTCTTCCGGATTCACTCTCCGATCAGGATGCCGTTATGATCGAGCCGACTACCATCGCTATCCAGTCCTGCACCCGTGCTGAACTTGAAAAAGACGACATGCTTCTTATTTATGGTGCTGGCGCACTTGGAAGCTCAATTTTAAAAATTGCACATACAATCTGTGACCATATCATTGTAGCAGATATTATGGATGACAAACTCGCAGAAGCCAGAGAACATGGCGCACAGTTTACAATCAATGCTGCAACCGAAGATTTTCAGGCAAAGGTTCTGGAATACACACACGGCAGAGGTTCCACTGTTTCTATTGATGCCGCATGTGTAAAAAATTCTCTCTTGTTATTACTTCAGGCTACTGGTAATGCCGGTCGTGTTATCACTATGGGCTTTTCCACCGCTCCAACCGAAGTAAACCAGTTCCTGATCACTTCCAAAGAGCTGGATGTGAGAGGTTCCCGTCTCCAGAATAAAATGTTCGGAAAAGCGATTGAGATGATCAAGGAAGGTACTCTTGACCTGAACAATTCTATTTCGCATACATTTCCGCTTACAAAAGCGCAGGAGGCTTTCGATTTTGTTGACAGCAGAGATCCTTCCATCCGCAAAATTGTTTTTACTTTTGATTTTTAAAAATTATCTGGCAAAAGTTTTTATTTGATAGTATACTAGTATATTATTAAGGAAATGGGGAGAAAAAATGGTCATTCTTCAAAAGGAACGCTCTGAAAATTCCAGATCCTATGCTGTCAGAGTGCTCTTATATAACATCATTCATCTGGAATTGCAGCCCGGAACCGCTGTCAGTGAAAATGAGCTTTCCACCACACTGTCCTTGTCAAGGACACCGGTCCGCGAAGCTTTAATTGAATTAAACCGCATCGGTCTGGTTGAAATCCTACCACAGCGCGGCAGCTATATTTCCAAAATTGATTACAATATCGTAGAAGAATCGCGTTTTTTACGGCTTGTAACGGAAAATGCAATTTTAAAGCTTCTGTGTGATAAGATTGCAGATGCTGATATGGACGCCCTTGATTATAATATAAAAAAGCAGCAGCGCAGCCTCGAACAGAAGGATCGAGAGACTTTTCTGGAATTAGACAATGAATTTCATGAGCTGTTGTTCCGCGCTGCAGATAAAATGTGGTCTTACCATATTATCAAGGAACAGATGGTTCACTTTGACCGTCTCCGCTCCCTTTCCACAAAATCAAAGCAACACGATTATGTATTAAAAGACCACGAAGATATTTTGTATGCAATCAGACGACATGATAGTGAAATGGCAGAAATGCTTATGACCCGGCATTTAACCCGGCATTTATCGGAGAAAAAAGAATTGCTAACAATGTATCCTGATTATTTCACAAATAATTAAGACTGCCGATCATATAACCGGCAACTTTTGAAAAGACTGTCCAGAAATTGGCAGTCTTTTTCTCTTGTTAATTTCCCGTTTTTAGGGAAATTATGTTTTTATTTCTTGTTTATTTCCCAAAAATATCATATTATAGGAAATATAGAATAATTGCATATGCAATGGAGGGCATTATAATGGATAAAAAATTTTTGAAGGCAAAAGATATTGCCCAGCTTTGGGGAATTACTCCCCGGAGGGTAAATCAGCTCTGCACTGCCGGTTTTATTAACGGTGCATACAAAGAAGGAAGATACTGGTTGATCCCTTCTGATACAACAAAACCGGAAATCCTTCGAAACAAACAAACCACACCTTTGTCCGGCAGATTACTCCCATGTCCGGTTGGAATCACTTCATATAAAGAAGTTTCCAAAGAATGCTATTATGTCGACAAAACGCTTCTCATAAAAGATATAATTGACGACCACAGCAAGGTTTATCTTTTCACAAGACCGCGCCGTTTTGGGAAAACACTTACCATGGACATGATCCGAACCTATTTTGAAAAAACATCCACAGATACATCCATATATTTTTCAGATAAAAAAATCTGGAATTGCGGAGATGCTTACAAGCAGCTTCAGGGGACTTATCCGGTCATTTTTCTGTCTTTTAAAGATGCACATCAGACTAACTGGACTGATATGTACCGCAGTCTGTGTTTTACCTTAAAAGAAGAATTTCTTCGCCATATAGAACTTTTATCAAGCAAAGCAATTAATGAATACGACAAAAAATACATTCACAATCTCATAAATGATGTCGCTGATTCTACCGATTATCAGTTTGCTCTTGGCAAGCTTTCTTCTTTACTTGCCACACATTATAACCAGAAAGTTATTATTATTATTGATGAGTACGACACGCCAATCCAACAAGGACACTTATATCATTATTATAATGAAGTTGTCGGTTTTATGCGGAATCTTTTCTCCTCCGCTTTAAAAGACAATGAGAATCTGGAATTTGGCATTTTGACTGGAATACTCCGCATTGCAAAAGAAAGTTTATTCAGTGGTTTAAATAATCTTGTTGTAAACACGATTTTGGATGACAAGTACTCAGAGTATTTCGGTTTTACCGTAAACGATATATCAAATATGGCAGCTTACTATGGAATGGCAGAAAAACTTTCAGAAATTAAAGAATGGTATGACGGTTATCTCTTCGGAAATACAGAAATATATAATCCGTGGTCTGTGATTAATTATTTTAACAATAACTGTAAACCAAAGGCTTTCTGGTCCCGAACAAGCGGCAATGAAATTATTGGTGAACTGATCCGCAGTTCCGACAAAGAAGTGTACGAAAGTCTCTCACTTTTACTGCAGGGAAAAGAAGTGCAATCCATTATTAATACGGATATTATTTACCCGGAGGTAAATGCTGACTCTGACACAATCTACAGCTTTCTGCTTGTCGCCGGATATCTGCGTGCCACAAGTGTGATCAGTGAATTTAATGACAACCCGATTTGTTCTCTTAAACTGCCTAACCGCGAGATAAAAAGTGTTTTCCAAAAAGAGATTTTGGATAATTATAATACCTTATTTAACGGCTCCCTGCTCCGAGATTTCGAACTAGCTCTGCGAACAGGTGATACTGCTCTTTTCACTGACACTTTGCAAAAATATCTCTTGCAGTCTGCCAGTACTTTTGACACTACAAACGAAAATTTTTATCACGGAACTGTTTTCGGAATGTTGGCAATACTCTCAGACAGATATTATATCTCTTCCAACAGAGAATCCGGCGAAGGGCGTTTTGATATACAGCTTGAGCCAAAAGATAAATCCCAATTGGGCTATATTATTGAATTTAAAGCCGGAAAAAACCTTTCAGATACCGAACTTGCTAATTCTGCGTCAAGTGCGATACAACAGATCCAAAGCAAAAAATATTCTACCGACATGGAATATCATGGTATCAAAAAAATTGGACTTTTTGGGATTGCATTCAGTGGCAAACGTGTTGCAGCTAAATATGAAGAAATACAACTCCATTCATAAGACACATCCTCTCATAATTCTGAAAAACTAAGGAATCAGGATTATGAGAGAATTTTTTGTCCAAAAATTGGATCCAGAAATTGGCAGTCTTTTTCTCTTGCATTCTTTTTCCGAATGTGGTATTCTCATTTTATCGAACATATGTTCTATCCTATTCTTTGATTGGAGGAGATCACATCCAGATGAAAATCCAGCAAAATATGTCACTGATGGAAAAACTTACGATTCTCTCAGACGCTGCAAAATACGATGTCGCCTGCACGTCAAGCGGTGTGGACCGCAGTGGTAACGGTATCGGCCTTGGCAACTCCATTTCCTGTGGGATCTGTCATACTTTTTCCGCAGATGGGCGGTGTGTTTCCCTTCTCAAGATTTTATTTACAAACGAATGTATTTTTAACTGCTCTTACTGCCAGAATAATTGTAACTCCGATGTCCGGCGGGCTGCCTTTACCCCGGAGGAAGTCTGCGAACTGACGATGGAATTTTACCGGCGGAATTATATTGAAGGTCTTTTTTTAAGTTCCGGCATTATGGTAAGCCCCAACTATACGATGGAACTTTTATACCAGACCCTTTATAAATTGCGCACAGCGCACCATTTTAACGGTTACATCCATGTGAAAGCGATTCCCGGCGCTGATCCTCTGCTGATTGAAAAAACTGGTTTTCTGGCTGACCGTATGAGCATCAATCTGGAACTGCCTACCGCAGACAGCCTGAAAAAGCTTGCGCCCTGCAAGTCGAGAAATACTATCCTGAAGCCAATGCGCATGGTTCAGAACGGTATTACGGAAAATAAGAATGAAGTTGCTCTTTACCGGCATGCCCCGAAGTTCGTACCCGCAGGACAGAGCACACAGATGATCATCGGCGCAACCCCGGAAAACGATTACCAGATTGTGAGCATTGCCGAGAATCTGTATCAGAAATTTGATTTAAAGAGAGTGTTCTATTCTGCCTTTGTGAATGTCACCCACAACAGCAATCTTCCTGCACTGCCCGGCGGTCCGCCGCTCCTGCGGGAACATCGTCTGTATCAGGCAGACTGGCTGCTCCGCTATTATAAGTTTAAAGCCGACGAGCTTTTAAGTCCGGAGCGGCCGGACTTTAACATTTTTCTCGACCCCAAGTGTGACTGGGCGATCCGGCATCTGGAATATTTCCCGGTCGAGATCAACCGTGCAGACTATGATACACTGCTCCGTGTCCCAGGTATTGGCTATAAATCTGCCAGCCGCATTGTAAAAGCAAGACGCCACAGCACCCTCGATTTTGCTGATCTCAAGAAGATAGGTGTTGTGTTGAAACGCGCTCTTTATTTTATCACCTGCTCCGGCAGGATGATGTACCGCACGAAGCTGGAAGAAGATTATATCTGCCGCAATCTGATGGGCGATAAGACACAGATACCACGTGAGATCCGTGAGAGCGGTTATCAACAATTGAGCCTGTTCGATACCGGCTTATCCACGGAGCCGCTTCCGCTGTCGTAGATAAATGTAAAACTTTTATTTCCCTGAATATTTTTCTCAAGACAGGAGCAGGACATTATGCATGTATTTATCTGTGAAAACACACCAAACGGAATATTGACCGGCGTATACGATGCCTGGGAATTAAAGATTCAGGAAAGATGCTCCCACGCTGATATTTATCTGGTATCCGGTCAGCCGGATAATTACGAGCTGTTTTGCGACTACCACACCGTCGCACCATCCGCTGAAAAAGCCGGAAAAGTTGTTTCCACGCTAAACCGGAAGCTTGGACACGATTTTTACGAGACAATCCTTACTGCTATTTTATCCATTGATCTTTCCGGCAAGAAGAAGATGGACAAAGCGAACGCCGTGTATCAGACGATCGTTGCCGCACTTCATTCACCAAAGGGTGCCCGTGTATTGGATTCACTGAGTAATCCTTATATTTACCGTGTCTTTGAATTGTCCAGAGCCACAGCCTCCGAAGCCCACCACCTGAAAGGTTTTCTGCGCTTTTCGGAACTGCAGAACGGCGTTCTGTTTTCCACGATCCATCCCAAAAATAATGTCCTGCCAATTTTAGCAGAGCATTTTACGGATCGTTTTCCGCAGGAAAATTTTATGATTTACGATGAAACCCACCAGCTTGTGGCAGTCCACCGCGCCGGAAAGAATTATATGCTTGTAGATGCTTCGGACATCAATACCGAACTTCTTCAGAACTATTCTGAGAATGAAGCAAGATTCCAGAAACTGTGGCTGGCCTTTTTCGACAGCATTGCGATTGAAGCACGTACTAACCCCGAATTACAGGCACAGAATATTCCGAAACGCTTCTGGAAGGATGCTGTGGAGTTAAGATACTTTTGTGAATAACCTTCCCGCATTCTCCTCCGTCACACGCTCGACCTCCTCCTCTGTGATTCCTTTTAATTCTGCGATTTTTGCGATCACAAACGGAATATTGGAAGAATCGTTTCTCGTGCCGCGGTGCGGTTCCGGTGCCATGTAAGGACAGTCCGTCTCAAGTAAAATGCGCTCCAATGGGATTGCTTCCACTGTCTCTTTCAGTTTTTTTGCGTTTTTGAATGTGACAACGCCACCGACACCGATGTAGTAACCCATTTTGATAAATTCCTGTGCCATCTCTCTAGAATAGGAATAGCAATGGATGACACCCGGTATCTCCTCTGCGTGAACCTCTTTCATCACTTCCATAGTATCGGCTGCTGCATCTCTGGAATGGATGATCACCGGAAGGTTGGTTTCCCTGGCAAGTTCCAGCTGCCGTCTGAACCAGTAACGCTGTGCGTTCTGCACCTCTGGCTCTTTATCCCAGTAATAATCCAGTCCGATCTCACCGATCGCAACGGTCTTTGAAAGAGATGCCTGCTCTTTTAACCAGGCAAATGTCTCTTCATTCAACCCGTTGATGTCACTTGGATGTACGCCCACCGCTGCATAAATGTAGTCATATTTTGCAGCAAGTTCCAGAGTTGTCTTTGTTGTCTCTATCGAAGCCCCGACATTGATGATCCTGCCGATCCCTTTTTCCGGCAGGGAACGGATCAATGCTTCACGGTCATCGTTAAAACTTTCATCATCATAATGTGCATGTGTCTCAAATATCATAGCTGCCTCTCTGTGTTATCAAATCATTTTATTTTTTCTGTGCACGCTTCCGGCGTTTTCTTATGATCAGTACGATCAAAAGCAATACAACCGCTGCACCGCCGCCGGCATAGTACAAGGTGTGATCTGCCGCCGTATGTACCAGTGCAAACGCTGCCTCATATGGAATGTCTGCCACAAGGTAACTGCCGTCCTCTGTGGTTTCTGCCAATGTCCATGCATCGCTGCCTGTTTCTCTGTACCAGATCTCATTTTTTCCTGAAGTGTCCGGCACATAAAAATGTGCTTTTACTGCATCATATATTTTGTCATGCAAGTGTTCAAGACTCCAGTTGTAAGCATACACGACATCTCCGTCCGGCAGATCTGTGTCACACTCTGCCATCTGGATGGAAGTGTCATCATAGAATTTCCCTTCCAGAAGAAAAACTGCTTTTTCATTTTCTGTATCGGAACTTTCACTAGCTGTATCTTCTGTTTTTGCGCCGTTTATCACTTCCGATCCCACGATACTCTCTGTCCAACGGCTGTACTCTGCCTCCACCGTTTTATTTTCCGTCATTGGTTTTCCAACCAGATCCTCCGGCCAGACTGCATAGTAACCATCTTTTTCCGGAATCTGTGGAAGATCAGATTCACTGAAGCTTCCATTATATACGATTGTCTTTACAATATCCACATTATCTTCTGCCCTGAAAGTTATCTTCACTTTATGGAATCCTTCCGGAATATTCTCAAGTTTCATGACCTCTTCATAACTTTTTTCATCTGCAATCCCCGCATAGTTGATGTTGTCAATTCCATCAAGGTCATCGCCCACAAAAATGTTACCTTTTACCTCGCCCTCTTCAGACACAGTTCCTGCGATGCTTCCCAGACCTTCCCCATCACTTGTGATCGTAGATGCAGAAACACAGTTTTTCACGGTATATCCGCTTCCGACAATGCCTCCGACATAATCCTTTGCATTTACATTACAGAGACTGTAACTGTTGGAGATTGCACTGACACTGTTTCCTGCAATGCCTCCGGCATAATCCCCGGTATCAGATTTCACAGAGCCATAACTTTCACTTCCATAGACCAGACCAAGTTCTTCTAATCCGGTAATACCACCGACACTGTTTTTCTTTGAAGTCACTTCCCCATAGTTGCTACAGCGGATGACAACATTATTCACGGTAGAACGGAGTGTAATGTCCGTAGAATCTGTAAGATCAGGATCAAACTCCGGATCGAGATCATATTCAATGTTCATCGTTCCGACAATTCCACCCACATTGAGATCGCCATTGACCATTCCGCGGTTTACACTTCCTGAAACAACACCATCTGTATCTTTTGCACTGGCTGCGGACGAGATATCTTCCATATACTCCTCATCTCCTGTCACCACAGAAAGCGTATCTCCAACCGTATTCTGAATGCTTTTGATCTGCTTACTGATCTTCTGCACATCATTTGTGACAGACTGGATTCCATCATCCACTGTGTTCGTCAGCTTATCAATATCGCCGTTCGTATCTTTTTCTTTTATCTGATTGGAAATATCATCCATAAAATCTTCTGCCGTTTTATTGGAATCGGAGATTGTTCCACGAATGTTGGACAGATTACTGTTGATATTCTGCCATTCTTTTGAAACCGCCTCTGCCTGTTCTTTGTTTAAAATATGATTGTTTCCCTGGATACTATCTATTTTATCCAGAGAATTATGAATATTATTCATGTACTGCTGCGCTTCCGGGTTTGATTCCCCGATGGAATCTGAGAGGGAACCCAGAGATTCCGACAAAGTTTTCGAAGAATTATGGTACTGCTCCGACAGATTGTCCACATAGGTCTTTGCTGCTGTGGAGGTATCACTCATGGTCGAAGCAATGTTGCTTAAGGTCGTGTTGATGGAACTGACCGAATCCTGCACCTGATTTACCTTATCATCCAGATACTCCGATTCTATATACGGCTCCGCCTGACCGACAATTCCTCCTACATCTTTTCGTCCGTAGATTTCCCCTTCATTGTGGCAGTCGATGACTTTTCCACTCTGGCGTCCGGCAATTCCACCCACGTTATAACCCGTGTGTGCAAAACCGATTTTTCCCTGATTGATGCATTCACTGACAATTCCAGTCGAAACACCCACAATTCCGCCCATATCATTCCGGTCTATTACACGCCCTGTGAGATTTAATGTACCAATGTCAACGCCTCCAATATCCATCGTGGTTTTCAGCTCATCTGTATTGATGCTGCACTCCGATGTACACTCTGACACAAGTCCTTCGTTATTTCCAACGATTCCTCCGGTCTGATTGGTGGCTGTCACTGTTGCATTGCTCCTGCAGTTTACAATTTTTCCGGTCGGTTTGTTGATCCCTGCGATCGCTCCGACTGCTGTTTTTCCATTGACAGTTCCTTCAAAGGAACAGTTCCCGATCGTACCATAGTTCACACCGGCAATTCCGCCAATATTTTTACAGCTTCCCTCTGAAGTGATCTTACCGGAGATCTTCAGATCATTCACAACTGCGCTTTTACCCAGATAACGGAAAAATCCGTGATCCGAGCCTTTTACCTGCAGCTTCACATTACTGATCGTGTGACCGCCGCCCTCAAAATCTCCAGAGAAATATGCAACACCATTGAAATCAACCTTCGAAAGATCAATATTATGGGTAAGTTTTACCGTTTTTCCAACACTCCAGCTGTCATACTGACAGTTCTGTAAAAATTCTTCAAATGCCTTTTCATCGGCAATTTCGATGATCTGATTTTTATTTTCTGCCGTATCCGCACTGGTTGTGCTGTCTTTTTCTGTGGTTTCTTTTGTACCACTGCTTTCCTGTGAGGTGGCAGCCTGTATGGTCAACCGTCCGTTTCCTGCCAGAGCAGAAACGGTCAGTGTCATGGAAAAACACAGGGCAAGTACTTTCATTCTCATCTTTTTCATGACTTTTTCTCCTCCTGCTCTTCCTTTGCGGCTGTCTCTGATTCTGCAGCCACATTTTCATCCTGCGTCATTCCCGGCAGCATTGGATTTTGTGTATCGTCATGTGTGACTTCTCCATGTCTGCCCGGTATGTGCGAATCTAACGACACTTTCATCTGTCCCTGGAATACACCGGAAACATCTGCATCAATCTCTCCCTGTACATAACCTTTTACATGTCCGGTCACCCTCACTCTGCCGGCAACCTCCTTCTGAGGACGCGAAATATTCATGGCAAGGGCTGTCTTCTCAATGATAAAATCACCAAACAGCAGGATCTGCGGCAGCACAAAAAGAACCAGAATAATGGATATTAACGTACCGCGTCCCAAAGCCACACCAATGGAGGCAACCGTCGGATCGGATGCAATCTCACCGATCAAAAATCCTGCACAGGTCAAAATCGTTCCGGAAGTAAAAATAGTTGGAAATGCCTGATTTAAGGATTCAGTAATCGCATCTTTGATCGGCATTCTCTGTTTCAGATCCATGTATCTGCTGGAAATAACGATTGCATAGTCGATCGTTGCACCCATCTGAATTGCAGACACGATCAGGTACGCAATAAAGAATATTGTCTGTCCCCTCATTGCCGGAACTGCAAAGTTGATCCAGATACTTCCCTGTATAGTGAGTACCAGAAGCACCGGAAGCCCTGCTGACTGGAACGTGAAAAACAGGATGATCATAACAAATAGTGCTGTCAATACGCTGATCACGATATTATCCGATGCAAAGGAAGATTCCAGATCATGGTCACTCGTGGAGTTTCCTACCAGAATGACATTGTCTTTTCCGAAATATTTCGCCGCAATACCCCGGATCTCATCCATCGCATCGTAGGTTTCCTGCCCTTCCGCCGGAAGTGACAGATCTAATACAAATCTGGAATAGTCATCTCCCTGCAGCTGTAATTGCGCATCATGCAGCGTGTCATATAAGGACGTAAGCTGATCGTCAAGATCTGCATCTAATGTCACATATCCTTCCTGATACTGGTCATACAGGAACAGGAACATATCAATGATCGGCACCTCATAATCATCAATGCCGGTAAATACCGGACCATACTGCTCCTCATTGTATGCATATGCTGTATACAAAATCTGTACAACTTCTACATCCAGATCCGTCAACTCTGCAAACTGTCTTGGGTTCAGCTTATCCGTCAGCATATAATCATCATTGATCGCCACATTTGCAAGTCCCAATGCCGAGTTTACATAATCCAGTTTTTCAATTTTTCCCAATACCTTTTTCTCGGAATCATAATCCCCTTTTGGAACCATGACAACCAACTGATTGCTGGCACCAAAGGTATTCTCAATTTTTTCACTTGCAATTTTCGATTCACTCTTTTTTGCGCTGACAATGGAATTCGTGTCATATATATACTGGCAGTGATTAGATTCCCAAAATGCAAATACCAGAAACACGATAAAAACCGGCGGAATGATGTATTTGGTCAGATTTGCGAATTTACCTACAAACGTAATTTTCGGTACATAACATTTGTGATGGGTATTATCAATTCCTTTTGCAAAAATCAAAAGCACGCCCGGCATTAAGAAGAAAACGGAAATCAGGCTGAGTATGATCGCTTTTACCAGAATGATACCCATATCGTAGCCCAGCCGGAACTGCATAAACATCATCGCAACCATGCCGGAAATCGTGGTAAGGGAGGACGAGCTGATCTCCGGGATTGCCTTGGAGAGTGCCACTTTCACCGCTTCCTCTGCATCCAGCGTCTCATGTTCTTCCATGAAACGGTCACACAAAATAATGGCATAATCGATTGCCAGTGCCAGCTGAAGCACAACGGCAATGGAATTTGTGACAGATGAGATCGTTCCAAACCAGTAGTTTGTGCCCATGTTTAAAACAGCCGCCACACCAAATGTGATCAGTAATACCGGGATCTGCAGATATGCTTTTGTGGAGAGCATCAACACCGCAACAATGATGACAACCGCCAGCACAAGAATAATATTCATATCCTGCGAAAGTGACTCTGCACTGCGCTCCTCCTCACCGACAGAGGACGAAACATAGACATCATAACCATCCAGTGTCTCTTTTACTTCCTCAAGCGCATCTTTGCTGATCTGTTCATCCTCCGTTCCGTCAAACGTCACACTAAACAGCGCATCCGCACCTGTAAAATGATCCTTGGAATCATCAAATTCAATCTGCTTCACGCCCTCAATATTTTCCAGATCGTCAACCAGATCTTCCGCCTGCGCATAGGTGATATTCGAGACCATGACTTTGGCACTGCCATAAGTTGTGAACTGCTCCTCCATCAGTGACAGCCCGATCCTCGTTTCACTGTCTGCCGGCAGATAGGATGTGATATCCTGATTGACCTGCACCTTATTAATAGAAAGAACACTGTAAATCATTGCCAAAACAAACAGAATTTCGATTGCTTTCCGCTTATTTACAATAAAGGAAGCGACGGTAAGCCAGAAATTCCCTTTTTCTTTTTCCTGTTTTTCTTCCATATTCATCCTCTTTCATGTTACATCTGAATCATTTTTCTTACGCAGCAAAACAGCAGTTGTTTTACCGCTGATTCATTTCACTATACTTAACATTGTGTTGATTATTTTATACTGCATTATTATAATAAGGGCATCTGGTTTACTCAATAAACATATTTTTCAAAACTGTTTGTTAATTGACATATTATGTACACTGTGTTGATTATTTCAGAAAATTTTTAGGATTATAAATTTTTAATCATAACTCCAGAAAAAATACCAGACAATAACATCACATTTTATATGAAAGGATCTCACATTATATATGGAAGCAAAAACCGACCGCCGTATCAAGCGTACCCGCTATCTGCTTGTACACGCACTCACCTCCCTTATGCTGAAAAAAAGTATCAAGGATATCACCGTAAAAGAATTGTGCGAGTCTGTTGACATCAACCGCGGCACTTTTTACCTGCACTACAAAGATATTTATGATATGTTGGAGCAGACCGAGCAGGAGCTTTTAGAACAGTTTGAGCAGGTCTTCAAAAATTATCACCCGGATCATACTCCGGATTTTCCTTATCCGCTGTTTGTCGAAATTTTTCAGATCATTGACCAAAACTCTAATCTGTGCTGTGCACTGCTGAGTCCCAACGGCGATATTTCTTTTTCTGTCAAGATCAAGAAATTGTTTGAACACCAATACATACACGAATGGATGGTTGCGCATCATTCAGCTGATTTTCTGCCAACTTATGAATATTTCAGCAATTTTCTCGTTTCCGGCTGCTCCGGTCTGATCGAGTCATGGCTGGCTCATGGCAAAAAGGAGACGCCGGAGGAGATGGCAAGACTTATCAGCAAACTGATTTCTACCGGAATGACATCTGTCTATCCGATACCTTGCGGACAGTCTGATGATCTGTAGAATTGCAGACCTTCATTTTGTATATTTTTACTAAATTTTTGTATTTTTTATCAATTAAAGCAAATTTTTGTTTCCTTTTCACACAAAATCATATATACTTATTATAGAATATTGGCTCCGGGGCAACGCTTCGGAGTTTTTGCTTCGCAAAACAAGAAATGCAAAACAAGGAGGAATTATGGATTTTGTTGGTACTGTCTGGGCGCTGCTTCCGCCGGTGATCGCCATTGTGCTTGCGCTGATCACAAAGGAAGTTTATATGTCGTTATTTATCGGTGTCGTAACCGGAGCTCTTTTATATACAAATTTCAGTCCGGTTGGAACGATCGAGGCAATTTTTGAAGTTATGATGGAAAAACTTGGAGATTCGTGGAACGTCGGCATTCTGATTTTCCTCGTATTTCTTGGCATTATTGTTGCATTGATGACAAGAGCCGGCGGTTCTGCCGCTTACGGAAAATGGGCAGGAAGTAAGATCAAGACCAGATCCGGCGCACTGCTTTCCACATTTGCGCTCGGTGTCGTGATCTTTGTCGATGATTATTTCAACTGTCTGACCGTTGGAAATGTCATGCGTCCTGTCACGGACAAGCAGAAGATTTCCCGTGCGAAACTGGCTTATATCATTGACGCAACCGCAGCTCCGATCTGCATTATCGCACCGATCTCAAGCTGGGCTGCCGCAGTCACCGGATACACAAACGGAGATGGTTTCTCTCTCTTTTTGCAGACAATCCCATTTAACCTGTATGCATGGCTCACCATTCTGATGGTGATTTTTATAGGTGTGACCGGTCTTGATTATGGTCCGATGAAAAAGTTTGAAGAAAATGCTGCAAAAGGTGATCTTTTCTCCGGCAAAAATGATTATGAAAATGTAAAAGAAAATATTATTTCCGCAAAAGGAAAGGTGATCGACCTTGTTCTTCCGGTCATTTTCCTGATTGCAAGCTGCATTATATGCATGATTTATACAGGTGGTTTCTTTGAGGGCGAGAGCTTCATCAACGCTTTTGCAAACTGCGATGCATCCATGGGACTTGTGATGGGTTCCTTCATTACATTAGTGTTTGTGTTTTTGTTATACCTGCCACGCCGCGTGATCACATTCAGTGAATTTGCCGAGTGTATTCCGCAGGGATTTAAGATGATGGTTTCTGCAATCCTGATCCTTGTTCTGGCCTGGACGTTAGGCGGTTTCTGCAGTACAAAATTAGAAGCCGGCGCCTTTGTGAGCAGCATGCTCTCCGGCAATATGACTGCAACCTCACTTTTCCCAGCTATATTATTTCTGGTTGGAAGCGGACTTGCTTTTGCAACCGGTACTTCCTGGGGAACGTTTGGCATTTTAATTCCGATCGTTACCGCCATGTTCCCGGAAACAGATCCGATGCTCGTTGTCTGTATTGCAGCTTCCCTTGCCGGTTCTGTCTGCGGAGATCACATGTCACCGATCTCCGACACAACGATCATGGCCTCCGCCGGTGCACAATGCCACCATGTAGACCATGTATCCACACAGCTTCCTTACGCTCTGACGGTCGGTGGCTGCTGCGTGGCCGCCTATCTGGTTGCCGGATTCACAAAGAACGTATTTCTCACAATGGCAGTCGGTGTGATCCTGCTTTTTGCTGTTTTATCATTTATCCGGTACCGGCAGGCACACAAATGTGATATGATGAAGTAAGGAAAATACTTAAGGAGAACTATTATGAGCAAAGGTATTGTTGGAAAAAATAACTGGGCTTTAGTCCTTTTACTTCTTGTCGGTGTCGTGTTAGGCGGTCTGATTGGAAAGTTATGTGCAGGTGTACCCGCTTTAGGCTGGCTTAATTACGGTCAGAGTTTTGGATTTGTCAATCCAATGGTGTTAGATCTGGGGATTTTGGTTCTGACATTCGGATTTACGGTTGATATCACAGTAGCCGGTATTCTGGGAATTGTGATCGCGATTATTATTTACAGATTACTATAATAAATGTATAAAAGGACTGCTGTTTTGCAAATTTTTATTCATGCTAAACAACAGTCTTCATAATAGTTTACGCTTCATTCCTAATAATTGGAAGTAAGTCTATAAATCTACAAATTTTACACTATGTATTTTAGAAATATCGGTTACTACTTCTGAAACATCTATATTCTCAGGCATAGAAATTCCAAAAATATATGTTATATATTCATCTTTCCGTCGTTTCATATTGCTTGATCTAATATCTATTTTTTTATCACTTAATATTTTTTCCAGCTTTTCAAGTGATTTTGTTTCCGAATCCATACAAACACGAAGTCTTCCGGGAACTTTGACATCCAGATACGAAAAATATTTATTCGACAACATACTTTGGATAACAACCGTAATTGCAGTCGCAATTATTGCCAACACATACATTCCTGCACCAACCGCCATTCCAACAGCTGCCATTACCCATATTCCTGCCGATGTTACCAATCCTCTTATTTGATTGCCATACATAAAAATTGTTCCAGCTCCAAGAAATCCTACACCTGTTACTATATTGCATGCAACCCTTGAAACATCTAACCTTATTCCATTATGCACAACATCTAAAAAACCATATTTCGATGCAATTGTAAAAAGCGCTGCTCCAACAGCAACAATTATATATGTACGAAGTCCGGCCGCTTTCTGATGTTTCGTTCTCTCAAATCCTGCAACTCCACCACATAATCCTGCCAATAAACACCTAAATATAAATTCAAAATTTAATGAATCAAATAATTGTATTGTCATCTACTCATCCTCACAAGCCAATTGATTTTATCTCCTTACATTCCTGCATAATTTTTAATACATCCAACGGTAAAATTCCCACTGGCATACTTATGTCCATTGTATATGTTAATACTGCATTTCTATGTCTTTTAACGTGGCTTTCCTCAATGGTAATACGTTTATTTTGAAATAACTGTTTCAATTTTAAAAGTATTTCATCATTATTCTCTACCGAAATTACCACCCTGCTATGGCTATAATTTTCCATTCCCTTAAAAAATCCATGATGAAATATAATTTGTGTCACTAAAATAAAACACGCACAAAAAAAACCTGTCGTATACATTCCACAACCAATGGTTAGACCTACTGCAGCCGTAACCCAAATTCCAGCTGCAGTTGTCAGACCCTGCACTTTATCACCTCGCACAAATATTAATCCTGCGCCAAGAAAACTTACTCCCGTAACGATATTAGATGCAACTCTGGCTGCATCTGCCTGAATATTTTCTAAACAAACAACATCCTCAAACCCATACTTCGATATTATCGTAAAAAGTGCTGCTCCTAATGCAACAAGCATATGTGTACGTATACCCGCTCCTTTGCTTCTTTTGTATCTTTCAACGCCTATAATGGCTCCACATATACATGCAACAAGCAACCGGACTCCATATTCTATGTTTTTATTATCGAACAAAACTTGTGACATTTTTCCACTCCTTCCAAATCAGCTATCTGAGTCAAAAGAGCGCCCATTTCTCCTAGTGAATCAAATACTGCATCCGGTTGAATATCAGACGACAGTATATCTTCCTTTTTTGTTTCCCCTGTCAATACAAGTATTCCTCTGCTGCCATTTTCTACGCCCTCTGCAACGTCTGTATACAACCTATCTCCGACAAATGCAATCTCCTCTTTTTTACTCTTGTAATTATCCAATATGCTTTCTAATGTTTCAACATGAGGTTTTCCAAATATTTTCGGGGTTACTCCAGTAGAAAGTGATATGGCTGCACAAAAAGAGCCTACATCAGGTATAAATCCATTTTCAACTGGACAGTTAATATCCGGATGGGTAGCATAAAATATGGCTCCGTTTCGAATAAATGAACATGCTTTTTCTAATTTTATGTATGTCAAAGTTGTATCAAAACCTACAACCACAATATCAGGTTTTTTATCATCCAGACATATTTTTTCGGCTTCAAACATCTTAATTAGAGAATCTGTTCCAACCAAATAAATTTTCGCGTTTTTATGATATTTTTTTAAATATGTTATTGTAACATCTGCAGATGTCATTATTTTTTCGCGACTGATGATGCAACCCATTTTAGCAAGTTTTTCAATATACAGCTCCGGTGATTTTGATGAATTATTTGTAAAAAAAATAAAATCTTTTCCAGCTTTTTTTACACTGGAAATAAAATCTAATGCACCATCCAAAACATGTTCACCAAGATAAAATGTTCCATCCATATCAAGAACAAATAATTTTGTTTTTTTTAATATTTCAATTCTATTCATTTGTCTCTATTTCTTTTGATCATTAATACGTTTTATTTCTTCAGGTTTAAATTTATATTCATGAGTATCTGTCAGTAATCCATTTGTCTCCTGTTCGACATCTGTAAATTGCGTATAACAGAACCCACTGAGAATCTCTGAGTCAAAAATAGCAGCTGTCAACCGATCATATTCTTCTATAAATTCTTCTTTTTTTATAGTAGTATAACCCCAATTCTGTTCTTCCTGACTATCAGCCGCTTTCTCTTTTAGCGAAATGCCTCCACATTCTGTCAGAACTACCGGTTGATTTTTATATTCACTTCCCTTGGCAAAAAGATTTTTATCAACTATATTTGCTAATGTCTTTAAACTTTTTAAAGACTGTGCAAATACCTCATGTTGACGTTTATCTTCCTTCTCACCATGTTTATAACTATGTATTGCACAAATATCGCCTACTGTCATTTCCCAACCGTCATTGGAAATTACCAATCTAGTTGAATCAATAGATTTAACCATGTAATACAGTGACTTTGAAAAATCCTGCTGTTGGCTGTTATCATATATTTGTGGAGTTCCCCAGCTTTCATTTAACATTCCCCATACAATAATTGATGGGTGGTTGTAATCTCGGTTTATCACCTCCATCCATTCTTTCATGAATGTTTCTGCCGCCTGCGGAGTATATACCCAAAAACTTGCCATTGCTTCCCATACCAAAAAGCCAAGCTTATCTGCCCAATACAAAAACCTCGGATCTTCCACTTTTTCATGTTTACGACATCCGTTAAATCCCATCGCTTTTGCTTTCTGAATATCATTTTTATAATCTGCATCTGTTGGTGCTGTTATAAGACTCTCTTTCCAATACCCCTGATCCAACAATAATTTTTGATAATACGGCTGATTATTCAAATAAATTTTTCCATTTTCTATATGGATTTTCCGCATTCCAAAATAACTTGCAACCTCATCTGCTGCATTTCCTGTATCTCCATCATCCGCTTTCATGACAACATCGTATAAAATTGGATTTTCAGGACTCCAATATTTTCCCACAAAATGGAATGCACCGTTTAACGCTTTATTTTGAAATACATCAACTGTCAATGAATTCTGCCTTTCATCACATAACATATTTCCATGAAAAACTTCGTTCTGTTCCAGACTGATCTTCACATGTACTCTGCATGGCAATTTTGACGCTTCTGATAGCTTATATTCAATTTTAACCGTTCCCTCATCAATATCTGGTGTAAAATAAATCCATTCAAAATGTGTTTTCGACAGGGGTTCTAACCACACACTCTGCCAAATTCCGGTACTTGGTGTATACCAAATAAATTTTGATGTATCTTCCCAAAACTGCTTTCCGCGCGGAATCGTTTCATCTGTCAGCGGATCTTCCACTTCAACTCTGATCGTCTCTCTATTCCAATTTAAATACCTTGTTATCTGAAATGAAAAAGGAGTCTGTCCACCAATATGCGTTCCTACACATTGGTTATTGATATATACACAGCATCGATAATCAACTGCTCCAAAATTAATACGGATTTCCTCCCCTTTCCATTCCTTTGGCACTGTAAATTCATTTTCGTACACCACAAAATCTTCTGTGATTCTTTCGCCTATTCCACTTAACTGGCTCTGGCAAACAAATGGTACTTCTATCTCTGTCTTTTTATTTCCATAATAAAACTTCCAAACTCCATTTAAACATTTCCATTTTTCCCGTTTAAAATTTGGACGCGGATATTCGGTTCTTCTCATTTTATCCCCCTTGCTTTTATTTAATTCCTGAATGTGTAAATCCCTTTACTATATATTTGTTTGCAAAAATAAATATAATCATTACTGGTATAACCGATACAACTGTAGATGCCATCATCATTCCCGGGTTTGTATAATTTTCACCTAACACAAGTGCAGCTATTCCTAAAGTAATTGTTCTTGTCTCATTCTTGTTAATAACAAGCGATGGCCATAAATAACTGTTATATAAACCTAAAAATGTTATGAATGCCTGTGTAATCACAACTGGTTTTACCGAAGGAAGAACAATATGCCATAGTATCTGAAAAATATTAGCACCTTCCACTAAACCGGCTTCTTCCAGCTCTTTAGGAAAATCTATCAAAAAGTTATAAATCAAATATATGCACATTACCCCAGAACCTGACGGAAGTATCAACGCCCAGTAAGTATTTAACCCACCTATTTGTTTGAATATATAAAACAGTGGAAAATACGTTACAATTTCTGGAATCGCCATTGCCCAGATTAATCCTATCAAAATAATTTTTTTTCCAGGCACATTCAGTCTGGCTAATGCATATGCCGCCAACACACTTGTTGTAATCCGCAGTGCTGTTCCACAAATTGTAATAATCGCTGTATTTATAAGCCACTGTATAACTGGGGATGTATCTGTGTTGTGAAACAGTTCTATATAATTTTCAAATGTCCACTCCTTGGGCAGTAATGTTGTAGATGTTACTGATTCAGCCACACCTTTAAAACTTGTAAAAACCATAAATAGGAGTGGCAGTAAAAATAAATATGCAATAATACATGCCATCATAAGCAATAATATTTTGGATATATTTTTTTTCATGGTCTGCCTCCCTACCTCAATTCTTCTTTTTCTTTTGTCAAAAAGTACTGTCCTATGGAACAAATTACAATTACAATTCCCATCAGAAGCGTCATGGCACTTCCAATGCCAAGATCATTTCTATCCATAATAGTTGATGTTATTACCATTATGACAGGTTTTGTGCTTTCTCCTGGACCGCCTTTCGTCATCAGTCTTGGCTGCCCATAAACATTAAATGATGCAATAATCGTAGTCATCAAAACAAAATAAAATACATTTTTAATTCCCGGGAAAATGATATACCGGAACTGTTTCCAGTATCTTGCCCCATCAATTGCTGATGCTTCATAAAGCTGTGGATCAATTTCATTTAATGCATTAACAAAAAGCATCATATTATAACCTATTGTCCACCATACCGTTGCCACAGTAAGCGAAACCCACACAAACGGCTGCTGTTCCATCCACGGTACTGCTTTTTTAATAATTCCTATGTTCATCATTAAATTATTCAGGTATCCGCCGTTTCCTTTCATCAGCCATACAAATACAGCTGCCACCGCAGTAACCGAAACAGAATACGAGGCAAAATAAATCGTTCTGAATATTCCTTTGCACTTGTCAGGAAGCCGATCAAGCAATAATGCAAGACCAAGACTTCCCAAAACAAGGAATGGTGTTGTACAGGCTGTAAAAATTACAGTATTTTTCAAACCTAGAAGGAACGAGTTATGGTACATCGAATCTCCAACCAGTATTTTGATATAATTTGAGAATCCCACAAATCCCTGATTTCCCATTATCAAACTATATTTACTTAAACTCATCACTATTCCATAAATAAATGGTATTAACCAGAACAGCATGAAAAATAATATAAATGGTGTTATAAACAACAAACCCGTACTTTTTTTCTTCATATAATCTCGTTCCTTCTATATAATTTACATCTCTGATAACTCAGTTGCTATGTCAGTTGCATTTTTCAATTCAGCCATAAGATCATCCCTTGACAAATTTTCAGTCTGTACTACCATCGACCATACTGTTTCGTTTACATATTTTACTTGTTCACGAATGTTGTATATTGCCGGAAGTATCATGGCATCATCAAAAATTGTGTAATTAACTGCCGCTACTGGATATTTTTCAGGATTGGCTTTAACTACTTCCATGGTAGCAAGATGAACAGGTGCCTGACCTGAATCTGCCCAATTTAGCAGAACATCTGGCTGATATGTGTATTTCATGAACGCAGCAATACCAGCAATTTTCTTTTCATCTGTAACTTTAGAGGATACTCCAAAGGTATGTCCTCCAGCAGGTACACATTTTTTATCGCCATAAATCTGCGGAACTGTACCGATTCCAAGATTATCCCCAAGAACCTCTTTTGCAACCGTATATTTCCATGGTCCTGTCATCGAAACGACTGTCTTAACATTTGCTGCTGTCTCTGACTGACTGATAAATGTATTAAAATGGTCATCTGCTCCTAGCCCAGCCGGACTCAAGTGATCTTTATAAATCATGTCGTGAATCTTCATAAATGCATCACATGCTTCTTCGGTATCAAGCTTGATATGTTCATCTTCTACCCAGTTCACTCCACATTGTCCTAACGCTGTCATCCATGCCCACTGCTGATCGCCTGTCAGTGGTAATCCATATGGATATATGCCAGAATTTTCGGAATCAAGTTTATCTCTTAATTCAATCATATCATTATAATCTTTCGGTGCTTCATCTGTGTATTCTTTATTATAAAATGTTGTTTCTGCATATAAATCCAATGGAAATGCAAAAACTCCGTCATCATACTTTGCGTATGTCTTCGTAATATCGTGAAAATCATTCTCAAATGAAATACCTGCCATATCATATATATCAGACACTTCTCTCAAAAGCCCCATTGCGTGATAGGTAGAAATCCAGTCTGCATGAATGATCAGCATATCAAAATCTCCTGATTTGAACTTTGTATAATGATCTGCATCCTGTAACTGTTCAATATAATAATCACTTTGTGATTCGTTAAACCCATCCACAATCTTTGTCATGTATTCACCATCTCCACCAGTAAATCCATTGATAAATGTGATTGTCGTCTTATCACTTTTTCCTGAAGATTCTTTATCTTCATTTGTATCCGTTGACTGAACTCCACCAGACACTGCCTCATTTGTGCTATCCGAAACAGTTGTTTTTCCACAAGCTGTAAATGACAGCCCCATTACAAATACTAATGCCAACGCCAACTTTTTCTTCATACTACTTTCTCCTTTCGCCTTGCAATTTTTTGCTTATTTTGTTATACTATTTTTGTAACAAAAAACTATATTTTAAATTCTCTTTTTTATTTAAAATTTGTTTTTTGTTGATTTCACTCTATTATTTTTGCAATATTTTGTCAACTATTTTTGTTGTTTCCATTTATTTTTTGTGTATAATGCATATTTTTTATCATCATTCTTTGTCAAACATTATTTTTTATTACACGTTTCATGTAATTAAATGGTATGTTTTTATTACACGTTTATTGAAATAATGTAAGAAAAAAAGATAAAAAGGAGAATGTAACATGTCTAAACCAAAACGAACAATCAAAATTATCGGCGAGCGTGATATCGAATTAAATCTAAGTAATCCTGCTCATCATGAGCGAATTGCGTCAATAGGAAAAGCTTTATCTTCTCCTATACGCCTTCAAATCTTAGCCTTATTGAAAGATTGCGCTATGTCTGTTCAAGAAATTGCTCATATTTTAAACATCCCTGTGTCTTCAACAGCTGTCCATATTAGATGCCTTGAAGATGCACAGCTTATCATTACCGAAGTCCAGCCCGGCAACCATGGCTCTATGCGTGTTTGTATCTGTAGCATGCAGACATTTACTTTATCTACAGTTAACCCTGAACTCAGTGCAGTGGATAATTCTGTATCAATCGAAATGCCTATCGGGCACTATTTTCAATGTAAAATTGAGCCAACGTGTGGACTCGCCGACGAAAATGGTGCAATTGACATGTACGACAGCCCCTCCTCTTTCTATTCTCCGAACAGAACCAAAGCACAGCTCCTTTGGTTTCGACAGGGTTATGTTGAATATCGTTTTCAAAATCTTATCAATCCAATGCGGCATCTTTCCGAGCTTTCCTTCAGTGTAGAAATTTGTTCAGAAGCTCCTGGATATTTAAACGACTGGCCTTCAGATATTACCGTCACTGTCAACGGCATTGAACTTACAACTTTTTGCTCACCTGGTGATTTCGGGGACAGGCGCGGCAAGCTCACACCCGCCATCTGGCCAAATGGAAGAACTCAGTACGGGCTTCTCAAGACCTTTTCCATCAAGGAAAACGGTGGCTACATCGATCATATGCCTGTAAATCCATCTATAAGCATCAAGCAGCTGGAACTGGATAAGTGTCATTATATAGCACTTCGAATAGGCATTAAAGAAGATGCAAAGCACATTGGCGGTATCAATATTTTCGGTGAAAAATATGGTGATTATCCACAGGGAATCATTATGACTTTTACTTACTAAATGGAGGTTCATTTTTATGCAGGATATTAACATCTCAACAATCATTGGTAGTACAGTTCCTGTCGAGGAACAATTAAAACTTATTAAAAATGCAGGATTTGACGGTTTTTTCCTAACATATACGGGAATAGAACCTTTGGTTTCCTGGGCTGAAACAGCATATCAGCTCGGATTAAAATTCGAAACTATACACGGTCCCTTTTCTCAGGCAAACCGTATTTGGGAGGCTGGCGATATTGGCAAAGATTATCTTACATATTTGAAAAAAATTATAAATGACTGCCATTCCGTCAACGTTGACAAATTAATTATGCATGTAACTGTCGGAAACACAGCCCCTCCCATTTCTTCTAATGGATTAATTCTTTTTCAGGAATTATGCGATTATGCAAAAGAAAAAAATGTTCATATTTGTTTTGAAAACTTAGAGCCACTTCCACACATCGATGCTGTTATGGACTATATTAAGGATCCTTTCCATGGATTTTGCTGGGATTGCGGTCATAATTTATGTTATAGTCCTCACATTGATATGATAAAGAAATTTGGTTCCAGATTAAAGTGCCTACATATTCATGACAACCTTGGCGTGACTCAACCCGGCAATATTGATTATCGTGATGACAGGCATTACCTGCCTTTCGATGGCACTTTGGATTGGAATTGGTTTGTCGAAAAACTCTCTGTTTTAAATTATACCGGTCCAATTACATTGGAAGTTTCCATTTTAGGAAAAAGTGAATATCAGAATCTCTCATTAACTGAATACCTTAATAATGCCTATGAACGTGCTACAAAATTGCGAGATATGTTAATTCAAAAACAGACTTCAAACATTAGTCTGTAGCTATTATTTTACCATTGTATATAAGGCAATTTTCAGTTACTAAAAAACTTCCCATCAAATCGAGCAGGAGGGCGTGATTAACTCCCCTCCTCTCACACCACCGTGCGTCAGACTGTCTAACGATTCGAAAATTCAGTCTGATGTACGGTATTTTTATCTTCGATTTTTTTAATACCATTTTTATCTTTGTTTTTCACATGAATTACATGCGTTCCTCTCCCTGCTACATCACACTTCCTTCAAACTTCGTTACTAATTCTTCTGTTGAAAACATGCTTAATAATCGCTTAAAGTTATAAGCGATAAACATAGATGCAACTTCTGCGTCAACATTCTCTTGTCTGCGTCGATGAAAGAAACTATATCCGAGACTTCTTTTTATAGTCCAAAACGGATGCTCCACGATACATCTTCTCTGTTTATAAACCTCGTTATTATTTAGTGTTTCATTATACACAGTTTCAAGAACATCTTCATGTACCCAACGCTGTATCGTTCTTCCAGATGAAGAAGTAGTGCAGTCTTTTTTATATTTGCATGAATTGCAGTCTATACACTTATATTTGCGATACTTCATACCATTCTTCGAAGTATTTTCAAAAAATCGTAATCTATCTCCTGCTTGGCATGTATATTCATCAGTTTCACCATTATATAAACTTTTCTTTGCGAAATTCATTATCCTTTGTAGCATTATTCGCTTTAGCTTTTTTATAAAGACATTCATTCCGGCATCAACACAGTTTTTTATCTCCGTTCCGTTATAATAACCTGTATCTGCCAGAATTGTAGAAGACTCTTTTTCTAAAAGTTCGGATGCTTTTTGTGCCATAGTGTAAAGCTGGTTTTGGTCATTTATATCATTAGTCGTCGAAATATCTACAACAAAATGATTCTTTGCATCTACAACAGACTGTACATTGTAGCAGATATCCAATGAGCCGTTATTTTTTACCCTTCTTGAATCAGGATCTGTCAAACTCTTTTGTTCCAGTCCTTCATCTTTTAATTCCTGTTTTTGTGTAAGATACTGTTCTTTTAGCTCTTGATATGTTTTTAGTTTATCTGTAAGGTCATCTGCCAGCGCTTCATCTTTAGCGATTGCCATAAGATATGCATTTATCTGAGCTTCCGCATATTCGATTTTTTTATCTAAACCGCTTTGCGTAATACAATTATGCTTGCTGTTTTGAGCACGGATCTTAGTTCCATCAATAACAATCAGTTCTCCATCAATGAGCCCCCAACCTTTGAGAATAAGGGTAAGATTTCGTAATGTATTGTGAAACACAGCCTTATTCTTCTGAACAAAACCTGCAATAGTACCATGATCAGGTGTTATGCAGTTTACCAGCCACATTAATTCCAGGTTGCGTTTTGCTTCTGTTTCCAATGCTCTGCTAGAACGAATCTTATTTAAATAGCCATAGATATGAAGTTTTAATAAATCAGATCGGCGATAAGGTGATTGTCCTCGATTCCTACCACTATACTCTATAAAACCTAGATTTTCTAAATTTAAGGATTCTACATAAGAATCTATTACTCGGACAGAATTATCCTTACTTATTAAGTCATCTAATGAAGTGGTTACCATTCTTGTTTGATATCTATCTGCGCCAACAATATATGCCATAACGAATCCCCCTACGATACTGTATTTGGTAGTTTTATTATAACATTTTTCTTAATCGTTAGACAGTCTGGCGTACCGTTCGGTACACGGCGGTTTCAGTAGTTATTGTGCACAGACGGATAGGCTGTGGCTAAATCATAAAGACCACCGTTTATCAGTCTTTCTTTTGTTATGGCTTTCTTAACTGTTGTCAGATTCGCACAATACCAGTGTCCTCTTCGGCAGTTTGCTGCCATGTTCGCATAGTATTCGTGTACTCCCATCTTTATCAGCTCTGTTTAGATTATCTTTGTACAGTATCGCTTCCATAAGTTTCGACTGTGCACTGTCTCTTTCTTTCCATATCAGATTGAATGACCTTGACGCTTTCGCATACCCTTCATGTTCCGCACTATCTCTTTGCGAACAGCCACTGTTTGTGTTTTCTGTCATAATCATTCATTCCTCCTTTCCCTGTCATACTCAAGACTCCTACTGATTCGGTTCTTCACCTTTCGTCTACTATGACATCTGCTGACTTCTGTGCGTTCAGCACTGCTTTGTACAGTGGTTACTCCTTTCGGAGCATACCGCACAGACCTCCCCGGGTACCACACGTTTCTTCCTCTCCATCCATCTGCCTCATTTATCACGCATGATTCCGTATAGTTATTGAGCTTTGACTTGGTTGGCAGCCTTACTCTCATGCATAACCTTATATGAGATTTCTATTCGTCAGACCAAAGATTTGCCCGTGGTTAGTCTGTTCCCACATCCGGCTTCCTTCAGATTCCACCTCACGATGGACACCCTTGCCTTCGGCTATATCCTTCCCATTACCGGGTGGATTCGGGACTTTAACCCGTTAGAAACGTGCACCGCCGGGCGCACCAACAAAACGACAGATGTAATTTTAATACATCTGCCGTTTTATTTTTTACAAAATTTTATATATCCTGTTTTCTTTTCTGCAATAACCACTTCCAGACCGGAACAACGCTTACGTGAACTCCATCATAGTCAAGTTCTTCCTCTTCACTATTTGTGATCAGTAAGCAAGTCGCATCACCGATAAAGTTTTTTAATTTTACAAATGCTCCGATTTCCCGTTCCCTTGTATCGATCTGGTCTAAAACCTGCAGGCTTACCTGAATTGCAAGTTTTTCTTCTGGAACATAGAAATCAATTTCAACTTTTTTTTCAAAATAAAATACATTTTCCCGTCCATAGCGTCGAATCAGTTCTATCGCGACCAAGTTTTCCAACTGCGTCGAACTGCAATCCATAAGCATAAGCCCTAACAAACCGGTATCCATAAAATAATATTTTGGCGAAGTCTCTTTTTCCACCAGCTTTGCTGCATAATTTTGCAATGTGAACAACAGATAGGAGTCCATCATATAACCGACATAATTAATCACTGTCTGCTTTCCCAGTACTGCACCTGCACTCTTTAGGATGTTGCTCAGCCTGTTAAAGGACAATGGTTTTGCAACAGATTCCGCGATCTTTTTCAAAATCAATCTTACTGCAAAATCATTTGTTATTTTATTTCTGGTCATGATATCTCCCAGATAAATGGTCTGGTAAATGCTATTTAAATATTCCCGCTTGTTTCTGATATCGACCAATTCCGGAAAAGCACCGTATTTTACATACTGATCACACATTCCAACTACTTCTGCCCTGTCTTTTGTGCTGAGCACTTCCAGATAATTTTTATCTTTCCCTTGTGCAGCCAGATATTCCGGGAACGAATATGGATATATATCTACTCTCATAAATCTACCGCCAAGTGTAGATGCAATTTCACTGCTTAGCATCTTGCTGTTGCTTCCAGTAATATGAATTCTATATTTCATGTCTGCTATCCGGCGGACAAACTTTTCCCAGCCTACCACGTTTTGAATCTCATCCAAAAAAAGATATGGTTTATTGTCCGCGCCAGACATTTCGAGTCCGATTTCCAGGATCAGGTTCAGATCGTCTGCTGACAGTTCCAAAAGTCTTTCATCTTCAAAATTTACATAAACAATCTGTTTGAGAGGAATTCCATTTTCCTGCAAATGCTTAATCTGCTGATACATCATATAGGATTTTCCAGTTCTCCTAATTCCAACAAAGCAATAATTTACATTATCTTCCAATGGATAGTCTCTGTTTATCATTGGATTATTTAAATAAGTTTCCTTTTGGTCAATCATAATCTGCTTTAAATAATCTCTGTTCATACGGCACTCCTTTCTACTACAATATATTTATGGTTAATATCCCTTACAGCCAGTAAGGAATTATC
>ERZ773221.107-NODE-107-length-103426-cov-5.543170_pt1 | contig 103426 bp, 128 predicted proteins | sample MGYA00580994_ERZ773221 | MGnify/ENA primary metagenome ERZ773221 (study PRJEB29015, sample SAMEA2737758) | human gut metagenome | biome: human gut; feature: human-associated habitat; material: faeces | place: China | collected 2012 ... | reverse complement strand
CTTTCATAGCCTAATCTTTTGAACATTCCTTTAGCAGTTATTTTCATTTTGATTTTCCTCATATGGCTTTGGTAATTGTCTCCAAGCTAAATCTTCTATTTCAATTCCACTGAAAAGCTCATATCCTTCATCTGCTTCACACCAAGTATCTTGCCATACGCTATCACCATCAGACACAAGTATTTCTTCATCAACATCAGGCAACTCACAATTAAGTACACCTTCTTCATCAAAAGTGAACGGAATCCATTCAAATGAATCTACCTTGTCAACTAATTCTTGCAATGTTCCACATGCGTTAGAATAAAAATCTTGCAAATACCTCTGAGTGTAATATCCATCACCACTTTCATCTAACACTATGTTTCTGATTTTGTTTAAAGCTTCTTGATATTTATTCATTTTCATCTTCATTCTCTCCCTCTAACTTCTGCCCACAAAAAGGACAACGAGGATATAACTTTCCATCAGTTCTTGTTGCAATAATAATTCCGCCCTCTCCGCAATTTGGACACACTAGATGGTAATCTCCGAAAATATCATCTTGTATTACTTCAGGTTTCTTGGGTGTTTCTTTATCCGTAAGGTCTGCCAAAAATTCAAAATATACCTTGTCACGAGCAGTATCTTCTATCATTGCTTTTCCACACACAAATTTATAATCTTTTTCAAGAACTTGTAACATTTTTTGATATTCATTCATACGCTTTTATCTCCCTCTTTAAATCATCAATAGAGTTGATACTCATATGCCTTTATCTCCCTTTTTAAATCATCTATAGCTTCTTTAACGAATTTTAAATCCATATCATAGTCACTAACTAAATCTGCCATTCTACAGTTTGAATAACCTTATAAAGCTCCTTCTAATGTAGAGTGAAAGGAAATTGATTTCTGAATTTCCGTTACATTCCCATTTTTGCTAGTTTGAATTGCATATTGAATTAGCGTAAAGCTTTTTCCATCAGATGTAATTCCATATCCGTTTTTTAAATTAATCATTTTGTTCTCCTGTCTTTGCAAATTTTAGTGATTCGATAAACATTTCGAATAATTCATTTTCTCTCGTATATATTTCTATTACTTCAACATATAATTTAAGGTATTCATAATTCCTATCATCCAATTTCTCGATTAAAAGATTTTTGTGTTTTTTGATACTTTGGTTGTTCTCATCAATGTATCCTTCATACACTTTAATTAATGTATCAATTCTTTCTTCAATCATTAAATCATCATCATTTGAATTATCATTAATAATTGCGTTGTATAAGCATTCAATTTGCTCTCTGTATTCTTCTTTTGTAATCTCTGACAAAGGCTTTTTAAATGATGTAGGCAACAATTTAAATCCGAATTCTTTTTCAAATTCATTTAAATCTTTTTCTGTCATTCTTCCACCTCTTAACACTCATAATAAACTTTCAAATACTTACCATTGTCTAATGGATAGTAATAATGTCCCCAATAATTGTCATAACCATCTGTACTTTGGCTACAATATTCTCCATTATCCTGCTCCGTTCCTTGAGGCTTATCGACAATCTCTGCGCATTCCCAAAAAATTTCACCATATTGCACGCAAGAATTTTCACTAAGCCATTCTTTGATTTCTTTATCAATTTTTAGCTTTAGCTCAATTTTTTCTCTTATCTCTTTTGGAATCATAGTTCAACTTCCTCATCTTGTGGCATTTGGAACAAGGCATTTCCTGGATACATTGCAACTTTTTCAAGCATATCTAAAACTAACAATGCTTTTTCTTCTGTTGAGTATTTACCAATTAAATAACCCTCTGCCCATATTTTTGTTTTGTCTTCAATACATACTTCATTTACTTTAACTAATACTGCTAAACTTTGACTTCTAATCCACATGCCTAGTACCCACTTTCTAGTCTTTGATAATTGATTTTATTCTTGCCACAATAAGCTTCATATACTTGCTCAATTGTGAAACCTAAGTATTCTGAGATTGCAATTAATGGTTCTACTTTCCACAACGAAAAGCTTGGTAAATCTGCTAATTTTATAACAATACCATTTCTACATCCTTCGATTGACCACCGATTTTCGTCAACTTTTTTCATTGTTTGTTCACATGTTAATAATCCTTCTTTACCAAGATTAAAGTTGTTTTGCCAACTTAATACAAAATGCCAAATATCAACTAACTCTCCTAAAACCTTTTCATCGTCTACAGGTGCTTGAGTCTTTTTCCACCAACACCAATTGGCTTTTAATTCATGTGTTAGCTCGCCTACTTCATCTAGTATTGCAAAGCTCAACTTCTCTTCATCAATCTCATCTAATCCGTATTCTTTCATAATTGCTTCATCTAGTTTAGCTTGCATTTGTAGCATTTCTTTAATTAATTCATATTCTTTACTTGTCATGTTTTTTAATCTCTCTTTCTAAATACAATTTATCTAATTTTTCTTTTACAATATCTTCTAATTCTTCAAGTTCCATAACACTTTCAAAGCCTAATACACTGCGTCCAGTAATTAATTCCTTATACTTAGCCATATAATAGTCAGATTTAGATAAGTCCTCTTCATGTCCCTTATCTGAAGCTCTGTATCTATATTTCCATACATTGCACAAGCAGAAACAAGCGACAATATCTTTTCCAAATACTGCTATCATTTCATCAATACACTCCATTGCTCCATCTCTGTTGTAATGTTGAGGATGATTGACCATGTCGATTTCATCATCATTTTTTTCTTCTTTAGGTTCGAAATAACTCAACTTTCCAAAAAAAGCTAAACCTCTCTCTTTAACTTTCCATCTGCACACGATACAAGGATGTTCACATTCTGATAAATATTCATATTTGCATTTATTACATTTTTCTTCTTTTTTTGGCTTTAAGTAATCCATTTATTTCACCTCATCAAAATCCGAATAATATTCGGCGCTTACGACTTCACCATATTTTGTTTGTAATTCTACGATTCTTTTTTCTAGCTCTTTGTTTTGATATTCAAGCGTTCTGATTCTTCTTCTGTATTCTTCATATTTGAATATACATTTCGTAGCTTTATCTTGTTCTTCTTGAATCCTTTTTCCTACCATTATGCTATATAGAAGAAGTGTTGCACCACTTCCACATATAGCTCCACAAATCCAATTAATCATTTGTTCACCTTTCTTTGATATTTTTTATTTCTTTCTCGTTTATCTTTCTTTTTCTGCTTTTCATATTCAATAGACGCATACAGATATTTACCTTCTCGTGTTCTATAGTTGTATACATCTTCTAAGCTCTTAATACAGTTCTCTACATTGTTATACGGCTTAAATATCTGATTGTATTTAATTAATTTATTCTGTAGTACATCTAAATCGCAATTTGTATTTTTTAGCAAGAATTTAATTGAAATTATTAGTGCTCTCAGTGTTCCTTTATTCTTGTCATAAACTCCACTAGAAACAAATTTAGCTATAACTTCGCTTGTTTCTTTCATTTCATCAGTTATCTCATTATCCTTAATTGCGTGCCGTTTCATATTGCATTCATTTGAATTGTATATGCACATCATTGCGTTGGCGTCTGTTAGATTGTACTTATTAGCTAATTCTTTGATGTATTTAGCGTTTAGACTGTCATTTGCGATATTTGCGTTAAGATAATCTGATGTATTCCACGCAGTAGCTTTCGCATTCATTACACTGCATTCTTTTAATCCTGCGCCGTCAACCACCATATAATGAACAGGCAAATTTAATTCTTTTAACGCTTGTAATCTGTGTTGCCCATCTATGATTTCTAGATGATTATTAACTAATATAGGATTCTCAATATATCCATTCTCCTTAATTGAATCGATAATTTTATCAACATTCGATTTCTTGATTTCTCTGTTCCCATTCAAATATTTAAACATGGAATATTCTTTGGTTTCGTATATTCCACCATAAGCTTTTTTAATATTCATTTCCTGTCCTCTTTTCATGCTCCAAATAATTGTGCTCTAAGCCTATTAAATTCATCTTGTACTTCTTTATCTGTCTTTGTGTTCTGCTCTGCATAAAACTTTGAATCAAGTGTGATAGGCTTGTTCTTATTTCTTTTAACCCATTCATCATGTACCCACTTCTGAATCACGAGTGAATGGTTCTTGTATTTCTTTCCACTCGTTTCAATGTACTCGTCCAAAATCTTTATATGTTCATCTAATGAATCACCATATAAATCTAATAGGTGTGTGTGTTCTTTATCTGTTAATAGAACGTGTTGATATTCTCCGTATTTGTGTCTACTTACTTTGTTATTAGTATTTTTGTTATCAGTATTTGGTTTATTAGTATATTTATAAGTCCCTACATTTTGTAAACCTACATCTTGTAGTCCTACATTATGTAGACCTACATTTTGTATGTCTTGCTCAAGAGGTACATTTTGTAGGTCTTGAGGTGTTTCACTGAAAATATATTGATATTCAATTTTACTTCTTCCATCTTTATTTGGATAAAGTTTTTCTATTCTTAAATATCCATTTTCCTTTAATTCAGATAATGCTCCATTGACTGCTCTTTCACCGTCTTTTACAATTCCAACTAATCCATTCACTGTATAATGCCAATCATCCGGTAAGCTAAGAACAACACTTAACAAGCCTATTGCTTTAAGTGATAAGCGTTTATCTTTTAAATGTGTATTGCTCATCACTGTATAGTTTCTGTTCTTAATAACTCTAATTACTGCTATTTTGCTCACCTCCAAGCACTACATCTTGCTTTAGGATTTCATCAATGATTTTGTCGGTGTATTTTATATAGCATTTGATTCTTTTATCACTAAAATATCCGTCAATTTTGTGCAACGCTTTATATATTGCAATTATTCTTTCTCGGTTTAATCCTTCTTTTGTGTAGTCATTACACTCATTTAATCTATGCATGAATTCCTCTGTAATGTCATAACAAGTACACATTTCTTCATACACGCCAATTGCATTTGTATCTTCTTCAGTTTCTGCAATTAAGTAAAATGAATTAAACTCATCAAAATAAATTTGCTTTGCTACATTTACTGCCATTTCTTCTTCTCTCATAAAATCTCTACCTCTATTCTTGGATTCTCCTTATCTGTAAATACTGAATGATTCACTTGATTAATGTATTTCCTTGAATCATCTTCGAGTATTCCTGTTCTAACTAATGAATCTTGAATGAATTTAGTGGCGAATGTTATGTTGTCAATATCTTTTCTGTCATTCGGTTCATACCATGTGATATTTAACTGAACAGGATATTTCTTGATTTCATAAATTTCACCGAAATTCACTGCCTGTAAGATATAAGCCATAATTAAGCGCTCATTCTTTTTCTTCATTTCTGCACCTTTATACCTATTAGCTCTACAAGCGTTGATATATTCATTTAGTCCGTCTAATCGTCCTTTAATTGTAAATTTTATTTTTCTTCCCCCTTGATTCCTTTATCTAAATAGTATTGAGTATCAATTCCTAATTGTTCTGCATAATCTAGTATGCAATCAATTAAGACTCCCATTTGTTTTGTATCCATTTGTGATGAGCCTAGAAACAATCTACAATTTACAAATTCATTTCCATTGTCTCTTATCTCAGTGCCCAAGATTTGTACTGCCCTAACTCCATGAGCTTGAGCCAACGAATCAACACCATCTTTTAATACTGATACATATGTATATAAAGCTTTAGCCATTCTCAAGAATTCGCAATACATATCCCAAGTATCATTTGATGTGGCATTTTCGTTTTCGCTTATTTCCTTGATTAATGCCCACATAAGCCGATTCTGATTGTTTGTACGTAAATGCTTAACAGAATCAACAATCACACTGTATGTCCCTTTTTCGAGTGTCTGAGCGTATGATTCGTATATTGGCTCAGTTAATTCAAATGTTATTTCTAGGTTTCCATCCTCATTTCTAGATTTTCTTAAGTAATTGCCAATCAACTTTGTTTTCAAAATGGAATTCGCTCCATTTCTTCAAATTTTTGAATTCTAAAAAGTTCCATTTGCTCTTCTGTAATTCCTAGCTCTTTCATTATCAATCCGTCCGTCCAAGAATCTTGGTATGGATTGAAATTCTCATCCATTATGTAATTCTCTAAATCCTCAATTCTTTTAGCTTGTGAGTAGTAGATTTCTCTAGGATATGATTCTTTATTTTTAATAACATTGTATGAATACATATTTACCTACTATAGATAATTCTTGTGGAATATATCCATAAACTCCTTTCTTGTGTGTGTTGTCTCAAATGCCTGTTGGCATTCCTTTTTTAACTTCATGTCTAATTTGTGATTGAAATGTACTCCTTCACTGCTCATGTTGTGATGTTTAGCACATAAACGTACATAACAACCATGCTCAATTGATTTCTTTCTGTTTGCAGTTCCGAAATATATTTCGTGTGTATGTAAATCTAAAGTTGAACCACATACATAACATTTAGACATATCTTTTTGTAAAATTGACTTATCTCGTTTTATTTCCAAGTTACCTTAACACTAGATTTAACTTGTGTTTCCTTTGATAATTGGTGCATAAGACCTAATTCATTTACTAATTTCGTATCAATAGTTGTTCTTGTGTATGGTTCTACATATGCAATTTTCACAACATCATTTTCAAATGATTTGATACCGTTATTTTCCATAGCTTCTAAGATATTTTTCTTAATATCTTTTTCTAATTTGTCCATTTCCTTTTTGTATTCTTGAAATGATTTTAATTTGCTTAATGCTTCCTGTTGGACTTGGATTTGTCCATTCTCTACATTTACTAATTCCATTTTTCTTTCCTCCTTATGCTTTCGCATTTTCTTTGTAAATAGCTCCGTATGCTTTAATTAATGCCACTAGACCGTTTCCATTTAGATTAGGAATATCTTGTGATTGAATTTTATATTCTGCTTTTAAATGTTCGCAAAACGCTTCTGAATGTGTGTCAATTCCTAGCTTCTGTAATTCATTTTGTGCTTTGAAACAACGCATACGAATTTCATCTAATTTGTCATTATTTTCTGATTTCTGTTGCTTTGCTTGTGCATTTTGAATTGTTTCATGTTGTTCGTCTGTATCTGCGTCTTTTGTATCATCTAAGTTGAATAAACCGTTTAACGCATATTTTCTAGCGTATGAACTGCATGAACCGGTTACTTGTGAAGCGTCCATTCCTTTTTTAGCCTCTTCTTCTCTAGCCATTGCGGTAACCTCTACCGTAATATGAGAATCCCAATCCATTAATATTGCATTTGCTACAACGTAATATCTAGCTTCTGCAACTTTAATATCATCTGTAAGAATTAATGTTGTTCTATGCTTACAACAAATTTTTTTAGCTTCTGCAAGAATATCTTCGGCAGAACGATAGTTATATTTCCCAAATTTGTTGTAATTGTTTTTTCCAACTTTCATTTCATTCTGAATTAATGAAAGTTTCTCATAAATACTTTTCTTTTCTTCCATCTTCCGTTTCTCCTTTTAATCTGCTATAATGTATGTGTTCTTATATTAAGAACGTCATTTCTTGTGTGTGCGTGCTTTGTCGAGTGCGCACCTCTTTTTTTTATTGAAATAACATTCCATAAGTTTTACCAAAGCATGAAATAGTCATTAATAGAATCATAATTGTTGCGAATAACAGAATATTTACACACGTTGTGATTCTTTTTTGATACGTAATTTCTCTGCGTATCTCTTTTTCTTCTTTGCTTAAATGTATTCGTTTTGGATTAAATGGATAAATGCTTAAATCCATTTCTTCATCTTGAATACTGTTCATTCTTATATCTTCCATGTTTATCTCCTAAAGCTTTTTTTGAACTCAGGAGCACACTTCAAGAATGTTTCTGTAGGAATCACCTTTTGATGAATATTTCTTTGTGTAAACGAATCTTCCCATTCAGTTCCTGTTTCTTTCTTGTAAGCTTCTTTTACTGCCTTCATAATACTGTAGCAGTAGTTTTTTTTCGTTTGTGGCTTGTATCTATCTAAGTCATAAAGAGCGATTATATCGTCTTTATTTAGAAGTGCTTTATACTCAATAATCACTTGCATACACCTCCATTCTAGATTCGCAAGTATTGATTTCATTTACTTCTTGTAAATCCCTAACATTTAATTGATTCGCAATTTCTTTTGCTTCTGCACTGTCATGTGCTTCAACTTCGAACGTAACATTTGCAGTTACGTCGAAGGTTACAAAATATGTTCTAGTCATGCTTCTCACCTCTTTTCGATTCATCTAAGATACAAGCGATATACCCTTGATGAAATTCTGAAAGCTCATAGCCTTTCTTTTGTAATTCGCTTAAGGCTTCATAAATTCTCTTATCTATTATTGTTTCACCTCCATGACCTGTCATCATCAGTGCTAGTGGGTCAACTCTAGCAGATAAGCCTTTCGGCTTATTTCGACTAATTGAATATTTCTAGTTTTTCTATATCTTCTGTTCTTACTGCGTGTGATGTTCTTCTGTTATCTTCTAAAAAGTCGTATTCATCTTGAATACCCCATGCGTATCCGCTACGCAATCTGCTGATTTCTACAATGTTTTTAAATCTTTCTACTCTTCCATCTTTTAAGTAGACATATACAGTGTGCTTTTCACCTTTTGGTGTCTGATAAATTAACATTTCTTACTCCTCCTATTAATTCATTAATGGTTCTGCGTTTTGATTGATTCGCTCAACTTGATTCAATTTGAATAAGTAAGCTTTTGCTAAGAAGAAATTGTTTTCAACTTTTTCTTCTCCGTTTGTATCTGTATACTTCTTTGCTTTAGGTTTCCAAAGTTTTGTGCAAACTGTAGCGTGCTCACCTTTCTTAACTTTGAATCCCATTTCTTTCCATTTTTGGAAAGTGTGGAGAGGTTCAAACTCTCCCATTCCTAATTGTTTCTTTGTGTTTTGGATAATTTCTTCGTTTGTCATTCCTTGTGTCCTCCTTGTTAATCCAAATCTTTTTTTAAATTTACTCTTAAGATAGTTAAAGAATTTCTTAATTCTTTCTTGATTGTTTTTAATCTGTTTAATTCAAAGCTATAATATTGAAGCTTTTCAAATTTATCCTCATTAACATCTAGAATTAAATCTTTCTTTAATGCTTCAATGTCGTTTTCTGCAAGCTTAATCTTTGTTTCTAACACCCAAACATAATTGTCAATGCCTTTTTCTTTTGGTTGTGTTGAGTAATCAATTTTATTCATTTTTAAATCCTCCCATCCTTCTCAAGACTTCTTCTTCTGCTCTTTCGAATTGTTTTTCAACGTGTTTAATATATTCTTCTGAATAATCTAAATCGTCATATTTCGTTCTGTAATAGAAGTAACGATTTAATAGTTCTTCATTTGTTAATTCTTTAACCTTTTTCATTTCTTGTGTCCTCCTTATTGATTAGCTTTTAATCTTTCTATTTCTTCTCTAAGCATTTGATTTTGCTTTTGAAGAATAATCTTTCTTGTAAATTCATTACTGAATTTATTGAACATTTTGTCTTTATATTCTTGTTGTCTTTTTCTAATTTCTTCTTGTGATTTCATTTCTTGTATCCTCCGTTTAGTACTCATTTGTACTTTACAAGTACATTATAGTACTTTTGAATGACATTGTAAAGCATTTTTTGTCCTTTTAATTTACAAGTTTATTCTTTGTGATATTATGAATATAGAGGAGGTTAAAAATTTGACTATAGGTGAAAGAATAAATGCGGTTAGGTCTAGCTTGAACCTAAGCATGGAGAAATTCGGAAAGAAGATTGGTATAACTCGCAGTAGTGTTAATTCACTCGAAAAAGGTGTTAATAATCCTAGTGACCAAACAATCAAATTAATTTGTAAAGAATATAATGTTGATTATTTTTGGCTTACTGAAGGTATTGGAGATATGTTCTTGGATGTACCGGATAACACGATTGACGAACTCATAGAAGAATACCAAATCAACCCAAACCAAAAGCCACTGATTAAGGCTTATCTAAAATCAAGTGAAGAAACAAAAGAAAGGTTATTAGATTTCATTTATGGAATCATTAAGGAATTAGACAATGCGAATTAAATCAAAAACACCACCTATTGAAAAAGGTGGAAGTAAGAAAAAAAAGATATTAAAGTGGTGTGCAATTATTATTGTCGTTTTTTACGCAATTATTGCTATTGCTCCTAGTGAACCACAAAAAAAGCTTACATACACTGAAAAAATTGCAGAAAATTGGGAAGTATCGGAAAAAGAAGTAAAATCTATTGTATCCGTTGCGAAAGAACTAGGAATCAAAAAATCAAAACTTCATATCACGTATTTAGATGATGATTCTTGCACAATTAAATATATAGATACTGATATTACCTTTAATATTAAAGATGATACTGTAAGCACTGTTAAAAAGGATGAAACAGTATTCTACGAAAACGGTTCAGTTGTTAGAATGCCTAGAACCGTTATTATGACACAAGCAGAAAAAAAAGCTTTATATGATTGGGTAAAAATAGCAATCACATTGCATACAAATTTCAAAATAGATAAATTAGATAAAATTTCAAATTTTGATTGGATTAAACAAGATAATTCATATGCAGTAAAAGGATATGTATATGTCGACGATAAGAAACCGGGCTTTGTCATCACTTGTGATTGGACAGGAAGCACTGATGATGTACCAACATTTAAAGAAATTCAATGGTTTCCAAACTAAAAAAGAGCGAAATTAATCGCTCTTTTTCTCTGTGAAATTTATCCAAATTCGTTGAGTATACTCATAAACTCTTGCCACTTCTTTTTCTTCTAATGCTTCTAACATTCTATTAATTAATACATACATTTCATACTTCGTCATGTGGCTTCCCCCTTTCCTTAGAATTAATAACTCTAACGTTATTACTTATCTAACTATTTTTCAAGGGTAATTTTTAGTGCCACTATTTGTTTTTCTCCATAAATTTGACAATGCCTTTGTCTGCTTGTGGTAACCAATGAGCGTATACTGAAAGCACTGTATCAAGGTTATCACCTAATCTTTTTGCAATATCGTATACAGAGAAATTCACTGTTCCATCTGTAACCATATTGTTAATCATGTAAGAAGCGCAGGAGTGCCTTAAATCGTGTATTCTTATAATAGGTATCTGCTCATTTTGTTGTAGCTTCATATTTGTTTTCTTGATTGTTTCATTCATTTCTCTTCTAATCGTACTCCGATAAAAAGGTATTGTCATACCGAATATATAGTCATTCTCATTTGCGTGCATATTCTCTTTAAATATCTTGTATTCATCAGATAGAAACTTCGGCATAGTAATTAATCTATAACTATTATTTGTTTTTGGCGTTGTTGTTTTTCTCAATGTTTCTGCCCATGTCTTTTGTATATTAATAGTATTATTTACTAAATCAATATCTTTCCACTGTAAAGCTAATGTTTCGCCTATTCTCATGCCCATATAGAATTGATTCATAAATAATAAATGATATACCGGTTTATCTTCATTTGCTATAAACTTATTAAATTGCTCTACTGTCCAATACATCATGTCTTTCTTTTTTTCGTTTGGATTTTTCTTCAAATCAATCTTATTACATGGATTCACTTGAATATATCCTTGTCTTACTGCATAGTTCAATACTGCTCTGAATTTTGTATAATAGTTAAGTACTGAATCAAATGCCATTGACTGCATTAATTTATTAATAGCTTTTTCAATATTATTTGATGTAAGCTTTTTTATTTCACATTCACCTAGCTCATCTTCCCAATATTTCAGAATTGCTCTTTGTGTAAAGTATGTACTTTCCTTAATTCTTTTTTCACTGTATACTTGATATTGATAAGATAGTTCTTTAAATGTGATGGTTGCGTTTGGTTCTTTTAAATTCTCTTTGAATAGAATCTCGGCTTTTATAGCGTCCTTCTTTTTTTCAAAGCCACGCTTCTTATATTGCTTGGTCTTTCCATTCAATTTGTATGAACCATAATACATCCATTTGCCTGTTGCTTCATCTTTCTTGACTGCCATTTCTTGCACCTCTTTTTCTAAATCATACACAAGAAAAAGGATAAAAAAAAGGCATAATTCATGAAAGAATATGCCAAAAATATGCCAATATTCCTATATATACTTTATATATAGGCTTTTATTTATTATATCAGAAAAAGACTGTAGTATTAAAAAAACGAGATGTTAGTTCATCTCGCCTTACTTCACTCCATGACTTTTTAAATAAGAAGGTATGATTTTTATAAAACAAATGATTGTCACAATACTTGCATAAATATCCGCTACGGGTTGTGCATAGAAAATATTAGAAACCCCTAAAAAAGCAGGCAATAAACATGTGCAACCCAAATACATCAGCTTACGATTTAATGATAAAAATAATGATAATTTTACATTAGATAATCCTGTAATTCCATCTACTAAAACATATTGAATGGACATCATTAAAATACCTAAACAGAAGATTTTAATAGCCCTATCTGCGATTGGCATAGTCATGGCATCATTAGTAAACATAGCCACAAATACATTGGAGTAACACATTGAAATGATGAACATGATCAAACAAAATAAAAACGCAAATGAAATCACAATTTTAAAGGCTTCTTTGATCTTCTTTAAATTTTGCGAACCAAAATGATACGCAAATATCGGTTGTGTACCCGAACTAATGCCAAGTAATGGTCCTGTAATCAATAAGAAATAGCTTTGAGCTACAGTAATAGCCGAAATATAAATATCACCCATATTTCCACCATACTTTTGAAGCATCATATTCATCACTATTAAAATGATTGAATCAGATGCGATAATCAGAAATGGAGAAAATCCAAGTTTTACAATATGCTTCATCTTCTCTATAGATAATTCTTCTTTATGAAGTTTGATTTTCGATTTGAATCTTAAAAAACAAAGCACAAACATACACGATATAAATTGGGCTACAACTGTACCAATGGCAGCTCCAGACACACCAATTTTAAGTGTACGAATTAAAATAAAGTCAAAAATAATATTTGTGATGGCCCCAATACATACACTCAACATTGCGATTGTGGCATAGCCTTGTCCCGTAATAAAATAATTCAATCCAATTGACATTAAGGCAAAGAAAGTACCTAATGTATAGATTGTTAAATAGGTGTTGGCATAAGGATATAGAGCATCACTGCCTCCAAACCAATAGATCAAATTGCGTTTTAAAAGAATGAATCCAAGTGTTAAACAAATAGAAAGAACAACCAACATCACAAAGCTGTTATATAAGATTTGACTGGCTCTTTTCTCATTCTTTTGTCCCAAACACATAGATAGCCAAATCGAACCACCAATACCAACAAGTGTTCCAAAACTCGATAATAAAGTAACGATTGGCCCACATATTCCAACGGCTGCCAAACATACATTTCCCACTTCTTCAATTTGCCCTACAAACATACGATCGACAATGGAATATAAAATATTCACAAGTTGAGCAATCATACTCGGTATAGCTAGAGACATGACGAGTTTTAACATAGGAGTATTTTCAAAATCATTTTGTCGCATTATGTACTCTATTCTCTTTAATATAATCTTTAGCTTCGATCAAATCTTTTACTATACAAATTGTCTGCTCCTTTTGTACTTCTGTTGGAGCAATCAGATCAGGCACTTGAATACAGTCAATACCCGCTCTATAAGCTGCTTCAACACCCACACTCGAATCTTCTAATACAATCGCATTTTCTGCTTTTGTGTTCATTTTCTTTAAAACACTCAAATAAATTTCTGGATCTGGCTTACGCTTTGTGACTTCATCCCCACAAAGAACATAATCAAAACGATCATATACCTCAATCTTTTTAAGTCTTTGTTCGGTTAAATCTCTTCTTGTCGTTGTTGCGACAGCCATTTTGATATGATGTTGTTCTAAAAAGTCCAACATTTCATATAAGCCTGGTTTAACAGGCACTTCTTTTTCTAAAGAAGAAAGCCCCATTTGTCTCCAATCATTCAACAATTTATCTTGGATATCACTTGGTAAAAGACGATCCAACAATTCTTGCTCATCTTCCAATCTTTTTCCTATCAAGGAAGGAAATAAAGTGTCTCCTAAATCAGGAATACCATACTTATCTCCTGCTTTATCAAAAGCTTCTTTCCATACGCTTTCCGTATCAATCATTAACCCATCTACATCAAATATGACTAACTCTAACATGTATATCCCCCTCAAAAAAAGCAACATTAGTATAGCACAAGAAAAGAAGCAACGTTACATTGCTTCTAATATATCGATTACTTCTTTTAGATTCTTACACTGAAGATCAACATATTTCATGTCTTCTTCATTAAATGGGACTTGATCTGGAATCCAAACTCTTCGCATATTTGCATTATAAGCAGCACGAATTCCATTTTTACTATCTTCAAGTACGATACAATTTTCAGGCTTTACTCCCATCTTTTTCGCACACGCCAAAAATAAATCGGGAGCTGGCTTTGACGCATATTCATCTTGTGATGAAAGCATCAAATCTGCTTGAAAATCAAACCCGCAGTTATTCACTAAACGCTTAATGTGCGTAACACTTGAGCTTGACGCAATACAAATATTATAGTTATTCGATTTTAAATAATCATGCAATTCTTTCAAGCCATATTTATTGGCAGAGCCTGGAATCGCAAAGCGTTTCTCGTAATAAGAAACAAATTCATCATCGGCAATTTCCAACATATCCTCTAACCATGGATAGTCCTTATGGTAAATTGAATAATCGAAATGACTTGTGCCTAACATCCCTAAAAAATATTCTCTTGGAAAAGCGTGACCGTGTTTTTTACAAACGTCTTCAAATACATCAATATAAAGTGTTTCTGTATCAAACATTAATCCGTCCATATCAAAAATTACTGTATTAATCATCGCCGTCATAATTTACAAAATTCTCCGTTTTTGCAGCCGCAATAGCCTTAAATTCCTTTAATAAAGGATGTTGATAAATAGAATGTAAGTCGTTTGAAATAATAAAGCTTAATAGTTGTACAAATGGTAGATATACAAGTGGGCATAATTCACTAGATACAGTATCACTCAAACTTAAAACATGATCATCATCCGCTAATCCAGGATTATTTGAAATCAAATAAGCACGCTCACTTACTTTGCGTGTAGCCTTATATACTTGTTCCACACGATGACTTGCACCATCGTTTCCATCAAAGAAAATCACATTGTATTGTGGCGTTAATTGTAAATTCGGACCATGAATATATTCTTCAATTTCGTAGCAACAACTTGGAATGTGAATGGTTTCCCCCATTTTTAATGCACTTTCAAGTGCTGTTCCATAATTGGCTCCCGCTCCACAACTGTAAACCCAAGACATAGATGAGAATTCTTTATAGTGTAACTGAATAAAGCTTGTAGCCTTACCAATCATTTCTTCATTTAAATGGACAGCTTTTTTTAACTCTTCTAAATATTCACTCTTACCAGAATACGCAATTGCGAATAAATCTAAGAATAGCGCAAGTGAGGAAACACCCTTTGTGACATAGCCAACTAATTCTTCGCCAACACCATATTCAATCACAACATCCGCAACATCTTTTACATCACTATTCTTATTTCCAGTTAAACAAATTGCTCTACATTGTTTTTTCTTAATGATTTTTAATGCTTCAATTGCATTTGTACTTAAACCACTCTGTGTAACTACCAAAACTAAGTCTGTTTCTTTAATATCATTTTCATAATACGTAAATGTATATGGAGTAATGATTCTAACTTCTAAACCACTCACTTTTTCCACAAAACTTCGAGCACAATAACATGCATTATGACTTGATCCAGAAGCCACAAGCAAAATACGTTTGATTTCTTTTTGTTGCACTTCCTTCATCAATGGTTCAACCAATGCAGTGTATTGTTCAATATTTGTTCTTAATACGCCTGGTGTTTCTTTCACATAATCAAGCATTGTTAATTTTTCCATATGTACCTCCCTAAACAACATATAAAAGGTGGAATAAATCCACCTTTATATTTTAGTATTCTAATCTTCTGTAATAACGACGGATTTCCATTGGGTGACGAGTTTCGATTTCCATGTGAACGTCAATTCTGTTGTTTACAGCATGCATTACATGGTGAGACAAGTGTTTACGATATTTTTCGCTAATACCCTTTAATTCGTAATCTTTAGAATCGATAATTGTGTAGTTTGCACAAATTCTTGGAATGAAGTTAGCAACACGTTCAGATAATGGACGTTGAGCATCTTCACCAATATAAATTGTAACTGGAGTTTCTTTAGTTACGATTTCGAACATACCGTGGAAGAATTCATTTGATGTGATTGATTTAGTTTTTAACCATAATTGTTCTTCCCAGTAGCACATTGCGTATGAGTAAGTTGCTCCCCATTGGTTACCAGCACCTACGAAGTAGTGCATTTCATCATTCCAGTGTTTTTTAGCGAATTCAATTGCGAATGGTTCAGCTTGCTTTTCAACTTCTACTAAATCTTGTGCTAAGTATTTGTCGAATTCTGCATACATATCTTCGTAGTCCTCGAATTCACCATTGTTGAACATGAAACGGTCAGCAACCATGAAGAATTTTAATTGTTCGTTAATTGGATAAGAAATCTTGTAGTCTGCTAAGTCCAATAAGATAGCTTCTTTAGCATCAACAAATGAGATAACTGTAGCGCCAACTTCTGCTTTGATTTTTTTGATTGCATCAACAACTTCTTTAGTATTTCCAGTTACAGAAGAGATAATAACAACTGTATCTTTAGTAATACGTTTGTTTCCTGTAGTTAAGTATTCTGCAGCATTTTCTGCCCAAGTTTCAATAGCACTCATCTCTTTCATGTGTACTGTAGCCTGCATAGCACTTGCCCAAGTACCACCAACACCTAACCAGCAGATGTTTGAATATCCACGTTCGCAGATTTCATCCACGAATTCGTTGATTTGAGGGCGTAGAGCCAATGCTCCATTTACGCTATCGATTTTTTCTTGTTCATTAAATTTAATCATTTTCTTTTCCTCCATTTATTTAAATTTATTAACAACCTAAAATACCAAAGAATGAGCCAATCAATCCGATTGCGACACACAATAACAACAATGTAGTTGTCTTAATATTTTTCTTTTTCAATAAGTAGTAAACCAATAATGTGAATAATAATGGCATTAAACCAGGCATGATATTGTTGAATACATCATTTAAAGTAGTTGCTTCATCACCAGAACCAAATGCCAATGGGAATTTGATTGAAACGTTTTCAGCAGTCATACCACCAACAACCATCAATCCTAAAACACTTGCTGCATAAGTAAGTTTTGACATCAATCCATTTTCCTGGATTTTAGCCAAGAATCCACTACCTAATTTATAACCAGCGTTCATTAAGTAATAACGTAATCCTTGAGCAGGGATGTTGAAGATCAATAAGAATAAGATAGGTCCTAAGATATTTCCTTGGTTCGCTAATGATAGACCAACACCAGTAGCGATGATACGTAATGTTCCCCAGATGAATGAGTCACCAATACCAGCTAAAGGTCCCATCAATGAAACTTTTACACTGTTGATACTTTCTGTATCAAAATCTGGATCATTCGCATTGCTTTCTTCCATGGCAGCACTAATACCTAAAATCAATGTTGACAATTGAGGAGTCGTATTGAAGAATTCCAAGTGACGTTGCATAGCTGCAATTTGGTCTTCTTTATTTGAATACAATTTTTTGATTACTGGTAACATACAGTAGCAGTATGCCATGTTCATCTGTCTTTCATAGTTCCAGTCCCATTCCATTCCGAATGAACGCCAGAATACTTGATTTAATTCTTTTTTTGTTAATTTATTAGAAGTCGTCATCTTCGTCTAATCCTCCTTCTGTAGCTGTTTGAGCTGAGTTGCTACGTAATTGAGTTAATACGATGGCAATAATAGCTCCAAAAATTGCGATTGCAGTTACTGGAATTCCTAAGTATACGCTTAATGCGAATCCTAAGAAGAAGAAACATGCAACTTCTTTGTCCATGATCATCATCAACAATAAGCCAAATCCAATTGCAGGTAATAAGCCCATTGTGATTTGTAAACCATTTGAGATCCATTCAGGAATTACATTTAATAAAGCCTGTACAGCAGGTCCACCTGCATAGTATCCACAGGCTACGATAACACCAATAATCAAGTTAACACCGAAGAATCCACCTAAGAAGTGCATTCTAGCAACGCCAGCCATATTTCCTTCAGCTGCATATGTATCTGCTTTGTGAACAAATGGAGGTAAAATAAATACCATTCCAACGTTCTTTGCGATTAAAACCAATGAAGCAACTGGTAAACCAACAGTCAATGCAGTTTCTGGTCCAGCTCCTGTTGTGATTGTGAAAGCTGTTCCTAATACGGTTCCTGAAATCATTTCAGGTGGAATACTAGCTCCGATTGAGAAAGCTCCCATAAATGCTAATTCTAATGTTGCCCCTAAAGTAACACCTGTTGGGATATCACCAAGTACAACGCCTGTCAAAGCTCCCATAACCAATGGTCTTGACAACAAGCTTGTACCGAACAAATATTCAGCATTTCCAAGCATTGCTACCAAGCCAAGTAAAATTGCTTGTAATAACATATTTCTCCTCCTATAATACTTTCTCTACGTTTACTGGACTATCTTCTGGAACCATCTGAATTGTTACATCCACACCTGATTCACATAATCCTTTTAAAATTGTTTCTTCTGCTGGAGTAATATTCATTGCCTTTGAAATATTACGAGTTTCAGCAGTAGCCTTAGTACCACCAAGATTTAATTTATTGATGTTGCACTCTTTACACAATCTTTCAGCATCCTTAATAGATTCAACTACAGTCAATAATTTGTATTTGTCTGTAACACCACTGTTGATCGCATTTACTGCATCATCCATATTTTTAATAACTAATTTAACACCACTTGGTTTTGCCAACTTAATTGATGTTTTTCTTAAATCATCTTTCATAACTGCATCGCACGCAATTAAGATACAATCTGCTTCAACTGCATTTTTCCAAGAAAAAGCAACTTGACCATGTAACAATCTGTGATCCACTCTTAATAATTTGATCATTTTTTTCTCCTCCTATTAGAAATCTTCATCATCTTCGCTTGTCATACCATTCATAACTGTCATTCCCTCTTTAGCTGCTTCAATCAAATCGTTCGCATCTGCTAATTCAAGATTTTGGCCCAAGCTTTTCATTACTACATCTAATGCCAATCCCATGTTCATTCCTGAAAAAATCATTACATTATCCAATACTGCAAGTTTAGATAAAGCTGTGTGAACACTTCCACCTTTGATATCACACAAGATTACAATTTGTTCTTCACTTTCTTTTGCTTCTTTCAAAACTTCTTGATAAAAATCTTCAGGATTTTGTCCAGGAAGCAAGCTATATGTTTCTACATCCTTAGCTAAATCTCCAACGATCATAGAAACTGAATCTTTCATTCCTTTGGATAATCCTCCATGTGAGGCAAATATTACTCTACTCATTCATCTTTCTCCTTTCTGTATTACGTCGTTCACTTATATACAAGCAAATATTGTGCCATAGAAATAAGCTTACAAAAAAAAGATGAGTTTCCCCATCTTTACTAGTTATTCTTCACATAATTATAAATATGAATCATTTCCTCTGTAGGAATATCTACACCATAGAAATCTTCTACTTGCTTAAACGCCTTCTTAACATAGTCCACAAAATCTTTGTGTTCATTTAAGAAATCCAAGCTTGGATCATACTCAGCATTTCTTGAAACAACAAGTCTTTCAATCAAACAACAAATGTGTACGTACAATCCAAAACAAGTTCGATTGCTGAAACGAACCCCAACATACTTTTGTAAAACATCAATCGCATTGGCAACCTGCTCTAATAGTTTTGCCGGATTTAATATCGTTAGTGCATTCATAATATTACTCAATGAGAAATTATGAAGAATATTTTTATCAAACAAAGACAGCTGTTCTTCATCCATATAATCCTTGAAGTATTGATTGAAATCACCAAATGTATCTTCAATAATCAAATCTTCAATACCCACAAATGGAATGTCCTCCATATTTGGATCTAACGTTCCAAGTACACATAAAACATCATATTCTTCAAATACATTGTTCTTTTTACCTAATTCAATCAATTCCGAATAATTCAACGTCTTCACATCTAAATTGATTCCATCTGGAAAAGATTGCTCCAACATCGACTTTAATTTCTTGGCCGTACCCAATCCACTTGCGCAAGAACATAGAATGACTGGCTGTTTTTGTTGATGCTTTTCAATATGATACGCAAAATTGACACGGAAAGCATCAATCGTTTTTTGTAGTATGCTCTCCATCTCTACATTATTACGAATTCCATTTCCAATTTCTAAAGCGATTGGAGTACTCACATTGTTGATAATTCCAATATTCGCATTCTCTATATGCAAACCTTTATAAATATCTTCCAAACTACCCATATCCACTAATAGATACAATTCTTTGACCTTGCCAATACGATCCAAATACCGATTCAATTTTTCAATCATTGTGGCCGTATCAATATATAAAGGCATATCTAGCGCATCAAAAATATATTGTCCTAAAAAACGATTGGCGGCATCCGCAGTACTTGAAGCCGTAGAAAAACCATGTGATAGTACAACGGCTGCTTTTTGAGAAAGCCTTGAATCTTTTTGTACATTATAAACATAGAAGATAAATGTACAAATAATAATGGAATACATATCCATTTCTAGATAGGACTTTAAATACGTACAAATTTCTAAAGATACATTGGTCGCTCTAAAAAATTCTTCCTGCAACAATTGATATAAATCATCACACTCTTCTTCATGTTTTAAAAACCAGCTTCTTAAATCATGATATTCATGATGAATCTCATCTAAATAAGATGCGATAGCTAACGTTTCATTATTTGTGATTTTTAATCCATACCGCGATTCAATCAAGTTAAAAATATGCTGCACACCACGATTATAATAATCGACCTGACTCGATTCTTTCTTTCTAAAGATCAAGTTATCAAAATATTTTTGAACATAATTCTTTTCTTTTGCCATAAAATCCGCCAAGCTTGTATGTTCCTCTTTATATTTTCGATAACACGCCAACAAGCTATCATTTAATTGAAGAATTTCTTTTGTACCATTATAGTACCCCTGCAAATCATCCACATATATATATTCATCATCGTCCAAGACCGTTTTTTGATTCGCATAAACCTGCTGTAAAAGATCTTTAGGCAAACTATCCAAATGAATCACTAATTCGTCATTGACCTTATCAAATAAAGAATTGATACAACAAGACTGCACACTACTCTTTAATTGACCAATATTACCTGGCATCTTACTTTGTAACAGCGCATTATACACTTTACTACTCATCTTGATCTGGCAATTTAAACGTTTTTCTTCCCGACTAAAAATATCATACAACAACTCAATACGCTCTTGCGTACCTCTTTGTTCAAGACTAGGAATGGTGATTGTCATGGGAATACGTCGCATTAATGTTTTTAACAACACTTTATCCGGATTTTCTGTAGTCGCAAACACGATACGAACATTAGACTTATACCACTTTTCATTATCCCCCACACGATGATAAATACCTTGATCCATAAACAAGAACAACTTTTCCTGGCATTCCGCCTTTAATTCATGCACCTCATCCAAAAATAAAACACCATTATCGGCTAAGGCAATCAAACCCTCATTATCTTTTTCAGCACCTGTAAAAGCACCTTTGACATGACCAAATAGATTGGCTGTTAATAATTCAGGATTATTCGCATATTCACTACAGTTCACCTGCACAAATTGTCCATCTTTTGAAATGACACCCTGATTTTTTGCCCACTCATACGTCAACTTTGCAATCAAAGACTTACCCGTTCCCGTAGGTCCATAAAGTAACATAGGCAACCCATTAGGAGGATATGAAATGGTAGCTTTACATTGTTTAACAGTTTGAGCCAAAGAATGATTCATGCCCACTAGTTTTTCAAAATCCTTCTTTTCCTGATTTGACAATAAATCATCTAAACTTGCATATACACTATCGTTAAAAGGAATTGACTTTTCTTTCAAATATTCAACCGAAATGAAACAAAACGGTTTTGATTCAATGCGAATCAATTTATTTTCTTTTACTAATTTGTTTAATACAACAGACACCTGTGAGCGGCTAATCTTTAAATTTTCACTTATCAAGGCAACTGTTGTTTGATCAAATTCACTATTATTGCAACATGCCAAAATATATGCCAATATTTTTTCTATCATACGACCCCTCCACTTTTTTTGAATTATTATACCATAATATGGTATAACATATATACATATGAAACAAGATTTGATTTATACACATACCTACAAACAAACACTCCACATGACAACAGGTTTAAAGTCGCATCTAGAAATATTAAGTAAAGATAGACAGACTTTATCGGATCTCTTATATAATGTCAGTCAAAATAATCCCTTTTTAGAATACACTCCAAGTCAAGATATCCAACAATATCTTGAAGCAGGCATTTCAAATAAGCCAAGTCTAAAGGATGAACTTTATTTACAGCTGCATACAAGCACTAAAAAATACAATGAACCCATTGCCCATTATATTATTGAATCCTTAGATAGTCATGGCTTCTTTGATCAAGACATCCAAACTGTCCTATCGGACTTAAAATGTACTAAAACACAGTTTGAAGAAACACTATCTTTCATTCAAACCTTTGAACCCATTGGTGTGGCCGCTAAAAATAGTATTGATTCTTTAATGATTCAATTAAAAGAAAAAGGCTATACAATCGCATACACTATTTTAAAGAATTATTCAAAAGAACTTGAAGAAAAAGATTTCTATACAATTTCTGAATCTTTAGATATATCTTATGAATCCGTATTTGATGAATTAGCACACATGCAAGAGTGCAATCCATTTCCTTGCAGTGAATATGACACAGAAAGTACGACAAATTTAGCTTTACCTGAATTCACAATTGAAATTGATGAAGATCAATTAAAAATCATCCCCAAAGAAATGGGAAATCTATCGCTTCATTGTGAAGAAGTAAAATTGTCAAAAGAAGCTAAAAAATATTTAAATGAAGCTAAGTTTTATATAGATAGTATCAACCGTCGGAACAAAACCATTCTTCTACTCGCAAATATATTGATCACACATCAAAAGAATTATTTTCTATTTCAAGATGATTTAAAAGAATGCACACTTAAAGAAATTGCTCAAGAATCTGGCTACTCGATTTCAACCGTTTCTAGGACTCTGAGTGATAAATATTATGAATTTAATAATCATATGTATCCTGTAAAAGATTTATTTATTTCAAAGACACACAAAGGAAGCAGCAAAGACTCTATTCAAAAAGCCATTCAATTATTGATCGAAGCGGAAGATACAGAAAATCCTCTACAAGATGAAGAAATTGTAGAAGAACTTGAAAATATGGAACTCTACGCATCAAGAAGAACCATATCGAAATATCGAAAGGAATTAAATATTCCTAATTCGAAACAAAGAAAAAAGGGGAGACTCTACTAAATCTCGCCCCTTACCTTGTTTTCTACAAACTTTTTAAGTAGTCTTCAACATTTAAGTACTGAATAGTATCCATTTCTGTATTTTCTCCACGATAAATCACATACCTTCCTGTGATATTACCATATCGATGTGTAGTCATCGCACACTTTTCTTCATCATTTATATGTCGATATTGTTCACATGCTCGTTCCTTACTGTATTTTATTTCATATATTTCACATGATAATGTTTTTGGATCTTGCACAACCATATCAAACTCACCAATTGGAAATTGCAATTTAAAAACATGTTTATCTTTTTTTGCGAGTTTTGTTTCCAAAAGAATTATATCCTCCATCATTCTGCCACGAATTTCACTAAGTAAACGTTCTAAAATACGTGTCCTTTTTTGGATATCTAATTCTTGGAATTTTTCGTCTAAAAGAAGATTTTCAACAATGGCTTCGGCTTGTGCATATCTTAAACCGGGTTGTGTAACCACTATAATTTTACTCTTCTGGTTTACTTCTGGTAAATATTCTAAATCTATTTCTTTTATTAAGTCCAATATCGCCAGATACTCTTTAATTTGAGTCATATGCACATCACTAATATCAATACTTTGTTCTTCCTTATTTAAAATATCAAGCATATTCTTTATTCCCAGAGTCACCTTATCTAGTTCCATATGTTTTCGAATATTTATTGGATCCACTCTATCCCTCAACAAATTATTGGCAGTGACTCCTATATCATGAGATTTAAATGTACTTTCTACAACACTTTTCGTAAATCTATGATTCATATCTTCTACTACTCGATTAATTACATTCGTAAGCTCTCCTTTTTCATATAAATCTAAAAGCTGACGAAAATGACCCCCATATTGATACATCTTTAAAGAATGTTGGATATTCTTCGCAATTGATGTATTAATATACTCTTCTGTATCTTTAATATTTGAAAACGGTGTGCTTGCATTATAATTGATTCCACCAAGACTCATTGTCCCTCCATACCGTATATACTCATCAATCCCATATATACCAAGTACATTTTCAAATTCTCTGTATGGAATAAATGTAGTATGAAGCATAATACATCGATCATATAATTGTTCTTCTTTAGAAAACGCAAAGCCAAGTGAATCTGTTCCAGAAAGAACAATTTTCATTCCACTACTGGCATATATATCAGAAAATAAAGAAGCACCTTCAATGAAATCTTCCATCAATGTCACTTCATCCAAAAATACATATTTATATCCATTTTTTTCTAATAGTCTAAGATCTTCGTCAATATCGGATAAGGAATCTTTTGATGTAATTTGAATAAATGCAGCTTTATTAAAATCAGATTCAGACAATTCTAAAATAATTTGACGAATCAATGTGGTTTTCCCTGTTCGTCTTAATCCATACAATATGAATACTTTATCAGCTATGTCTTTGAAGATATAATCTCTAAGCATTTGAATACATTCTCTTTTTTTATAGTTTCGTGTAATTGAAACTAAAGATTTTAATCTATCTCCAACAAGTACCTTTGTCTTAAAATCAAGATTTTTTTCTTTAGGCATACATTGTTTTAATTTTTTTAATTCCTTTTCTAATTTTTTTCTTTTCTCAATATTCAATCTAAGTTCATCAACTTCATCTGCTTTTATATAATTTTCTATTCGCTTCCCATTCTGAGTGATTCTATGATAATAATAAATATTTCCATGTACATTCTTTTTAGAAACGCTACCAGCCGGCAAAACAGCTATCTCACGCTCAATTTCAGCAATACGCTCTATTGTATTTTGATCCATATTCAATCACCTACCGTTTGTTATACCCATTATACCCATTTAGATTTTACTGTTCAAGGGTATAAAAAAGAGACGACTAATAAATATCGCCTCTTACTAATTTCTTTGAATATATATGATAATACCCCATCAATAGTGCCGCATTTACAATCCATGTCAGTGGCCATCCCAAGAATACAGTAATTAATTCAGAACTCAATTGTGTTGCCACAAATAAATAGACTTGTCTTAAAATAACGAAACATAAAATCATCGAATACATTGGTACTTTAGATAATCCGACTCCCCTCAATGCACCTGCCGTAATATGGGATAGAGGAAGGAAGATGTAGCCTGGCGCAAAGACAGAAATCATAGTCACACCAGCTACAATCACATCTTTATCTTGTGAGAATAATCCGACTAAGAACTCTCCATTTGTATAAATCAAGAAGGCTCCTAATGCGATGATTACTTCACACATCAATAATGTTGTATATAAGCCTTTTCTTACACGCTTATAGTTTTGAGCCCCATAATTCTGTCCCACAAACGTTGTGATAGCCATCGAGAAACTTTGAATTGGAAGCTGCAAGAAACCATCTAGTTTTGTCGTTGTACTATATCCTGCAACAGCAGCCGATCCAAATTTAGAAATGTACGATTGAACAATCACATTGGAAAAAGAAACAATACTATTTTGTAGAGCTGCCGGAATTCCTATTGAAATAATTCTTGATAGAATGGGCTTTGAAAAACGAATCTTAGAAATATATGCCTTATACTCTTTATCTGTATGCATCAATTCATGCATGACTAAAATGGCAGAAACGAGCTGTGCCAAAGTTGTCGCAATACCCACACCAGCAACACCTAAATGAAAGTAGATCACAAACACAAAGTCTAATACAATATTGACTAAACTCGATACAACTAAGTAAATCAACGGATTTTTACTATCCCCTAAAGCTCTTAAAATACCGGCTCCCATATTATAAATTAGTGAAAAGGATACACCCGCAAAATAAATTTGAAGATAAATCACAGCCAAAGGTAAAACTTCTTTAGGCGAACCAATCATGACTAAAATGGGTTTAGATAGAGCAATACCCAATATTGTGAATATGACACACAAAACTAAAGTTAAAGCTAAAGATGTATGAATCGAATCCTGCATCTTTTTTGTTTCTTTGGCTCCAAAATATTGTGCAATCACAACACCAGCACCTGTTGATAATCCCATAAAGAATCCAACCAACATATTAATAATAGAAGTGGATTGTCCTACAGCTGCAAGGGCATGTGAACTGACAAAGTTTCCTACCACGTAAGAATCGACTGTATTGTATAATTGTTGAAATAAATTCCCAACCAGTAATGGTAAAGAAAATATCAATATTGATTTCCATATACTTCCCTTTAATAAATCTGTGCTTTCCAACGCCTTCACCCTTCCCAAAAGAAAATGCAGAATTCCTTATGGGTCTTCTACATTATGTAAAATAATTTTAACTCTTTTCTAAAAAAAATGAAAGCTTATCCTAAAACTACATCCAATACCATCATCACACAAAATCCGAACAAGAAAGAAATTGTTGGAAGATTCGAATGTTTTCCTTGAGCCATTTCAGGAACAAGTTCTTCAATCACCACAAACAACATGGCTCCTGCCGCAAAACTTAAACAAAACGGTAGATATTGTAGGATCCAATTTGAAAATAAAATTGTGACATAACCAAATATAGGTTCAACAATACCCGATAATGAACCTATCAAAAACGCCTTATGTTTTGAACAGCCATTGCTCTTTAAGGGTAAAGAAAGAATGGCTCCTTCCGGAAAATTTTGTATCGCAATCCCAATGGATAAAGCTAAAGCCGCATATATACTTCCTGTTTGAATCGCTTGTGCTAGTACTATGCCAACAGCCATACCTTCTGGAATATTATGCAAAGTTACCGCAAAGACTAGCTTTGTCGTTTTCTTTAGATGCGACTCTTTTCCCTCTTCATCATTTGTTCCAGGATGCATATGAGGAACAATACAATCTAAGAAAAGCAGTAATAAAGCTCCTAAGAATATACCAAGTACAATGACCAAGATATTCTTTTCTTGATTCATTGCCGGAATCAACAAAGACCAAATACTTGCAGCCACCATGACACCCGAGGCAATACCGGAAAAGCATCTAGATAAAAGTTCATTCTTTTTATTTTTGATAAAGAACACAACGGCTGAGCCCAAAGTCGTTCCAAAAAAAGGAATTAGTAATCCTAACCACATGATCATCACCACAGTCAGTTTAAACTAATTCCTTTATATACGTCAATTCAAACGCAAATTATATGCAAATCCATGATGTTCAATATAATCCTCGAAGATCCATCCCTTATCATGAATTTCTTTAGCTGCTTCTTTTCCTACATATCTAAAGTGCCATGGCTCATTGGTAGCTCCTGTACGGTCTCCCGTATTTTCTGGAAAGCGTAAAATAAATCCATATTTATAGGCATTTTGTTCAACCCAATTATAGTCGGGTGTTTCACCAAAGGTTCCATATTCTCCATTCATTACACTTTGACTTGTTAGATCCACACTCAATCCGCATTGATGTTCACTCGATCCTGGAATCGAAACTAGACTTGCCGCATAAGCTGCATCATACATCGCAAAATATTCATTATAAACAGCTAATTGTGTGTCATAAGAACGATACGAACTCTTAATCGCAATACTATAGCCTTGTTTCAAGCCATCCTTATACATCTTTTCAAGGGCAGTTGCCGCTTCATCTCTTAATTGTCCAACTTCACTTTCATAAGGAATATTCACATCTCTTAAATCACTTGGTACATAATCACTTGGAACACTAAAACCATTCTTAATTAAAACCAACATATTTGCAGGATCCTCAATAGTATATGTACGATCATCTCGTTTACTCGAATCAATCCCTGGATAAGACACTTGTAAAACTGCCTTTAATGGGCTTAACCCAGAATCTACATATTTTTTGATGTCTTGAATTTGTGCCCCTTTAACAGCCAAATATTTCTTAGCCTTTTTATATGGAACATTGGCGGAAATCAATGTATCCAAGTTTGATATTGTGTACACATCTGAATTCTTAAACAAAACATTCTTTGTATATCCTAAGTAATTCAAATCTTCCATTCTTTCATAGTAAGAGTCAATATAATACACCACTTTTTTTACGCTCTTTTTAGAAGCCCTGTAATACTCATCATACAACAAGTAATGTGCATCATTTTTTACTTTATCCCACTTTGAAATATCAATGATTTGATCATACTGCAAGATGTCTTTAATATCTTCCTTCTCTAATTTTAATACAACCTTTTTATCTTCTTTGTGATACCCTTTAATACTCAAACGAATACTTGTAAAATTCGCAATCAATAATGCGATACAAACGACTGGAATCAACGCGACAATTGCGATTCGTTTCGTATTTACTTTTCTCTTTTTCTTTGTCATAAACTCACCCAAATCATTATATAGAATAAGGTTGTGAAAGACAAATGAGTTTTATTTACAAATTGTTTTCATCTTACATGTAATATTTTTCATTACGTGATACAATAGAATCTAGAGGTGATTATATGTTATTCAAGAACGCAACCATTTATACAATGGAACAAGACCCTTTTGTAGGTGATTTTAAAATCGATAAGGGTGTATTTACACAAATAGGAAAAGATTTGACAGCAGATGTTGGAGAAGATGTACAAGATCTAAATGGTCTATACGTATTTCCTGGTTTAGTTGAAAGTCATTGCCATCTAGGTATGGAAGAAACAGCCATTCGTTTTGAAGGCAATGATGTCAATGAAATCACAGATCCAATCACACCAAATATGCGTGGTATTGATGGATGTAATCCAATGGATGAAACAGTAGAGCTCGCATTAAAAGGCGGTATTACAACGGTAGCTGCAGGTCCTGGTAGTGCCAACGTTCTTGGTGGAACTTTCTTTGCGTATAAAACTAAAGGAAATTGTATTGATGAAATGACAATTGAGAATCCAATTGCGATGAAAGCAGCCTTTGGTGAAAACCCTAAGCGTTGTTATAAGGATAAGAAAATTGATACGCGTATGCAGATTAGTGCATTACTAAGAGAGACTCTAGCTAAGACTAAAGAATATATGGAGAAAAAAGAAGCTGGAAAAGATGTCGCTTATGATCAAGAACTAGAAGCCATGATTCCAGTTATCAAAAAAGAATTACCATTGAAGTGCCACGCTCATAGAGCCGATGATATTTTAACTGTCATTCGTATTGCGAAAGAATATGACATTGAAGTAACTTTAGATCATGCGACGGATGCAAGATGCATTGTCGAACAGATCAAAGAAAGCGGATATCCATGTATTTGTGGTCCTAGTTTTGGTCATAAGACAAAATTTGAATTGAAATCCAAATCCTTTAAAACGCCTGGCGTATTAAACAAAGCTGGAATCTTAGTTTCCATCACAACTGATTCTCCAGTTATTCCAGAACAATATTTATCTTTATGTGCCGCTTTGGCCGCAAAAGAAGGTATGGATGAATATGAGGCTATCAAAGCCATCACAATCAATCCAGCTAAGATCTTAAAGCTCGATAATCGCGTAGGTTCTATTAAAGCAGGTAAAGATGCTGACTTTATTATTTGTACAAAGAACATTCTAGATACGACAAATGAAATTCAATCCGTTTATATCGATGGAAAGAAGGCTGTGTAATGTTATTTAAGAACGCGACGATTTATACTATGGAAGAAGAACCCTTTATTGGTGATTTTCGAGTTGATAAAGGTGTATTTACTGAAATTGGAAAAGATTTAAGTCCAAAAGATGAAGAAGTACAAGATTTAAATGGTCTATATGTATTTCCAGGACTTGTCGATGCCCATAGCCATTTAGGTATGGTATGTTCTTCCATTGGATTTGAAGGCGAAGATGGAAATGAAGTCACAGATCCAGTTACACCCAATATTCGTGGCATTGATGGCTGTAATCCAATGGATGAAACAATTAAAGAAGCATTAAAAAGCGGAGTGACTACAGTCGCTGCAGGACCTGGTAGTGCTAATGTCATTGGTGGAACTTTCTTTGCGTATAAAACTGCAGGTAACTGCATTGATGAAATGACAATTCAAAATCCTTTGGCGATGAAAGCCGCATTCGGTGAAAATCCTAAGCGTTGTTATCAAGGAAAGAAAATTGATACGCGTATGCAGATCAGTGCATTACTTAGAGAAACTCTAGCTAAGACTAAAGAGTATATGGAAAAAAAAGAAGCTGGAAAAGAAGTAGATTATGATCAAAAACTAGAAGCGATGATTCCGGTTATTAAAAAGGAAATGCCATTAAAGTGCCATTGTCATAGAGCCGATGATATTTTAACCGTGATTCGTATTGCGAAAGAATATGACATTGAAGTGACATTAGATCATGTAACAGATGGAAGAAGTATTATTCCACAAATTAAAGAGAGTGGCTTTCCATGTATTCTAGGTCCTTGTTTAGGTCATAAATCAAAATATGAAGTTAAAAACATGTCTTTTGAAACGGCCAATGAATTCTATAAAGCCGGTATTCCTTTCTGCATTATCACAGACTCTCCTGTAGTACCGGAACAATACTTATCATTAAGTGCAGCTTTAGCCGCAAAAGCTGGTCTTCCAGAATATGAAGCCATTAAGGCCATCACAATCAATCCAGCTAAAATTTTAAAACTGGATGATCGTATTGGTTCTATTAAAATTGGTAAGGATGCAGACTTTGTGATTTGTACAAAGAATATTTTAGATACACAAAATGAAATTAAGACAGTATATGTCAATGGAAAGAAGGAAGCATAATGTTATTTAAGAACGCAACAATTTATACAATGGAACAAGATCCATTTGTAGGTGATTTTAAAATTGATAAAGGTGTATTTACACAAGTAGGAAAAGATTTAACACCAGATGTTGGTGAAGACGTACAAGATCTAAATGGTCTATACGTATTCCCTGGTTTAGTTGAAAGTCATTGCCATCTTGGTATGGAAGAAACAGCCATTCGTTTTGAAGGCGATGATGTCAATGAAATCACAGATCCAATCACACCAAATATGCGTGGTATTGATGGATGTAATCCAATGGATGAAACAATCGAATCCGCATTAAAAGGTGGAGTTACAACGGTAGCTGCAGGTCCTGGTAGTGCCAATGTGATTGGTGGAACTTTCTTTGCGTATAAAACCGTAGGTAACTGTATTGATGAAATGAGCATTCAAAATCCTTTGGCTATGAAGGCAGCCTTTGGTGAAAATCCTAAGCGTTGCTATCAAGGAAAGAAAATTGATACACGTATGCAAATTAGTGCATTACTTAGAGAAACTCTAGCTAAGACTAAAGAGTATATGGAGAAAAAAGAAGCTGGAAAAGATGTCGCTTATGACCAAAAGCTTGAAGCGATGATTCCTGTTGTCAAAAGAGAAATTCCATTAAAGTGCCATTGTCATAGAGCCGATGATATTTTAACGGCTATTCGTATTGCGAACGAAGAAAATATCAAAATTACATTGGATCACGTTACGGATGCTCGTTGTATCATTCCTCAAATTAAAGAAAGTGGTTTTTCATGTATTTGTGGACCTGCTTTGACTCACAAATCAAAATTTGAGCTTGCGAATATGTCATTTGAAACACCAAACGAACTATATAAAGCTGGTATTTTATTCTCAATCATTACAGACTCTCCTGTAGTGCCTCAACAATACCTTTCTTTAAGTGCTGCTCTAGCCGCTAAGGCTGGCCTTCCTGAATATGAAGCTATTAAAGCCATCACAATCAATCCAGCTAAAATCTTAGGCTTAGACAATCGTGTAGGTTCAATCAAAGAAGGTAAAGACGCTGACTTTGTGATTTGTACAAAGAACATTCTAGATACCACAAATGAAATCAAAGCTGTTTATGTCGACGGAAAGAAGGCCGCTTAATGCTTTTTAAAAATGCCACTATTTATACCATGGAAGAAGAACCCTTTATCGGTGATTTTCGAGTCGATAAAGGTGTATTTACAGAGATTGGAAAGAATTTAGAGCCCAAAGATGAAGATATCCAAGATCTTTCGGGATTCAATGTGTATCCAGGCATGGTAGAAGCTCATTGTCATTTGGGCATGGAAGAAACGGCTATTGGTTTTGAGGGCAATGATTTAAATGAAATCACAGATCCAATCACTCCAAACATGCGTGGCATTGATGGTTGTAATCCAATGGATGAAACTGTACAAACTGCATTAGAAGCAGGTATCACAACAGTAGCTGCAGGACCTGGTAGTGCCAATGTGATTGGTGGTACATTCTTTGCGTATAAGACAAAAGGAAATTGTATCGATGAAATGACCATTCAAAATCCAATTGCGATGAAGGCGGCTTTTGGTGAAAATCCAAAGAATTGCTACAAAGGAAAGAAAATTGATACGCGTATGCAGATTAGTGCATTATTAAGAGAAACATTAGAAAAGACAAAGGAATACATGAAGAAAAAAGAATCTGGTAAGGATGTAGCTTATGATCAAAAGTTAGAAGCCATGATTCCTGTTATCAAAAGAGAAATTCCCTTAAAGTGTCATGCGCATAGAGCGGATGATATGTTAACGGCAATTCGTATCGCAAAAGAATACGATATTGAAATCACCTTAGATCATGCGACGGATTCACAAGCGATTCTAGATCAAATCAAAGAGAGTGGTTTTCCATGTATTTGTGGACCAAGTCTTTGTCATAAAGATAAGTTTGAATGTGCTAACGATTCATTTGAAACACCAAATAAAATGTATGAAAAAGGAATCTTGTTTGCGATCACAACCGATTCCCCATTCAATCCCCAACAATATCTGCCATTAAATGCAGCACTTGCACATAAGGCAGGACTACCAGAGTTAGAAGCCATCAAGGCCATCACAATCAATCCAGCTAAGATCTTACATTTAGAGAATCGAGTTGGTTCTATTAAACCTGGCAAAGATGCTGACTTTATAATTTGTACAAAAAGTTTGATTGATTTAAATAATACAATAAAAAATGTATATATTAATGGAATAAAAGCTGTCTAAGACAGCTTTTTATATGCTAAAATAATGTGGTTGGAGAATAAAATATGAATATAGTTGAAAAATATGGTGGAACCAGCGTTGGAACAATTGAACAAATTCAGGCTATTGCACTTCATGCCAAACACATGAAAGAACAAGGTCACAATCTAGTCATTGTTGCGAGTGCCATGGGAAAAACCACAAATAAATTAATAGAATTAGCTCATAGTGTCACAAACAATCCAAACAAACGAGAATTGGATTCTTTATTATCTACGGGTGAGCAACAAACAATTACACTTCTTGCGATTGCGATGAATTCAATAGGTTTGGATGCGATCAGTTTAACTGGCTATCAAGCAGGTTTTCTTACTAGTAAACACCATTCTCGTGCTTTGATCAAAGATATTGATACAACTACAATTCAAGCTCATTTAGATCAAGGAAAAGTTGTTATTGTAGCCGGCTTTCAAGGTGCTACTGAATATGGAGACATCACTACTTTAGGTCGTGGTGGAAGTGATACAACAGCGGTTGCGATTGCCGCAAAACTCGGCTATCAATGCCATATCTTTACCGATGTAGATGGGGTTTATACAATTGACCCGAGATTATATACGCGTGCTAAAAAATTAAAATCCATTTCTTATGAAGAAATGATGCAGATGGCCTGTTTAGGAGCTGGAGTATTAGAAACTCGAAGCGTCGAACTTGCTAGTAAATATAATGTTCCCCTTTTCTTAGGAAAAGCTTTGGAAACAGATTTAGAGAAAGGAACTTGGATTATGCATAAAGAATTAGAAGATATGCCAATTACAGGTTTAAGTGTAAAAGATGACTATGCGATCATGCGCTTTATGCACTTACCTAATGATGGTGTTTATTTAGGAAAACTATTTAAGATGATTTCCGATTTAAATATCAACCTAGATACAATTTCACAACAATTAGATGATGAAGGCCTTGCCAACTTTACTTTATATTGTTCAGAAGAACAAAGTAATCAAATCATGGAACATGCTTCAAAGGAATATCCTGTTCATCAAATGCTTGGATATATCAAATTGTCTTTAGTAGGGCTTGGTATTTCTACACATTCAGGTATTGCCAGTAAAGTATTAAACATCTTAAGTGAAAATGGCATTAAGTATTATATGATTACTTCTAGTGAAATCTCTATCTCACTAACCATTGAAAAGAAAGATAAAGTTAAAGCCGTTCAAGCACTTGGAAAGGCATTTGATCTATAATGGAACTTCCAGTTAAATTTAAAGAACAAATGAAAGAGCTTCTTCAAGAAGAATATGGAGATTATCTAAACAGTTTTGATCATGATAGATATTATGGCTTAAGAGTCAATACACTAAAGATTTCTGTTGAAGAATTTTTGAAGATTTCCCCCTTTAAACTAAAACCCATCCCTTGGACAAATGATGGCTTCTATTATTCAAGTGAAGATAAACCTAGTAAACACCCCTACTATTATGCAGGCCTTTACTATCTTCAAGAACCCAGTGCTATGTTACCAGCACAAGTTCTTCCTGTAGACGAAAATGATATTGTATTAGATACGTGTGCAGCTCCTGGCGGAAAGAGCACAAAGCTTGCGACAAAACTCAATCATACTGGACTTTTAATTTCAAATGATATAAGTTCTTCAAGATGCCAAGGACTCTTAAAGAACATCGAATTATTCGGATGTGACAATGCCTGGGTAACCAGTGAAGATTTGACAAATATGGAAGAACACTACCCAGAAACATTTGATAAGATTCTAGTAGATGCCCCTTGTAGTGGTGAGGGAATGTTTCGTAAAGAGCCAGATTTAATTAAAAGCTGGATTGAAAAGGATGATACATTCTATCCGCCGATTCAAAAAAACATTTTGAATGCGGCCATATCCATGTTAAAGCCAGGTGGATCTATCGTATATTCCACTTGTACTTTTTCGATTCACGAAAATGAAGAAGTTATTCAAGATGTATTAGACAAACATCCAGACTTACATCTTGTTCCTATTGAAAAAATCGATGGTATGATGCCAGGCATAAACATGGAGGAATGCGTTCGTTTATATCCACATAAAATCAAGGGAGAAGGTCACTTTGTAGCTTTACTTGTCAAAGATGGAGAAACAAAACATAAAAAAATAAGACTGGAGCCAAGCGATAAGCTTGATGATTGTGTTACTGATTTTTTACGATTGGTTAAATTAAATAAGGATACCATTAAAATCAAAAAGGACAAGGTCATCTGGTTAAGCAGTGATTTTCAAGCTTATAAAGGCTATCGCGTACTAAGATCTGGCTTATTATTAGGTCAACTTAAAGGTAAACATTTTGAACCCAGCCAAAGTCTTGCCCTTGCCCTTTGTCCTGAACAATTTAAAAATGTATTAAACTTTTCCATTGAAGATGAGCGTGTTATTAAATACTTAAAAGGTGAAACTCTAGATGTGAAAGATTTGGATTCAAAAACATCTGGATGGACACTTGTTTGCGTAAATAACTTCCCTTTAGGCTTTGCAAAACTTTCTAAAGGATCATTAAAAAACAAATATGCGAAAGGATGGCGTTATCAATGAGACTTGACAAGTATTTATCTCATATGGGATTTGGCACAAGAAACGATGTAAAAAAATTAATTAAAAACGGCTGGGTAACCATTAATGATGAAACCATAAAAAAGGCAGACTATAACGTAAAAGAAGATGATAAAGTCTTTGTAGATGATGAACCCGTTAGCTATGTAGAATTCGAATATTACATTTTGAATAAACCACAAGGCTATGTAAGTGCTACAGAAGATATGGTTTATCCTACAGTCATGGAACTTATTCAAAGCCAAAGACACGATCTATATCCAGTTGGAAGATTAGATGTAGATACAGAAGGATTATTACTGATTAGTAATGATGGAAAGTTAACTCATGAAGTATTATCTCCTAAAAAACATGTAGATAAAAAATATTATGTTGAATTTGATGGGACTCTACCAGAAAATGCTGTAGACTTCTTTAATCAACCTATGGAATTTGAAGAATTTACTTCAGCCCCTTCAAAACTAGAAATCTTAGATACAAACAAAGCCTATCTAACGATTCATGAAGGAAAATTCCACCAAGTCAAAAGAATGTTTGAAAAGGCAAACTGCACTGTTACCTATCTTCAACGTATTGAGTTTGGTCCTTTAAAACTAGATAATTTACCATTAGGTGAATTTAGAGCATTAACCCAAGAAGAATTAGATGCCTTAAAAGGCTAAGAAAACCTGAGATTTCTCAGGTTCTTTATATCTAATATATTTTTATGTCATTTAGTAATTAAATCATATTGAATAATTTTGCTTATTTCTTGTTCATACCTATCTTTTAATTTAATTTCAACTTCATACTTTGTACATTCTTTAAAAACAGGATTTCCAAATATAATAGTATATTTTTCATTATCAATGTCTATCAAACTACTTAGCTCATTAATCTCGAAGATATTATAGAAATCCGCTATTTCCTGCATTGCAAGGCACATCATTAAATAGGAGTTCTCCTTTTTCAGTTTTTTTATATCATTAGTCTGATATATAATCTTTTGATTTTCATAATTAAAAAATCGAGAATGTGCTAAAAAAATAATGTTTTTAAAATCTTGTAATTCAATGCCCTTTATATTAAATATTTTTTTTATCCTTCCAAAACTAATCGTTCGTATTTGTGTTATATCAACAGCAGTATTTTTTTCAAGTCCCCCATTTTTAACATACAATCTATAAAACGATTTGTTACCATGTTGGTTATATACAGGATGATATGCATTTTCAAACTTTTCTATATTCGAAGTACAAGGTAAAACAACGCATCTATGATTTTCTACTTTTAACACTAAAGCTGGATGACAATATGCCATCTCTGGCGTTATGGATAAACCAAAATCAACATATATTATTTGTTTTACTTTTAAATTGTCTTCATCTGAGAATCCGGTTTTAGAATAATTATTTATCCAACTTATAATGGATTTTGATATTCTTATTTGCTCATTAACATTATATTTTTGAAATTTAAATATCATTTTACCTATTGCATTTAACAAACCATTATTCAGCATAATTCCTCCCTCATCCTAGAAAAGGTTATTTAACTTTTTTGAATCCAATGATTACCGCCAAAGAAAAACAATCACTTGTATGATAAAGAAAAATTGACAATTCATTAATCCTTTTCTAATTCGTATTTTTTAATAACTATCAAAAACTAGAATTCCTTGTGAAATATATTATACTATATTCACCACAGTATTATCAATCTTATTGGGACTTATTATATATTTAAATTTCTTTTACATATCATTTATATATTTATATGATATTTTATTCACGTTAAATTCACTTATAATATGATTTTATTTAAAAAATTTAGTTAAATGCAATTTACAACATTTAAATATTAAACAGAAAATTTAATATAAAAAAAACGTCCTTACCCAATGAGGGAGGACGTGTTCCGCGGGCCACTGCCCTAATGAAATTTTGATACTCTCGAGCCACTGCTCTAATAATTGTATCTACACGTTTATTATGAACTATTTTGAAAAAAAACACAACATACATATTTTAATTCCACCAAGTCATAAGAATATTTGAAAAGGCAAACTGCACTGTTACCTATCTTCAACGCATTGAGTTTGGTCCTTTAAAACTCAATGATTTACCATTAGGTGAATTTAGAGCGTTAACCCAAGAAGAATTAGATGCCTTAAAAGGCTAAGACGGCCTGAGATTTCTCAGGTTTTTTATTTCAGCATACAAAAAACGCCCTTTTGGACGTTTTTTAAGATCTTACATATGCCTTTAATACTTTCACTTCATCACAATCATAAGGCTTGATCGTATACTCGTTTATACTTGCAGGAATAATAAATGTTTCTGCATAATGCACAATGAAAGGTTCAAAATCCCCTTCAATTACTGCACTCTTTCCATCCACTAAATTCAACATATTCATTGTTCCATGTGTTTGATGATATGAACTGTTTTTTATTGTATATCTTCTAGTTTCAATGAATTCTAATTCATGAAGACCCGTATGTTCAATCTTGCAATCGTTTCCCTCTTCTTTTACTTCATACGTCGCATTGACCAAGTTTTCTTTAACCCATTTTGTAGTACGATCCCATTGAATGACTTGTTTTCCATGTTCAATATGAATAGGTCGAGGAAGTCCATCTAAGCCCAGTCTTTGCCAATCCCACAATTTAAACGTAAAAATATATGGTGTTGCACTAATTTCTAATACCATCGCATTCTTTCCCGAACAATGACAAGTTCCTGCAGGAATCAAGAAGTGATCATGTTTCTTTGCCGGAAACTTATTAATATACTTATCGGCATCAAATACAATTTCTCCTTTTTGTGCTGACTCTAAATCTGAAATCATTTCAGTTGGTTGAATACCATCTTTTAGGCCTAAATAAACAACGGCATCTTCTTTGGCATCTAAAATATAATAACTTTCATCTTGTGTGTAGCTCATCCCAACATTCTTTTTAATATATTCCGTTAATGGGTGTACCTGCAAAGATAGATTTTGTCCTTCCATCGTATCTAGAAAGTCAAAGCGAATTGGAAATTCTGCCCCAAAACGAGAATAAACTTGTTCTCCCAATAATTCTTTTGGTTGATACAACACTAGATCCATAGCTGGAAGCTCTACAGTAACTCCATCATAGTCAAATAAAATGCTGTTTTCTTCTGGCACACCATCAAAACTCCATGCATAATTTGGCTGATTCACATCTAAGTTACAAACTTCCTTCATCCATTGACCACCCCAAACACCTGGATCAAAATATGGTACTGTACGAAATGGTTTTTGAGCTAATTGTTTTAAACTTTCTGTAAATGTATACCTTGAAATCATCTTTGGATCCTTCGATTTATTTGTATCCACCACATAATCAAAGCATTCAAAGCATTTTTCTTTGTGCTTATCTGCTATACGCCATTCAATAAAATAGCCACGCTTATATTTTTTTAAGATATCTTCATCATAATTATCTACATTATAGTTTGCCATCCCTTTACGATAACGTAGTTGAATTTCCCATCTAGCCATATCAAAGTAGACATACACATCACCATGACTTACTAAACCAGCACCCACTCCATATACAATGACTGATTCTTTCTGTTCTTTAATTTTGTTTTGAGCTTCTTCTAGCTTATCTTCATCTATAAAATCTACAAGATTGCCATAATACATCTTGCCAAACACACGATCATCACTAAGATTGTATTTCATTTGTTCGGTCATGATTTTGCCATCTTTAAAGATATCATGCATGTTGATTTCCAAAGAAAAATTGAAGCGTTTGATCAATTCATAGACTTTCTCTTCATCTACACCCGGATAATAATCAAAGACAACAACACTGCCATTATTCATTTTACGATTTAATTCATGATAGATTTCATCATATCCATGAAACGCTTTATGATTCTTTATTGTTGTTTTAGGGAAACGATCATATTCCGATTTAAAATTTAAATAACTCATTCTTCCTCCACTTTCAATTCACCATTTTCCTTATACACTCTTACTGTAAAAGGATGCTCTTCTACACGCTTATAATCATGACCCGCATGACTTGGCCACATACATTGCACTTTGAATTCCGTATTACCTGTATTCACAAGGCGATGTGCCAAATGCCCATCAATATAGTGTACACTTCCACATTTTACTTTTTCAGCATAACAATGATAATTTTCATCCATCAATAAAAGAAGACCTTCACCACCCATGCCACAATAGATTTCATCACAATTTAAATCTTCATGAAAATGCCCACGCGTTACATTACATTCGCCATTCACACATACTGGCTGCATCACAGTCAATCCATAACACAAGCCATCATGTTCAGAGGAGTATACTTCATACATAATTTGATCATCTGAAATATTTGGATCCACATCTTTATAGAATGTTTTAGCATTCGAATACAATTTTGTACTCTTCTTAACATCCTCACCTTCAATTACACCATTTAAATAATCATGAAATACTTTTGCGTCTTTAATTTCCATAATTGCCTCCTATTTAATTGTTATAACATTCAATTTTATTATAGAACTATTGTTATAACATTTCAACATAAAGACAACCACAATATTTATAAACCATAGAAAAAGGTCCAAAACAGCCCTATTAAAAACTATTTGGACTCATTTTAATCATTCAAAATTATAGCTATATATAAATCATGAAAAAGATTCATTACATATACGAATACTTTCAATCACCTTTATCTTTTACTTCTATTAAAGTTCACTCCCCATTTACGTGCAAATCGCGTATTTTAGTAATGTACAATAAAATGGATCTGGTCTAGTGACCAAATCCATTTTTTGCCTTTTGAATACGCAACGTTTTGCCTTTAATTGTCTTTAAATTCTTTAATACAAGTTTTCCCTTATCATTTAAGATATCCACATACGATTGATGATCCTGCACTTGAATCACACCAATATCATCGACCGTAATACCATCAATTTCGCAGATAGCCCCTACAATATCGCCGGGACGAATCTTCTTGTTTTTTCCCCCATTCAAATAGATTTTAGTGATACCTTTTCTTAAATCTTTTGATTTATCGACCACCATACGATTGGATTCTTTTAATGAATCTAAAACATCTAAATCACTTAAATAGACTTCACCCTCTTCTTTAAATGGCAAATTATAACCTAGATATTCTTCTAGTTTTTCTTTTCGAACTCCATCATATTCATTCACTAAACTTATAGCTAAGCCTTGTTCATCAACTCTACCGCTACGACCAATACGATGTGTATATGTTTCAACGGGACTTGGCATATCATAGTTAATGATCATCTCCACTTTAAAAACATCGATTCCTCGACTTGCGACATCGGTACAAACTAAAATACGCACCTTTCCTTTTTTAAAGCGTCGCATATGCGATAGTCGCTCTTCTTGCATCATACCACCGTGAATCTTATCGACACTAACTTGATTCTTTTCTAAACATTCATAGACTTCATCCACTCTTGCCTGCGTCTTACAAAAGATCATGCAGGATTCTGGTTTCTTTAATGCCAATAAATGAAGAAGGAACAATTCTTTGTGTTCTTCATTGACGTGATAGGCTTCTTCTAGAATATTTGGCTTATTTGTACTCGTTAGATCAATTTTAGCTGGTTTATATAAATATTTCTTACTCATTCTTTGAATCACTGCAGGATAGGTTGCACTAAATAAACAAGTTACGTGTTTTTTGGGCATATATTTTAAAATAGCCTGTACTTCATCTAAAAAGTTCATATTCAACATTTCATCCGCTTCATCCAAAACTACATATTTAATTTTTGAAGAATCCAGTGTTTGTTGTTGAAGATGATCTAAAACTCTTCCTGGCGTACCAATCACAACATGGCATCTTTGTTTCAAATCTTCCTTTTGAAACTTAAATGGCTGCTTACCAAAAATAGGTAGAGTCTTAATTTTTTTAAAGGTTCCAATACGATCAAAATCCTGTTGAATCTGTAAAGCTAGTTCTCGAGTGGGAGTAAGTACCAATGCTTGTGGGCTTCTTTCATCAATTTCTAGATTTTGAATAATAGGAATCGCAAAGGATGCTGTTTTTCCACTTCCCGTTCTTGATTTCACAATACAATCCGTTCCCGAAAGAATATTGGGAATGACTTTCTCTTGTACGGGCAATGGTTGTTCATAGCCTAATGTATGTAAGGCTTGTATAATATTTTGATCTAAATTCATTTGTTCAAATGTCATATTTTATCACCGTAAAGATTATACCATGTTAATAATATTTAACAGAAACAAAATATATTATAAGCTACAATAGAATCATGAAATATAAAACTTTAGTGATGAAACAAATCGATCGACATACATATCAATATAGTATGAATGCGCCTTTAGATAACTTGAGTTCTATTCTTTCTTTTGATGAAGAAATATTAAAATTAAATTTCGACAATGAATTGGAATACGCCTTAAATTGTGCGAAACGAAAAGAAGTCTTAAAAGATGGTTTTTTATTAGAACCAAAAGACAATATGACATTTACTGAATGGGCTCCTTTTTTGGCATTGTCTTTAGTCCTTCAATATTATAAATCATTTAGAAATCTACCCCCTATATTAATGAGTGTAGATAAAGAAATGCAGAAAAAATATAGTCAGGAGGAATTAATTCGAAACTTATTTCAATAAGTTTCATTTTTTTATGTAATAATTTTCACAATAGAGTATAATCAAAATGAGGTGAACTATTATGAACATGACAACATTGAACACACCACTTCCTGAAGATTTAATGAAATTAAAATGGAATGGGCAATTTAAATTGATGCAGGAAATGATTGATTTACGTCTTCAAAAGGACATTCCTGCCAAACTAAAGGAGCGTTTAGAATTAGAAAAAGAATTGATTTCTCGTCTTCCTGAAGATTTTACGTATTCAAAAGAAGACGCCATTGAATTATTAAAATCCAAAATTGAAGATTTCAAAGATGAAGAATTTGATGAATTATTCAAAGACAATGCATTTGAATGGATCTTCATTGAGGGAAAAATGTATTTAAAAGACAATTTTTTTGAAAACCTAATTAAAGTGCGTAAAGTTTATAAAGATCGTTTAATTGAAAAAGATGGTGCTGCAAGTACTTTATTAGATGATGTAATGCATAAAATGAAAGAAGAAAAGGATGTTTACTGCAAGATTCATGTCAAGACAAGCTTAAAGGTGGATCCTGCATTTGAAAAGCCTGGAAAAACAATTCGTGTATGGCTTCCTATTCCGAAAGAATATGCGCAGGTTGAAGATTTTAAATTATTAAATACATCCCATGAAGGTCTAGTAAATGATAACAGTGTAGATCAAAGATGTGTTTATATTGAAAAACCATACGAAAAAGGTGAAGAATTCAATGTAGAATATGAATTCATCAATCACATGCACTATGAAGAATTAGATCCTAGTATTGTGACGAATGAACATCCAGATACTTGTCTTGAAGAATATGCGCCACACGTTGTATTTACAGATTATTTAAAAGATGTAGTTAAAGAAATCATTGGTGAAGAAACAAATCCTTTATTAAAGGCTAAATTGATTTATGACTATATCACAAGTCATGTCACATATTCGTATGTACGTGCTTACGCGACTTTACCTTGTATTCCAGAATATATCACAACTGGATTGAAAGGGGATTGCGGTTTACAAGCATTGACATTTATTACTCTATGTCGTATTGCGGGCATTCCTGCCACTTGGCAAGCTGGACTTTATACTACACCAGAAACAATTGGCAATCATGATTGGGCACGATTCTATGTAGCTCCATATGGATGGTTATATGCGGATTGTTCATTTGGTGGTGGATCCTATCGTGCTAAAAACTTGGAAAGACAAGATTTCTATTTTGGACATTTAGATCCATTTAGAACACCATGCTCATCAAAATTCCAAGGTGCTTTTGTACCAGCTAAAAACTTCTTGCCAAACGATCCATATGACAACCAAAATGGTGAAATGGAATATGTAGATGAAGCTATTCCAGGAAAGTATATTATTAAAGAGACAAAGAATATCGAAATTGCCCTTATGGAGGATAAAAATGCGTAGACCTATTATCGGTCTAACGTGTAATGAATTGGATAAAGAAAATTTACCTAAACAATTTATCAATGAAGCCTATATTCATAGTGTTATTCGTGGTGGTGGTTGTCCGATGATTCTTCCTATCACAAATGACTATGATACAATTCAAACTCAAGTTAATCTATTAGATGGATTGATTGTGACAGGTGGAATTGATGTGAATCCTATGATTTATAATGAAAATCCAGAACCTTTACAAGGTAATTCAAGCTTAGATCGTGATTATTATGAAATGCGAGTATTAAAATATGCCAATGAAAAACAGATTCCTATTTTTGGAATCTGCCGTGGCATTCAGATGTTGAATGTCTATTTTAAAGGATCTTTGTATCAAGATTTATCGTATTGTAAAAGAAATGTCATTAAACATGCGCAACAAGAAAAAAGAGAAAATCCAAGTCATAAGATCCATATTGAAAAGGATAGCTTTTTATATCCTAGCTTAAGTGATGAAGCTTATGTGAATAGTTTTCATCATCAGGCCATCAAAGATTTAGCACCAAACTTTAAAGTTGTAGCTAAAGCTCCAGATGGCATCATTGAAGCCATTGAACATGAGTCATTACCAATTTATGCCGTACAATTCCATCCAGAAGCCTTGTCCCATAAATATGGTGAGATGCAAGATATATTCAATGTCTTTGTTAAAAAATGCGAGGTGAAATAATGCGTATTCAAGAAAACTTAGAAAAATCAAAATATGAGGCAGATGGAAGCATTCAAATTCAAGGAACAACCATTCCTTATCATACAATTTGTGAAGATCATTTCTTCGTAGATGAAGAAAACAATCCGGTCGCATCTATCTTTAGTTATGCCTATTTTCGAAGTGATGTTCAAGACAATTCTAAACGACCTATTCTATTTATTTATAATGGTGGTCCAGGATGTGCAAGTCTTTGGCTTCACATGGGATTATTTGGTCCTAGAATTGTAAAATTAGATGATGAACTCAATCTTCCTACTGTTCCTCCTTTTGAACTAGAAGACAATCCACATTGTTTATTAGACTTATGTGATTTAGTCTTTATTGATCCAGTAGGAACAGGTTTAGGTCGTTTGATTCAGGAAAAGGCAAGAAAAGAATTTTATGAAACACATGGTGATGTTCGAAGTGTTTCTAAATTCATTGAACAATTCTTAGCTCGTTACAATCGAAGAAATTCACCAGTATTACTTGCGGGTGAAAGCTATGGTACGGCAAGAAGTGCCCTACTTGCAGGAGAGTTGATGGGTGCAGGTCCTGAAAAGGCCGATACGATGGGCATTAGTGTCAGTGGTATCTTCTTACTTGGAAGTTACTTTATTGAAAAGCTTCCGGTTGAAGCAAGTGCAACAGACTTAATCACAATGGCTGCCACAAATTATTTCCATAATCCAAAGGAAAATATTTCACAAAAAGACTTTATTGATGAAGCCTTTACATTCGCATCCACTGAATATGTCACAGCCTTATTTTTAGGGGATGCCTGTCCTAATAAAGAAGAAATTGCGGATAAACTAGCTTACTATTCTGGTATTGATAAAACATATTGGCTAAGACACCATTTACATATGGATATGCAAAAAGGCTTTGCGCATAAACTATTAGAAGATAAGGGCTTAGCTTTAGGATTCTATGACGGGCGCTATACATGGAATGATGATCCAGAAATCATGGAAGCCAATGTCATTGCGGATGATCCAGCCATGGGACAATATACACCTGCTTTCCAGACTGCCTATGGATTGATGCGTCAAGAATTGAATATCACAAGTGATCGTATCTCAAAAGGCTTAGTCTTTGATGTAAATATGACATGGAATCGTGAATTCAAAACGAGTCCTGCCCAATCCTTAGCTGGATGTATGCGAAGAAACAAACAGATGAAAGTCTTCTTTGCCTCAGGTCTATATGATCTTTGTACAACAGCTGGAAATGCCAGATATTTGGCAACCCATTCCAACCTAGATCAAAATCGAGTTACAATTGGTGAATATCCAAGTGGTCATATGGCTTATCTTGGTAAAGAAAGCTTTGATCTATTAGCCAAGGATATGCGTGAATTCTTTGAAAGCTGTATTTAACACACAAAAACCGTCAAGCGACGGTTTCTTTTTTTATTTATACTTTTTCAACATTTCTAACTTAAGATTCAATAACTTTTCACTTAAGTCTACATAATATTCTTGTGGATATACAAAACGTTTGATTTCATCCCAAATTGTAGCTAGTTCCTTTTCACTATATGCACGAATTTCTTCTAGGCTTGGAAGATCATATACTAGCTTACCATCTTTAAAGATTGGCACTAACATATCACGTACTGTATATGTATTGGCAGGAATCACTTTATATTTCCAACGTGACATTGGATGATAGATAGTTAGATCTTGCGTTGTATCAATCACTTCATCTTCTAATGTCAATAAATCGGCAATAGCCATACCTGTTTCTTTATCCATGATACGATTCAAATTCTTCATACCTGGATTTGTCACTTTTTCAACATTGTCACTAATTTTGATTTTTGGAATCATATGACCATCTTTTTCAAGTGCCACCATTTTATAAACACCACCAAATACTGGCGAATTTTTTGAACAAATCAAGTTTTCACCAACACCAAACGAATCAATTTTAGCACCTTGTTGATGAATCAAAGATTCAATGACGTACTCATCTAATGAATTGGATACAACAATCTTACAATCTTTCATTCCTGCTTCATCTAACATTTTACGAACTTTTTTAGAAAGATATGCCATATCTCCACTATCAATACGAACACCTTTTAAACGGTATCCATTTGGTTCTAAATAATCCTTAGCTACTTTAATCGCATTCACAATACCCGATTTTAAAGTAGAATATGTATCAATCAATAAAGTACATGCGTCTGGATATGTTTTGGCATAATACATAAATGCATCATATTCGGTATCAAAGCTTTGAATAAATGAGTGAGCCATTGTACCAAGTACAGGTACACCAAATTCTTTACCAGAATATGTTGTAGCACTTCCTGCACAACCTGCAATATAAGCTGCTCTAGCTCCTAGAATAGCTGCATCAAAGTTATGAGCTCGACGCGCACCAAATTCCATGACGGCTCTACCTTCACTGGCTTGTACAATACGACGTGATTTTGTCGCAATCAAAGTCTGGTGATTGATAGCCAAAAGTAATGCCGTTTCTACAAGTTGCGCTTCAATAATTGGCGCTTTTACACGAACCAATGGTTCATGAGGAAATACAGGTGTTCCTTCTGGAATCGCATAAATATCTCCAGTAAAACGAATCGTTGATAGATATTCTAGAAAATCTTCACTAAATTGGTTTAATGAACGCAAATAATCAATATCTTCTTTTTCAAAATGTAAATTAGAAACATAGTCTACAACTTGTTCCAAACCTGCAAATACACAATATCCCCCGTCATCCGGATTTTTACGATAGAATAAGTCAAATACGACTTCTTTGTCTTTATTATCATTAAAATAACATTGACTCATTGTTAGTTCATAAAAGTCCATGACTAAACTTAAATTTCTCTTATCTTTCATTTTATAATCTTTACTCCCTTACTTCAGAAACAACTTGAATACCATTCATTTCCATCATTCTAAATGCGACATCATTCCAGAATGTGGCTTCATGTATTTCTGGTATATGATAGGTTTCTGTACAGTTTTCAACCACGACAATACGATATTCATTCATATTGTGTTCATTCAACCATGTGTTTAAACTCAATACAAAATGAAGAACACAAAGATCTGTACAACAACCTGTCACAATTATATCACGATAATACTTCAAATCTGAATTTAGAAACTCTTCAAATTCAGGTGCCATAAACGTATTCGTACTGTTCTTCTTGATGACATGTTTCACAAACGGCTTTAAAGAATCAACTACTTCAGATTCTTCACTTCCAATTACACAATGTGTTGGAAACGAATTGAATTCACGCGTCTTTGGTGGATGTGAATCACATACAAAAAAATTGTTGCACTCTAAACATGTTAATAGATTTTCAATATTCTTTTCCACATTGCCAATGACTTCATCATGTAAGGGTCCCATATTCACAAACCCTTTTATCATATCCACCACAAATACTACGGGATCATTTAATTCATTTTTTTGAATGGATTTATAATTATTTTTTTCTAAACGTGCCATATATACCTCTAAATGAAAATAAGAGTTCTACGCAGAACTCTTATTCTTCAACTTCTTTGTTTGTTTTAAATTCCTTTAATTTTTCTTCAAGCATTGATTTGAATTCTGGATTTGCCTTAATGTAAGCTTTGGCAGCCTCTTTACCCTGACCGATTTTTTCTCCTTCATAACTGAACCATGCCCCTGCTTTTTTTACAATATTGGCATCGACACATAAATCTAATAGTTCACTAATGTAAGAAATTCCTTCGCCATACATAATTTCTAATACAGCAGACTTAAATGGAGGTGCTACCTTATTCTTAACAATTTTAACTTTTACTTTGTTTCCAACAATATCTGTACCATTTTTAATGGCATCCGCCTTACGAATATCCACACGAACAGAAGAGTAGAATTTTAATGCACGGCCACCCGGAGTCGTTTCTGGATTTCCATAAATAACACCTACTTTTTCACGAAGCTGGTTGATAAAAATAGCTGTACAATCATTTTGGTTCATTGCTCCGGCAAGCTTACGCATTGCCTTTGACATCATACGAGCTTGTAATCCAACTTGATTATCTCCCATTTCACCATCTAATTCAGCTTGTGGAACTAAAGCTGCAACACTATCCACGACAACCAAATCAACAGCTCCACTTTCAACAAGCATCAACATAATGTCTAAACCTTGTTCCCCAGAATCTGGCTGAGATAAAATCAACTCATCAATGTTGACACCTAAATTTTTCGCATATACTGGATCGATTGCGTTTTCCGCATCAATAAAGGCTGCACGACCACCCTTTTTTTGAACTTCTGCAACGGCATGTAAAGCAAGTGTTGTTTTACCACTTGATTCTGGACCAAAGATTTCAATAATTCTTCCCTTTGGATATCCACCGATACCTAAAGCATCATCCAATAATAAACTTCCAGAAGGAATGGGTTCAATATCTACGGCTGCTCTATCCCCTAATTTCATGACAGAACCTTTACCATATTCCCTTTCGATTTCTGTTAGTACATCACTTAAAAGTTTATCTTTATTTGTTTCTACTTTTTCTTTTGGCATATATTCTCCTTTTGAATTGTTTGTATCAATATATCTATCATCTGACAAACAACATGCTCTCTTACATCATTTCTAGATAGACCTGTACATTGAAAACCATATACACGAACCGCTTTTTTAGAAGCAATAGCACAATAGACTCTTCCTGCTGGTTTTTCTTCCCAGGCACTCGGACCTGCGTTGCCCGTAAAAGACACACAATAATCCACATCCATAATTTCTCTTGTGTTTTTGGCCATGGCATAGGCACACTCTTCACTAATTACACCATATTTTTGAATTAAATTCACATCCACATGAGCTAATACACTTTTCATTGGTGTAAAATAAGTCACTAAACCACCTTTTAAAATAGCACTTGCCCCAGGAATTGAAGCAATCGTACTCGTAAATAGGCCAGCCGTTAGACTTTCACAGCTAGAAATAGTCAAATGATTTTCTGTACATAAAGAAACAAGTTGTTTTGCCTCAGTCATTACATAGTCTCCAAAACGTATTTTTTCAATTGGTTGAAATAAATCCATCCACTATATAAAGAAGCCACTGTTGCTGCCCATAACAATATTTGGTCCATACAAATACCCATATAGACAAACGGCCAATCTTTCAATAACAAGAATACAAGTGCAAACATTTGTAGTACTGTCTTTAGTTTTCCAAAAATACCTGCACTTACAACTTCACCAGAATTAGCTGCGCTCATTCGTAAGCCATCAACAATCAAGTCTCTTGCGATCATAAGTAATACCGCAATCACATTAGCTTGATGAAAATAAACCATCAAGATCAAAACTGTGTTCACTAACATCTTATCTGCGATAGGATCTGCAAATTTTCCAAAAGAAGTAATCCAATTGTTCTTTCTTGCTAACATTCCATCAAAGAAATCTGTAATACTCGCAACCGCAAAAATCACAAATGCGATCACATCACGTAGTGCAAGACCACTTGCTTCATCTATAACACCAATAGTCGGGTCCATACATAAATATACAGCCACAACAACAGGAACCAATAAAATTCTAATAATTGTTAGTCTGTTCGGTATATTCATCTTGGCCATAAGTTACATCCTCCCCTTGTGCATATAGATTTTCATCTGTGTAACCATAATCATAATCGTAATCATAGTCACTATCCTCATATTCAGTTTCATCTTCTTCAACAGGTTTTTGGTATCCTTTACCAATTTGTAGTGTGATAACGGCAGGCTCACCCTGCTTCCAACCTTCTTTATCAAAAGAAATTTCTTTTCCATCAATAGAAATACTGTTATCTGAATATGTCTCAATACTAATTTCAAAAGTACAATCATCAGATAATTCTAAGCTCTGATTGAATGTACCCGTATATACTTTTGAAGTGTCATTGATTGTTTCATCATTCTTTTTCAAAGTAATTTTTGTCTTTGTCGGTAACGTAATACTTAAATCCAATGTTTTTACATCCGATTGAATATTCGAAAGCTGATATGCGTTGGTTTCACCGCTAATTTTATCAACAACTAAAGCCTGAGCCTCTTTAGCTTTTTTACGCTGGTTTGCGAGTTTATTTGTCTCCTGTTCTTTTTTAGACAATTGCTCTTCACGAAGCTCTTGCTGCGTTGCTAGTTTTTGATTTGAAATCGAACGCAATCCCACATTGATCAAGGATAAAACTCCCAATCCAATGATTCCAATCAGGACAAGCATTTTGATGATCTTCGTCTGGTTTGCGTTCAATGAAGAACTTGTTCTACTGACATGTTTTTGAAACCATCCTAAAGATGATTTTTTCTTTTTTTTAGTCGTCTTTTTTGTCTTTTGAACACTCGCCATTTGTTCAACCATACGCCTTTGTGCCATAGTTAAAGCCATGTCTCTTTGATGTGCAAATTCATTGACATCCACATCAACTTCATCTGAAATGGCCTGCCAATTTACGCCAATCGCATCCGAATAGGCATGCACAAAATAGCGAACGAAAGATAGGTCATCGGAGAAAACATCAAGATTGTGTTCTTCGATTGCTTGTATATATTGAGGCGCTAAACGCGTCTGATTTGAAACATCCTGAATGGAAAGTTTTAGGTTTGTTCGACGTTCTTTTAAGATGTGATAATAAGCCACTAAAACTCCCCCTTTGAAGTTTATTATAACAAATTCAAAGCAAGAATACCACGATGTGCTATAATTATTTACGAAAGGATGAATGAAATGTCACAACTTAATTTTTCAATTGGAACATTTTCTCAATGCATGAGTTTCTCTCCACAAAATATTAAAATCGATAATTTTGAAGACTACACACTCTATTGTATTGACTGTGAAAATGTTCAACAATTTGACACAAACACGCTAAAAGCCACAAGTCCTAGCCTCTTCTTTTTCTTTGGAAACTTTGAAAAAATAGGACAAAAGTGCTGGCAGCAAATCTTTGCGATTGCGAAGGATTTCCCAAATTCTTATTGTTTCAATACACACCAAAGCCAAAAGAATTTTGCGGACATCTATTGTGCTACTTTACTTGGACAAATTGTTGCCAATATAGTCCCTAAAAAAATTCTTCTTGTCACAAATGATCAAGGATTTCAAGGTATTAAACAAGCCTTGTTGTTCCAAGGAAAAGATATCGACATTGAAATCTTACAGACAAGAGACCCGTTCTTGTTGCCTTTAAAGGAAGAAACGCCTAAGTCTCAACCAAAACAGACACAAAAACAAAAGAAGCAAACAAATACCTCAAAGCCAAATGAAGCAAGTGATGAAGAAGTAATAGAAGCATTAAAGAAATATCCAAAAATCAATACCCGCTATGCATCTATCGATGATTTAAGTAAGTATTTAATGCCCATCTTAGCAAACAAACAAAAGAAGTGTAAACTTTCCAAATGGATTGAGAGTGACTACGCAAAAAAAGTTGGGCGCTATAAAAAAGATTCGAAAGGAAAATATTATAAATTAAAATGATAAAAGCAATATATTTAGCTGGAGGCTGCTTTTGGGGTGTGCAGCACTATTTCGATCAGTTTGATGGCATCTTAAATACAACTGTTGGTTATGCGAATGGAAATAGTGAAAACCCAAAATATAAAGATGTGAAAGCAGGACTTACAGGTCATGCAGAAACATTAGAAATCCAATATGATGACAACGTGATTTCACTTTCTAAAATTTTAGACTTATACTTTGACATTATTGATCCAGTATCTGTCAATCAACAAGGTGAAGATATTGGCATTTCCTATCGTACAGGCATTTATTATTTGGATGAGACCGATCTAAAAACAATCCAAACGAAATACAATGAAATTCAAGAGAAATATGATTTAGCTCTAGCGGTCGAAGTTGAACCATTAAGAAACTTTTTTAACGCAGAAGAATACCATCAAAAATACCTGGATAAAAATCCAGGTGCCTATTGTCACATTCCTGCATCAAAATTTAAGAAGGGACTTTAATTAGCCCCTTCTTTTATTGTGTTTCCCGCAACATATCCTGTTGTCCAGGCAATCTGTAAATTGTATCCTCCCGTTTGCGCATCCAAATCCAATACTTCACCCACAAACTTTAAGCCTTTAATTTTCTTAGACTCCATTGTCTGAGGCTGAATCTGATTTGTCTTGATTCCACCCACAGTTATCATAGCCTGATCAAATCCGGCAAAACTAGACACTTCAAAATCTAAACATTTCAATAATTCACTAATACTTCTTCTCTGTACTTTTGTTGTTTCATTGGCTTTTAAAGAATCATCAATATTTAAACGATCCATGATATATTGTACCAATCTCTTAGGAATCATCATTTCAAGTATGTGATTCAATTGTTTATTTGAAGAACGATTCATTCTTTCTAGTAAAAATGCATCCACTTCATCAATTGATTTATCTGGAATTAAATCAAATATGATTTTGTCAGGTTCTTTATGAATCACATAGCTTGACATGGTCAAAATACCTGGTCCACTAAATCCTTCATGAGTAAACAAAATGTCTCCCAATTGTTTATATAAAACTTTTTTATCTTTCTTTACTTGAATACCCACATTCTGCAAAGAAAGACCCGCTAAATCAAAGTTTTCTTTTGTCCGCAAAGAAACCAATCCAGGATATAAATCACTGACTTTGATATCTAATGTATTCGCCCATTTATATCCATCGCCACTACTTCCAGTCGACACAAAAGACTTTCCACCTGTCGCAACAATCACTACATCAAACGAATACGAACCTTTATCTGTTTTGATTCCAACAACTTTATCTTCTTCAACCATTAAATCTGTACATGCTTCATCCATATGTAGAATCACATTGTTTTTGCGTAATAATTCCACAAACAATAAAACAACATCCTGACTTGAATTCGAACCAGGAAACATACGCCCATGGTCTTCTTCAATGGTAGGTAAACCATTGGATTTTAAAAATTGGATCATATCCAAATTAGAGAATTGTGAGAAAGGACTATATAGAAATTTTTCATTATGCACAATATGCTTGAAAAATTCATCCTTTGAACAACTGTTTGTAACGTTACAACGTCCATGTCCTGTAAGTTGCAACTTCTTTCCTAATTGTTTATTTTTCTCAAACAACTCCACTTGGTGACCGACTAAGCTTGCGGTATAGGCAGCCATCAATCCAGATGGTCCTCCACCAATCACGCATACTTTTAACATAAAATCCCACTTTCTTCTAAATAAATAGCTAACCCATCATGTTCATTATCCTGTTTTGTGATGGCATTGGCGCAAGCCTTTGTATCATCCGTACCATTGATCATACAAACACCACAACCTGCTACTTTTAACATGTCATTATCGTTGGATGTATCTCCAAAGGCCATAACATCCTTTATATCTAAATCATTGAGTTCGCATATTTTTTGTAGTCCATATCCCTTGTTGATTCTTTTATCACAAAATTCAAGTAATGTTGATTGTGTTTTAAAACCATGATAATAAGGATTTGGATGCTCTTTTACCCAAGCTTCCGCTTTAGGCATATCCTCTTCTTTCATACGGAACATGATTTTTGCGTTTTCATGTGCATAGAAATCTTCTAATTTTACAATTTCCAATTCTTTATGCGATGTAGAAGCCGAATGAATCATCCAATCATCAATATGAACACAACGAATCTTTCCATCCCAATATATCATTGGGTTACATTTAACAACATTCATGATTTCCATGGTTTCTTTTAGCCATTCCTTTTTCATCATAAAATAGCTATAAAATTTTTGATGTACACCATCCCAAAGTTCTGCACCATTCATCCCTACCACAAAATCAAAGTCAAAAGGTAGATTCCAATACTCTTTATTGCGTTTTAATTCATCGGCTGGACGTCCTGAGGCAATCCCAAAATAAATCCCTTTTTCATGAAGCTTGATCAAAGCTTCTTTTGTCCTCGGTGTTAATTCTTTCTTTTCATTGACTAATGTGGCATCAATGTCACAAATCACTAATTTTGTCATCACTTTAAATCCTCCAATTCATAAGTAAATCCTTCGCCATCGACTTCATGCACGCTATTCACAATAATAAAAGCTCTTGGATCTAACTGCATGATTTCGTGTTCTAAATTCGAATACATTTTTTGTGGAATTACAATCATCAATACAGGTTTGGATTCATTTGTATATCCACCCTTACCTTCTAAAATTGTAACACCACGCTCCATATTGTTTAATACATGATTTTTAATATCAAACCATTTATCTGAAATAACCATACAGTTGATTGCCGTACTTGAACCAATCAAAATTGTTTTATCAATCGCAAAACCAGATGTGAATACAGATAAAACTCCAATCAAGGCTGGTTCTACACCATACGTAGACATTCCCAACAATACAGTTAGAGCATCAATGATCATTACTGAATTTCCTGAAGAAATATGAGTATACTTATGAATCAACAAGGCTGGAATATCCATACCTCCAGTACTTGCGTTCACTCTAAAGCATAGACCTAAGCCAATCCCCGAAATCAATCCACAATAAATACTTGCCAACATGGGTTGCATGACAAATGTGTCTTTGGGAAATAAAGTTGTCACATATGTTAGTAATGAGACAAAAAATGAATAACTAAATGTTGAAATCAATGATTTCAGTGCAAATGCCTTCCCCAAAAAAATTGCACCAACAACGTAAAGTCCAATCATCAATATGTTGATCAGCCATACGGATGGTACAAATGGTAATAATGGTTTTAATGCCACGGCAACACCGGCTACGCCTCCGGTTAATGTATTATTTGGTAAAACAAAAAAAGCAACAGACACTGCCACCATAAAATTCCCTAATAATACAACCAATATATCTTTTACATAATTTGTTTTTTTCATAAAAGCCTCCCAAAACGACATCTATATTCTACCAAAAAAGAACTCTTGATGAAACAAAAGAAAAAAGCTGGGTATCCAGCTTATCTTTACAACATTTCTTTTGCGGTTTGCGTAATCAAATCAAACAGTTCAATCACTTCTGGTTGTTTTTCATAGCCAATCTTATCAAACAACTGATCTACGATTTCTAATATTTTCTCATGTTGAGCTTTATAAATCTTAATCATTGAATCATTTAATGTAATATAGATTTTTCGATTGTCATCCTCACTACGAACACGTGTAATCAACTTCTTTTTTTCCATACTTGTAAGCGTACGATTCATCTGCGATTTTTGCATGCGCATATAGTTGCATAAATCCGTTGCGGTTACATTTATATCTTGATTTTGATATAAATAACGACAAATCATCGACTCATTGTAAGGAAGATCTGGAGTAATTCTCTCATTATTAATAACGGTTGTCATTTGAAGCCAAGCTTCTAATACTTGTTCATTCTGTTTCATAGCTTTATTCTAGCACAGAAATTGTGTATTTCGCATCATAATTTTGATTCACACAAACCGTTACCTTTTTATTCTTTAAATCATATACACAAGACCATTGTGTCTTTGAGATTTTTCCCTGATTATTCTTATGTGCATCTTGTGAACAATCGGATAGAAGCTGCATAGCCTCACGATTGGATAGTTTTCCATTTGTGGAACTTAATTTTTCATCAATAATTTGGTAGCGGTCTTGGCCAAAATTAAATTCCGCATCTGGATTTGTAAGCAAGAAATTCGTAGCACACTGATAATTCTTATCCGGATATACAACCTTCATTTCATTATCCACATATTCTACGACAACACTCTTTCCAGAAGCATCACAAATTTGGAAGTGATAACAACTATTCGCACTTGAATGCATGTCATAAGAAGATAATAATTCTAACGCTTCATCCACATTCTTTGCCTTATCTAACATCATTCGAATGGCTGTTGTTGTTGTGATATCCACCTTTTTTGTATTCTGATTTGTTGGTTTTGTATCAATCAACAATACACCAACCGCTAATCCTTTTTCATTCATGCCATCTAATGGTGCATAAGGTGCTGCCAAAGTCACTAATGAATCCTTTAATGTATCTGGTAAATATTTTTCATTATATCCTACAAAGCCTAAATTCACCATAGATACAGAGGCATACCCATTTTTAGGCTTCGTCTTCACTAATACACTTGGCGAATAATCCATATCAAAGTTGCGTCCAAACAGATATCCTGAATCTTTATTTTGTGCAATAAATGTAGAACAACCTAAATCTGGAATCTTAATACTTAATGGTAACCCCTTCATTACATGATTCACCACAAATTCAACAAGCTCTTTATCATTGCTTGCACCTTTTTCTAAAAACTCATCCAATCCATAATCCGCACTATAATCCATTGTATACATTGGATAAGCATCAATTTTTTTTAATGATTTTAATGAGCTATATTCATTGTGAAACAAACAAACAATTCCTATTCCACAAATCAATAATAAACATAATATAGTAATTCCTATTTTCTTTAATAATTTCATACATACTCCTTTAGTTCATTTAGTGAACTATTAAAGTATACAATATTAGTTTACATTGTCAACCATAAAAAATAGAGATGAATTAATCATCTCTACGTCCTAATAATCGTAAAATGTATAAGAAAATATTCAAGAAATCTAAATAAAGCTGTAACGCCATATAAATCGATATCTTTTCATCTTCATACCCATTCAACATATAATTCATTTTTTGTATGTCCCAAGCTGTAAGTCCGGTAAATAATAATAGGCCAATCACGCTCCATAAGCGTACATCCATACTAACTCTAAATAGCATGAAGAAAAATTGACTAAAGATCATCGCAATCAAACCAATCAAACAAATGTTTCCCACTTTACTAAGATCCATTTTAGTCGTCTTTCCAATAATAGCTAAACATGCAAAGTAGATAGCGCTAATGCCAAAGGCAGCTGCAATCTGTCCAGCACTATATACATAAGCCAATGATGTCATATTGATTCCCATTGTAAGTGAATACACAATAAACATCGTCTTCATCGTAGAAGCGGGTGTATTACGTGATAATTGACGTCCCATTGAAATCGTTAACGAAATTTGTACTATGAATAATAATAGTGAAATCATGGGAATCTGAATAATAAGCATGAATATGCCAGAAGCATACAACAAGGCCGAAGTGATTGCCGTAATTCCAAGACCTACCATCATCCAGCTGTATACTTTATATAATGAATTTGTACTTACTGAGTTTGAATAATTGTTTGTATACATAAATATATTTACCTCCTATTTTTAGAGTATTTTATGTTTTTTACATATACATTACAATGTACAACTTAGACAAAATGACTATTCAATTAACCAAGTCTTCAAAATTTAACCTTTAAAAGTAGCTTGAGTTACTAAGTTCTTCAGCTTTAACCTTTAAAAGCTTTTATTTTTTTCAAAAATAAAAGAATGTATTTCTACACTCTCTTACTTAATATCCAATTCAATAGGCTCATCCATCGTATCACTGACGTATTTGCCATTCTTTTTTCTTTGTTTCACGCACTCTGTCAACAAGTATTCAATTTGTCCATTGACACTGCGAAAATCATCTTCTGCCCATGAAGCGATTTGATCATACAATTTTTTTGAAAGACGCAAAGGAATCTGTTTCTTTTCCATTAGTAAAGACTGCCAGAATTTACAACTGGCTGCGCATCATGGTTTCCACAAAGTACGACTAACAAGTTAGAAACCATAGCCGCTTTCCTTTCTTCATCCAATTCTACAACCCCATTTTCATTTAAACGATCCAATGCCATTTCAACCATACCAACAGCTCCATCCACAATCATCTTACGTGCATCAATAATCGCACTTGCCTGTTGTCTTTGAAGCATAACGGCTGCAATTTCTGGTGCATATGCCAAATATGTGATTCTTGCCTCAATAATTTCAAGACCTGCATCTTTTACTTTACTTTGAATTTCATCACGAATTCTAGAAGCAACTACTTCACTAGAACCTCTAAGACTTCCTTCATCGGCAATACCATCACCTGTTGTATCTACATTTTCAGCGACATCATAAGGATAAATACGAACAATATTTCTTAATGCACTATCGCATTGTAAAGAAAGATATTCCTTATAGTTATCTACATTAAATACAGCTTTTGCGGTATCTGTAACACGCCACATCACGGCAATTCCAATCTCAACAGGATTTCCTAAACAATCATTGATTTTTTGACGATTGTTGTTTAAAGTCATGATTTTCAAAGATACTTTTTTCGAAGCTATTTCTGCCGTTCCATTATTTTGTGCCTGAAAAATACTCTTCTTAGACCCATCATCCACATCTCCACTTTGATTCAGTTTTGTCTTTGCGGCAGGATTGACAGCCTGGCAAAAAGGATTGACATAATAGAATCCAGCATCCTTTAAAGTCCCTACATATTTACCAAACAATGTTAAAACTAAGGCTTCTTGTGGCTTTAATACTTTTAAGCCCAAAAATGGAATCCAACCAATGCATAGCCATACAACACCAATAATAAATAGAGGCCAAATCACTGCAGCTCCTACTATTGTCATCAACAAGGCTACAAGATATAAAATAATCCACAATATCATCATGGCCATGCCATTCTTTTTGTTGCTTAAAACTTTTTCTGTCATATAAGCACCTCCTGATACTCTTATGATATCATTTTGATATCTATTGTCAATAAAAAAAGATGGGAAATCCCATCCTATAAATTATAGACTCTTGTGTAAAGTTTCAAGAATTATCTTAAGATCATTTACACCCATTTGACCCGGAGCACTTGCCTTTTTAGCAGCACCAAATGTCAAACAAGAACCAAATACTTCACCAGCTAAACGAGAAATTACTCCCGTAGCTGCCATTGACATAGTGATGATTGGACGATTGGCATGTTCTTCTACCATTTCATTTGTAGCTGATAATAATGTCAATACATCCTTTTTTGATTGAGGCATAACTGCAATCTTAGGAATGTCTGCACCCTTTTCTTGCATAGCACACAAACGAGAAATGATTTCTTCTTTAGATGGTGTTTTAAAGAAGTCATGGTTCGACATGATTACTTTTACTCCATTTTCATGAGCTGTCGTTACAATCGTTTCAACTTCCTTATCTCCTGTATACAATTCAACATCGACTGCATCTACATAACCGCTTTTGGCAACTGCACAGTTTAATTCCACATAATATTCAGTAGATACTTCTAATTCTCCACCTTCTTTTTTAGAACGGAAAGTAGCTAGTACTGGAGTTTCTTTAAATACTTCACGTAATTCATTAGCCATTTCTACTACAGATGCAGTATTTTCAACTCCTTCAAACCAATCCATACGCCATTCAATAATATCAGCTGGTGTATCAAGAATGATTTTAGCTTGTTCTAAAACATCTTCTTTACTCTTTCCACAAATAGGAACACAAATCTTTGGTACGCCTGCACCAAATTCAACATTTTTCATTGTTACTGTATTCATTTTTTTATTCTCCTTTATTCATATTTTTTGTATACGCATCAACTGACTACTCCTCACCACAAGCAGTGAGGGTTCTTTGCTGACAACATTATGCAGCAATCATACATTATTTTCAAACTTTGGATTCCTATCTTTCTGTTGAAGCAGTGAACTCTACAGTCAAGCACTACATTTAGCACATAGATTGGATAAAATCCACTTCTTCTTTCCTTTTTTGATAGTTCCATCCTCATTATAGTTGCCTGGATTCATAGCTCTACGACTTCTGTCCATTTTCATTTAAAGAAATTAAAGATAAACAACCCACAAAAGAAACGTATCATTTATATGGCAAACATCAAAAACAGATATATGCTTCCTGCTGCGCATTCATTCTGTAATTTCATTGTCCAAAACTCCAATATTGACTAAAAGAAGAGATCAAGTCGGTCTCTTCTTTTAGTTTTCATATTGAATATAGTTTCTTAAGAAAGCAATGCCAGCTTAAGCTAATGCACAACCAAGTCCTGAATAAAAGAAGGCAATAAAGATATCCGGAAAGATTCCAGCTGCTCTAAATCCAATTCCTCCACCCATCATGCAAGCCATGATCATATAGGCTTTTAAATCAAAGAAGCGCCAGAATGGATGTATTGCTTCATATCCCATAATTCGTTTTGTGTGTTTTTTACTCATTTTGAAAAACATCATTCCAAATATATCCGTTTTCATGTTATCATCATTCCTTTTTAACTCTATTATTTTCATTTTAACTTTAGTATCGTTAAAAGTAATGTTTTTGCGTTAATTTACTTAATCAAATACTTTTCGAATGCCTTTTCTGCATCCAAATGTACAGACTTAAAGAAAAGAATACCCCATAGAACATAGGTTGGTATAGCGATAAGAATGGATATGAAATAAGAAATGATTGCTCCTAGAAATAGAATCAATGCATATGTAAAGCATTGATTTCGCATATCTAAAGAAATATATGCCTTATCATACTTTTCAGGATGATTCAACGTACTAAAACCAGAAACATACTTAGCTCCTTTTTCCTTTAATAAAGAGAAAAGAATCCCCACAATAAGAAACAAAACCCCGAGAACAATACATGCCATAAATCCAATATTCATAATTAGCTCCTTTCGGATAAATTGTATCACATCTTTTTTTTGAAACAATTTTCTGATTTTTACATTTATTTTCATTTTAGAGTTGCCACTCACAAAGAAATGGTGTATTCTATGCGTATGAACACTTCAAGACATTATTACTTTTACTTTAAATAGCCCTGAGAAAAGCCATATGTATACGATGGTTATTTTTAAGTTTCAGGGCATTCAAAAGGCATTTCTTCTTCGAAATGCTTTTTTTAACATTTAAAGAGCTGTTCTAGAAAAGAGGAAATGATATGAAATACGGATTGATTGGTGAGCACTTGGGGCATAGTTTCTCTAAGCAAATTCAGACAAGAATTGCAGAGATTGAGAACGTAAAAGATTATGACTACCAATTGGTGGAATTAGATAAAGAAGAATTCAAAGAATTTATGGAAAAGAAAGATTTCAAAGGAATCAACGTGACTATTCCATATAAAAAGGATGTCATTCCTTACTTAGATGAAATGGATGAGAGTGCCAAAGCTATTGGTGCTGTCAATACAATCATCAATGTAGATGGCAAATTAAAAGGGTACAATACAGACTTTGGCGGATTCTTATATATGGTTAAAGCCCACAACGTACATATGGAAGGAAAAAAAGTCTTGATTATTGGTAACGGTGGTGCATGCGCTGCTGTTAAAGCCGTTTGTAAACATGAAAACGCAAAAGACATTGTGATTGTTTCAAGAAGTGCAAATCGTGGTGCCATTGGATACGATGAAATGTATACATCCCATTTAGATGCAGATATTGTCGTCAATACAAGTCCTGTAGGAATGTTTCCAAATATTGCGAATGCACCAATTGATGTAAGCTGGTTCCATAAATTAGAATGTGTATTAGATGTTGTATACAACCCAATTCTTACACGTTTATGTTTTGAAGCTCAAGAAGCAGACATCAAGCGTGTGATTGGTTTGGAGATGTTGATTGCGCAAGCTAAATATACATTTGAAATTTTTGAAAACATGTCTTTTGATGATTCTATCATTGATGAAATCAAAAAGGAGATGTTGAAAGATCGTTGTAACATCGTATTAATTGGTATGCCAAGTGCTGGTAAAACAACAATTGGTAAAATGCTTGAAGAAAAGCTTGGAAAAGAATTTTTCGACTTAGACGATATGATTATTGCCAAAGCCGGCAAAAGTATTCCAGAAATCTTCCAAGAATCTGGAGAAGCTGGATTTAGAGCGATTGAAACAGAAGTTGCGATTGAAGCTAGTAAGATGAACAATAAAATCATTGCGACAGGTGGTGGTGTCGTTAAACATAAAGTCAATATGGACTTTTTACGTTTAAATGGAATTACGATCTTCATTGATCGTGATATCGATAAATTAATTAGTTCCGATCCAAATAGACCTTTATCAAGTTCTAAACAAGCCCTTCAACAAATGTATAAAGAAAGATACCCATTGTACCAAAAATACGCTGCTTATATAGCTGTCAACAATGCGAATATTGAAGAAACGGTTGATGATATTGTGAATGCCTATCACAGCATTTTAATTGATGCCGTAGCAGAGTAGCGAGAAGGTTTATTATCTTCTCGTTTTCATTTAAAAAAGGAGAAATCATATGGAAAATCAAGTTACTCAATTATTAAAAGCTATGGTAAAGCCAGACTATACAGCTTGTAGCTATGCCTTTATGCAGGATGGAAAAATTGTATGTGCCGATGCGATTGGTGTCATCGACAAAATCAACAATCAACCCATCACGACGGATTGTACATTTAATGTATGTTCGATATCTAAAATCTATTGTACTGTATGTGTTATGCAGTTAGTGGATGAAGGATTAATTCAACTCGAAGATAAAGTTGCAGATATTCTTCCTGAATTTACAATGAAAGATGAAAGATATAAAGATATTACAGTACGCATGTGCCTAGATCATTCAAGTGGACTTCCAGGGACACAATGGAAACATTTTAGTGTGAGTACCACTTCTAAGTTTGACTACTATAGCGAAGTATTAAACTATTTATCAAACAGCACCCTAAAAGCAGATCCAGGAACTTACAGTACCTATTGTAATGATGGGTTTACACTCGCTGAAATGGTCGTTTCAAAAGTTCGTAATATGCCTTATGAAGATGTCTTAAGAAAATATATTACAGAAAAGATTGGCGCAAAAAGCACCAATACAACATATACAATCAATTCAGATTATCCTTTAGTTTCTGAAGGTAAGAAGCCAAAAGAATACTTCCCCATTCAAGGAGCCGGTGGCATCACCACTTCTATGATTGATTTATGTAAATTTGGTCAACTCTTTCTAGAACCTAATTCTATTATTAGTGAAAAGTCAAAAACTTTAATGGCTAAATCCTGGGGTGCTACATTTCTTGAATCGGATCTAGGCGCCATTGATTTTGGCTTAGGCTGGGACTTAGTCAGACACCATGATCCAGACTATGATTTTGGTGATAGTGTTCTGGCAAAAGGTGGAAACAGTATGTTCTTTAGTTCAAGACTGATCATTGTTCCTAAATACAATGCCGTATTAGCATTCAGTGAAACACATGATTGTGGACTCGATGTTCCTACAACTTTAATGCGTTTATTCAATATCTATTTAGAACCAAATACATATCCAGATTATTCAGGAATTTATGCCCATGCCTTTGGTTTACAAAAAATCACAACCATAAAATCAAGTATGGTTGTGCAAGATAAAACGGAAAAAGGCTGGATCATGAGTGATCTATTAAATTATGCAGATGGTAAATGGACAAATGAAAAAGGAAATCAAATCTTCTTTGAGGGGGATTATCTTTTAAAGACAACAAGAAATCGTACGGTTGCGTTTGCACAAAAAGCCAAAAAACAAGAACTCAACTCACTCTGGAAATCTAGATTAAATAAGAAATATATTGTGTGTGATACAACTTATTATGATATTGTCACAAACCAAATGTTATGTAGTGTTGAATTTAACAGGACAGAAGATACAATGTCATTGATTGTACATGGCAATAAATCAGAGCCTGTAGTATCTGAATTTCCAATTGAAGTAGTTGATGATACACATGCACAAAGTTATTTACATACACCTTGTAACGGTTCTAGGGATCGTATTGAACCTTACTTTGAAGATGGTAAATTATATTGTGCTAGCTACACCTATATTTGTGAAGATGATATAGAACCATATACTTCTCAATTGTTTAAAAAAGAAAATCAAGTCTACAAAATCAACAACACTTTAGAAGTCTTACCAACTATTTGTGAAAATCATCGAATTCTAGTATTAGACTCAAATGGAGATCTATACTACGATTCAATGGATGTCGAAGAATATAAACCTATTGAATCTGGATTTATCATCTTGGTTTAACCTTAATGTGGATGGAGGTAATATACTCCTCCACTTTTTTTGTTTCATGAATATCAATCAATAAAAATTCTAAGAATGGCCCATCAACTGCATAATTGTGTTCTTGAATCCAATCTTTCATTTTATTAAACAATTGATTCGTTCGATCATATTGGCCTGAATACGTATATGTACAATACATACCTTCATCTAGAATAAAGTCATGTTTTTCTTCTTGAGTTAAAATAAATACACTTGTATACACATACTCATTATTTTTATATTCAACAACACTGCCTGAATCCATATTTCCTAATACAGAAATATCTTCTTCCATCGATTCACTTAGTTTCGTCAATAGAAAGTCAATCTTTTCATCTTGATCAATTTTTTCTTTTAAATACCGACAATATCTTTTAGGATATACTTCAATCTTACATGTATCAAATTCCATATACTGCGTGCGATCTATATCTTCAATTCGAGTTTGAATGGAACTTAGTGTTGTATTCAATTCTTGAATCTGTCTTTGAATCAATCTTTCTTCTTCTTTTAAAAACACAATTGTATTATTCACACTACGATTATCTAAGTATTCTTTTATTTGATGCGTATCATACCCTAATTTTAAACAATCTCGAATAATATTTAAAATATAGATATCATTCAGTGTGTATAATCGATAATTTGATTTAGAGCGCATTGGACAAATCAATCCTACTTCTTCATAGTATCGCAAAGAATCCGTTTTAATATTGTATAATTTTGCGATTTCATTGATTTTATAATATTTTTTCATATAGCCACCCTTGACCTTAGTATTATACCAAGGTTTACACTATAATTGGTGATTTTATGTTGAAACAATATCTTAAGTTTGTCATACCGTCCATATGTTCGATGGTTATCTTTAATCTATATACCTTAGTTGATGGTATATTCGTTGCCCACTATGAAGGCGATACGGCATTAGCTTCCATAAACGTGGCAAGTCCATATGTCACAACCATTTTCTCCATTGGAGTCTTATTTGCGATTGGATCAAGTACAGTGATGTCCATTTATCGAGGTGCGAATGAAGAAAGAAAAATGCATGAAGTATTCACAATGAATACCATCACAATTTCTTGTGTTGCCCTATGCATTGCGGTTTTATCTTTTATAAATTCGCATCACATCACAGAATTTTTAGGAGCCAATGAAGATGTATTTAACTATACAGATACCTACATAAAAGTATTATCCTGCTTCTCCTTCTTCTATATAGTCTCTTATTGTTTTGAAGTCCTTTTAAAGGCCGATGGCTTCCCCCAAAAATCCATAATGGGCATTTGTCTAGGAGCTGGCACAAACTTAATTCTTGACCCTTTATTTATGGGAACTTTTAACATGGGAATTGGTGGTGCAGCCTTAGCTACAGGTTTATCACAACTTGTGACTTTCTGCTTCTTCTTTTATCATTTTACGTTTAGTCATAAATCACATTTCCATTTTGTGAAGGCAAACTATCCTTGGCATGAATATTCTAGAATTTTATCTTTAGGACTTCCCGATTGTATTTCTGAAATCTCTCCAGGCATAATGATTACAGTATTTAACTATCGTATCAATCAACTTCTTGGTACGGATGGACTTGTTACTTTTACAGTCTTAATGTATATCTATAACTTAGTATTGATGGTGATGGTTGGAACCAGTCAAGGAACACAGCCTTTAGTTAGCTATTACTATGGTCGAAGCGATAAAAATGCCGTTTCAACTTTCCATAAATATGCACGTATTTTAGTCTCTTGTGCTGGCGTTTTATTATTCTTAATTGTAGAAGTGTTTGCACCAAATATCACGGCTGCTTTTATTCCAGTAAATACAGAAAACTACTTTAATACCATTAATGCCCTACGCCAATTCAGCTTTGTCTTCTTGATTATGGGACATGTCGTGATCACAAGCGGCTACATGGTTGCTTTAGAAGAGCCAAGAAAAGCCTTTGTTCTTTCGATTTCTCGTGGTATTCTCTTTGTCTTATTATCCCTATTTGTTTGTACAACATTATTTAAGAAAAATGGAATTTGGATCAGTTGTACCGTCTCTGAAATCTTCTGTTTAGGTATTGCCCTATATGATTTAAAAACACAAAGAAAAATATAAAAAAAAGGAATCAACTATACAGTTGATTCCTTTTTTCTTACTTTTAAATTATAGCAAAAATAAATATTTTTTATAAGACTAGAAATGGATTAAAAAATTTTTTAGTATAAAGATGTGGTGATAAATTTTTTAAAGAAACCAGGGATGAGAATATGTGGTATACAGTTATCAAAACTTAACAAAAATTTTAATTAATCATGGAGGGAAATATTTATGAAAACAAACAAATTATTTAGATTATTCATGGCAATATGTATTTCATTTTCCTTAATAGGAGCAACATCCATTCAGGCACAGGAAAATAATATTAAAATTAGTGAAGATGGGGTTGCTATAGTTTATGCTGATTTGAATAATGAGTTAGAAGTAAAAATGGAAGCTCAAAAAGCGTTCGATGCAGGTGCGACAGTTGTAAAAGTTGAAAATAATGCAGTTAAACCTAGATCATCAGGATGGAACAGCAACTCAACTACTTATTATTTTGGAGATGTTTTACATGGTTCCAAAGGAACGATTCGTTGTTATGTTGTTGCTGGTACTGGAGTAGATCATGTAACAAATTGTAGTTTTTCAGTAGAAGTGTGGGGAACTGGTTTTAGTTTGTTAGAAAGATATATTGTCAATAATAATACGATGAATGTTGCAGGTAAATGGAAATGTCTTCAATCAGGTTTTGTTAATGTAGTTACTCCTCAATATTCTGTATCGTTATTTTGATAGTAATTAAAAAAAGATAGCAAGACAAATATGACTTTAAAAAAGAATATTTTAAATGTTTTTCTTGTGATAATGATGGTACTTTGTTTAACTTCATGTAAAAGTTCAAAATTAATGATTGAAGAAATAAATATAAATCAACTAGAAAAGTTAATAGAAAATAAAGAAGATTTTATATTACAAATTTCTTTAGAACAATGCCCTTATTGTCTTGAATTACGTTCAATTGAAGAAGATTTAGTTACAGAGAATAGTATTACGATATACGAATATACAGTAAAAACAAAAAATGATAATGACATTGACTATATAACATCTATATTACCATCTTTACAATATTACCCTAGTATTTATAAATTTACTGATGGAAAATTTACTAATTAGTTAGATTTATCTGAATGGAATGATTTGGAAGAAAGGCTTATAAATTGGTTAGATAAAAACAAAATCAATTAAAGGAAATAGTATGGAAAAATTATGCAGTATTAAAGGATCTAAACTCTATTTTAATGGAGAAGAATTATTAAAAATTGAGTCTATTGAAAAAATTGAAGTGAAAACATTGCCTGTTCGACAAGCTATAAAATCACAATTATTAAATTCAATGGCTACATTTATGTCAGGAAGTTTAATTAACGGAAATGAGCAATGTATCGTTGGATTAAATATCATTCAAAAAGATAAAAAAGAAATATGGATTCCATTTCATGAAGGAAGTGTGACTCGTTTTAATCTTGATTATCATCAGTATGTAAAAAATGCTAGAGAATTAAAAGATAAAATTTTGAAATATATTATCAAAACACAAGAATAAACTAAAAGTGAATAATATTCTTACATAAAATCTATATTTCGTGATATACTCTGATTGCGATAAGACTACGTAATGTAGTAACAGAAAAGAGGAAGCTACCAACTTCCTCTTTTTTTCTAATATTAGATACCTAAAAATAAATGGCAGAACAAAGCAGCAATCAATGCACCTACAAAAGGAGCAATTCCTGGAACTAATAGTCCATATTGCCAATCATTATTGGCTTTATTCTTAATAGGTAATAATTGGAAGGCCAAACGAGGTCCTAAATCACGAGCTTGATTCATCGCAAATCCAGTTGTTCCTCCAAGACCCATACCAACAGCCCATACAATAAGTCCAACACCAATAGGTAATTGTGTTTCATACTTTGTAGCAACAGCTAAAATGGCACTCAAGAAAATAGTTGTAGCGAGTGTTTCGACAAAGAAGTTTCTTGGCAAATTTCTGCAGTTTGGATTTGTAGAGAAAATATTACGAATGGCGATTGGGTTCACATTTCCTTCGCTTTCTGTAAAGTGATCCTTATACATCACATAACAAATCAAAGCTCCTACAAGTGCACCTAAAAATTCGGCAATAACGTATGGAATAAAGCTTGTCCATGGAAGCATACCTAAAACACATTGTGCAAGTACCATGGCAGGATTCATGCATACGCCACCAAAAATGTATAGACAAACGCTTATACCAAATGCCCATGTTGTGATCGCAAAGATGTGTCCGCTTCCGTGGTATTTTGTGTTTGTCAAAACTTCATCGCAGTGTACACCGACACCAAATAAAATCATAAGTCCTGTTGATAAAAATTCCGCAATTAAATTGTGTAACATAAATTCAAATTTCCTTCCTTAAATATTTACAACGACACCCAAACCATCAGGAATAACGGCAACTTTGGCATCTTTTCCTTTTATTTCAAACGCTTTTTGTAGCGCTTCATCTACAGTTGTAGCTAAATCCATATGCATATCTTTCACAAGTTGAGGATCCACTAAATCAGAAACCAAGATTACTTTGTGATGTGCTAGAATACGTGCACAGATTTGTGATGTCCATTGATCTGGAACGGTTTCTAAACGAGGAGTATGAATAGCTTTCTGTTCAAATTCTTCTGGATCTTTTACATCGGCAATATTGTGGTAGAATCCAATTCCACCATGTCCATCACGACATCCTGCAATCATAATAATAATACCATCAGGATTTAATGTAGCTTCAGCAGCTGTCATTCCTTTGATTGCCTGATAAATATTTTGATCCAAAGGATATCCACCATTCGTACTGATTGCGATATCGCAATTGACTTTATTTACACTTGCCAAAGAACGAACAAAATCACAACCTTTTTCATGCGCTTTTTCCATGTCTCCGGCAAAAGAACCAATAATCTCATGATTTCCATTCAATACGACATTGACAATAAAGGCAAGTTTAGCCGTTCTTGCAGCATAAACCATATCTTCATGGACTAAATTGTGCTTCAAATTTCCTGGACGTGACATTTTATCATTGATAAATTCACCACTGTGATTTGCCATGATTGTTTTATAAGATGCAATGCCTGGCAACACAGATTTTCTTCCTCCAGAGAATCCTGCAAAGAAGTGTGCTTCAATAAAGCCTTCAGAAATCAATAAATCAGCTTCAGCTGCAACTTTGTTGATAATGCAGTCTCCTCCACTTGGTAACTGTCCAATTTTTACCATAGAAGAATCATCTGTAGATACGTGCATAACAATTTCTTCATTTTTTACAATGTCTTCTCCATATTTAGCTACAAGCTCTTCATGAGTACTTTCTCTATGAAATCCTGTCGCAACTAAAATACGAATACGTGCATCGGGTGATACACTACGAATTCTTCTTAAAAGAATAGGTGTAATAATTTTTGAAGGTACAGGACGCGTATGGTCTGAACTAATAATGACAATATTTTTCTTGCCTTTGGCAAGTTCTTCTAAACTTTTGGATCCAATTGGATTGTTTAACGATTGTTCTACAATTTCATTTTCAGAAAGTGTAGTTTTATAATCGCTTTGTCTTCCTTCAAGGACACCAGCTAAGTTCTTATCTTCTAATTTGATTTTCATTTGACCTTTATCATAAGGTACATTCATTTCAAACATTTTTATCTCTCCTTTTTTTCAGGGATTAATATAATCCGAAATATTCAATTGCGAAACACCATCTGTTGTTAACGTTTGTTGTTTCACAAAATTTAGAGTATTGTTATAATTCAAAACCGGTAAAGGAGAGCGAATATGGACAATGAGTACTTATTAAACTTTTTAAAAGAAAAAAATGTAGCAACCATCAAGAAAAAGAAACATACCTATTTAACGTATTATGGACTTGAACAACAAGATACTTATGTATTAAAAGATGGTATCGTCAAGACAAGTGTCATTTTACCAGATGGTCGTGAATTCAACATTTCTTACATCAATACCCCAGACATACTATCTTTATTAAGAGATCAAGTAAGTCAATATACATCCGCACCATTCAATGTTCGTATTGAAAGTGATGTGGCAACATTTTATCGTATTCCTAGAGTTTTATTTTGGGATTATGTGAGTCAAGATAAAGAGCTGCAGGATTATGTCAATTCGTATTATAGAGAAAAATTATCTGAAGCTGTTTTTCGCCAACAAATCATGATTATGAATGGAAAAACAGGTGCAATATGCTCCTTCTTATATCAATTGATTGATTTATTTGGTCGTAAAGTTGAAGCAGGTACTCTTATTGATTTTCAAATCACAAATGATGATATTGCAGGATTTTGTGGAATCTCCACTCGTAATAGCGTGAGTCGAATTATCTGTAAATTAAAAGAGGAAGGCATCATTAAAATTGTGAATCAAAAAATATTAATTTTAGATGTAGATTTCTTAAAACAATATGTACAATGTTAAGTATTGATATGTCCATACATCCTTACCAAGTATTTTTTAGAAGAAGAGGTATTTTACGATGAATAGTATCACAAGAAAACTAGTATCATGCGCTTTATGCATCGCTTTAGGTGTATTACTTCCTATGGCATTTCATGTTATTCCAAATGCTGGAAGCATATTCTTACCAATGCACATTCCAGTATTGATTTGCGGACTATTTTGTGGATGGCCATATGGTTTGGCATGTGGAATTTTAACACCTTTCATTTCAAGCGTAACAACAGGTATGCCACCTGCAATGATGTTGCCACAAATGATGGTTGAACTTGCAGTATATGGTTTAGTAGCTGGTTTGTGTGCAAGTTATATTCCTGTTAAAAATGAAATGACCAAATTATATATGAGTTTGATTATTGCGATGCTTGCAGGAAGAATTATGAACGGTTTAGTCAATACATGTATTCTTAGTACACAAGGCTATACATTATCCGTATTTATGAGTGCTAGTTTTATTACTTGTCTTCCAGGTATCGTCATTCAATTGATTGTCATTCCTGTTTTGGTTCGTATTTTAAATAAAAGAATTCCTGCATAAAATCATAAAAAAGGACCGAATTTTCAGATTATAGATCTGATATTCGGTCCTTTCTTATTGTCGATCAAAATATTTCTTACCAGAATCTGGATTAAAATAAGTTCGAATATACCCATCCGTGGATACAACCACAAATTCGTTGGTATCCTCTTTATAGTACACATCATCCCCATCTTCCTTTTCGGTTTTATGTAAGGACTCTGGATTATTGACTACATCACTTGCAGCCATTTCATATTCTTCACTGGATACAAATCCCATGTCTTTACCATGTTTTTCATAATGTGATTCTAATAAATTCTCATTACGAAAATGGTATTCTTGATAATCAACAACAACTTGTTTTTGTTCCTTAACTTCACATCCTGTTGGAAGTACAAGTGAGAATATACAAAGGAATAAAAGTAAATATTTATTCATGATTCTTTTCATATTGTTCTTTGTACTCCTTTAAGCTGAAGCGGTTCGCTCCACCTTTTAAATTTGGATCTTTGTATTGTGCTTTATCATCTTCCCATCCACATACCGGACATATTTCATAGCTTCCTGGTCCGGATTGAAATGTATATTGTCCACAAACGGGACAATTAAACACAAAAACATTTGATAGTGTTTTAATAACTTTATCCATATCGATTGGCTTTGCGATATAGCCGTTCATCCCAACGGATAATGCTTTTTGTTTATCCTCTTCAAAGGCATTGGCGGTCATCGCAACGATTGGAATATCACTAAATTCACGAATCTTTTGTGTAGCTTGGTAACCATCCATATTTGGCATTTGAATATCCATCAAAACCACATCATATTCTTTTTCTTTGACCTGTTTTACACAAGCAGCCCCATCACTTACGCGATCTACAATCAATCCATAGTCTGTTAAAAGTGTCATCGCAATTTCTGCATTTAAATCATTGTCTTCAGCAAGTAAGATGTGTTTTCCTTTAAAATCTATAATATTCGTTTCTTGATTATTCTCGAGCTCATTTTCACTTGCTATTTCGAACTGAAATTTAATTCGAGTTGTTGTTCCTTGATTGACTTGACTTGAAATTTCAATCGTACCATTCATTAATTCAACCAAAGATTTTACAATCGCTAAACCAAGTCCTGTACCTTTTACACTCGTTTGCGTACCCGATTTTTCTCTAGAAAAGTCTTCAAAGGCATGTGGCAAATACGCTTCACTCATTCCAATACCTGTATCTTGAATCATGCATTGAAAATGGCCGGACTCTGTTTCTTCTATTTGAATTAAAACCATACCTTCATCTGTATATTTAATGGAATTACCTACAATATTCAGTAATATTTCTTCAACCTTAATTTGATCACAATATACATATGGATGTTGAATCTTCGTAGTACACTGATAGGTTAACCCTTTTTGTTCGGCTTGTTTTTCAAAGACTGAATTTAAAGATTCAATAATATCATATATATTACATACCTTTATATTTAATGTTTCATTTCCACTCTCTATATGTGCCATTTCTAAAATAGAATTAATCAAATCCAAAAGAAATGTACTCGAATATCGAATTTTTGATAAATAATCTTTTTCTTTTTCAATATTTCCAACATTCTTTTCCATTAATTCCGTATATCCCATGATTGCGTTCATTGGCGTACGAATATCGTGTGACATACTGAATAAGAAACGGGATTTGGCAGCACTTGCCTCTTGTGCTTTTTTGGCCTCCATCTCAATTTGAGTCGCATATTCTAAATCTTTTTTATGACGAATCTCAAGCTGGGCAATGGCTGCCGTCACAAGAAAGTCGATCATAATACTTGCAACAACTAAACTCATCATTTCATATTTGTTGATCCAGCCATTTTTGGGAATGATTTCAAAATTCCAATTATTATTAGGAAGTGCACATTTCACCAACAATGTATCTGAACCTATATTTTCTGAGCTTTTAGAAATAATGATTTTCTCCTTTGTGACACGATCTTTTTTCCAAATCACAAAATCATAGGAAGCTTTTTCTAACTCATCTAAATGAATTTCTGTAAGGAATGCATCCCAATCAATAACTAGTATTGAAAAGCCCCAAAATTCACCATTCACATAGATTGGATCATATAATAAAGCTCCTTTCCCACCTTGTTTAAGATCATATGGACCTTCCATTGTATATTTCCTTGTATCTTTTGCCAAAGTAGCAGCCTCTTTACGTTCATGTTCTGTCAACATATCCATGCCAATAGCTTTTTGATTTTCTTTAAAAGGATATACATTTTGAATAATTCCGTTTGGCGCAAGTTCAATTGTCTTAACAGCCGGATCATCTCCATATAGTCTAGATGCCACAGATTCAAAGTAAGCATCATCTAATTCAATGCCAGATTCAATCGTTTTCTTTAGAAAATCCACTTTCCCTATATACGACTCAAGCTTTATTTCAACACGATCGATTGTTGAATTTACTGTATATTGCGCCTTTAATTTTTCTTGACTAACCACATTTTTTTGTAATGCCACAAATACCATATTTGTCACAAAGGTTACTACCACAAAAGCAATAAGGATTCGATAAATCAAATATTTATTTTCCATGATTTCATTATAAACCATCACGTAGCCTTCTCGTCAAATTTTGTACTATAATTCACCTGCATTGCCTGCCAATCCATGAATAAAACGTAGAATACTTTGCCAAAACGTACGCTTTCCACAATTCTACCTTGATCAAGTACAGGAATATAAGTTCCATCTTGTTTTCTTAATGGATAATGAATATAGTCATTCTCACTTCCACTTTCAATTTGATTCCAAATACTTGCTTCTACCGCTTCTCGTTGATTTTCATGAATCAAATTTCGGAAACTTTTCTTTGTACTTTTAAATAATTCATCTAGATTTTCATATCCAGCCATATCTAAAAATTCTTTATTTGCGTAGAAAATTTCATCATCCTCTTTATCCGCTCGATAGATCATAAAAGCTCCTGGTAAATTTTCTGATATGTCATTTAACACAAATCCAAGTTGTTTACGAACACCCGACTGAAGTCCTTCTTTATAGGCCATACATCCATTTTTACCATGAAGTTTTACTTCATAAAGAGCTGTGTCGGCACAACGCATGAGTTGAGATCTTACAATCGCATTATTTGGATATTCGGCATATCCAAGTGAAATACAAAAAGAATATGTTTGTCCTTTATACGAAAATGTTTTTGGAGTTTTTGTGAATTCAATCAAAGCCTCCTTTGCTTCTTCAACCGTACGATTTGATAAAAAAATACAGAATTCATCTCCACCATTTCTACCAAGCAATGCAGAAGATGGAAAGAATTTTCGCATATTTTCAGCTAGGCTTATTAAAGCTTTATCCCCATAGGCATGTCCATACATGTCATTTATTAATTTGAAATCATCTACATCCAATAGAGCAGCCACATAATATGCTTCTGGATCTTTTTTTATCATTTTTTCGGCCATTTCATCAAATCCATATCGATTATAAAGCTTAGTCAGTCCATCTTTATGGGCCAGCTCTTTTAATTCAACTCTTCTTTCATCCAATAGGAATAAGACGATTGTAAGTCCCGTTAGAAGAAGAACTAAGGATAGTCCTCCAAATAAAATTAAATATAAAGTTTTAGATTTGCTCCATCCAGCTCTAGGCATTACTTCCAATTTCCATTTTTCTTTTCCAACAGTAAAAGTATAAGTGACTGGGCGAATTATTTTGTCACAATTCGCATCAACCACTACATAATTTTTATCTAAAACAGACACTTCTCTTGAAAGTCGATAATTATATTGAAACTTAGATAAAGCGTTCGTCGAATCTTCAAAAACTTCAGGTACGCGCAAAATCACAATCGTAAATCCCCAAAAATATTCTTGTCCATTTTCATCTTCTAGATAAACTGGATTGCGAACAACAAGCCCAGAACCACCTTGTTTCAATTCAATAGGACCTTGGATAATGATTGTCCTATGATCTTTTGCGTAGTTAGAAATTTCACCTCGATTTGAATCTTTTAATAAATCAATTTTACCCGCTTCATTTCCTTCTTCAGGATAGATATCTGTAACCACTCCATTCGGTGCTAATTGCACACTTTGTACAGAATAAGACATTAGATTTTCGGCTATTTTGGAAAATTTTTTAATTTGACCATTTCCATTAATTAATAACTGCTTTAAAGAATCCGTTATTTCAATTCCATTTTCAATATCATTTTCTATACGCTGCCCATATGTCACTGCATTTAATTTTGCGATCGTACGCCTATCTTTTTGAATTTGAACATTTGTATTATATATAAATAAATTCAACAGACATATTCCAACAAGAAATACAATCAATGGGATTATTGTTTTCTTCTTCACTTTCTTCTACCTCGGTTATATTTTTCAATTTTAGATTATAGCACAAATTCTTATTAAGAACTGTAAACTTTTTGTATAATACTTAATGTACGATTGCTGCATAATATTGTCAGTTAAGAAACCTTACTGCTTGCGGTGAGGAGTAGTCAGTACTTATTAAATAAGTTAACGGCACTTGAAAATGTTACTCTATCTATGGATATTGCGAATGTGCATCAAAATGATAAAGAATTAAGAGCTATTGAATTATTGGAAAAAGTAGGTTTAGATCAAGACCAGATTCATTGTCGTATCTTAAAACTTTCGGGTGGTCAGCAACAAAGAGTAGCCATCGCAAGAGCTTTAAGTTATGATCCAAAAATTATCTTGGCAGATGAGCCAATTGGAAATTTAGATTCGGATACGCGGGATGAAATTATGGATATTTTTGATAATTTAAAAGAACAAGGAAAATGCATTATTGTCGCGCATTCAAAAGAAGTGGCTCAAAGAGCCGATAAAGTATATGCATTATAAGAAAGAAAGCGTAGGAATTTTCCTGCGCATTTACTGTAATATATACTTATTTTCTTCAATCAATCGAATCACTTTTCGTACAAATTGTACACTTACCAAATCATTGACTTTATGACCCGTCGTTTCTAACTCACTAATTTCAATAATAGGTAAAGAATACTTTTCTACATCCTCTTCTTTAATTGGTGTATGGAAAGTATGTCCATAATCCAAATCATAAAACAAGTAATAGTGATATATTGGTTCATCCTTAAGTTCTACATCTCCAAAGTACACAATGGAATAATCATCATCCATATAATGTCCTTCGTAAAAGAATTGTTTCTTATACTTTTTGTACTCCTCAGTTTCGTAGCTGTAGATTCTTTCAGTCTCATAACCAATGAATTCTTTGTGGATACAAATGGGTGTCAAGATTTGCAACAACATATCTTTCATGCGATACATCTCTAGTTTCTTTTCTCTAGCTCCTTCAATAAATGCAGAATTATCTACGTACCGATGACATCTAGAATACGCTCTTTGTTCCCTTTCTTTGTCGCGATAGTTTTTGGCTCGTTTATTCACGCTGTACAAACAATCCACTAACATTTGTTTGGTGATAATGTGATTTAAAAGATTATCCCTATATTCTTTTGGTGTTTTCATATTTGTCCTCCATTTTCATATAATATTCAAATTTATAATTCGTATTTGAGAACAAATATTGGTACATTTATTATATCATTAATAATCACTTTTTAGAGATAAATAATTCTACTGACAATTCTGCACGGTTTTGACATTATTTTCAGTAGTATTGACATTTATGTATATAATCGACATTATTTTCAGTAGTATTGACATTTTTGCACGAATTTGAATATAATTTCAATAGGAGGATACACATATGATAGTTAGGGAGAAATATTTATCAGAAATACGCCCATTTTATGATAGTGATTTAATTAAAATCATTACGGGAGTCAGAAGATGTGGAAAATCCATCATATTGGAACAAATCAATACTGAAATTTCAAAAAAATCAACAAATATAATTTATCTTGATTTTGAAGATCGTGCTGTTACATCTAATTTAACCTCATGGCAAGACATTGTAGACTATATTGACAACAATCGTGATACAAATGAATTATGCTATGTTTTCTTAGATGAAATTCAAACAATTGATAATTGGTCTATCGCGTGTAAAACACTTCGAAAACATAATTGTTCATTATTTATTACTGGATCCAATTCCAAACTATTATCTCGTGAATTCACTAAAGAATTATCGGGTCGCTATGTCGCATTTCATATTCGTCCATTTGTATATAGAGAATTATATGAATATGGAAAAGAATTAAACAAAGAAATTTCTCTAACGGATTATTTAGTATGGGGAGGCTTTCCTAAACGAATTGAATTTAATTCTTTAGAAGCTCAAAAAAGATACTTGAATGATTTAGATGAAACCATTGTTTCGAATGATATAATCAATCGTTATAAAATTCGTAAATCCGAAGATTTTAAAAAGGTTGTGAATTTCATTTTAATATCAAATGCAAGAAATTATTCCGTAAAATCTATTTGCGATTATATGAATACGCATGGCACAAAATGCAGTATAAATACCATCAAAAAATGGATTGGCTATTTAGAAGAGGCTTATATTATTGAACCAATCAAACAATATTCTTCTAGAACAAAAACAGAATTGGAATATCCTACAAAAATTTATAATTGTGATGTTTCGTTAAATTCGATTCGTAAATTAAACAATCGTTATGATTTAACGCATAATCTAGAAAATATAATATACAATGAACTTTTATATATGGGATATAGTCTTACCGTCTATGACAATAAGGGAAAGGAAATTGATTTTCTAGCTCAAAAAGACAATCTAAAGTATTATATCCAAGTCGCATATAGTGTTGCCGAAGATAAAGCATATGAGCGTGAATTCAAAGCTTTTAATGGTGTTAGTCAAATAGATAAAAAAATCATCATCACAATGGATGATATTGATTATTCTACAAGTAATGTACAACATATTAAATTTAAAGACTTCTTATTCTTAGAAAATTTAAAATAGCGGACTTTGACGCTATTTTTTTTAATACTGATTCAATTGTTTGTAGTAAAGATTGAATTTCAATCGGTTTCGAAACATGTTCACTCATACCTGCATCTAAACAATCTTTACGATCTTCTTCAAAGGCATTGGCCGTTAAGTCAATGATTGGAAGTTTGTTTCGATCATCTGGCAAAGAGCGTATGACTTTGCAGGCTTCAAAGCCATTCATTCTTGGCATTTGAATATCCATTAAGATACAATCGAAACAATCCATCGCATTTTCCTTTACCATCATCACAGCTTCTAATCCATCCTTCGCCCAAGTAACTTTAATTCCTTTGTCTTCAAGTAATGTTTGTGCAATTTCGGCATTTAAATCATTGTCTTCCACAAGAAGAATGTGTTTTCCTGTAAGATCAATTTCTTTATCATTCACTTTTTTGACTTCTTGTTCTTCTATGATATATCGATGAGGAAGATTTACAACGACGGTTGTCCCCTTTCCTTCTTCACTTTCGATACTTATAGTTCCATGCATTAAATCTACCAGTTTTTTAACGATTGGCATACCTAGTCCTGTTCCTATTACACCTGATTCACTAGATGTTCTTTGTCTTGAAAACGATTCAAAGATATGCGGTAAATATTCTTTAGATATACCAATGCCCGTATCTTGAATAATACCCTTATAGTCGGATACCCCTTCTTCTCTTTCAATTTCTTCTAAAGAAAAAGAAATGGTTCCACCAGCATCCGTGTATTTGATCGCATTACTCATTAGATTCACATAGATTTCTCTGATCTTTAATGAATCCGTTAAAATCATATTGTGCTTAATGTTCACTGCATAGTTTAACGTCTGATTCTTTTGACGAATATCGGGTTCAAAGAATTGTAGAAGATTATCGCAAGACGTATAAATATCCCATGGTTTTTCTTTCAATTCTTCTTTTCCGCTCTCAATTTTAGACATCTCTAAAATATTATTGATCAAAGAAAGTAAGTATTGGCTAGATTCATTAATTTTATTTAGATAATTTCTAGACACTTCTTGATCATCCCAATGACTTTTCATCAATTCACTAAAGCCAATAATCGCATTTAATGGTGTTCTTAAATCGTGCGACATGTTAAATAAGAAGGCGCTTTTAGCTGCACTTCCTTCTTTAGCTTGTTCTAAAGCTTTTTTCAACATGACCATATTTGAAATATCTAAAAATACCGTAATGATAATGCGTTCATGATCTGGATTCATAAAAACTTTTGACTTTGCGAGTGCATGAACTTCATAAGTTTCTTTAGGATTAATGATCACTTCAAAATCTACCGAATTATCCTGTTTTCTTAATGCGATCAAGCGCTCATTTGTGGTTGAATCTGGATATTCAAACTTTTCAAATATCGAACGCATCTTACTTTGCGCATTTTCAAATGAATCTATATGAAACATATCTAAAGCTCTTTTATTTAAATGAACAATTCTATGTTCTTTCACTGTATATGCGAATACACCACAAGGTAATTCATCTAGAATTTCCTTATAGTAATCATTCTGCGCAACATTTTGATTACGCAATTTCTCATTTGTCTCAGACAAATACCTTTCTACAATCTTATCCTTTTCTAAACGTACAATATCACTTATATCCTGATGAATCCCTGCAATCGTACCATCTTCCATTTTCTTACCTGAACAACGAATAATCATAACTCCATTTTCAGGATGAAGGAAACGATATACAATTTCTGTTCTTTCTTCGCTTAGTTTTCTTACGTATTCTCCAAATTGCTCTTGATCTTCAGGATGTACATGTGATAAATGAAATTTTAAGCATGCTTGTGCATCCATTTCTTTTGGTACTCCAATTAAATCTAAAAAGCAATCATTCCCATACAATTGATTTCCATCTAATTTCCATATTCCTATTGTGTTCTCTTTTAAAACTTGATTTATTATTTTGTCAATGCAATTATTATATCTAATAATGATAGCGTTCTCAATGAAAGGACAGAAAAAGTATTATTGAAATATAAAATTGTGTTATGATTAAAAAAATATTTTTTTAAAAAGGAAGTGAAATATATGCGCGTAGTCATTAAAGTAGGTACAAGTACTTTGGCATACGAAAATACAGGTCTTTTACATATTCGTAGAATGAAACAGTTATGTGAAGTACTAAGTGACATTAAAAATGCAGGTCACGAAGTGATTCTAGTATCAAGTGGTGCCATTGGGATGGGCATGGGAAAATTGGGATTGGATTCAAAGCCACATGATCTTCCAGGAAAACAAGCTTGTGCAGCCATTGGACAATGTGAATTGATGTATACCTATGATTCTTTATTTTCGCAATACAATCATATTGTGGGGCAAATTTTAATCACAAAGGCCGATGTTGAAAATGAGGATCGAAAAACAAACTTCATCAATACCATGGAACATTTATTAAAAAGAAATGTTCTACCTATCGTAAATGAAAATGATACGATTGCGACTGAAGAAATCGTAATTGGCGATAATGATAATTTAGGGGCTATTCTAGCTAAAAATATTCATGCCGATTTATATATTATCTTATCTGATATCAATGGATTGTATGATGATGATCCTCATAAGAATGAAAATGCGAAATTAATTCCGGTTGTGTATAAGTTGGATGAAAAGATTTTAAGCTTTGGACAAGGTGTCAATTCCAATGTCGGTACAGGTGGTATGAGAACAAAGTTAGAGGCTGCCAAAATCTGTATGGATGCAGGATTGGATATGATTATTACCAATGGTCAAAAACCGGAAGCTTTATATTCTATTTTAGATAATGAAAGTATGGGTACTCGCTTTGTAGCCAAGAAAGGAGCATAATATGACAACTTTACAAATCATGGAAAATGCCAAGGCTGCCACAAAGTCATTGATGTTGTGTGATGAAACTAAAAAGAATGAAATTTTAGAAGCTATGGCACAATCTTTATTGGCTCATAAAGAAGATATTTTGAATGCGAACTTAATCGATTTAGAAAAAGCTGTGGTGAATGATGTCATGAAGGATCGCTTGAAGTTAAATAATCAAAGATTGAATGATATGGCTCAAGGTATATTAGATGTTGTCAAATTATCGGATCCAACCGGAAAAATATTAAATGAAAGAACATTAGAGAATGGTTTAGTCATTCAAAAAGTGAGTGTACCATTAGGTGTCATTGCGATTATATATGAAAGTAGACCCAATGTGACAAGTGATGCAGCGACTCTATGCATCAAAAGTGGAAATACTTGTATTTTAAGAATTGGTAAGGAAGCTTGGAATAGTGCCAATGCGATTGTACAAGCACTACAAGAAGGGATTCAAAAATGTGGTGTAAATCCAAACATTGTTCAATTGATTCAAGATACAACACATCAAAGTGCCAATGAATTAATGGAAGGCGTAGGCTATATTGATCTATTGATTCCTAGAGGTGGTAAAAATTTAATTTCACGTTGTGTCGAACATGCCAAAGTACCATGTATTCAAACAGGAACAGGTATTTGTCACATTTATGTGGATGATGAAGTAAATCAAGATATGGCCATTAAAATCATTGAAAATGCGAAATGCTCTAGACCAAGTGTTTGTAATGCAGAAGAAGTCTTATTAGTACATTCAAAAATAGCCAATGAATTCTTACCAAAATTAAAGAAACAATTGGATACATATCCAGTTGAATTAAGGTTGGATGATAGAGCACAAAAAATCATTGATGGCACAAAAGCTACAGATGAAGATTTCGACACCGAATTTTTAGATTATATTCTAGCCATTAAAATTGTAGATTCTGTAGAAGAAGCCATTGAACATATTTCAAAGCATTCAACCAAACATAGTGAATCCATTCTAACTACAAATAAAGAGCATGCCAGATTATTTACTCAATCTATAGATAGTGTAGCTGTATATGTGAATTGTTCCACACGATTTACAGATGGAGGTCAATTTGGCTTAGGTTGTGAAATTGGCATTTCCACACAAAAGCTTCATGCCAGAGGTCCAATGGGACTTGAAGAATTAACTACATATAAATACATAGTCCAGGGTAATGGACAGATTCGATAAACAAAAACAGGCAATTTAGAAGTTGCCTGTTTTTTATTTTCGTTATCATCTAATTCTTTTGTCCGTAATAACTCTCAATACTATATTCAGACCATTTTAAATACATTTCTTGATAGTTTTGTTTAATAAATTCTTGAATTTTTCTAATTTCTCTATCATTAAGAATTCCACGATTTTGTAGAACTGTATCTCCATTATCCTTCACAAAAAATTTTGCGGATCCTGATTCAGTAAGTTTACGATCACTCGCATGAACATGCATGCATTCAATTACGCAATATGATGTAAAATATAAATAATATCCTGCTATTTTAAACTCATAATATTTCGGCATTTCATTCCTCCATAAACTTACGATTTTTTTCAAGGTAATTTATCACAATACGAATTTCAATATCATCCATACTTGTTTCCAACACTTTTCCATCCAACGAAAGAACTGTAGCTCGATCAGGTCGATTTAAATTCAACACTCTGTAACCTTCTTTACAACGTTTAAATGCATACCCATTCACTATCATGTCTGCCTCATCTGCAATTATTTTAATATCTATCATTCGCAACCTTCACTCCTTTAATTTGTTTACAAAACTCATCTGTATCAAAATATAGATTTTTTAAAATAGGAATAAGATCAATATACTCTTCTTCCGGCTGTTCATTATGTTTATATTTTGCCATTACAACTAAATACCCATTATCCCATTCTTTTACTTCAGTGTAATACTCTAAAGAATATGGTGCTACAAAGCGAATTACATGATTGCCAAATTGAAATTTCGTATAGTTTTTTTCGTTACTTAAAACGGCTTCGTTCATCATAATATCGCCTCCTCATCATCCAAATTATACGTTTATCTTAAATGTATTTCAACAAAATGAATTTATAATCTAATGCGCAAGATTTCAACTTACTGCCTACTTTCTAAAATCTACTAAGCACTTATAAAAGGCACAAGATAAAATGATTTCAATAGTAATCTTCCAGAAGCATCGTTCTTTTTAAAATCTTCCTCATAAAGAGTAATAATCTGTCTTTTAACCATATCAATTTCTGAAAAGTTTTTCCCAGCCACATATGCTTCTACAGCCTGAGGCATACCACCAACAGCCATATATATTCTTAAATCTCTCATTAACTTTCGATTGGTTGCCTGCCCTATTGGTGAACCACTATCATATATCTGATTTAACAGTCTCTAACTATTTCCTGTGACATCACATAATTCTTCATAGTCCATTGGGTACACCTGAATTTTCATTTCTTCGGACGGAATCAAAATATCTTTCACATTCTTCTTTATAGATATCAATGAACCAGTTTCTAAATAACTATATCTACCATCAGCCACAAGATGTTTGATTGCTTGTCTTGCCTTTGAAAATAGTTGCACTTCATCAAAAATAATAAGCAAATCATGTTCATATAATGTGATTCCGATTTCTGCCTGCAATCTCAAAAAGAAGATATTCAAATTTCCAATATCATCAAAACATTCTAGTATCTTATTTGTTGCCTTTGAAAAATCGATTAGAATATAGAATTTATATTCATTCTTCGCAAATCTTTCAGCTATCGTTGACTTACCTACACTCTTTGCACCTCTAGTAAAACAGCATATCTATCTGAATATAGTTTTTTCTATTCCAATAATTTATCATATACTTGTCTTCTAAAAAACATGAGCACCCTCCTATTCTAATCAAACATTTCTTCAAAGTCATTTTGTGCGATTTATTCCATTTTTTCAAAGTAATTCTGTATAATTTATGCTTTTTCTTCAATATTAATTAATTCGATTTATGTCATTTTTTCAACGTATCATGGTACCATTTATTAATTATTATCGGCTTCACAAGATTTGTATAACTCAAAATAAAAGAAACATCAGCATCTGAATTCACTAATGTTTCTATCAATATATTTTTCACCACTCTTATATCAATCTTTTCAATCTTTCGCAAGTTTCCAGCTTACTGCCTTTTCTCTAGAATCCACAAAGCGCTTATAGATACCCTCTTGTTTCATCAATTGATTGTGTGTTCCTTGTTGTACAATTCTTCCCTTATCTATCACAACTATTTGATCCGCGTTTCTGACGGTTTTTAATCTATGTGCAATCATAATAATTGTCTTTTCTTTTGTCAAAGCATCAATAGCTTCTATTAATTCCTTTTCATTTTCTGGATCCACATTGGCTGTTGCCTCATCCAAAATAATAATGGGTGCATCCTTCATAATGGCACGCGCAATAGAAATACGTTGTTTTTCACCACCAGAAAGAGTAGCTCCACCTTCCCCAATAACTGTATTATATCCATCTGGCAATTGACTTATAAACTCATGGCAACAAGCTTTCTTAGCTGCCATTACAACTTGTTCATGAGTCGCTTCTTGATTGCCAAATTTAATATTATTTTCAATGGTATCCACAAACAAGTACACTCTTTGAAATACAAACGCAAAGTTATTCATCAAACTATTCATACTATAATCCTTTACATTTATACCTCCAAGACTCACTTCACCTTCATCTACATCCCAAAATCTCGCAATCAAATTGCACAATGTAGATTTACCTCCTCCAGAAGGACCTACAATCGCTGTAGTTGTTTTTTCTGGAATCGACATGGATACATCATCAATGATTTTTCGCTTATCGTAAGAAAATGAAACATGATCCAATTGAATATCATGACTCTTGGGTTCTATTTCCCTTCCTTCAATATCCATCGTATTCAATGCAAGAATATCATTGGCTTTATCTACACAGACACTTACCACATGTAAAAGAGATGAATAGTTTCCTGCCGTTTCTAAGCTTGAAAAAAGCATAAAGGAAGCTATTGTCATACCAATCGCATACACCGAATTCATTGTTCCATTAATATAAAATGCAGCACAACAAATAATGATAATTGTCCCAGTAATCTTTGTCACAATACCCTGAAAAAAATGATAAGGTACAAATACAAGTTCCATTTTTGTATTGATTTTAGCACATGCATCATTGGCATCATTCAATCGTTTCGCCTGTTTACCCAATAAGTTATAAGATTTTACTTCCGAAATACCCTGTACATATTCCATGATTTGATTCACAAGTTCAGTATCACACTGAACTTTTTGTTCCGAATCTTTTTTTCCAGCTTTTTGCATCATAGAATTAATTATAAAGAATACAATAACACCAACAACAGATATAAATCCAATTCTTACATCAAAAATAAGAATCATACATATAATCATTGTTGTTTCTAAAATCCCCTGCATCGTAAGCATTACCACTCTTGATGCAACATCTCCAAGTACTTCCATTGTATTTGTCGTAACAGAAGCAATCTCACCAATACTATTCGAATTAAAATATCCCATTGGAAGATAACGAAGGTGTTCTGCAATCTTAATTCGCATAAATGCACTCGCATTATATCCACCTTCTGTCTGAAGTACAGACGAAATTCTTTTACAAACAACATCTATCACAATCGCAACAATCATAATGACTAATGAGCCAAAAATATACTTATCCATTGATTTTTTTTCAATCAAGCCCATCAATATATACATAATAGCCGGTATTTTCATAGCTGAAGCAAGTGCTTCCACTAAGCCTATTCCTATTGATAATTTAAATTTCTTACTGTTTTCTTCACCCGAAAACTTAAAAAATTTTGCCAAGATTTCAACCATATTATTTTCCCTCCTTTACTGTATCCTTTACAGAAATGTGGGCATTCCACATATCTTTATAAAGTACACATGATGAAAGAAGTTGATCATGCGTGCCATGTGCTACTACATTCCCATCATTTACCACAAAGATTTGATCACTGTCTTTTATTGTAGAAAGCCTATGCGCAATCACAATCAATGTTTTTCCTTCTACAAGTCGTGCAATAGAATTTTGAAGAATTGCTTCATTTTCAGGATCCGTATACGCTGTAGCCTCATCTAAAATCACAATAGGCGCATCTTTTAACATGGCTCTAGCGATAGAAATACGTTGTCTTTCTCCTCCAGAAAGGTGACCACCAGCACCACCGACAATCGTATCAAAACCATTTTCCAACTGCATAATAAAGTCGTAACAACCACTCTTCTTTGTCACTTCTATAACTTCTTCATCACTCGCATTGGGATTTCCTTGACGAATGTTTTCGCGTACAGTTTCATTAAACAAATAATTATCCTGTGCTACATATGCGATTTTTTGATTAAAGTCCATAAGAGACATTTGTTTGATATCTACACTACCAATTTTTATACTTCCAGAATTCACATCCCATAAAGACGCCAACTTTGCGATTGTTGACTTACCACTTCCAGAAGGACCCACAATCGCATTCACACTTCCAGCCTTACATTCCATATTTATACCATGAAGAATTTCTTTATCATGATAACCAAACTTAACATCTGATAGTTCTATCGAATTATCTTTTGGCACAGATGTACTTTTATATGGCCTATTTAACTCAGGCTGATTTAGAATCCCAATAATCTCGTCAACAATGACACCTATCTTTCCCAAATCATCTGTATAGGAAAAAGCTGTGATCAATGGTCCGGCAATCCCTAATGATAAAATTATGCATAAGATAAAATCCGGCATTGTAAGTGTGCCATTTTCAACATAATGAGCTCCAAAAGGAAGCACAGTCAATAATGTATAGGGAGTTATTGTCATCATGAGTGCATGATAAATAGAACACTTTTTCATCCATAAAATAAAAGAATTGGCATAGGCCTTGGCAGCACTCGTAAATTTCACATAAGAACTCTCTGTTTTTCCAAAAGCCTTGATGACTTCAATTCCATCAATATATTCAACGGCCGCATCATTTAAATCTTTCGTTGCGTTTACTGTTTTTTCAAAGTTTGGTTTAAAATCAATCATCATCCCAAAATAAGATAAAAAACCAATAATAATGGGTAATAATGACCAAAGAGCCAATCTATAGTCGATCGTAAAAAAGTAGATCAACACAACGACAGGTCCCATAAGATTTGAAGTAAATTCAGGAATAATATGTGCTAGCGTTGTTTCAATACTATCAATTCTTTCCACCATAATATTCTTAAATGTACCTGACGAAGTATCTTTCACATATCCTAGTGGCACACGTGCTAGCTTTTCAAAACATGCCTTACGAATGTTTGAAAGCACAGTAAACGTAGCCTTATGCGATAGAGTTGTTGAGAGTGAATGACAAAACTCGGCCACAATAAAGGAAATAGCTATACATATTGAATTTTTTAGATATGTATTAAAATCTTTATTCCCCTCTAAAAACATCCTTACAATCGTTGCGATAAGAAAATAAGGAATGATTTTAAAAATCACATTGCCCATTCCAAGTATGACACTCCATACATAATCCATTTTCTTTTGTCCAGCCCACTCTAGTATCCAACGCATTGTAGATTTCTTTTTTTCTTCCATACAAATCCCTCCTAATTATTAGTCATAACTAACTGCATTGTTATAAGTATAGGTGGCAATTGCCACCTTATTTAAATTGAATATTCCAAATTCTTTCCCAACCACCTGTATTAAATTCTTTTAATTGATGAACATTTTTCTTAGCTATCTCTTTATCCATATCGTGTTCAACTATTTGCAGTACAGACGAGAAAAAACCAGTATATATCATATGCATGAGACTTTCATCAACATTTAATAAATCCATTCCAGACTCCTTCATAATCTGCATATATTTCTTGGTTGCTTTCATTTCTTTATTCACCATGTTATGAATAAAAGCTTCATATTTCCCACTATCTCCACATTTAAACAATAATCTAAAATGATCATAATGCTCATAAATATAATCAATCATCTGATCTGTTCCAGCATTGGCTGCATTTGACATATTGTTTGTCTGATCATGAGCAGAAAGCTTTTCAAAATCAGCTAATATCCCATCATATATTTCATATATATGCTCTATATACGGATCAATAAGTGCATCAAAAAGCATTTCCTTAGTTGGATAGTACTTATAAAATGCTCCCGTTGTAAGTCCTGCATCTTTCACAATACTTCTTAAAGAAGCACCACTAAATCCATCTCTTAAGAAATGTTTGATGGCAGTATCCAATATTTTCTCTCTTGTTCTCTCAGTTTTTTCCGACATATAAATCTCCATCAAAAAAAATATAACAGTGTTATATCACATTGTTATATTATTCTTATCCATAGAGATTTGTCAAGTATAGAAATTGAAATTTACTCTTCCCCTATTACTTTGAAGCAGACTACTAAACCACAAATAAATAGTGTTATACATACAATGAATGGAATTATTAAGTCTAATCCCAACAAACTACCTAAAATTCCAGTAATCCCGTTATAATCCCATTGATGAAGTGTTGCTGAGCACAAAATAGCTATTGAGCCAAGAAACCCCATAAGTTGCCAAACAATGCCTAATATCATTTTTTTCACACAATCACACTCCCTTATTTTATCCAATTACATCCGTAATGGTCTTAACACCTTTACTTACAAAACTAATGACTTTCTCATTGACTACACTTCCATCTTTTAATATTTTGACATTCGCAAGACCTAGTTGATCATTCTCTTTAGGTTCTGTACTCCCTGAAAGTGTCATCCATTTAATTTGAATATCTTCTTTAGATAATTTTTGATTATAATCAACTGAATAATTTGTATTTTCAAAAACAGGAGAATTCGATTCAGCATAAACATAAATCGTATTCTTATCCTCTTGATAAATTTTAATTGTATAATGCACAATATCCTTTTTATTAGAAACATATTCCTTATTTGGAGATACTTTCTCTTCATAAATCAATGTTAAATCTTTATTAGAAGTACTTGTATCTGTTTCATTTTGAAATATAAAGAATAAGGATAAAAATAAAACAATACTACTAACAGCTACAACAATCATTCTCTTTGATTTCATTTTTGACGCACTCTTTTTACATTACGATTCATGAAATGTCTTCCTATATATCTATAGGCAAATCCTTTTAGCCTTGACATTTGTTGATGGTGTTCTTTTAGTAAATCATCCGGACAATCATATACACCAAAATCTTGTGTAATTCCTTCACTTTGAATATATGTAGAGTTACGATTAAAATCAATGGTAGGATTTCTAAAATCTTTTACTGCTACACCATATCCACAAAATGCACCTTTACAATTTGGAAATTGATTTTGCAAATTTTTGAGATATGTACGATCTAAAATAAATCCTTCAAGTTCAATCCACTGATTCTCAAAATATATTTCCACCCAACTATGAAAGATATTTGGGGGTGCACTCCAATACACTAAGCCTGTCATGGCTCCTTTTTGAAGTCTTTTATCAATTGTGAAACCATGAATTCTACATGGAATCTGACAAGCTCGTAAAAGAGCCATAAATAAGGTCCCTTTTGTATTACATTGGCCATAGCCATCGAATAATACTTTTGATGCACAAATCGCATCATCTTCATTATATCCAAATAAGATATCATCTCTTACAAAATTATATATTCCCTTGATTCTTTCAAATTCATCCAATTCCTTCCACTTCTTCTTTTGAATTAGTTCTTGTATTGCAGGATTGGAATAATCAAGCATACATGTTTCTTTTAAATAATTATCTATCATTTTTCACTTATCCTTAATATGAACCTTCATATATTTATATTCTTCAAAATATAAGAGACTTTGAAATAGAATCTACTAAAGTGTTTTTCTTAGCTTCATCATTTGAAGCAAGTCAACATTAATCTCTACAACAAAGCATTTATCTGATTCCTTCTTTCAAAATGTCAACTCAGGTAATTGATCTGTCTTAATAATCATTTCTAACATTCTGGCAAATCCATCTGGATACCGAATTTGATACTCCATATGGTTCAATCCCTCAAAAACTGGAAAGTTCCCATATTTATAGGCTTGCATCACTGCATTTCGATATTTAAAATGATCTTCTTTACTTCCAAATTCCCAGAATGTATGTTTTTGTAGCTCTTCTGAAAATTTAGGAAATGTCTTATCTTCTAAACTATCATCCATCTGTTTTCTCAAATTTGTATATGACAAATTCTTTCCTGCTTCTATGAAATAAGGCTTAATATTATCATCGTCACACCACATAATTTTCTTCAATGTTTTCCCATTTGTCCAATACAAACTTTTCATGGCCACATATAAAAATGGAACCATAATTCTACGTGTTATCTTACCAATCTGTGCAAATTGACCACCATCAAAGAATATATGCTTAACCGGTATTTTTGTATCTGTTAGAAATACCATCGCAAGATCTACACCAATCGAAGATGCTACTACTAGTTCAATCTCTTTGATCCCATGATCACTTAAAAATCGTTTAATCTGTTGTATCTCATCACTTTTACCTAGATACTTTTGATTTGAACAATAAACAGTAGATGTTGGCATAACACAATAATATTTATCTGACAGTTTTTCGGCAATTGGCATACTGCTTTCTCCGGTCACCCCCATCGCATGAAAAAATAAAATCACAGGATTCAATTCATTTCCAATTGTTTGAAACAACATAATCTCACCTTCTATCCATACATTATTTTGTGCAACAAAAATATACCATCGATCCATCCATGTGAAGATCTATTTGTTTGTACATCTCTTTTAGAATATTTCTAAGTTCTTCCTCAGTTTGAAATGGTGGGGTGAACCATCCTTTCTTAGAAAGAATATGATTCACAAGCCAATCTGTTCTTTTAGATTTACCCCTAATATAGAAACATCCTATAAAGGTACCACCTGGTTTTAAAGCTCGCCACGTTTCTTGAAATGCCTTTTTTCTTATCTGGAAAAGCATGAAATCCATTCATGGAAACCACAATATCATAGGATTCATCATTCATTTTTAAATAGGATACATCCCCCTGAATACATTTAATATGCGTATACCCATCAAATCTTTTCTTAGCTTGTTTAAGCATATCCATACTGTAATCAAGACAAGTAATATGCGCATCTTTTAAAGCTATCCACTTATGTTGGGTAAATACAGCTGTTCCAACTGGAACATCTAGAAGATTACCTGAAAAATCATTTGGAATATATGATAATACTTTCTGTGCTATATCATTATCATTAGTACCATTCCAAAATAATTTAATATACAACTTACTGAAAATATTTCCCTGTGTCAAAACATCATCATAAATATTCTTTGATGATTCATACGCATTTTGTATTTTATCCGCCATATCCAACTTCACCTTTTTTCCATTCTTCAATCGCATTCCTGATACGAACATCAATATCTATGCGTGTTTCAAGGCATTCCTTTGGATGTTTTCTTGCGGATTGAAACGCAAATTTCACAAAGCTTGCTGAACCAATTGGAAGCATCATCTTTAACATGCTTTCCGGAAAAACAAAATGAGTCCCATATTTATACACAACAGCTTCTAACTTGCATATATGTTCTCGTTCTTCCATGCGACGAATGTATTTTGCAGCATCCCACAACACATCATCTTCAGCACCAATCAACAATAGTTTTCCATGAATCTTTTCAATCTTGATTTTTTCTTCTTCCAAAATCGGATGAACGGCTTCTGAATCATCAAACAACTTTCTAGAATTGATCATATCACCTGTTCGCTTTGTTTCTTGTTCAATCACATGCCAATATTGAGGATGTTTATAACAAAATGGCATATATGGAAGCGGTTTTTCTCTATATGAAAATAGTGATTCACCTTCGATTGGCCATTCTTTACAACCATCTTTTTTGCGTTGCATAAAGCCTTGCCAAATAAAATCACTTGGAGTTAAGCCAATTGTCAAAGTGATATCTTCAAAATAAGAAGCTGCCGTAAGTGCTAGTGTTCCTGTAGTGGATGCACCCACAATTCCAACCTTCTTGTTTCCATGTACTTTTAGCCATCTTATCGCATTCTCTATTCGTTCTAAAGGATAATTATGATGTCCATAATCTTTTTTTGCGGGTGACATAGTCATTACATTTAATCCAAGTTTATGTAACCATTTTACAGAAGTACGGGCCAAATAATCCTGGGAATCATCACCAATCATGGCAATCATCGCACAATCTGAATCCGTTTTGCATTTCCAATAGTCACCATAAAATCCGTCTGTGTGTACATCAAAATGAATTTTCTTCATCCGTATTAACTCCTATTCTTCAAAACTATAATTTTATTTGAAATATTTCGAACCAATGGAATCCATCCAAACAAATGATAAATAGGATGCAATTCTTTCATACCTTCAAGCAAACTAACTTCCTTTTCAAAAATAAATCCTGGTAAAATCTTTTGTAGTTCATTTCCATTCTTTACACCCCATAAAAATTTAGCATTACTTTGATCTATCGACTTTTCTTTCATATGCTTTACTACAAAAGGCGACATAGTTTCGACAAGAACAGTTACTTTTGTAAAGGATTTTTCAATAATAGAAAACATCTTCAACACTTCTTTTTCGTTTAAATACATAGTTAACCCTTCAATAATCACTAGAATATCTTCTCCATGATACTCAATATCATGGATATAAGAATCATCCATAGCTGATTTTGCGATTTGATACATTGGCCCTGTTTCAGTAAGAAACTGTTCCCTTATCTTCATAGTTTGAGGTAAGTCAAGATTATACCAACGAAGATATTTACCTTTCATTCTGTAACAACGAGTATCCAATCCACATGCAATATTTACTACAACTGCATTTGTATGAACATTTAAATATTGTTCGACCATACGATCCAATACAATCGTTCTTGCGATAACACCACTACTCATAGCACTATCTTTATCAGCTTTAGAAAAATCATAATCTATATTTTCAACAATATGTACGGCAATATCATCCTTGATTTTTGCATTTTGACTATTCGTTTCTTTTGCCCTGGCATATAAAGTCTGAAGCATTGTCTCTGAAACACCTGTAATATCTATTTTTGATTTCATAATCCAACATCTCCAATTACAACATTTCTTACTTCTTCTATCCACTTGTTAGCGTGGCAACAAAACAATTCTTCATGCTGCATATTAAATCTATGAATATCCGGATTCTTAAAATATGTATAGTATCTCTTTTCATATTTTTTACCCATTTTGGTCGCATAGAATACGTGAATTTTTGTATTTGGAACATCAATATTGTGTTGTACTTTTGTCACTAAATCCGAATAGAACTGATTATAAATACTCTTCTTTGTGATCCAAGAACGACCTAAACCAAACATATCTAAAAATCCATTCACCAATTTCTTCTTCGAATCATCCATTTGTGCGATCTTTTTCTCCATAAGTTTTGGAAGCGTTTCTGTATGCACCATTTTATACATAATAGGCGTTACTATAGATGCCTGAATTGTAGCCATCACCTTTCCAGCCTCATCCATATCACTACTTCCAATAATGCCATGATCCATATGAATTCTTTTTCTTTGAATCAACAAAGAAACAAAACTGCCTCCAAGTGAACAGCCATAAGCGGATTTAATTCTTCCGCCATAATGATCTATAATTTCTTGTTCAATCTTTTCGCACTCTTCTTCCATCGAATGAAATTGAGTATTCTCATTTGGATCAAAGCCATCATAAGAAACAACCACCGTATAAAAATATACATGTAAGCCTTCTAATACATGATCAAAACTACTATATAAGCAACAAGTGCCTGGAAATAAAAAGATGACTGGTTTACTTTGATCTCCACTTTCATAAAACTTCATAATTAACCCTTAAAATGTTAGATAAAACTAACTTTTTTCTTGGCTTCAGTTTATCACTGCAATTAATGACATGCAAGAAAAATATGTAGTATAAAAGAAAAGACAACTCCTCTTAAGAATTGTCCAATATATGATTTATTTATTCCTTCAATATATTATAGTATCATTTGTTGATATAGAAAAAGAGTAGAAGCTGTATCACACAATACAATCTCTACTCTAGTTTTGTAGTTATCTTTCCATTTTAAATTGGCGTAAGTTTGGCGTAAATGCGTAAATTTACAACCAAAAATTACTAATTTTTTTATCTTAGTAAAGCTTAGCTCCTGCAGGAATATTGTCATCAACCATCAATAAGTTCAAGCATTCATGACCATCTTCTTCATGTACAGCTGAGATCAACATACCTTCAGAATTGATACCCATCATTTTTCTTGGTGGTAAGTTTACAATCGCAATTGCAGTCTTTCCAACCAATTCTTCTGGTTCATAATATTCGTGAATTCCGCTTAAAATAACGCGATCTTTACGTTCTCCATCATCCAAAGTGAACTTTAATAGCTTCTTAGATTTTTCTACAGCTTCACAAGCTAGGACTTTAACAGCACGGAAATCTGACTTACTGAATGTTTCAAAATCTACCATATCTGTGAAGATTGGTTCGATTTTTACATTCGAGAAATCAACCTTTACAGGTGCAGCTTCCACTGGTTTTTTAGCTTCAGCTTTCTTGTTTGAATCCCCTAAGTTCTTCATGTGAGGGACTTTCTCCGACACAATTCCGAAGCCACTCATATTCCTGAGCAACTCCCTACTTTGCTTTTTTCAACCAGATAAAAAGCCTTGTTTACCTTTAAAATTGATTACTTTCCGCATAAGCAGTTGTATTATTTGATGTATTTGATGTAAATCCCGATTGAGAGAATGGGTTCTTCAATCGGATTACTTACTAAAGTATAATCTTTATTATTGAATAAGTCAATCAGACCAAAAAAAGCAGCGTACCAATTTTCATTTTAAAGTACGCCACTTTTTCCTACGCTATTGAATTATTAAAGTATTTATCCAGTCCATCAAACTCGGTTCTTTTTAGTTCCTTTGTTACATCAGTATAGATATTTAAGGTTGTTGTTATATCCTTATGTCCGAGTGTATCCTGAATAACTTTTATATTTACACCTGCTTCACACATTCTTGTTGTAAATGTATGTCTGAGCGAATGACAACTAAAATGTGGTAAAAGCACTTCTGGGTTTTCTGTTTTCAAAAACTGCTCATCGTTGCAATCACGGATTATGCGTCGGATTGCCTTATTCAAAGTCGATTGATGTTGTGGCTGTCCGAAGCGATTGAGAAATATAAAATCTGTATATCCATCTATGGTCGCTTCGCAGTGAACTCCTAGCAGTTCTTGTCTTTCTTTTTCCATAACAAATGCTTCTTTAACAAAATCGAGCATCGGAACTTGTCTATTTCCTGCTTCTGTCTTTGGAGTATTCACATTGAAATAGCAGCCCTTTTTTCCTTCAGAAGTTCTGTGGTCATAATAAACCAACGTGTGATTAACATCTATAATCCCATCTTCCAAATCAATATCACACCATCTGAGTCCAGTAACTTCTCCAACTCTTAACCCCGTTCCAAGCATTACTGCAAACACCGGATACCAATACACTGCTGTATTAGAGTTCTTCAGATAATCCATAAACAATTCCTGCTCAGGTCGAGTAAGTCCCCTGCGTTTCTCTGTCTTGAAGCAATGAGCTTTTTTCAATTCCCTTAAAACATTATTTGTCGGATTGTTTCTGATATAGTTATCATCAACCGCCATATCAAATATCTGATGAAGAATGTTGTGGACACCATCAACCGTTGCTGGCTTCAATCCTCGCTCATCAACCAGATAATTATAAAATCTCTTAATATCTGATTTCAAAAATGTTGAAACTCTCTTAGAACCGATTTGCCGACGTACAAAGGTTTCATAAATATATTTGTAATTCTCAAAAGTGTTGTTTTTCAATCCTCTCTTCAGGTCTTTCCACAACTCATATAAATCATCGAGTGTAACATATCGTGCTTCCGCTTTTATGCCATCACTTTTGTCTTTCTCAATCGCTTCCTCTTTAATCCTGAGTGCTTCAAGCGTTTTTGAATAAACATATCTTCTTTTATGGTTTTCATCAGTCCAACTGTACTGATAACTTCCATCACTTCTTTGAAGTTCTCCCGTGCGAAGAACTGTCCTTGTTTTATCTTTTCGTTTTGGTCTTGCCACGGCTGTTCCTCCTATATTTCATTCCTGCTATTTAAAAATTCCACAAATTTATCGATGATGACATACACCTGATAACCGTCTGTCGTCATAAAATTGCAGTCTTTCCTTTTCATCAACTCTCGTATTTTTCCCCTTCCGATACCTGTATAAGCGGCTGTTTCATTTACCGACAAACATTTCTTTTTCCAAAATGGCTGCTCTTTTTTCTTTTCTATAAGACTTTCCCGATAAGCAATCATTTCTTCATCTGCAAAATCCACATTCATCGTTCCACCTCCTAAATCTCATACATTTTTTCAATGTACTCATCAAACAATTCTCTTTTTATCATTCGGCGTTTTCCCACCCATAACACAAATGGACAATCAGCAAACCTTGTCATTTCACGAAGTTTTTCTCTGCCAATGCCGGTATAGGCAGTAGCTTCATCAATGGTCAGATACGGCTTATGCCATATCGGTACTTCTAATCTTTCTTTTTTTACTGGATTACTCACAATAATACCTCCTCATATCGAATACTGCTTTTTTATAAATTCAACAAATTCTTCTCTCTTGATAAGTCGCTTTGAGCCATTCCATAAAACGAACAGACATCTTTCATTATCGGTAAGCTGTCTGATTTTTCTGCTTCCAACACCTGTATAAGCTGCGGCTTCATCAATTGTAAGCATTACTTTCTCCCAAAGTGGGACATTATAGATTGTTTCATCTTTTTCGTTGTTCATATGCTGTAACCTCCTTTGCGTGGTTACAGCATACTTAAAAATCTACACTGAGCCAACGATGCGAATTTGCTCATCGCAGATTTGACTTTTTCATTAAATAGAATACTGATTTGCAATATATTCCTCAAAAATTTTTCGCTTTATCATTCGGCGGCTTCCTATCCAAAGTACAAATGGGCAATCTTGCTTTTCCGTCATTTCATAAAGTTTTCCTGTTCCAATATTGGAATATATAGATGCTTCTTCAATCGACAAATTAGGCTTATGCCAAAGCGGCACATTATAACTCATCTTCTTTACACTGCTATTAGACATTCTTGCACCTCTTTTCTTTCTTGGATGAATATCTGTCGGTAACAACATAATCCCAACCATCTCCATCACACTTATCACATCTGTCTTTTCGCTTTGCAAATGGGTCGAGTCGCCTTACAATATAGTCTGGATTGTGAATGTAATCATTCAGGCACTTCGGGCATAGACAACGAATATTTTCTTTCCCCTCCGGCTTGTAAACCCAAAGTCCAAAAGTCTTTTTCAAAGTTGCGTTTATCTGCCTGAAAAGTTTATCGTCATCTACCGTACCTATGTATTCACGCAAATCCTCTCTATTGACTGTCCGTATCTGCTCCAGAAGAACCATTGACGGTTTCTTCAGTCCAAACTCCTCGCCAAGAATAATGTGCGATGGCAAATATCTTTTCTTGATTACACTTGTAACCGCTGCAACAATAATCGTTGGAGCATTCTGGTTATAATCGTCTGCCTGAACGACAAGCACCGGACGCTCTCCGCTTTGTACTGAACCACTGTTATCTCCAAAGTCATAGTAGAATAAATCCCCACGACAAATCATTTTTTCTTTCATATACATAACCTCACAAGAATCAAATTTTTAAAGTGTCATTCGTATCCGGAATGAAATAACCCCTTCACTCATTTGGACAAAGGGGTCTGAAATGCACACCCAAAATCAGAGATTTTCATAAAATTTGATAAAGTTTTTCTTTGCCGCTGCAATAGACTTATCTACGGAGCTGTAATATACGCCCTCCTGCTTTGCAATCACTCTGGAACTCAGACCGCAGCACACATTCTTCATAAGGCGTTCCCTTTGAAGAGGCTGCAACATTGAAAGTGCTATTCTTGCTTTCCTGATTTCACACTGACGCAATTCTTCTCTTTCCAGTTCAAGCCTTTCTTCCTCTGCTCTTTCAAACGGGTCATCAAACATAATGGCAAGTTCTTTATGGAACTGTGAGGACATTTCATCGTCATATCCATAGCAGTCAAGTGTGCGACTGCTTCTCTTTGCATACTTGTCCTCATTTCGGTTTGCATCGTCAATTACCTCTCCCTGTGCAATGGAAAGATGAACAAACGGAGAATATCTTTCTATAACAAGGGGATACTTCTCCCAAAGCTCTTTTACAGACAATTCCGTAATAATCGCCCATTTTTCATCTTCGGTATAACCGTTATATTCGTATTTAAGGTTTATCAGTTTACAATCCTTTGCAAATAATTCTTCTTGTTCTGTTAATGTAAGTTTGTTTGTCATTTCCGTAATCTCCTTTGAATTTTAAAAAATTGATAAGTTTCAAAATTCGGAGATTACGGGTACTCAGCTATCTGGCACTGCCATGCGTTATAAAACATAAAAGTCCTTTCCCAAGTAAGGGAAAAGACCTAATACTGCACGAAGCATAATCGAATAAAACAGCAACAAAAAAAGCACCGTCGAATCTGGACAGCAAAGAATACTTCTATTCTTCACTTATCCGGCTTCGTACGGTGCATGGTAGTTTAGCAAATAAATTGCTTATCTCCGCTTACTCGATTAGAAATCGTTTCGATATTTACTTGTAATCTTCATCGCCTGCAATTCCTGCCATATCCGTTCCTGCGGATTCTGCGGAAGTAAGCGAGATTTAAGATATGGACATTCTTGCATTTCTGACACTTCACACTCAAATGTCCGGTTGCGTCTGAAAAAACTCTTTGTATCCTGAACCCGCAAGTCGGGCAGAGAATATCACGCTCTTTCAGACTTTCTGCTTCTACTCTTGACAGAAGCAATCTCTTTTGTATTTCAGGTGCTACCTGAGTCTGTAACCTCATTGAGAAACACCTCCCAGATTTAACTCATTGGAAATGTACTCAAGGATATTGTGATACTCAAATAGCCCCATATCTCTCAATCTGATAACCAAGGCTGTATAGGATACTCCGATATAAGCTGCCATTCTGCGGATAACTGCTTTATCCTTTGAAGTGATGGTATTATCGCCATAAACTCTTATCGGATTTGACTGATTATATTTCGCCAAGGCATTTTCAATAATTCTTCTCGGCATAAGAAGCGAAGCTCCCATTGTATCTGCCTGCCACTCAACAGACGCAAACATCTGAGCCAGTTCCTCTTTGGAATAACTACGCTCACTGTCATACTCTGCATGAAAGCGTCCTTCACTCGGCATTGCATACATCTTACTCAAGATATGATGTGACGCTTCGTGTGCCATTGTAAATCTGCGACGTCCCTGCTCCTTTTCAGCAAGAAGAAATTTATCAAGTACGATGGTATCTTTCGGGAAAACAAAGGGAATAATTTTTCCGTCCTGATGTATCAGCAGTGGTGTTGCTCCATCTGCCAGAAAACCAATCCTGCCTGCATCATCTTCTGCGAAAGAAGCGTATTCAATTCGTAACATAAGAAATTCTGTAATGAAATGTTCTATGTCGATGGATTGAATCACTCGATTGCTAAACTTATTAGCATAAGCTGTTATCAAGCCTTCGCTGATTTCTTCCAACTCGGCTCTTGACATATAAATACTCAAGTTGTGTCCACCTCCGACTCCACCTTGTCCGGCGGTGCAACTCCTCCGGCAAAGTTCTGTTGTATTTCCGCACTATCCAAATTGATTAGATAGCGAATTCCTTCAAGTGTTCTCATTCGTCTGTCCTCTGTTATAGTTCTTTGATGATGTGACAAGCCACACCCTGAATGCAGCACTCATCTACAATGATGTCTTTCATCTTCTTATTTTCCGGGTGGAGAATGATTTTCTTATTCTCATCATCTCGGAAGTAGCGTTTCAATGTATTCTGATTATCCACAAGGGCAACTACTATATCGCCCTCATTAGCTTCTACCTGCTTTTTGACAACCACAAGGTCGCCGTCATCAATCCCTGCTTCAATCATAGACTGACCACTCGCTCTTAATATGAAGAAATCTCCTTTGCCGAAAATAGCAGTAGGAAGTGATACATATTCTTCAATATTTTCTTCCTCATACTGAGGACTGCCACAAGGAATAGAACCTACAATCGGTGTCTGTGTCTGTTCGCCACTGTACTTACGGGTCACATTAGTACTAATCTCCTGCCCGTCGTACTCAATCATATTCTTCTCAGCCATCTCTACCAAGTATTTATATGCTGTACCTCTGGCAATACCAACCGCTTCAGCAATCTTTGTAGTCGATGGGGATTGTCTGTTTTGCAGGTAATAATCCTCGATATACTTTTTTATCTCACTCATAAGTTCAGGACTCTTGCTTCTCATACCTGCACCTCGCTTTCTTTTCTATCGGAAGCAGTTTGCTTTCGATAGTTTTATTATACCTGATACGAAAATTTTTTCAAGTAGGTTTTTCGCAAAAGAAAAGAGGTGTCGCAATTTGCTAACACCTCAGTATCTTTCAATATTTTCATTGAAAAATTTCGCCCATAAAGGCTTTTTTGTTCAATGAACTTAGATTTTGCAATTTGTGCAGACCGTCTGCACAAATTCTATTCTGTTTCCTTTTCTTCGTTATCCTGTTTCTGAAAATAAAACATCGAATCGTCTACACGCTGTGTCAACAATTTCAAGAAGAATCTTATAAACCTTCAAATAAGATATAAACTACTTCTTGAATTTATATCTTCCTTTTCCGTGCCCGGATACCGGTTCAATAATATCTGCCTGCACCAAATTGGAAAGAAGTTTTGAAGCACCTGAACTTTTCAGCTCAAGAAGCTCCATAACTGCACTTCTTCCAAACACCTCATCAAAACCAAATTTCTCAAAAAGTCTATGAATATGAACTGTCGTTTTTACTGAAAAATCACTACCTTTTTCGGAAAGCACACTTTCAATATCCACTTTTCGCTCTTGAATGTCCACTTTTTCATTCTCAATATCCACTTTTAAATCTCTAATGTCCACTTTTTCTTCGTTCAAAAGTCCACTTATATGAAGATTTCGATTATGAAGCTCATTTTTTTCATTCAAAAGTAGATTTCTAAGGAACACTTCAAGATATTCTGTAGTTTCGTGAATATCTTTTTGCAGATTCGTATAATTTGCACGGACAAGTGCATTTCTAAAATACCACGCATTTTCCGCAAAAATATCATTGGTTGCAGAAAAACCCAGTGTCCTTAAATATTTGATGAAGAACACTGCTGTTGTTCTCGTATTGCCTTCCCCAAAGATATGGATTTGCCATAACCTTGAAACAAATACCGCAAGATGATGGATAATCTCGTCCATTGAAAGTCCTTTATAACTAAAATCTTTCTCCTGCGAAAAATCATATTCAAGTGTGGCTCTCAGTTCTGAAGCACTACCATACATTACAGTTGCTCCATCAAGCACCCATTCTTTTTTTGTAATGTTGTAATCTCGAATCTTTCCGGCGTGTTTATAAATCCCCTGAAATAGTTTGCGGTGGATAGAGATATACTCATTTGGAGAAAATGAGAACGCTGTTTCAGAAAGAATTTCTGCAATACGGGACGAAACTTTATCTGCTTCTTCGGTACGCTCATCATCGGACAAATGCACAGGTCTTTCCTCATAGTAACTATCAATAAGGCTCTGTGCTTCTTTCATTGTGATTTTACCTTCAATATTCTGAATGGCAGTATCAATCAAATATTTCGATGGTTTGAGTCCGTCCACTGCCTGAAGTCCGATTGCCGTACTCCAAGCATACCCCTTATGAGCTTTATCCGGTTCAGACTCCCTCAAATATTCCTTAAACGGGTCTTTTTCCATATCCACTACCTCTTTTCATCTCTTGCCGAAATCCGAATTGCATAAGCCGTGGCATATTTTTCCACTCACATAGCTTTGTCGTTATTTTACGTTTCATGAGTATGCATTCCCTTCCCCTTAGAATGGTTTTGTACGTTTTAATGTATTATATTGCATTTTTTCATATGTATTAATGTGTATTTTTACATTATGCAAGAAATTGTGCCGCCCCATCTAGCGTTATAAGACATGGTGTGGATTTATTCTATAATCTTCAAAGGTTTGTTGATAAACTCCGAAAAAAATTTGGTCTTCCAACGTCTGTGGAAAGATGATTCGCAGTAATAGCGGCTATTTTTGTTTTCCCTTGAAAATCGTGTAACACAATCCAACAAGGTCGCAAATGAATATCCCTATCTGAATTAAGTCAGAGTATGTAACATACATTGGCAACGCTGTCGTTAGTTTTTTGTTAGTCCGCTGTTAGTCTATCGTTAACCTATCGTCAGTTCAGAAATTCATTTTTACATCCAAAAGCAAACCTACAATTCTTCTCTAAAATTATTTTTTGTGTTCAACAAGATAACTCTTAATCAATTTTTCCAGCATATCATTACTCGCATTTGCCGATCTGACACTGGCAGCTATCATCTCTTCTTTTGAA
>ERZ773221.83-NODE-83-length-115117-cov-15.142923_pt1 | contig 115117 bp, 136 predicted proteins | sample MGYA00580994_ERZ773221 | MGnify/ENA primary metagenome ERZ773221 (study PRJEB29015, sample SAMEA2737758) | human gut metagenome | biome: human gut; feature: human-associated habitat; material: faeces | place: China | collected 2012 ... | reverse complement strand
CCCTTTTAAGGGTAGGAAAGCAGTCTTTTTTTATTGCGCGTTTTTTTACAGCGCCATTTTTATACCCTATTTATCTTCAGCGCCTCAGAAAGCGTCCGCCAGCCAAGCATTGCGCACTTTACTCTCGCAGGCATATGGGAAATATCCCTGAGGGCAGAAGCTTCTTCAAGGCTGTCTATCTCTTCGTCAGACGCCTCGCCCCTTATCATTCTCATGAAAATATCCGCATATTCCAAAGCCTTTTCCTTGCTCTGACCTATTATCATCCCAAGCATTATATCCGTTGAAGCCTGAGATATTGCACAGCCGTCACCAACAAAAGCCCCGTCCGTAATGATATCACCGTCAGTTTTCAGCTTTAACTGTATCTCGTCGCCGCAGCTTGGATTTATCCCGTCCAGCACAATGTCTGCGTCCTCTATATCATGCTTGAAATCAGGGTGCATATTGTGCTCCGTTAGTATCTCATTGTAAAAATTTCTATTTTCCATAACCCATTCGCTCCCTAACAGTTGAAAGACTGTCTAAAAATCTGTCTGCGTCCTCTTTGGTATTGTAAAAAGCAAAGCTTGCCCTCACTGTTGAACGATAGCCAAGGTATTCAAGCAGCGGCTGTGCGCAGTGATGACCTGCCCTGATCGCAATGCCGTCTGCCGCAAGTATCTCGCTCACGTCATGTGGGTGAACATTGTCCACAGTAAAAGTAAAAATACCATTATGCTCCTCAGCTTTCTCCGAACCAAGTATATTTATGTGAGCAATCTCTTTCATTTTCTCAAAGGCATACGCCGAAACTTCAAGCTCTCTCTTGTGTATTTCCTCAAAGCCCACGCTTTTCACATAGTCTATAGCCGATTTCAGTCCCACTGCACCTGCCGCATTGACAGTGCCAGCCTCAAACTTATGGGGCAGTTCAGCATACACCGCCGAAGTCCTTGACACCGACTCTATCATCTCGCCGCCTGTGAGAAACGGCGGCATTTTTTCGAGCAACTCACGCCTGCCGTAAAGCACGCCTATGCCCATAGGTCCATAAAGCTTGTGACCTGAAAACGCAAAGAAATCCACCCCAAGCTTTTTCACGTCCACCGCAATATGCGGCGTGCTCTGTGCACCGTCTGCCACCATAACAGCGTTCCTGCGGTGTGCGATCTCTGCAAGCTTTTCTGTAGGATATTCTCTGCCAAGCACGTTTGAAAGCTGCGTAACAGCCACTATCTTGGTGCGGTCTGTTATAAGTTCCTCAGCCTTGTTAAGGTCAAGACTACCGTCCTTTTCACATTCAAGAAATTTAAGCTCCGCACCCGTCTGCCTGCAAACCATTTGCCACGGCAAAAGGTCGCTGTGGTGTTCCATTATGGAAACCACCACCTCGTCGCCCTTTTTCAAATTGGAAAGCCCATAGCTGTATGCCACAAGATTTATGCTCTCTGTGGTGTTGCGTGTAAAAATTATCTCCTGCACAGACTTCGCACCGATAAAGTCACGCACTGCCTTTCGTGCATTCTCATAATCCTCCGTTGCCTGAACGCTCAGCTCATAAATTCCACGGAGAGGGTTTGCATTGTGGCAGGTGTAAAAATCTTTTTCAGCATCAATAACGCATTTCGGTCGCTGTGCAGTTGCAGCGTTGTCGATATAAACCGTTTTATCCTGCATAAGAAGTGGAAAATCCGTCTTGTATCCCTGCATCTATCTCATTCCTCTGTATCAGTTTTTATTCCCATGTCCTTTTCAACCTCCGCCGCAAATTCGCTGTCCTCAGCCATATGGATAAGCCTTTCAACAGCGGCGTAAGCCATTATCTTCTCGGCAGTTTCTCTGTCAATGCCCCTGCTTTCAAAATAGAACATAGTGTCAGCGTCAAGCTCGCCTATAGTCGCTCCGTGAGTACCCTCAACGTTTTCTTCTGCACAAAGTATCAGCGGAACAGTTTTGTTCACCACGTCATCACCCAGCATAAGTACAGTTTCGTTCTCGCTGCCAACAGAGTCCGCAGAGCCTTTCTTAAAATCTATCGTTCCTCTGAAAACCTTTTTCGCACTGTCCGTCAAAGCGCCGTTCACAGTGATAAGGCTCTCCGTCTTTTTGCCGAAATGGTCAGCCACTATGTTATAGTCTATAGTCTGTGAATTTCTTCCCAGATAAGCGGCGTCAGCGTCAAATCTCGCTCCGTCACCGCTGAGAGTAACGTGGTCGTCGCTGTAAATATCGCCGCTGCCTATCATAATAGTCATAATGTGGATATGGGAATTTACCCCGCATTCCGCCCTGACCTCATGTCGCACAAGTCCGTTTTCCGACGGCTCAAGAAGCATAACGAGCTTCACCTCAGCTCCCTCCTCAAGGTCGATATTCACCCTTGACAGCATAGGAGCGTTTCCTCTGCAAACTTCAAAAATAACGCCTCTTGCGACCTTTTCAGCCGTTACGTTCACGACCTTTTCAGTATATCCCTCTGCGCCGCTGTTGTCAAGCCTTACAGGCTCGTTTTTTTCATCTTTTTTTAAGATGATGTTTTCCTCAGTTTTCGCTGCACTTTCGCTGTCCCACTGTATCTCAGCACTGTTTACCTTGAGGAAATTCCACGTTTTTGTCGGCAGCTTGTCTATCAGGATATTTTTAGTCATTTTAAGCACTCCTTTCCCATCAGCCTATGCTGCCTTTCATTTCAAGTCTTATAAGATTGTTCATTTCCACCGCATATTCCACAGGCAGTTCCTTTGAAACGTTGTCCGCAAAGCCGCTTACGATAAGAGCCCTTGCGTCCTCTTCAGTCATGCCACGGCTCATAAGATAGAAAACTGAGTCACCGCTTATGCTGCCTATCTTCGCCTCGTGACCGATAGCGGCGTCCCTTGTGCGGATATCCATTGCAGGGATAGTATCAGACCTTGACTCAGAGTCAAGCATAAGCGACTGGCATGATACCGATGACTTAGCCTTTTTCGCACTCTTTTCCACCACAACGCTGCTCCTGAATGTGCTTATTCCGCCGCTCTTGCTTATTGAACGTGTGTTCATGAAGGAGCTTGTGTTCTTGCCCACATGAACTACCTTTGCGCCTGTATCGAGATTTTGTCCGCTTCCTGCGAAAGTAACTCCCGTGAACTCCATTTTGGAATTGTCGCCCTTTAAAATGCTCATAGGGTAAAGACAGCCAATGTGCGAGCCGAATGAACCTGATACCCATTCGATGGTTCCGCCCTCTTCCACAATAGCACGCTTTGTATTAAGGTTATACATATTCTTCGACCAGTTCTCGATAGTGGAATATCTTAGCTTTGCATTCTTTTTAACATAAAGCTCAACACAGCCTGCATGAAGATTTGCAACATTGTATTTTGGAGCAGAACAGCCCTCGATAAAATGCAGACTCGCTCCCTCGTCAACTATGATAAGCGTGTGCTCAAACTGACCTGCACCCTTTGCGTTGAGCCTGAAATATGATTGCAGCGGTATAGAAAGCTGCACGCCCTTAGGCACATACACAAACGAGCCTCCCGACCATACTGCACCATGCAAAGCCGCAAATTTGTGATCCCTCGGTGTAACAAGCTTCATGAAATATTTTCTCACCATATCGGCATATTCGCCTTTCATGGCACTTTCGATATCCATGTAAACAACGCCCTCCTGGGCCACCTCAGAGCGCACGTTATGATAAACAAGCTCAGAGTCATACTGTGCACCCACGCCTGCAAGAGATTTCCTTTCCGCCTGCGGTATGCCCAGCCTTTCAAAGGTGTCCTTTATATCCTGCGGAACGTTCTTCCAGTTGTTCTGCATTTTCGTGTTTGGTCTTACATATGTGGCAATATTGTCCATATCAAGCCCCTCGAGTGACGGCCCCCAATCAGGGGTAGGTATCTCGTTATATATCTGCAAAGCTTGAAGTCTGAACTGCTGCATCCATATAGGGTCGTTCTTTTCTTTTGATATCTTCTCTATTATTTCAGGCGTCAGACCGCTTTTTATACGGTAAGCGTCGTTTTCAACATCTTTTATATCATAAATACTGCGGTCAATATCCATGACCTGACTTTTTTCTTTCATCATTTTCACCTCGTCCTCTTGCCGTGGCTAAGGAGCATTTCGCCCTTGCCACTTTTATCAGATAGCCGAAAAGCCATTTTCGTTTATCTTTTCCATAAGCTCTGCACCGCCGTTTTTCACGATAACGCCGTTTTCCATAACATGAGCGGCATCAACTGTAAGAGCCTCCAGTATCCTTGTGCTGTGTGTTATAATAAGCAGTGAGCCGTGAACACGCTCTCTGTAGAGCTTTACGCCCTGTGAAACTGTCCTTACTGCGTCAACGTCAAGGCCTGAGTCTGTTTCATCAAGTATAGCAAGCTTTGGCTCAAGCATAAGCATTTGCAATATCTCTGCCTTTTTCTTCTCACCGCCTGAAAAGCCCACGTTGAGATCTCTGTCAGAGTAAGACTCGTCCATATCGAGAAGCTTCATTGTTTCTGCAAGCTTTTTCTTGAAATCCCAAAGTCTAAGACGTGTCTTTGTTTTCTGCTCCAAGGCACTTCTTATAAACGAGCTCAGTGTAACCCCAGGCACTTCCAGCGGATTTTGGAATGACAGAAAAATGCCCTTTTTCGCACGCTCGTTCACAGGCATATCCACAATGCTTTCACCGCCAAAAACAATGTCACCCTCTGTTACAGTGTAAGCAGGGTTGCCTGTTATAGCATAACCCAGCGTAGATTTACCTGTGCCGTTAGGGCCCATAAGAACGTGAGTTTCATCACTGTTCACCGTCAGGTCAACACCGTGCAAAATTTCCTTATCCCCAACGCTCACACGAAGTCCAGTTATCTTCAATAAATTATTACTTTTCATATTCTGTGTCCTTTCCTCTATTGCCTTGTCAGGCTTTGTAAAACGTCATGACATGGTTATCACGAGTTAGCTGTTCCTAATAGATATTATATCACAAAAGCATAGAAAATCAATAGGAATTTTCAACAAACAATTATTCTAAACTAACTCGCATAAAGTGATGATAACAAAAAAATTGATTTTACCCCTTGACAAATAATATTATATGACGTATAATATATTCAACGATATAGTATTATAGATCTATATAATAACTGAGCTGACTAAAGAAAGGAGAGAGTAAATGGGCTTTCCAATAAGTGCAGGACTGCTTGATTCCATGGTACTGTCAGTGGTAGACAGAGAGGATACCTATGGATATGAGATAACGCAGTTCATACGCAGTGCGGTGGACGTTTCAGAATCCACATTGTATCCTGTACTGAAACGGCTTCAAAAAAACGAGCTGCTTGAAACCTACGATAAGGAATATATGGGCAGGAACAGACGTTATTATCACGTTACCCCAAAGGGAGAAAAAGCTCTTGAAGAATACCGCAGAGAGTGGAAGAAGCATAAGAATATGGTAGACCGTATATTATTAGAAAAAGGTGGAGAAAACACATGAACAGACTTGAGTATCTTACCCAACTGCGCAGATCGCTTGAAGACGGCGGACTTGCCGAAGATGAAATAAATGACGCAATGGGGTTTTATGAGGAGATATTCCTTGATGCAGGTGCAGCCCATGAAGCTGAAACTGCCGCAAACCTCGGCTCGCCCGAAGAGCTTGCCAACAAAATTTTGCAGGACAGCGGCATACACCCACAGGGCGACTCGGTATTTCAAATGGAAGCCGCCACTGATCCCTCACAGGCTCGTGATACTGACAATAATGTGCCACAGAACGGCAATTCTCTCTCAAAGCTTCTTGTTATCATCATAACAAGCCCAATATGGTTCAGCCTTATGTGTGCCTTTGCCGCAATAGCCTTGGCGATACTTTGTGCACTTTTAAGCATAATAATTGCAGTTTTCGCAACAGGCTTCTCCCTTACAATAGGCGGTATAGTAACGCTTTTCACGGTCTATCCTGCAGGCATTGCCCTTATCGGTGCAGGACTTATTTGTATCGGACTTGGAGGCATGATTGTAATGCCTGTTATAAGGTGCATATGGCGTGGCTGTGTAAGCCTTTTCAACAAATTCACAAACTTTGTCCATAGGTTTGTAAGCTCAAAGGCGGTGGCATAATGGCAAAATATGATAATACAGGCGACGTAAAACGCAGACGTTTCCCAATTTTTTTGACGATATTTATTATCGGCATAGTGCTTTTCATTGTGGGCGTGGTGCTTATCAAGGTCACAAACACCAAAAGCCTTGGCAAGCGTTATTCATATAACGAAACTTTTGACGTTGCCGCTATAGATAATATGGAGATCAATTTCTCCGCAGGGGATCTCAACATCAAAAAGAGCAGTGACGAAAATATCCACATCACAGGAGAAAATCTCCCAGAGAAGATAAATTTTTCGTCATCAAACAGCAAGCTTCAGGTCAAGACCGCCGACAGCCTTTTGCACCTTAAAGGCGGATATATCTCCTTTGACGGAAGTCAGCCTACGCTGACTATAGAGCTTCCTGAAAAAGCGTTTGACACTGTAAAGATAGACGCAGGCGCAGGACAAATGAAGCTTTCAGATCTGGCCTGTGAAAACCTCGACGTAGATTTCGGTGCAGGAAGCTCAGAGGTCATTAACGTCACCTGCACTAATGAAGCCGACTTTGACCTTGGAGTAGGAAAAACAGTTTTCAAAGACTGCACTTTTAACGATTCCGACTTTGACTGCGGAGTAGGCGAAACAGACTTTTCAGGAAAGCTTCTCGGCGACGCTGATATAGACGGCGGCATAGGAAGTATAAATTTTGATATCGACGGCTGCAAAAACGACTATAAGATAAAATCAGACAGCAAAGTGAAAATAAATAGCACAACAGAAGAGAACGAGCTTCTCTACAAAATAAAACTTGACATTGACAACGGTATCGGCGAAATTTCGCTTAATTTCAGATAAGGAGTGATAGAAATGGCAAAGCCACTTTACAAATTAAGAGAAGGCAGAATAATTTCAGGCGTTTGCGCAGGACTAGCGGAGTATTTCAACATCGACGTGAACATAGTCAGAATCTGTGCAGTGCTTATAGGCTGTGCAGGCGGTGCGGGCGTTATCGCATATATTGCGGCTGCAATGCTTCTGCCTGAGAGATAAGACCATACTAAAAACAAAAACCACGGCTGAATGTAAACTCAGCCGTGGTTTTTTACGTCTTAACAAATATCTTTTCTGTTCATGAAAGTATATGACCAATGCACAAAAGTGCCGCACCAAAACTGTGCAAACAAATGATTTATATTTTAATTTGGCAACAATTCTGCAATTGTTGCATTTTTTATGCAACAAAACACCTCTTTTTCGGGATAAGTAGGAGGTGATAAACATGGAAGCAGTTATAGCAGCGTTCATAGCGGCGGCCGCCAGCATAGCCTGCCAGCTTATAATAGCTCGTTCGGGAGCTAAAGAAAACAAAAAATCACAGGAAGCCACCGAACGGCTTATTATATATAGAATAGATAGGCTGGAACAAACAGTTTCCGAGCATAACGCACTCATCTCAAGAATGGCGGCAGCGGAACAAAAGATAACAGACATGGAAAGGGAGAGATATTCATGAAAGAAAAACTCGCAAAGCTCATTGACGTAAAATCGCTTGTCACACTGCTTATGACAAGCGTGTTCTGTATCCTCACGCTGAAAGGGATAGTCAGCGGAGAGCAGTTCATCACAGTTTTCACCGTGGTGATATCATTTTACTTTGGCGTACAGACGGCAAAAAAATCTGGAGGTGACGGCAATGGAAAAAGCTAAGGGCATAGACGTTTCCCATTGGCAGGGGAGAATAGATTTTGACAAGGTGAAGTCACAGGGTTACAGCTTTGTGATGATAAACGCAGGCTACGGCAAGTACATCGGTCAAAAAGACGAAAATTTCGAGAAGAACTATGCCGCCGCCAGAAAGGCTGGTCTTAATATCGGCACATACTGGTATTCCTACGCTCTTACGGAAGCCGATGCACTTGCGGAAGCGAAAACTTTTCTTGAAGCGGTCAAAGGCAAGAAGTTTGAATATCCTCTCGCCTTTGATATCGAGGACGCTTCCCAAAGTGAACTTCCAAACACTGCCATAAGCAAAATTATAGAAGCCTTCTGCAACTATCTTGAAAATAAAGGCTACTATGCGGCAGTCTACAGCTACGCAGACTTTTTCAAACGCAAGGTATCAGACTCGGTAAAAAAACGCTACGACATTTGGGTGGCGCACTTTAACGTTGCAAAGCCTGCCATAACCAACTATGGAATGTGGCAGTATACAAGCAAAGGAACTGTAAACGGTGTTTCCGACCGCTGTGATTGCAACTACGCCTACAAAGACTACCCTGCCATAATGAAGAAAAAGTGCCTTAACCTTTACCCTTCCAACGCAAAAAATCTCGATACCACAGGCTACAAAAAAGGTGATAAAGGCAATGGTGTCCTTGCACTGAAATATCTTCTTATGCTTGCAAAGAAAAAGGGTATGCACAATATCAACCTTGATAAAAACGATATTTTCGGTGCAGGTACTCAGAAAGCAGTGAACAATATACTCAAAAACCACAGCTATTCACAAAACGGTATAGCAGGCAAGAAATTCATTGACCTTTTAGGTAACGAGCTTCTAAAATAAGCACAAGCAACCGCAACAAACATAGAGGCGAACAGCGTTTGCCCGCCTATACCCAAATACAAAGCCCCATATTAGCACATTAAAAAGGCTGTACCCTTACGGATACAGCCTTGAATGCTATGCAAAATTTATTAAACCAACTGAATGATAGCCATTTCAGCAGCGTCGCCACGACGTGGTCCGATCTTGATGATCTTTGTATAGCCGCCGTTTCTGCCCTCATATGAAGGTGCAATGTTGTCAAACAGCTTCTTAGCTACGTCTTCCTTAGTTACATAAGAAAGTACCTGACGCTTTGAGTGAAGGTCGCCTGCCTTGCCGAGAGTAATCATTTTCTCAGTCATAGCAGCAACTTCCTTAGCTCTTGTTACAGTGGTTTCAATCTTACCGTTTTCGAGAAGATAAGTAACCATAGCTCTGAGCATTGCTTTTCTCTGGTCGCTAGTTCTTCCCAGCTTTCTTGTGCCTGGCATAGATTTTCACTCCTTACTTTAATTATCGTCCTCTGAATTAAGGTCGTAACCCAATGAATGAAGCTTTTCCTTGACCTCGTCGAATGACTTCTTACCAAGGTTTCTTACCTTCATCATTTCTTCAGCAGACTTTTCAATCAAATCGTTAACCGTGTTAATTCCTGCACGCTTCAGACAGTTAAATGAACGCACAGATAAGTCAAGTTCCTCAATGGTCATCTCAAGGATCTTTTCCTTGCCCTTTTCATCCTTTTCAACCATCATCTCTACAACGTTAGTCTCTTCTGAGAGATCAACAAAGAGATTCAGATGCTCGTTGAGGAGTTTGGCTGCCATTGATACAGCTTCCTTAGCGGAGATAGTACCGTCGGTCCAAACCTCCAATGTCAGCTTATCAAAATCGGTGATCTGTCCAACACGGGTGTTGTCAACCGTGAAGTTCACCTTTAATACAGGCGTATAAATACTGTCTACTGCAATAACACCAATAGGGGCGTTAGGCATAAGCGCCTTGTTCTTTTCCGCAGAAACATATCCACGACCTCTGTCGATGACAATTTCCATATAAAGCTTTGCGCCCGGTCCCAAAGTTGCAATGTGCATATCAGGAACAAGAATGTCCACCTCAGAATCTGTCTTGATGTCGCCGGCAGTGACAACGCACTCGCCCTCGGCCTCAATGTAGATAGTCTTAGGACCCTCGCCGTAAAGCTTTGCAGTTAAACCCTTGAGGTTAAGAATGATCTCAGTAACATCTTCCTTAACTCCGGGAATTGTTGATAGTTCGTGGTGTACACCGTCGATCTTTACCGATGTAACGGCGACGCCTGGCAAAGAGGAGAGCAGTACACGTCTCAGACTATTTCCGAGCGTAATACCATAGCCACGCTCCAGAGGCTCGAGAATAAACTTGCCGTATGTTCCGTTGCTCTTTAGCTCGGCTGTTTCGATTTCAGGCTTTTCTATTTTTTCAAGCATTTAAGACCCTCCTGTTTTCAAACTCGATTGTTTTATATGATCAATAACACATACACTTCCAAAAACATATCAAGTATTTCTCCGATACGCACTCCCGAAGAGTGCATACCGTAAGAACCACTATCAATACATTATTTAGAATACAACTCGACGATGAGGTGCTCCTCGATGTCATAGTCAAGGTCTTCCTTAACAGGCATACGAAGAACCTTAGCTGTCTGGTTGTCCTTGTTTACATCAAGCCATGTAGGAGCTGCCTTTGAAGCGTTAGCCTCAATGATCTGCTTGAACTTCTCGCTCTTCTTGCTGTTTTCCTTAAGTGAGATAACATCGCCTTCCTTGATTCTGTAAGAAGGAATGTCAACTCTCTTGCCGTTAACAAGATAATGACCGTGAACAACGAGCTGACGAGCCTCTCTTCTTGTCATTGAAAGACCCATTCTGTATACAACATTGTCAAGTCTTGACTCGAGAAGAGTAATGAGGTTAGCACCGGCCTGACCCTCCATTTTCTCAGCAAGCTCGAACAGGTGACGGAACTGCTTCTCAAGAACGCCGTAGATGAACTTGAGCTTCTGCTTTTCCTTAAGCTGCATACCGTATTCTGAAACTTTCTTTCTCTTGTTAGCGTTAGGATCACGCTTTGTTTCCTTAGCGATACCCATAACTGCTGGGCTGATTCCGAGAGATTTACATCTCTTGAGTATTGGTTCTCTATTTACTGCCATGGTAAATACCTCCGTTTTCTAAATGTTATCGGGTCTTAGCCGAATTGCTTACCCGACTTTGAGTAAACTACAAACTCAAATTGTCTTATAAACTATACACGTCTTCTCTTTGGAGGACGGCATCCATTGTGAGGGATCGGAGTTACATCCTTGATAAGTCTAACTTCAAGATCCTCAGACTGCAAAGCTCTGATTGCAGCCTCACGGCCAGCACCAGGTCCCTTTACAAAAACTTCAACTGTCTTAAGGCCATGCTCCTTAGCAGCTCTTGCAGCAGTTTCAGCAGCTGTCTGAGCAGCAAATGGAGTAGACTTCTTAGAACCTCTGAAGCCGAGTCCGCCGGCAGATGCCCAAGAAATAGCATTGCCCTGCATATCTGTAATAGTTACGATAGTGTTGTTAAAAGTAGACTGGATATGAACCTGTCCCTGTTCAATGTTCTTTCTTTCACGACGACGACGAATAGTAGTCTTCTTCTTAGCCTGAGCCATTGTTCACACCCTCCTTACTTCTTCTTATTAGCGATTGTCTTTACAGGACCCTTACGAGTTCTTGCGTTGGTCTTTGTTCTCTGACCTCTAACTGGGAGACCTCTTCTGTGACGAAGACCACGATAACAACCGATTTCTGTCAATCTCTTGATATTGAGCGCAACATTTCTTCTGAGGTCACCCTCAACAGTGATGTTATGGTCAATATATTCACGCAATTTAGCTACATCGTCCTCAGACATATCCTTAACTCTTGTGTCAGGATTTACGCCTGTTTCATTAAGAATCTTAGTAGCAGTTTTCTGACCTATACCATAGATATAAGTAAGAGCAATTTCAATTCTCTTATCCTTTGGCAGGTCGATACCAGCAATACGAGCCATTATTTAGCTGCACCTCCATTATTGGTTTGTTAGCCCTGACGTTGTTTGTGCTTAGGATTCTGGCAGATTACCATAACCTTGCCTTTTCTCTTGATTACCTTGCACTTCTCGCAGATAGGCTTAACTGAAGGTCTTACTTTCATTGAAATACCTCCTTTGAATTTAGCGACAAGAATTAAAAATTCTTAAACTTACGGGAAAGCTTACTTAGCTCTCCATGTGATTCTTCCCTTTGTCAAGTCATACGGTGACATTTCGACCGTTACCTTATCTCCGGGTACGATACGAATATAATTCATACGCAGCTTACCCGAAATATGAGCAAGGATTTTATGACCGTTTGAAAGTTCTACCAGAAACGTTGCATTTGGCTTAGCCTCAATTACCGTTCCCTCAAGTTCGATAACGTCTTCCTTTGACATTAAAAAACCTCCCCATCTAAAAGGTTTTGGTCTGCTGTAACATGGTTTGGGTCAAAACCTTGTATCAGCCGTCTTAATTTCCTGTTTGTCAGCTCATCAGTGCTGATGTTGACGCCCGCAGGTGAAATGTGTTTTATGTTTTTACGCTTTGGCTTTTCAAGCTTACGCTCCTTGCCGTCTGCGATATACACAAAACCGCCGCTGGCAGCTACCGCAACAAAATATCTGCCCTTATCACGGCCTGCGTTCGCAAGCACCACTGAACCGATCGGTATATCTACAACGCTTTTCTCCGTCATACTTTGGTCAGGATAACTGCCCCGTCAGGAGTAACTGCGATTGTATGCTCAAAATGAGCCGCCCACTTTCCGTCTTTTGTCTTGACAGTCCAACCGTCAGGCATTGTCTTGATATCAGCCGTACCCATGTTTATCATAGGCTCTATGGCTATTACCATACCTGCTACAAGTCTGATGCCGTGACCAGCCTTGCCATAGTTTGGAACTTCTGGATCTTCGTGCAGGTTTTTGCCCACACCGTGACCAACGAACTGTCTTACAACGGAGTAGCCGTTGTCCTCATTGTATTTCTGAATGGCCGCACCCAAGTCGCCAAGTCTAACGCCCGGCTTTACCATATCTATTGCAAGATACAGACTTTCTTCGGTGGACTTCATCAGAGCCTCTGCCTCAGGGGAAATCTTGCCTACAGCAAAGGTCTTGCAGGAATCTCCGTGATAGCCGTCAATGTAAGCACCAACGTCTACTGAAACTATGTCGCCCTCGCAAAGCTTGCGTGGACCGGGGATACCATGGATTATCTCATCGTTGACGGAAATGCAGGCTGAGCCTGGAAATCCGCCGTAGCCAAGGAAGCTTGGCTTTGCACCATGAGAAGTGATATATCTGTGAACGACTTTATCAAGCTCGTAGGTAGTCATACCCGGTCTGATAGCCTCGCCCGCAGCGATCAATGCTCCGGCGGTTATTGCGCCCGCCTTCTGCATTTTCTCGATCTCTTTATTGGATTTAACGCATATCATTAAAAACGCCTCGGATCTATGCCTTAACAGCTTCGAGAACAAGCTTTGAAGTGTCCTCTACCTTATCCTGTCCCTCAACAGTAACGAGCTTACCCTGCTTACCGTAGTAATCTTTAAGAGGAGCGGTTGATTTGTGATATGTCTGAAGTCTGCTGATAACTGTTGCAGGCTCGTCGTCCTTACGGATAACGATCGGCTTTCCGCAAACATCGCACACGCCCTCTACCTTTGAAGGCTTGAAAGCTGTGTGGTAAGTAGCGCCACAGTCGAGGCAAACTCTTCTGCCTGAAAGTCTCTGCTGAATAGTCTCGTCAGGAACATATATCTCTATGACCTTGTCTATCTTAACGCCCATAGCGTCAAGAGCCTCAGCCTGAGGAACTGTTCTTGGGAAACCGTCCAGAATGAAACCGTTCTGAGCGTCAGGCTCAGCAATCCTGTCCTTAAGGATACCAATTACGATATCGTCTGATACAAGGTCGCCTGCGTCCATAGCAGCCTTAGCCTTGAGACCGTACTCAGTGCCAGCCTTAACAGCAGCTCTGAGCATATTGCCTGTAGAAATAGTAGGAATGTTCAGAGCCTTGCAGATAACCTCAGCCTGAGTTCCTTTTCCCGCACCGGGAGCGCCTAAAAGAATAATATTCATTTTTAACTCCTTTTTATCTCAAACGTAAAGCCTATGGTTTATTCAAGGAAACCCTTATGATGACGCATCATCATTTGAGATTCCATAGTTCTTGCAGTTTCAAGAGCAACTGATACAACGATAAGTATCGAAGTACCGCCCATTGCAATATTCATCTTTGTGATCGAAGTGAAGATAATAGGGAAGATAGCGATTATTCCGAGGAACACAGCTCCTACCAAAGTTATCTTTGACAGAACCTTCTTAAGATAATCGGAAGTTGGTCTACCAGGTCTGATACCAGGGATACCACCGTTGTTCTGTCTGAGGTTGTTTGCGATCTCAAGTGGGTTATACTGCATTGAAACATAGAAATAGTTGAAGCCGATTATCAGCACAAAGTACAGACAAGCGTAGAACGGATGAGTGTACTCGAACCAGTGAAGGAAGTGATCGTAGAAGCTTCCGCTCTTTGGTTCAATGAACATTTTGAGTGTTGAAGGCAGTGACATGAAAGCCATTGCAAAGATGATAGGCATAACGCCGCTCATTGCGATCTTGATCGGAATAAAAGTATTCTGACCGCCGTACTGTTTTCTGCCGACTACTCTCTTAGCGTACTGTATCGGTATTCTTCTTTCAGCCTCGTTCATAAAGATGATAAAACCTATCATCAGAATGAATACAACAAGGATAGCAATTACGAGAATGATGTTCTTAGCCTCGCCTGTCTTCATATAATCGAACAGACCGATAACTGCTGAAGGACCTCTTGCAATGATACCTGCGAACAGGAGCATTGAGATACCGTTTCCGATACCCTTCTCGTTTATCTCGTCACCAAGCCAGATCGTCAGTGACGCACCTGCTGTAAAGCAAGCGATAATAACTATCTCTGCGAATATCTTGTCGAAGCCGTCTTTATAAACTACAGCTCCGGCTTTCTTCATGGTGAGGTAATAAGCCCACGCCTGGAAGATAGCAATAGCAAGTGACGCATATTTTGTTATCTTGTTAAGTTTCTTTCTACCCTCAGGACCTTCCTTCTGGAGTCTTTCCAGCGGTGGGAGAGCGTAGGTCAGAAGCTGAATGATAATTTGTGCATTGATATAAGGTGAAACGGAGAGCGCCAAGAGAGTAGCTTTTGAAAAGTTACCTCCTGACAGAACGTTCAGATAGCTGAAAAAGTCACCTGACGAAGCACTCTGTTCAAACCATGCTGACAATGCGACTGAGTCAAGGTAAGGTACAGGAACTGTACCGCCGACTCTGTAGATGATGATGATGAAAAAAGTAAATAGAAGTTTTTTTCTTAATTCCGGAACTCTCCAGGCATTACGAAATGTCTCTATCACAATTACATCACCTCAACCTTCCCGCCTGCCTTTTCAATCTTTTCCTTAGCAGCTGCTGAGAACTTAGCAGCCTTAACGGTAAGGTTTTTAGTTAATTCGCCGTTTCCGAGGATCTTGACGCCGTCAAGTTCCTTCTTGATGATGCCTGAAGCTTTAAGAAGCTCAGTATCAACAACTGTGCCGTCAACAAATCTATCAAGATCAGATACATTTACGATAGCATACTTTGTTGCGAAAATATTGTTGAATCCACGCTTAGGGATTCTTCTTGCGAGCATTGTCTGTCCGCCTTCAAAGCCCGGTCTTATTCCGCCGCCGGAACGAGCCTTCTGACCCTTGTGTCCCTTGCCTGCGGTCTTTCCGTTACCAGAACCGTGACCTCTGCCCTTGCGCTTGCTCTCCTTTACGGAGCCTGCAACAGGTGATAATTCGTGCAGTTTCATTTAGATTGCACCTCCTTATGCTTCAGTTACTTTAATAAGATGGGAGATAACCTTTACCTTTCCCTTTGTCTGAGGATTGTCAGGCTGACAAGTCTTATCCCCGATTTTTCTGAGACCCAGTGAATTAGCGGTAGCGACCTGCTTATCGCTTCTTCCGTTAAGGCTCTTTATCAGTTCGATGTTTATTGCCATAACTGTTATCCTCCTTAGCCTGTAATTTCTTTAACTGTCTTGCCTCTGAGAGCTGCTACTGTTTCAGCGCTTCTGATGTTAGCAAGACCGCTTATTGTAGCTCTTACTGCGTTGTAAGGATTGTTTGAACGGAGCTGCTTAGCTCTGATATCCTTAATTCCAGCAGCTTCTACAACGGCTCTTACTGTGCCGCCTGCGATAACTCCAGTACCTGGTGCTGCAGGCTTGAGAAGAACCTCGCCTGCACCGAACTTACCGATAATTTCGTGTGGGATCGTTGTTCCCTTAAGTGAAATTCTGATAAGGTTCTTCTTGGCGTCCTGGATTGCCTTTCTGATTGCGTCAGGAACTTCTCCTGATTTACCGATTCCGAAACCTACTACTCCGTTTCCGTCGCCTACTACTACGAGGACTGAGAACTTCATTATACGGCCGCCCTTAACAGTCTTTGATACTCTGTTAATTGCAACGACCTTTTCAGTAAGTTCCATGTTTGAAGCATCTATTAAAGCCAATGTTTACCCTCCTCTTTAGAACTTAAGTCCGCCTTCACGGGCTCCGTCTGCCAACTCCTGAACACGTCCGTGGTAAAGGTAGCCGCCTCTGTCGAATACGACATTCTCGATGCCCTTTGCCTTAGCCGCCTGAGCGATCATTTCGCCGACCTTACGAGCGCCTTCCTTGTTGCCGCCGTTGCCTTCAAAGTCCTTGGACATTGAGGAAGCGCTGCAAAGTGTTACGCCGTTTACGTCGTCGATAACCTGTGCATAAATATGCTTAGAGGAGCGGAATACGTTGAGGCGAGGACAATCAGCTGTTCCGTTGATCTTGTTGCGGACTCTCTGATGTCTTTTTGCTCTTGCCTTAGCCTTGTCAAGCTTTTTAACCATAGTAATTCTCTCCTTTTATTACTTCTTGCTGCCCTTACCGGCCTTACCTTCCTTACGGATAACATACTCGCCTTCGTAACGAATACCTTTACCCTTATAAGGCTCTGGTGGACGCTTCTCACGGATCTCACAAGCAAACTGACCTACTTCCTGCTTGTCGCAACCTGAAATTACGATGTGGTTTGCGTCAGGTACATCGATCTTGATAGTATCTGTTTCAGGTACGATTACCTGATGAGAAAAACCAAGGTTGAGAACAAGGTTCTTACCCTGCTTCTGTGCTCTGTAACCTACACCAACGATCTCAAGCTTCTTTGCGAAACCCTCTGTAACACCCTCTACCATGTTGTGTACGAGTGTTCTTGTCAGACCGTGCAGTGACTTGTGGAGCTTATCCTCTGAAGGACGCTCTACTGTGATCACGCCGTCTGCACACTTTATTATCATATCCTTGTGGAACTCTTTTGTGAGTGAACCCTTAGGACCCTTTACTGTAACTACGTTTCCGTCTGCAACAGTAACCTCTACACCTGCAGGAACACTAATTGGCTTAATACCTATTCTTGACATAACTTAGTCCTCCTTACCAGATGAATGCGAGAACTTCTCCGCCGACATTCAGCTCTTTAGCCTTCTTGTCTGTGATAACGCCCTTTGAAGTAGATACGATAGCAATGCCAAGACCCTTTATAACCTTTGGCATATCCTCGCAGCTTGCGTAAATTCTCAGACCAGGCTTTGATACTCTTCTGAGTCCTGTGATGACTGGATTTCTGTTCTCGTCATATTTAAGAGTAATTCTAATGATACCCTGCTTACCGTCTTCAATGATCTTGAAGTCCTTAACGTATCCTTCGTCTACGAGGATCTGTGTAATAGACTTCTTCATATTAGATGCAGGAACGTCAACTGTTGCGTGCTTCGCAGTACTTGCGTTACGGATTCTTGTAAGAAGATCCGCTATTGTATCAGTAATTTGCATGCGTGTTAACCTCCTTTTACCAACTAGCCTTCTTAACTCCCGGAATCTTACCCTCGTGAGCCAACTCTCTGAAACAGATACGGCAAACGCCGAACTTTCTCAGATAAGCGTGAGGTCTTCCGCAGATCTTACATCTGTTGTAAGCACGAGTGGAATATTTAGGCGTAGCCTGCTGTTTGTTGATCATAGCCTTCTTAGCCATTTTTTATCCTCCTCTTACTTATCAGCAAATGGAGCACCCATAAGTGAAAGCAGCTCCTTTGCCTCTTCATCAGTTTTTGCAGTTGTGATAAAGTTGATATCCATACCACGAACCTTATCTATCTTATCGTATTCGATCTCAGGGAAGATCAGCTGCTCCTTAAGACCAGTAGAGTAGTTGCCTCTGCCGTCGAAAGAGTTAGGGTTGATACCTCTGAAATCTCTTACACGAGGAAATGCTACGTTGAAAAGTCTGTCAACGAATTCATACATTTTCTCAGCTCTCAGTGTTACCTTAACACCGATGATCTGTCCGTCTCTGAGCTTGAAGTTAGCAACGGACTTCTTTGCCTTACAAACGATCGGCTTCTGTCCTGTGATAGCAGCCAGATCTGTCATGATAGCATCGATAACCTTCTTGTTATCCTTATCTGCGCCGCAGCCCACGTTGATAACTACCTTATCAAGCTTTGGGATCTGCATAACGTTAGCGTATTCGAATTTCTTCATCATAGCAGGAGCTACGTCGCTAACATAATATTCTTTAAGTCTAGCCATCGTAATATCCTCCTAATTAAAATTCTTCGCCGCAGTCTGCGTTCTTGCAGACTCTAACTTTAGTACCGTCCTCAAGGAACTTATGAGCGACTCTTGTTGGCTTGCCGCACTTAGGGCAAACTGCCTGTACCTTTGAAGCGTACATTGCAGCCTCAGCCTCAACTATGCCGCCCTGCTCGCCCTGACGTCTTGGCTTAACGTGCTTTGTAGCAATGTTAAGACCCTCAACGATTACCTTTCCCTCCTTAGGGGAAACTTCCAGGACCTTGCCCTTCTTACCCTTGTCCTTACCGGAGAGGATAACGACGGTGTCGCCTGTTTTTACGTGTACCTTATTCATTGTTACGACACCTCCAATTAAAGAACTTCTGGAGCAAGTGAAAGGATCTTCATATAATCCTTCTCTCTGAGCTCCTTAGCTACTGGTCCAAATATACGAGTACCTCTTGGGTTCTTGTCTTCTTTGATAATAACAGCTGCGTTTTCGTCAAAACGGATATATGTGCCGTCTGCACGACGAAGACCCTTAGCTGAACGAACGATTACTGCTTTAACAACGTCGCCCTTTTTAACAACTCCGCCTGGTGTTGCCTTTTTAACAGAACAAACTACAACGTCACCGATGTTTGCATACTTTCTGCGTGTTCCGCCGAGTACCCTGATGCACATAAGCTCCTTTGCTCCGGAGTTATCTGCTACCTTCAGGTAAGTCTGCATTTGTATCACAGTGCGTTCCTCCTTTCAGAATTTAACGTGCGGTCGGCAGAAGTTATCTGCCACCTGCACTATTGCGTTTTAATTACTTAGCCTTCTCAAGAACGTTAACAAGACGCCATCTCTTGTCCTTTGACAGAGGTCTTGTTTCCATAACTTCAACCTTGTCGCCTATATTGCAGACATTGTTTTCGTCATGTGCCTTAAGCTTAACTGTTCTCTTGATGATCTTCTTGTAAAGTGGATGCTGTACGTTATCCTTGATAGCAACTACGATAGTCTTATCCATCTTGTTGGAAACTACAACGCCAACTCTGGTTTTTCTCAAATTTCTCTCTTCGCTCACAGTTAATCCTCCCTTCGAAAATTACTGAACATTGGACTCTTGCTTACGAATGAATGTCTTTACACGAGCAATATCCTTCTTCACAGCCTGAAGTCTCTTAGGATTCTCCAACTGATTTACAGCGTGCTGGAAACGAAGGTTAAAAAGCTCCTGCTTGAGCTCAGCGAGTTTGCTGTTGAGCTCGTCGACTGTCATATCCTTGATTTCATTAGCCTTCATTATTGCTCACCACCCGTTTCTTGAGTATCTCTTTTAACGAACTTACACTTGATAGGCAGCTTGTGCATTGCAAGACGCATTGCTTCTCTAGCTGTCTCTTCAGGTACTCCTGCGATCTCGAACATTACTCTGCCCGGCTTAACAACGGCTACCCAATACTCAGGTGCGCCCTTACCTTTACCCATTCGAGTTCCAAGAGGCTTTCTTGTTGCAGGCTTATCTGGGAAGATCTTGATCCAAACCTGACCGCCACGCTTGATGTATCTTGTCATTGCGATACGGGCAGCTTCGATCTGATTTGATGTGATCCAAGCAGGCTGAAGAGCCTGAAGACCATACTCACCGTGAGAAACTGTGTTACCTCTCATAGCCTTGCCTGTCATACGGCCGCGGTGCTGTTTTCTGAACTTAACTCTCTTTGGAAGCAGCATTACTTGTTACCTCCCTCTTTTTTAGCCTTATTGAAGTCACGCTTACCATTTCTGTTCTGGCGTCTTCTGTCGTTTGACTCTCTCTTGTCTGAAGCAGCAACTTCGCCCTTAAGAACTTCGCCTCTGTATATCCATACCTTAACGCCGATCCTACCGTAAGTTGTGTGTGCCTCAGCTGTACCATAGTCGATGTCAGCTCTGATCGTCTGAAGTGGAATTGTACCCTCGTGGTATGTTTCTGCTCTAGCGATCTCTGCACCGCCAAGACGGCCGCCGCATCTAACCTTGATACCCTTAGCGCCGAGCTTCATTGCTCTGCCGATAGACTGCTTCATTGCTCTTCTGAATGAGATTCTATCTTCAAGATCGTGTGCGATCTTTTCTGCAACGAGCTGTGCATTGATGTCAGGCTGCTTTACCTCAACGATGTTGATAGCAACGCTCTTGCCGATCATCTTTTCAACGTTTGCACGGAGCTTTTCGATCTCTGCGCCGCCTCTGCCTATTACGATACCAGGCTTTGCACAGTGGATGTGGATTCTTACCTTCTGACCGCCGTCCTTATCGGCAAATCTTTCGATCTCTACTTTTGGAACGCCGGCGTATACGCACTTATCTGCTGGATTCTTTGATCTTGTATTCAGCTCTTTAAGAATGAAGTTACGAACGTTGTAATCCTCAACCAGTGTATCGCCAAAAGTACCCTTTTCTGCAAACCAGCGGGAGTCCCAATTCTTAATCACACCGACACGAAGTCCGTGTGGATTTACTTTCTGTCCCATAGTTTACCTCCTCTTTCAGCTTATTCCTTTTCCTTAAGAACGATCGTAACGTGTGATGTTCTCTTAAGGATTCTATATGCTCTGCCTTGTGCTCTTGGCATGATTCTCTTCATTATCGGTCCTGGACAAACATAGCACTCTGCAACGTAAAGGTTGTTCTTATCCATGTTATGGTTGTTCTCAGCGTTGTGAGCGGCGGACTTCAGAAGCTTCTCAAGATATTCACTTGCAGCCTTTGGTGTATGCTTTACTGTTGCCATTGCAACATCATAGTCTTTTCCTCTGATCAGATCGAGAACGATCTGTACCTTACGAGGAGCAATACGAGCATTTCTCAGAATTGCTTTTGCTTCCATTTGTATTCCTCCTTCCGCACTACTTACCGTTGTTTGAGGTCTTTGAACCTGCATGACCCTTGAATGTTCTTGTTGGAGCGAACTCTCCCAGCTTGTGACCAACCATGTCCTCTGTTACATATACAGGAACGTGCTTACGTCCGTCGTGAACTGCGAATGTGTGACCAACGAATTCAGGGAATATTGTAGAAGCTCTGCTCCATGTCTTGAGCACCTTCTTCTCGCCTGCATCGTTCATTGCCTTAACTCTCTTGTAAAGGACCTCCTGTACGTATGGTCCCTTCTTGACACTTCTACCCATTGATCATCTGCCTCCTTTCAGCATTACTTACCGTTTCTGCGTTTTACGATAAACTTATCGGAGCGATGATGCTTAGCACGGGTCTTGTATCCCATTGTAGGCTTACCCCAAGGTGTAACTGGAGTTGGTCTACCAACTGGAGCACGACCCTCACCACCACCGTGTGGGTGATCGCATGGGTTCATTACAGAACCTCTAACGGTAGGTCTCCAGCCCATATGGCGCTTTCTACCTGCCTTACCGATATTTACGTTCTCATGGTCGATGTTTCCTACCTGACCGATTGTAGCCATGCAGTTTACAGGGACCTTTCTCATCTCGCCTGAAGGAAGTCTTACAAGTGCGTAGTTGTCTTCCTTACCCATGAGCTGAGCCATGTTTCCTGCTGAACGAACGAGCTGTGCGCCCTTACCAGGATAAAGCTCGATGTTGTGGATGAAAGTACCAACAGGAATGTTTATCATTGCAAGTGCATTACCAGGCTTGATGTCTGCGTCTGCGCCTGCTCTGATAACGTCACCGACCTTAAGACCATAAGGTGCGATGATGTATCTCTTCTCGCCGTCCTCATACTCTACAAGAGCAATGAATGCTGAACGGTTTGGATCGTACTCGATAGTAAGAACTGTTGCGTTCATATCGAGTTTGTTTCTCTTAAAATCAATTACACGGTATTTTCTTCTTACTCCGCCGCCTCTGTGACGAACAGTGATTCTACCGTAGCTGTTTCTACCTGAGTTCTTCTTGAGTGGCTCAAGCAGAGACTTACATGGAGCAACCTTTGAAAGCTCGGAATAATCGGTAACTGTCATACCTCTTCTGCCGGCTGTTGTAGGCTTGTAGCTCTTTATTGCCATTTGAAATTCACTCCTTATCTGAGTTTTGCGAAAAGGTCAAAGCGTTTTCACGCCAAGCGCCCTTCCATACTTACGTCCTGCGGTGAAATGATGAGCGGTCCTCACCGCCTCGCAAGACCTTTCCGAAGGCTTCTCGGTATTCATGAAGTTCTTCGGAGCAATGCAGCCTTACGCTGCACCTCTTTTAGAGGATTTAGAACAAGCCCTCGAAGAATTCGATTGTCTTGTCACCCTCAAGAGTAACGATCGCTTTTTTCCAGTCTGGTCTGTAGCCTACGCTTCTTCCCATTCTCTTCTGCTTACCCTTAACGCTGATCGTGTTTACCTTAGCTACCTTTACGTTGAAAAGCTCTTCAACTGCCTTAGCGATCTCGATCTTGTTAGCGTCCTTAGCGACCTTGAAAGTGTATCTGTTAGCCTGAAGTCTGTCCATTGAGTCTTCAGTGATAACTGGCTTTAAAATAATATCTTGAGCAGTTCTCATTATGCGTAAACCTCCTCAATCTTCTTTACAGCCTCTGAAGAAACGATAAACTTATCATAGTTCAGAATGTCGTAAACACTGAGAGTATTTACAGTAGCTGTCTTAACGCCAGGAATGTTGGCTGCACTCTTGACAACAGTCTTGTCAGACTCTGCTGTAACGATGAGAGCCTTACCCTCAGCACCAAGTGCCTTGAGCATCTCAACAACTGCCTTTGTCTTGTAGCTCTCGAGCTTGATTGAATCAACAACTACGAGGTTCTCGTCAACGACCTTTGTTGAAAGTGCAGACTTCATACCGAGTCTTCTTTCTTTTTTATTAAGTGAATAGCTGTAATCTCTTGGCTTAGGACCGAGAGCAACACCACCGTGTACCCACTGTGGAGCTCTGATAGAACCCTGTCTTGCGTGACCTGTTCCCTTCTGTCTCCATGGCTTTCTACCACCGCCTCTTACTTCTGTTCTTGTAAGAGTTGACTGTGTGCCCTGTCTCTGGTTAGCAAGATAATTTACAACCATAGCGTGCATGATAGCCTTGTTTGGCTCGATACCGAAAATAGCATCGTTAAGCTCAGTGTCGGCAACCTTTTTGCCTGTCATATCAAATACTGAAATCTGTGACATTATGATTCCTCCTTCCACTAAGCCTTCTTAACGCAGTCGCAAATTGTAACTGTACCGTTCTTTGGTCCAGGAATTGCGCCCTTGATTGCGATAAGATTGTTTTCTGCGTCTACCTTGACGATCTCAAGATTCTGTACAGTTACCTTTACGTTACCGTACTGACCAGGCATACCCTTGCCCTTGAAGATCCTTGAAGGTGATGAACAAGCACCCATAGAACCTGCGTGTCTGTGTACAGGACCTGTACCGTGAGTTTCCTTAAGTCTTGAGTTGTTGTGACGCTTGATCGTACCGGAGAAACCGTGACCCTTGCTTGTACCGCTGACATCAACGATGTCGCCTGCTGCAAATGTGTCAGCCTTTACGATATCTCCAACATTAAGAGCTGATGTGTCAGCAAGTCTGAACTCCTTAAGAGTTCTCTTCATTGCAACGTCAGCCTTCTTGAAGTGACCCTGAAGAGGCTTGTTTACTCTCTTCGCTCTGATGTCGCCATAGCCAAGCTGAACAGCCTCATAGCCGTCATTCTCAACTGTCTTCTTCTGAACGACAACGCAAGGACCAGCTTCAACAACTGTTACAGGAATTACTTTTCCTGCTTCATCGAAAATCTGTGTCATACCGATTTTCTTACCGATGATTCCCTTTTGCATTATGTTTTCCTCCTATGTGGTTATTGGTCGGACTTGTCCGACGTGACCTGCGTGTTAAATGTTTTTTGAGATCGCACGCGATCTCATTTGGAGATTACTTGATCTCCATAACAATGTTAACGCCTGCAGGAAGTTCAAGATTTTCAAGAGCTGCTGTTGTTTCCTTTGTAGGTCTCAGAACGTCGATAAGTCTCTTGTGAGTTCTCATCTCGAACTGCTCACGGCTATCCTTGTACTTGTGTACAGCTCTGAGGATAGTGATTACCTCTTTGTCTGTAGGAAGTGGGATAGGACCTGAAACCTGTGCGCCTGAACGCTTAACAGCCTCAACGATCTTTGCTGCAGCTGCGTCTACAACCGCATGCTCGTAACCCTTGATCTTGATTCTGATCTTTTCATTGACTGCCACTTAAATCGCCTCCTTGTGCAAATTAAAAAAGTTTAGGGGGCAGCTTTCTTTCACTCAAGCCTCAGTCAATTGCGTAAATGATCGAGGCGTGCCGATCGCTTACGCAATTGACAGGTTCGAGCTTTAAAAGCTTTCTGTTGATACCCGTTTACACTCTGCCGTGTGTTCCCTGCCGTTCTCATAAAAAATTCCGAAACCCACAAGGCTTTCGGACTCAGAAAACAGCGCACACAGCATCACACATACTCACGCTAAAGCAGACCTTGTCCGCTATCGCAAGAAGCATAAGCACATACTGTGTTCGGTATTAACAGTCGCCCGGTTTAAAATCGGACATACTCCACGGAAATTACCTGACCAACTGTCAGCAACCTTCCGCTTCATCGCATATCATCATCGTGTACATTAAATACACTGTGCAGTCACGCAAGTATTATTATACACTACTTTTACACCATTTGCAAGCGGTTACAGACAAATTACAGTATAGAATTTTTATCAATTTTCATTTATCATTTTATGCACACTGCACAATTTTCATTTGATGTGTCATTTGCCGCTACATTTTATTCATATCCTCTGCAAACGCCGTTTTATTCAGCCAAATGCACCTAAAGAGCAGCATTATGAACTGACCCGCTGTCATTCAACTTTTCAAAATATTTTTTGATCTTATTGGTATTTTCTGCTGTTAGCTCTTTTATGTGGATCTGTGTATCGACCGCCTCGTCTGAGATCTCCTTGGGAACAGTTTGCTTTATTGATGCCGTATAACCTGCACCGTCCCTCGGCTGCCAACTGTCTGTCATCACCCATTCGCCGCCCTCATTTTGAAAATCTATCATTCTGCACATTGACGAGCCGCTGACATTCTCGGTGTATGAATATCTGTATCGTTCGCACAGACTCATTACATACACCTTGCAATGGGTATCGTCCACATTCTGCACGCCTAGAAGATAGTGGCTTTCCGCTAAGCAGTCATATTTATCGAAGTCATTTTTCTCTTTACCATACTCAACATTTATCACAGCATCTGATATTGCCTCATCTGTTAGCCCCTCGGGTAGGACGTGAACGACCTTGGCATCACAGCCCTTATAAATATAGTGTCCTCCAATTCCATGGGTTCTGTAATAAAACAGCACGAACTTTGCCCCTAAAACTATGAACAGCGCCGTTATCAACGCAATAAATATTATAAGCTTTACATACACCTTCTTTTTCGGCTCTTCATAAGCTGCGTTTGTTTCTTTATTTGCATCGTTCATATTAAGCACCCCTTTCTGTTGTCTGTATCTTCTGATCTGTTCTTACAGTAACATAATAACAAAAATCTGCACCAAATGCAAGCATTTGTAATTTCGCTAAGATGATTTTAAGATTTATCATAACAATGCACAAATTTGCACTTCCGATTTTATTCACTTATACAATGTGCAGAAATGCTTTGCTTTCGGGCAAAGACAAAAACAGAGCGGTACTATCTGCACCGCTCTGTTCGCTATATTATAATGTATTACTGCTTAACGTTTCCCATAATGATACCACGTCCGTCAGTGCCTACATAAACTCTGCCGTATACCTTAGGGTCGCCGCTGATTATCTTTCTAACGTTGCCCCACTTCTGTGTGTCATCATTGATACGCTTCCATGTTACTCCCTTGTCGGCTGACATATAAATGCCGTAGCCATCGCCGTTTGCTTCGCCCATCATGTAGAGAGCCATATAGTCGCCGTCTTTTTCAGCCTTACCAAGACCGATAGCGTCACACTGTGTAACGTCCTGAGATGTAGATGCAAGTGTGCCTGTTGCAGTATCCAGATAATAAACGCCACCTGCGCCAACTGATATCCAAAGGTCGCCCTCTGTATCAGGACAAGCTTTTATTGATGTTGCTGAAACCAGCATATTTGTGATAGGGCTGAAAGTCTTTCCGCCGTCTGTACTCATATAGAACGTTCCGTCATATGAGCCGTAGAACTTATCAGGATTTACCTTATCTGTTTCAATAACTGCACCGGCAGGAAGTCCCTCGCAGGTAGTCCATGTTTTGCCAAAGTCGCTTGTTACTGCCGCAGCAACGCCTGTTGTGCCGCTCTGATAGAAAATGGTCTTGCCGTCAGCGGAAAGCTTAGCTGTGCCGCCTGCTTTCTTCTCAACACCCTCCGGAAGTGTTTCCACTGCCTGCCAGGTTTCGGCTGCGTCTGTTGAATAGTAAACTGAGCCGTCACCGTCGTTAGTTGCTCTTACTACTATCTTATAATCCTGTGCTGCGCAATCTATAGATGTCGCCTTGAAGTCGCCATAATGCTCCTGCGGAGCTTTTGTTACATCATCATGACGGAAGCCGTAAAGGTCACCCATTGTTGAATAAAGCTCAGGAGTTCCCTCGCCATTATCGAGAGGTGAAACGAAGTCAAAGATAGCTGTCATTTCAATTCCCATTGCCTTTACGCTTATGTCAACAGGCTCGTCCTTTATCTTTGAAAGATTTGATGTGCCAAAGATAGTTGCACCTGTTGTGTAAAGAACTTCATCCGGGTTGAACGGGTTGATAGCAACACCTGTCATCCACCAGCCCGGCTTGAGCTGTCCCTGCCAATCCAGCCAAGGAGCATTGCTTATATCAAGATCAAAGTTGTTTACAGTCTTGCCATTCTCGTCACAGCTCCAAATGCCGTTCCAAGTTTCGCCTCCGTCATAGGAAACGAAAAGATTGTCGAAATATGCCCAAAGGTCAAGAGTTGTGCATACTATCATGTTAGGGTCGTTAGGGTTTACTGAGATACCATTGTAACCGCAAGTATAAGATCTCTCAGGAGTTATCTCTGTCCACTCGCCTGTTTTAAGGTTATACTTCTGAACTGCTCCGTCAGAAGCACCATTTGGTCCTACCTTATAAGACCATGTTGAATAAAGATATCCGTCAGAAGATATCTCTCCCTGACAAGGCTTGAGCTTCTCGGTCTTGTCGCCTGTAGCTTCAGACTTTGGATTAGGGATAGCTGTCCAGGTTTCGCCTGCGTCATCGGAACGATAGAGGTAATCCCCTTGTGTTCCTGCTGAGCCAACGATTATTGTCTTTGTTGCCTGACCCTTTTCAGAGCTTGACTTATCGAACGCCACGAATGTAAGTCCGATAGAATATCCGTCCTCAGTATATCCGCCCTTTGTAGGGAATGAAGTGACCTCGTTCCATGTTGCACCGTAGTCTGTAGACTTCCAAAGTCCGTCAGCTCTTGAGCCGAAGTAAAGTATAGAGTTATCGTTAGGGTCTACCTGAAGTCTTTCACCGCAGCCTCTTCCGACCTCGTTACCGCCCATGCCGAAAGGCATTTCGCAGATAGTCCAGTTCTTGCCGTAATCGTCAGAAGCAAATATTGCGCCGTTGTTTGTGGAGTATGTACCAGCCGCAAGATAAACTCTGTTTGGCTCAACAGGGTCAGTTGCAAGGCTCTCTGTTCCGTTATAGTTCCAATCGTCGCCGCCAAAGCAATCTGTTATGCACTCCCAGCGCTGAGTATCCTTATTATACTTATATGCGCCGCCCATATCTGTTCTGGCGTAGATAAGCCCCTCCTCAGTAGGGTTATAGATGACGTCAGGGATAAAACCACCGTCAACTATCTCGACATTTCCCCACTCCCAGCCAGTGTCAACAGGCTGAGCGTTGTAATACTCCTTCTTAGCGTCGCCCTTGCTGTCAGAGCCGCTGGAGGAATCGTTCTTTTTTGAGCAGCCTGCGAAAGCTGTCACTGTAAGGGCGGCGGCACAAGCCACTGCCATTAGCTTTTTTAACCTCATAAAAATTCTCCTTATAAGTTGTATTCGTTTACATCTCTGTGTTATTTAAAGGCGGAAGAGCTCCGCCTTTAAAATTTGAACTTATTTCAAAATCATTGTACTACAATATCTTCAAATTGTCAATAGTCTTTTGTGTATTTATCTAACCTTACCACAACTTTGATAAACGCTTTGCTCTTACACCTTTATAAAATGAAGTATCTTTGAGCAGAAGTCGCCGTAAAGTCCGTCACCATTCCACATCTTTGCGATGTTGATACCTGCATTCATAAGTGCCGCACCTGAAATCTTCTTGTCAGGCTCGTTCTCCTCATAATAGTAAGCGTCAGCTTCAAGACCCTTGAGCTTGATACGTCTTGATCTTTCGTTTGGTCTGCCAAGCACCTGAACGAATTCAAAGAGAGCTTCGCTCTTATCCTTTGCAACGAACTCCCAAGCGTCCCAGGTGTTGTCCTCGAACATATTGCCTATTCTGTAGTGGTCGCCTGTTCTTACAAGCTTGTTGAACTTGTTGAACTCCTCTATCTGTGCAGGGATAGCGTCCCTGTCCTCCTGCGGTATCCTTGTTACATCAAGCTCATAGCCGAATGTACCCACCATAGCAACGTGACCTCTTGTTTTGAAAGGAGCGTTTCTGCCGACTGTGTGGTTAGGGCAATCGGAAACGTGCGCACCCATTGCTGAGCATGGATAGCACATTGAAGTGCCGTGCTGTATCTTCAGTCTTTCGATAGCGTCTGTATCGTCAGAGCACCATATCTGTGGGCTGTAGTAAAGCATACCGGGATCAAATCTTGCTCCGCCGCCTGAGCAGTTCTCCAGCAGGATATGAGGATAATCTGTTGTAAGTCTGTCCATAAGGTCATAAACACCGAGAACATATCTGTGCCAAAGCTCTCTCTGTCTTTCAGCAGGCAGGGTAGCCGAGCCGACCTCTGTAAGCTGTCTGTTCATATCCCACTTGATGTACTCGATATTCGCACTGTCGAGAATCTTCTTCATCATGCCGTAAACATGATCTCTGACTTCCTTTCTCGAATAGTCAAGAACATACTGCTCTCTGCAAAGTGTCAGAGGTCTGCCCTTTATCTGGATAGCCCAGTCCGGGTGAGCCTTATAAAGTTCAGAATCAGGGGATATCATTTCAGGCTCGAACCAAATGCCGAACTTCATGCCAAGCTTATTTACCTCGTCAACAAGATATTTAAGACCGCCCTTGAGCTTCTTCTCATAAACGAACCAATCGCCCAGTGATGAGTTATCAGAATCTCTGTGACCGAACCAGCCGTCGTCCATAACAAGCATTTCTATACCAAGCTTTGAAGCTTCCTTAGCGATGTCTATAAGCTTGTCAGTATCAAAATTAAAGTAAGTAGCTTCCCAGTTGTTGATGAGTATCGGACGTCTTTTATCCTTATACTCGCCTCTGATAAGGTTGTTTCTATAGAGGTCATGGAAAGTTCTTGACATTTTGCCTATACCCTCGTCAGAGTGCACCATTACTACCTCAGGGCAAGTGAAGCTCTCGCCCTTTTCCAAAAGCCACTCGAAATCCAAAGGATTTATACCCATAAGGAAACGGGTTTTCTTATGCTGAGTAACTTCTGCCTGAGCGTAGAAGTTGCCTGAATAAACGAAGTTGAAGCCGAACACCTCGCCCTTATCCTCGTCAGCGTTATTGTCGCAAAGGGCAACGAACGGATTGTTCTGATGTGATGATTCGCCCTTGCAGGAATCAACAAGCTGTTTAGCGTGGTGAAGTCTGCATCTTTCAACCGCTCTTTCTCTGGCCCATGAGCCGTTGAGTGTAATCATATCCATTTTGTCTGTATCAAAATCAACGCAAGCGGAAAGTGCTCTTGTTATCTTAAAAGGCTTCTCGCCCTTGTTTGTGATGACCGCAGAACGTGTGATAACGTCAAGTTTATCGAAAGCTGTGTAGATAAGAACGACTTCGATATCGGCATACTTATCATACATTGTTATCTCGAGAGTTGAACAACCGCTTTCCTCAGTAGCGAAAGTAGCAGGCAGACCCTCAAGCTTTGGTTTGCCCTCATACATTTTATGAGAAACATATCTCAGGTCGCAGGTCGACATACCGTTTGCGTCCATTATCTTGAATGCAGACTCTCTGTAGTCGCCAAGACCGAAGCATGGATATTCAAAAGGCAGTGTATCCATAAAGCTTGCTCTGTCACGGTCATTAGTAGCAGGCGTAAAAGGGCTTTCGTCAAGACGGAGAAGATAAGTCAGATCCTCGTCAGGGACTTTATTTCCATAGTAAACGTGAGCGAGGTAGCCCTCCTCGCAGACCTTCATCATATAGTCTGTATTATTGGCTCTCAGCTTGAAAGCCTTATCTTTTTCGTTATAAAAGATATTGATAATTATCACTCCTTGCAAAAATCTGAACCTTACGGCTCAATTGATATTATAACACATAAAAAAAATAATGCAACAGGGTAAAACGATTACTTTGAAAATTATTTTGTTAATTTTTCTTGATAATGCAAATATTTGAACATGGGTGGTTCAAATTTATAAAAAAGCAAAAGGGCGACACGCAGTCACCCTTTAAATCGACATCTTTTATACACATGGCTTGATGCCAGATCCTCACATCTCTGACATTCTACAGCTTTTGGTCACACTTAGCACAATAATTTGCTGTAGGAGCATTTTCGTAACCGCAGCTGTTGCATTTTTTGGTTTTCTTTATTGTAAAAGCATAGCCGCATGAATTACAATACTTTGCACCTTTTTCATTTCTGCTGCCACAGTTCGGGCAGCCCTTGCTGCTCTCCATTTGAGAAAGCATAGGCTGAACAGGCTGCTGAGGGTTGTTATACATAGGCGCATTGTACTGCTGATTATATTGTGGCTGAACATATTGAGGAGGAACATTTTGATTGTTCATGATCCTGTTCTTCATCATTTCAGTTCTCTTTTCCGACTCTCTCTTTGACTCGGAAACATTTCCCGCTATTATAAGGATAATACCCAGAACCAATATTCCTATGAACACGAAAAAAACGATTTTTGAGATCTGTGCATTACTCGTGCCATAGCCTAAATATCTTCTTCTCATTTCGTCATAGTCATCTTCAAACACATAATACGCAATAGCTGCTATGACAGCTCCTATCACGCCTAATACAATGCTCACGATACCTAATTTTTTCATAAAAGTCACTCCTATATCTATTTTTTTGTCATAAAAACTTATAAAAGTCATATAATTGATTGCCGTTGTATTGTCCGCTGAGATCTTTGAATAATAAGCCGACATAGCGGTGTTCTGGTCAATAGGACTTATATGTTCCGCCATATCGCATATCCGTGACGATACGCTCGTTGCCTCCTGCACAGCCTCATAAAGCATATGCTGATTGGCTTTTATCTGTTCAAGTTGATTTATAATGTTATCAAGCTTGCAAACAGTTTCAGGATATTTTATAGTATCTTCGGTATTTAGCTTGTCAAGATTTCTTACCGCTGCTTGCTGCAAAAAGCAGAATCAGGGTCTATCTGCGTTCCGCATTTTTTACAAAACATTTATTCTTCCACCTCAGCCTCTGCAATTCGATTTCCGCAGTTTTTGCAGAATTTAGCCTCTTTATAATAAACATTCCTTCACTTCCCGACTGTGAATTATGCTCACAGTCATTAGATACATTTTACTACATTTTGTTGTATAAGTCAATACTATATTACAATTACATTAACATCTTTGTAAAACCTATCCAAAAGTAAGTCGCATATTTACTACATTTTGCGGTAAACTATTCACCACATTTTGTGGTATGGTATAGTATTTTTATATCATATTGAAAGGACAAAAATAATGGCATACACAAAGATAAGGGATCTGAGAGAGGACGCAGATCTGACGCAGGCACAAATGGCAAAGGTGCTCAACTGTTCACAGCAGGCATACAGCAACTACGAGCTTGGGCAGCGTGACATACCCACTGACATTCTCATTGCCCTTGCGGAATTTCATAAAACGAATGTTGACTATATACTGGGGCTGACAAAGACAAAAAAATACTACAAAGAGCTATAAAAAAGGGACTCATGCATTTAGCACAAGTCCCTCAAAAATTCAATATTTATCTGTTATCAGATTAGTTGCCGTACTTAGCAGTGCTGATCTTGATACCAGGGCCCATTGTAGAAGCTACAACTACGCTCTTAAGGTACTGACCCTTAGCAGCGGCTGGCTTAGCCTTTACAACAGCGTTGATAAGTGTGTTGAAGTTCTGCTCGAGCTTCTCAACACCGAATGAAGCCTTACCGATAGGGCAGTGAATGATGTTTGTCTTATCAAGACGATACTCGATCTTACCAGCCTTAGCCTCTGTAACAGCCTTAGCTACGTCAGGAGTAACAGTTCCTGCCTTTGGGTTTGGCATAAGTCCTCTAGGTCCGAGGATCTTACCAAGACGTCCTACAACACCCATCATGTCAGGTGAAGCAACTACAACGTCGAAATCCATCCAGTTTTCCTTTGTGATCTTCTCAACGAGATCCATGCCGCCAACATAGTCAGCGCCTGCTGCCTTAGCAGCCTCATACTTGTCTTCCTTACAGAATACGCAAACTCTTACAGTCTTACCGGTTCCGTTTGGAAGTACAACAGCACCTCTTACCTGCTGATCAGCGTGTCTTGAGTCAACGCCCAGACGAATGTGAAGCTCGATAGTTTCATCGAACTTTGCCTTAGCACCCTTAGCTGCAAGTTCCAGAGCCTCAGGAGCGTCATATTGCTTAGCCTTGTCGATAGCCTTGAAGCTGTCAACATACTTCTTGCCATGTTTCATTAATATTTCCTCCTCATTAAGTGGTAATACCGACAGTGGATATCTAGTCGGTTAGCGGAAAATTCCTCCCACCATTGCCGTGCATGAATGCACAGTACGATTGATTAGTCCTCAACTACAACGCCCATTGAACGGCATGTACCAGCGATCATGCTCATAGCACTCTCGATGTTTGCTGCGTTCAGGTCAGGCATCTTCTGCTCAGCGATCTTCTGAAGCTGCTCTTTTGTGATAGTTGCGACCTTAGTCTTGTTAGGAACACCGGAACCTGACTCGATCTTGCAAGCCTTCTTGATGAGAACTGCTGCCGGAGGAGTCTTGGTGATGAATGTGAATGATCTGTCTGCGTAAACTGTGATAACAACAGGGATGATAAGACCGATATCGTTCTTAGTTCTCTCGTTAAAATCCTTTGTGAACGCCATGATGTTTACACCGTGCTGACCAAGAGCTGGACCAACCGGTGGTGCAGGAGTTGCCTTTCCTGCTGGAATCTGAAGCTTAATATAGCCTACTACCTTCTGTGCCATTTGTTCGCACCTCCATAATTAAGTGGTAAGGCGAGCGCCATACGCTCTCCCACGTTTCCGGAAGCCGTATATCCGAACCGTCATTGACGGCTTTGCTTCCATTTTCACGAATGTTTGCGGAGTTTTACCGCCTTTTTCCTTATTCCTCAGACTTTATCTGTGTCAGCGGCATAGTAACAGTTGTTTCTCTGCCCAACATAGATACTCTGACGTCTGCCGTCTGTGCTTCCATATCGAATTTCTCCACAACTCCTGTGAAGCCCTCGAATGAGCCTGCTGTTACAACGACGTTGTCGCCTTCCTTGAAGCCGACCTGAACGTTAGCGCTTCTCTGTGTGTCAACACCCAGCGCTGCGACCTCTTTATCGGTCAGCGGAACAGGCTTTGACGCAGGACCAACGAAGCCCGTAACGCCTCTGGTATTTCTAACGATATACCATGAATCGTCTGTAAGCACCATTTTTACAAGCACATAGCTTGGAAAAAGCTTTCTGTCGCCCTTGTCGATCTTATTGCCCTTTACCTCGGTAACTTCCTCCATTGGGATCATTACCTCAGGGATGAGATCCTGAAGGTTTCGGTTTTCAACAACCTTTTCAATATTGCTTTTTACCTTATTCTCATAACCTGAATAAGTGTGAACAACATACCACTTTGCTTCTTCTGACATGTTTCTTACCTCCATATTGATGTTGTCAAAACCGCTGTGACGGCTTAGCCGCCGATTTTAAGGATAGCCTTGATAGCTGCACCCAGACCTGAATCAACTCCGAAAAGGAACAGAGCCATAACGACCATTACCGTAAGAACAACTCCCGTATTCTTAGTCACCTGCTGTCTTGTAGGCCAAACGACCTTTTTCATTTCAGCTTTAAGCTCTCTGAAATATTTTCTTATTCCGCCCTTTTTCTTCTGATCCTTGCCGGTATCCTTTTTTGAAGACTTAGTAACATCTGTTTTTTTAGCCATTAGAAATAGCTCCTTTCAATATTACTTAGTCTCTTTGTGAAGAGTGTGTTTCTTACAGAACTTGCAATACTTGTTCATTTCAAGTCTGTCAGGGTCATTCTTCTTGTTCTTCTTAGTGTTGTAGTTTCTCTGCTTACACTCAGTACAAGCAAGTGTAATTTTTACTCTCATTTCGGCACCTCCTGACGAAATTTATACCCCGCAAGAACATTCAGGGTACGTCTGCCTCCCTCATACGTTTTCACGCAAGCTGTCACACAGCCCTGAGGTAACTTATGCTTTTTCACGCTCAAAAAAAGAGCGCAAAAAAATAGACCTCATAAAGAGGTACTACAATTATAACATCTGTGCTCTTCTTTGTCAATCATTTGTCAAAGAATTTTATTAATTTTTTGTAAATTTTATCGTTTGTCGGGTGAGGAGTGAGGAGTGAGGAATGAGGAATTATGGTATCGCCTGTCGGCGATGATTATTTTGTAGTGACGAACAGCGTTCGTCCGCTTTTGTTTATCTATCCACACATACGTTATCCGCACAACGTCTGGCACATCGTTTACCATATGGCACGTCTACACAACCTTGTAATACCCCAAAACCTCGTCGCTCTCCAAACGGGCTGTCGAGGGCGCCAGCCCCTACAGCTTCTTCGGGCAAATTTGCCATGCCGCAAAATCGCTCTGCTCGGTGCTGACTTCTACTTTATACTTGTGCACAACTATGGTCAGCTATGCCCATTCCTCATTCCTCACTCCTCACTCCTCACTTAACAGGAAACTCCCCATTTTCAACGGTCGCATCAGCGATCTCTCTCATCTCGTCCCAGTCATGCGAGTAATGGTCATTCAAGCAAGCCACAGCAAAGAACCCTCCTGCTTTCGCTCCCTTTATGCCCTCAACGATATCCTCATAAACCACGCAATTCTTCGATTCAAGCCCCAGTTTCTCAGCCGCCAGCTCATAAACATCAGGAAATCCCTTTCCCCTCTCCACCTGCTCTGTAGACACGAAGCAATCAAATTGATCCAAAATGCCGTTTCTCTTTAGCACAGGCTTATAAAGCTCCTCAGTTGAAGCGGTTGCCAATGCTATCTTCCTGCCCTGTTCCTTAAGCTTTCGCACATACTCCCCTGCGTTTCCGCAAAGCTCAATAACGTTCGTATACTCATACACCGCCATATCGAACCATTCCCTCATTATATCCTGAATGTTCTCACCCAGAGAAAATCTATCGTTTGTATAAACAGCCGCCTGCTCGAAATTCATTGCAGACACCTGCTTGAAATAGTCCTCAGGCACTTTTATCCCACGCTTGCCGAGAAATTCCTCATCTATCTTTGACCAAACGTGATTTGATCTTGTCAGAGTGCCGTCCAAGTCGAAAATGTGTCCCTTAAAATCTTTTATGTCCATTGTAATGTCCTTTCAGAAGTATTCATCAGAGAGCCTGAAGCCCTCGCCTATTATCTCGCTCACGTCACCCACAAGCACGAAAGCCTTTTCGTCAGTTTCCGCTGCTATCCTGCGGACGTCCGTTATCCTGCGTTTTCTCACTGCGCAAAGTATAAGATCTCTGTCCTCTCCCGTGTATCCCGTTCGGGCTTTTATGACCGTACACCCCAAGTTGCCTTCATTAAGGAGCCTATGGAGTATTTTATCTGCGGCTGGGCTTATTATCAGCGCAAGCTTTCCTCTGTCGCCGCCGTAGAGTATCATATCCAGTGTTTTTGAGAACACCCACAGTGTAAAGAACGAATACAGTGCGTTGTCGATACTGCCGAAAACAAAACCGCTGAGCACACATATCACACCGTCTGCAAGCATAAAGATCTGCCCTGCCGCCATGTAGGGCTTTTTCCTTTTGATAAGCTTTGCGGCGATATCAGTTCCGCCTGTTGTTCCCCCTGAGCGAAAAACTATCCCACAGCCTGCGCCCAACAGAATACCGCCTGCTATTGCGCTGAGAAAAATATCATTTGTGAGTGGTGTAAAAAGCGTACATATATCTGCAGTCAGACCCGAAACTGCAATAGCTACAACAGTTCCCAAAAGGAAACGCCAGCCGAACACATAAAGGCTAACCGCCAACAAAGGAAGATTTATCGCCATTGTAAGCGAGCCGACACCAAGAGGCAGAAATCTTGACAACATGACAGCAAGCCCCGAAGCACCTCCTGGGGCAATTTCGTTAGGGCTTAAAACCAGTCCCACGCTCACGCCATATATGACCGCACCGAGAAGCAAGAGAGGATAGTTCACTCTGCCCTTTGCAGATTTTTTTGCCGAAAACAATTTATTCAGAAGTATCATAAAAGCCCTCCAAGCTATGCAAAAGCAAAGATAGGCTTATTTTTCCCTTGATACTTCATAAAATACATCAGAGCAATGGTGCAATAGTTCTGAGAATGACCGACATGAACCTTGACCAGAAGCTGCGGTTATTTATATCGTCATGTGTTATCCTATGACAGCGGTTTTCAAACATATCGTCAAAGTCCGCTTTTATATCCTTTATACAACTTGTTTTGTACATATAAGTTGCACACTCAAAATGGAGATACAAGCTTCTGTAGTCGAGATTTATCGTACCCACCACGGCTGACTTATCGTCTGACAGGAACATTTTAGCGTGGTTAAAGCCGCCTTTATACTCATACACTTTCACGCCAAGCGTTTCAAGATCTCTGTAGAAAGACCTTGTTATAACGCTCACATACCATTTATCAGGTATCTCAGGAGTGATTATCCTAACATCAACACCGCTTTTTGCCGCATAGCCCAAGACGGTGAGCATTTCGTTGTCAGGAATAAGATACGGGGTAGAGATATAGATATAATCCTTGGCATTGTTTATCATATCCATATAAACAAGCTCGCCCACATTCTCGTCATCGAGAGGGGAGTCACCATAAGGGATAACATAGCCGTTGTTCACAACGTTTTTTACAGTGGGGCGGTACATATTATACTCAGTTTTATCACCTGAGATGACCTCCCACATTTGCAGAAACATCATGGTAAAATTCCAAACGCCATCGCCCTTTAGCATAACGGCGGTATCTTTCCAATGACCGAAACGCTCCTTGCGGTTTATATACTCGTCGGCGATATTAACGCCACCGTTGAAAGCCACGTTGCCGTCGATAACGAGAATTTTTCTATGGTCACGGTTATTCTGTATAGTAGAAAGCATAGGACGGAAAGGATTGAAAACAAGGCATTTTACCCCTTGGTCGGTAAGCTTTTTCTTATATCTGAAAGGCAATGTGAACTGCGAGCCCATGCCGTCATAAAGAAGTCTTACCTCCACGCCTGCCTTAGCTTTTTCAAGAAGTATCTTAACTATCTCACGCCACATTTCTCCGTCGTCGATAATAAAATACTCCATAAAGATAAACTCCTGAGCTTTCTGAAGCTCCTCAAGCATAGCCTTATACTTATCTTCGCCAAGGGGAAAATAAGTGACCTCCGTATTACCGCAGACAGGGTAGCCTCCCGACTTATCCACATAGTTTGCAAGCTTATAAAAATCAGGCTCACTTTCATGGAGATAGCTCATTATCTGTTTATTTGTTTTAAGAAAAGGTCTTGTATTGGCGGATTTCTTAGCATAAAGGTTTCTGACCTTTCTTGTTGAAAACTGATTTTTGAGTAATATATAAAGCACCACCGTAAAGATAGGCACGATAACAAGGGGTACTATCCACGCCAATTTATAGGCAGGGTTCTCGCTGCTGTTAAGGATATAGATAGCAAGCACGATAGCCACAGTAGAAAAAACGATATGCAGATAGGCATAATGCACAGCGAAGCTCTGGAAGATGATAAAAATGAAAATAAGCTGCAATGCAAGAAGCAGGATAATAGTGGTTTTTTGTGAGAATATCATATTTATAAGTTTTTTCGGTTTTTTCTTTTGTATTTTTTCGCTTATCTTTTCTGCCACATTATCCGCCTGCCTTTCTGAAAATAGTGATACATAATTAATTATAACATTTATTTTTGATTTTTGCAATACACAAAAATGCAGTTAATCCGCCCTGATTTCACGAATTTCTGTGACAATGACACAACTTTTGTTATCTTATTGTTGACAACGATTTGCGAAACAACGCACGAACAATGAAGGGGCTTGGCGTCCCACTTGTGTTCGCCTGCTCAATCCTACGATATCCGTACAACATTTGGCACATTGTTTCAAAACATTGTCTGCTTCTTATATTTAGTGACAAATTGAAACCACACCGCTCCGAACGGGACGTCGAGGGCGCCGTCCCCTACAATTCTAAACATAACGCCACACAAGATCCCACAAAAACAAAGGCAGACGGTTTTCCAGAGCAAGCCGTTCCCACAGCCGCTAAAAAACCATCTGCCTTATTATTTTTGCTAAAATTTCAAACCGCTATTCAGTATAACCGAATGCAAGCACTTCTCCATGCTTGTCCTCATCGCCTGCCGCCATTGATATCTCAACGGTATAGTTAGTTGCTTCAGGCATCATGGCGATATTCTGTATCTGAGCATTTCCCCAGCCTGACGGACTTATGGTATCGTAATCGCTTTCGTCATACACCTCTCCGTCTGCTGTTACCTTAACATGAAGCTTGCCGAACTCGCCCTGCTTCACCTCTTTGTATATCATGTACAAGAATTTTTTGTCCTTGAAGTCAAATACGATAGGGCTGTTATCTCCGGTGTTGTCGTAAGTCCAGCCATTTGTGAAGCTTGCGATAGTAGAGCCTTCCTTCCAACTTCCAAGGCTTGTTGGCGTAAGGCTGTCGCCCTCATACATATGAGCGTCCACCTCTCGCGGAGAGAAAACAGTGTCTGTCGGCATAACATAATCGCCCTCTGGCGCAACGTCCATAACCGTGTCAAAATAGTAGTCTACCATTGAAGCCACAAGCTTGTGGCCCTCATCGTTAGGGTGTGACTGATCGTCAGAGAAATCTTTCCAAGTCATTCTATTGTTTGCGAAAAGATATCTCAGCGCGTCACAGTATGATATCATCGGCAGGTGATAAAACTCGCCTATCTGCTTCATGTAATCCTGAGCAGAATGGTCGCTTTCAGTCACCGAGAACAGCAGAACAGGAGTGATATTCTTCTGCAAAAGCGTTCTGACTATTGACTCGTAAGCGTTCTGATAGTCAGCCTCCGTGCCGTCATTTACTGCAAATTCGATAAAGCATATGTCAGGCTCATAAGCCAGCACATCTCTGTCGAGCCTGAGTATTCCAAGCTTTGAAGGCGTACCGCTAAGACCTGCGTTCACATACTGGACGTTATCCCCCGTACCGAATTTCTGTGCAAAATAATCATAAGTGAGTTTAGCATAACAGCCGTCTGCACCGGCAGAAATACCCTCAGTGATAGAGCCGCCAAGATACGCCACAGTGACCTTTTCCCCTGACTGTGCTTTCTTTATAACATTCTGCATCATAGAAGTGTTGCCGTATGACACCATAGCCTTGTCATACATAGCCTGCGTCCACTCCTCGTCAGTTTCAGGCATTTTTTCGACCTGCGAGCTTGAAGACTCCGCTTTGCTTTCAGCCTTTGAGCTGTCCGCATTATTTCCGCAGCCTGCAAAAGCCGCTCCGCACATAGCAACACTCACGAGCACTGCCAACAATTTTTTTGTATTCATTATTTGTACCTTTCTAATCTATGATAACGAAATCGGTTTCATACCGCATATAACACAAAAAGTACGGACAAAGCCGTACTTTTTGGTTATATCAATATGATAAAAATTCTTATTAGTTAAGAACTGCCTTCTCAGTTTCCTTATCGAAGATATGGATTCTGTTAGGATCGATAGCGACCTTAAGCTCATCCTGTGGACGAACGTCAGAACGAGGTGAAACTCTAGCTGTGAGCTGGATACCCTCGCAGTTGAGGTACAGATATGTTTCAGCACCCATCATTTCAGTTACTTCAACAGTTGTGTTGATAACGCCTGTTGTAGCCTGAGCGAGGAATGCAGGCTCGTCGTGGATACACTCTGGACGAACACCAAGAACAACTTCCTGATCAACCAGTGGCTCGAGAACTTCAGGGTCTACTTTAGACTCCGGAACTGCTACCTGATACTTAACGCCTCTTGTTGTCTTTGTATCCTCAGAACCGAACTCAACAACATACTTGCCGTCTACCTTGAGAAGCTTAGCGTCGATGAAGTTCATCTGTGGTGAACCAATGAATCCTGCAACGAACTGGTTTACTGGATCGTTGTAAAGATTTGTTGGTGTGTCGATCTGCTGGATGTAACCATCCTTCATAACTACGATACGGTCACCCATTGTCATAGCCTCTGTCTGGTCATGAGTTACATAGATGAATGTAGTACCGAGCTTCTTATGGAGCTTAGAGATCTCAGTTCTCATCTGTGCTCTCAGTTTAGCATCGAGGTTTGAAAGAGGCTCGTCAAGAAGGAATACCTGTGGCTCACGAACGATAGCTCTACCGAGGGCTACACGCTGTCTCTGACCACCGGAGAGAGCCTTTGGCTTTCTGTCAAGAAGGTGAGCGATGTCAAGTATTCTTGCTGCTTCCTCTACCTTTCTTGCGATCTCATCCTTTGGTACCTTTCTGAGCTTCAGACCGAATGCCATGTTCTCAAATACTGTCATGTGAGGATACAGAGCGTAGTTCTGGAATACCATTGCGATATCTCTATCCTTAGGAGCGATGTCGTTTACAAGTCTGTCGCCGATGTAAAGCTCACCTTCACTGATCTCTTCAAGACCTGCGATCATTCTAAGTGTTGTAGACTTACCACAACCAGAAGGACCTACGAGGATGATAAACTCCTTATCCTTGATCTCAATGTTGAAGTCTGAAACAGCGATAACGCCGCCTGCGTACTTCTTATAAATTTCCCTTAATGATACACTTGCCATTAAAAAAGGACCTCCCTATTTGAATTTTACTAATATCCTAATTAGCTATGCTATTATCATAACAAATTTTTAACATACCCGCAAGAGTTTTTTTTACTAAACTTTATTATATCTCATTATGAATATTGACGAAAATTCACATAGAATAGGTAATTACTTACATTTAAACGATTTCGCTGTCAATAATCTTTCAACATCTTTGTGCATTATTTCTAAACAGCTTCCAAGGGGCAGATCCGGATCTAAAGGCAGCTCTCCGATCTTTATCCGCTTAAGAAAAACAACTTTATTTCCAAGCTTTTCAAACATTCTCTTGACCTGATGATACTTACCCTCATGAAGCACAACAGTACATTCATCGGGACAGTTCACACTTGCGGAAAATTCCGCAGGCAGACATTTCTCTCCGCCGTCGATAGTCATGCCCTCAGCGAATGCCTGAGCATAATTTTCCTGCCAAGTGTCACGAAGTCTGACGAAATAGGTTTTCGGAACATGGGTCTTAGGGGACAACATTCTGTGGGCGAGAGCTCCGTCATCAGTGAGAAGCACAAAGCCCTCAGTATCCTTATCGAGCCTGCCCGCAGGGAAAAGTCCCTCCCTGAACATTTCAGGCGGCACAAGTTCAAGGACAGTTTTCGACTCTCCGTCACGAGTGGAGCAAACCACACCCTGCGGCTTGTTCATCATTATGTAGACAAACTTTTTATAGCATATCTCCACGCCCTTTACAGCAACAATATCGTTTTCGCTGACCTTAGCATCAGCCGCCTTGGCGACCTTTCCGTTTACAGTCACCTGACCTTTTCTGCAAAGCTCTCTCACCATGCTTCGGGAAATATCATTACGCTGTGAAGAAACAAATTTATCAAGTCTCATAGCAAAAGCCTTTCTGACAATTTTCTTATAAAGATTATAGCATACGATACCGCCAAAAGTCAAATATGCGAAAAAACTTAACCAAAAGCAAACGCCTGCAGATATGCTCCACAGGCGTTTTATTGCTATTCGTATCGGTTTTTTCGACCTATGAAGCATTAGTTTACCCTTGTTCACAATGCCGACGTTCCACGCTCAGACGCCTACTTTTTCCTCAGCCCCTGCATAAATCCGTCCAGCTCCGCTGAGCATACGTCTCCTCCCACAAGCTGTCCCTCACAGACGATAAGATTAGCCCTGACCTCCTGCTTCTTATTCCCATAATTCTTCACAGCATATGTATACACCTCAGCGGTTTTCCCTTTATAGTCCTCCAAGTCAAAGCCCTGCTGCTTCTGAAGCTTATTATACTTTTCATACACCTCATTGAATTCTTTCGGTATGGTCACCGCCTTGCATTCATCGTATTCGTCAGACACCTCCCAGCCCATTTCTTTCAAAAACGCCTGTCTTTGTGCTTCGCTTTTCATCTCGTACACCGCAGGCGACGATATTCTCACCACTGTCACTATTATCACCGCCAACAGTGCCAATGCCGCCAGAACCGCCCCGATCACCGCAAATGTTGGCTTTTTTACTTTTATTGTCTTGATAAACATACCCTTTTCCTCGCTTTCTGTTTTCAAAGTTTGTACATTTATATGTATTGTCCCAAAAATTATAACTACCTGTCCGATTTTTTATTTTGTTATATAATTTTCAAAAATAATTTTTATAGCATTAATAATATTATTGTACAATAAATTTATCGGTTTGCTATGATTTATTATTACAAACTCTGTAGCACTTATATGGCATTGTGCAAAATTGACAAAAATAAAAGTGAAAATTAATGTGAATTAACGATTTTGTATTTTTTTGTACAAATGTCTTTGACAATTTCAAAATATGTGGTACAATATTATTAGGTAACGCTATGCTTCTCCGCATTGCCTGCGGAGGGTACTGAAACGTTTTCTTAAATCTGCCTTTTCACGGCTGTGAAGGGGCAAGCTATTATTGCTGATGCGTTCTGCGGTCAGCCGCAGGATTGATATATGAAAGGAGCAATGAGTTTTATGTCAAAAATTATTGCAGTTACTTCCGGTAAAGGCGGAACAGGCAAATCTTCTATAAGCGCCTGTCTCGGTTATGCCCTTGCCAAGCAGGGAAACCGTACACTTATAATTGAGCTTGACTTTGGTCTGAGATGTATGGATATCATGCTTGGTATGCAGGGTAATATTACATACGATCTTGGTGACGTTCTTGAGGGTACTTGCGACGTATACAAGGCAACAACAACTGTTAAGCTTGCTTCAAACCTGAGCGTTCTTTGTGCTCCGTCCGACCCGTTCGTTCAGCTCAAAGCTGAGGATATCGAAAAGATCACACAGGAAATGAGAAAGTATTTTGAATACATAATCATTGACACCTCTGCAGGTATCAACGGTTCTGTATTTGATATAGTTACTAATTCCGACCTTATACTTATAGTTACAACTCCTGACCCTGTATGCGTAAGAGATGCGAGAATGATGTCAGATGAGTTCTATAAGAGAGGAAATCAGAAGCAAAGACTTGTTATCAACAAGGCAAACAAGAGAATATTCGAGTTTGACGAAATGGACGACCTTGACGCTATCATCGACACAGTCGGCGTTCAGCTTCTGGGTGTTATCCCTGAGGACAGTGCTATCCCTCTTGCAACAGGAAAGGGTGCGCCGCTTTCATCAAGCTCTATGGGCTTCCTTGCATTCTCTGCTATTTCAAGAAGAATAAAGGGCGAGCATATACCCCTCTCCATCAAGGTCTGAGTATATTATCAGCCGTATGCGTGAGGATATCTGCGCATAGTGCGGCTGTTTTATATAACGAAACTTATTTGTTCATTAATATACCAATATATAAACGGGGGGTTTCCATTGAATATTGCACTTATTGCTCATGACACAAAAAAGGAACTCATGGTACAGTTCTGTATCGCCTATTGCGGTGTACTCAGCAAGCACAATCTTTGTGCCACAGGTACTACGGGAAAAATGGTAGCCGAAGCAACCGGCCTTAACGTTCAGCGTTATCTCAGTGGCTCACAGGGCGGCGACCAGCAGATCGCAGCGAGAATATCCTGCAACGAGATAGACCTGCTTCTGTTTTTCAGAGATCCTATCTCAGTGAAGCCACACGAACCTAATGATATGAATCTCCTCAGACTTTGCGATGTACACAACATTCCGGTAGCCACAAACATTGCCACTGCCGAAGCGCTTATCCACGCACTTGAGCGAGGCGATCTTGACTGGAGAGATATCGTTAATCCTACAAAGATATAATTGAAATTTCATATACAAAAGCGATGAAAGGGAGAGTATTCCGTTCTTATGTTTCAGCGAGAGCCGTTGGTGAGAGGGTTCACATAAAGGGCAGGAAGAAGGACACCTTGGAGCTTCCGTTTGTTCAAGAACGGACGTATAGCTGCGTTAAAGCGTCAGAGTGATCCGGCACGAAGATGTTCGGATAATTAGGGTGGTATCACGGTAAAAGTCGTCCCTTACTAGGGGACGGCTTTATTTTTTTATCCACCACCCGTAGGGGAGCGGCTCAATTTCTGTGAAACAAGAATGCGACGTCCCACTTTTTCGCTCCTCACTCACTCTCGAATACCTTATCTCAGCACACCAAAAAGCAAAGGCGGTATAACAATGAAAGCCAGCCAGCTAACAAAAGAAAACATCACCCCCGAAATAGTAGACAAGCTTCTTTTCGAGGGTATTGACTATAAAGGCGAAACTGCCGACGTTATAATAGTTCTGGGAAGCCGCAAAGCCTGCGACTATCGTGTTCCCCTTGCGGCAAAGCTTTTTCAGAAAAGAAAAGCCCCACATCTCATATTCTGCGGCGGAAAAGTGCAAAAGACTTCCCTTGGTGACATGGCAGAATATAAAGCCATGCTCATATCCGCCGAAAAATGCGGCATACCGACCTCCGCCATAACTGTGGAAACACACTCTCTTGATACCGTGGAAAATCTGCAAAACGCAACCGAGCTTGTAAAAAAGCATTTTCCAAACTGCAAAAGCATTATTATAGTCACTACCGCATATCATATGCGCCGCGCAAAAAAGCTTGCGGAGCATTTTTTTACACAAACAATCATTCCCTGCCCCGCCAGCCGTGGCAGTACACAGCGAAATAATTGGTCAATGACCGAAAAAGGCAGCAAAACAGCACTTGACGAATGTCTTAAATTCGGTTATTATATAAAAAAAGGTTTTATTGACGATTTTGAAATTTGAAACGTTGTAATTAGCAGCACCAAGGCTCTTTAATGTAGTGGTGAACAGTGTTCACCCGTTTATTAACAACGTCCCGATATCACAGCTATTTAAACGATATCGGTATTCAAAAGTTCAAGACAAAATACAGAAAGGATCGTTATTATATGGCATTGATAGTTAAAAAGCCAAAAGGCACAGAAGACATTGTTCCCTCAAAGGTCTATAAGTGGCACACTGTAGAGAAGATAGTTTCCGAAGCTGCCGAAATATACGGCTTCAAAGAAATAAGAGTACCAACTTTTGAAGAAACAGGTCTGTTCGTGCGTTCTGTTGGCGAAACAACAGACGTTGTTCAGAAAGAGATGTATTCCGTTTCCGCAGCAGGCGACTCAAAGTTCACACTCCGTCCGGAGGGAACATCCGGCACAATGAGAGCTGTCCTTGAAAACGGCATTATGAACGAGGGTCTGCCGCAGAAGGTCTATTATATTCTCTCATTTTTCAGACACGAGAATACACAGAAAGGCAGACTCAGAGAGTTCCACCAGTTTGGCTGTGAAATGGTCGGCTCAGAAAGCCCAAGAGCAGACGCAGAGGTAATTTCACTTGCAAAAAGCGTTCTTGACAGAGCAGGGCTCAGAAACATCAAGCTCAACATCAACTCTATAGGCTGCCCGACCTGCCGTGCAGAGTATCGCAAGGCTCTGAAAGAGTATTTTGCCGCAAGAAAAGACCAGCTTTGCGAGACTTGTCGGGACAGACTTGACAAAAATCCAATGAGAATACTTGATTGTAAAATCAAACACTGTCAGGAGCTTGGCAAGGACGCCCCTGTTATCCTCGATTATCTCTGTGATGATTGCAAAGAACACTTTGAGAAGCTTCAGGAGTACCTCTCCGTAATGGGCATCGACTTTGACATCAACCCTAAGATAGTAAGAGGTCTTGACTACTATACAAGAACAGTTTTCGAGTTCATCACCGATGAGATAGGCGCACAGGGTACAGTCTGCGGCGGTGGACGTTATGACGGACTTATCCAGCAGCTTGGCGGCAAGCCGACCCCTGCCCTCGGCTTTGGTCTGGGACTTGAAAGACTTCTCATGGTAATGGACGCTCAGGGCTGCGACTATATGGAGCCAAAGACCTGCGACCTTTATATCGTACCAATGGGTGAGGACGCCCTTAAAAAGGCAATGGGCATAGCCTCCGAGCTTAGAGAAGAGGGCTGTTTCGTAGAATATGACCTTATAGGCAAAGGACTTAACGCTCAGATGAAGTATGCAAATAAAATAGGTGCAAAGTTCGTTATGGTGCTTGGCGACAACGAGATAGAATCAGGCGTTGCAAAGCTCAAAAACATGGCAACAGGCGAGCAGACAGATATCAGGCTTGACAACACCATTGCCGAGAACTTTTCAAATGCACTTATGGCAGATATGTTCAAGGATATCGACGCTGATATAGAGAAATTTATCGGAAAGGAGAACTAAGCAATGAGATGTGAACAGTGCGAGAAAATACCTCTAGTAGAAATACACACTCCGCAGGAATATATGCTCTGCATAGGTTCTCTTGCAAGAATGTTGCTGGCAGGGGAAGTTGAAATGACCTATCAGACCTGCCCACTTGATAAGATAATGGATAACGACAACAAGTGGTATGCCGAAAAGCTTTTCCACCAGTTCAGGTGTACAAAATGCGGCACTATCTATGGTATGCTCTGCAACACCCACACAGGCGGACAGATAAAGATAAACGACAAGGTCTTTGACCCTGCTGATTATCCCGATAAAAAGGAAGATAAATAATGCTTGCAATAAGACCCGTGACCTATGAGGTAGAGACCTCACTTTCGCCCAAAAGAGTTCTGAGAAAGCTTGACGGTGACCTTATCGAGCATAGACCCACCATAAACATTCTCTCCCAAAGCAAGTTCATGAAGAACCACCGTGACGATACCATTTTTTATGGCTACCGCACAGACGCCGAAAGCTTTCAGATATTCCACCACACCGCTAAAAAGCGTGACGGAGGCTCAACAGGCTTTTATGGCAAGGTAGAAAAGACCCCCAACGGCTCCAGGATATACGGCAAGTTCAGAAAGCCTGTCTACGCCTATGTTGTGGGCGTCATATGGACGGTGCTTGTGCTTTTTCTCACCCTTATGCTTGTGGCACTGGAAGAGAAAACAGGCGCAGTATGCTTTGCCGCAATATGGCTCGTGGGATTGTTCCTCATGTTCTGGGACAACAAGAAGAAGTTCGTCAGAGCATATCTCGACAGCTTCCCGCCTGCCGTCAGCAAAACAGACGAAAGCGAAAATTAATATTCAGGATTTATTCACAATCTCATCACAATATATACACTGTATATTAGTATACTAAGAGTGTAAAAGAATTTATACAACTTGTTGAAAGTGCACTCCTAGTAGTAGTTGCCCCACCATAAGGGGTTTTACGAGGCTAGGAGTTTTTTATTTTCAGAAAGGATCTTCAAAAATGAAAGCTGATGATATAATTACCGTAAAGCGTGAAATATCAACTGCAATATTAGTTGACGGCGGCTTTTATCGCAAAAGAGCATATTACTTTTGGGGTGAAAAATCGCCAAAGGAACGAGCAGATGAACTATACGATTATTGTATGAAGCTCTTGCATAATCAGCATGAACAGCGATATTTATATCGTATTTTTTACTATGATTGCCCGCCTGTTGAAAAAAATGTTTATAATCCACTTACAAAGAGAAGCGTTGACCTTGCAAAATCTGATGAATACAAGTGGACTAACGAATTTTTCAAGGAACTTAAAAGCAAAAGAAAGGTTGCACTAAGAATGGGACGGCTTTCTGAAAATTCACTTCATTACAACATAAAGCCAGAAGCTTTCAAAAAACTTATAAATGGACAGATAACAATAAGTGACCTTACAGACAATGACCTTAAACTTAACTTGGAACAAAAAGGCGTTGATATGCGTGTTGGAATTGACATATCTTCTCTTTCGTTCAAAAAGCAGGTTGACCAGATAATACTTATAGCTGGCGACAGCGACTTTGTTCCTGCCGCAAAGCAATCACGCCGTGAAGGTATAGATTTTATACTTGCGCCTATGGGTGCAACAATTAAAGCCGATCTATATGAACATATTGACGGCCTTATCAACAGACCAACAAAAAAAACAGAAAAGGAAGTAATGTAAAATGAAACTTGATACAATGAAGGGCTTGCGCAGGACCCATTACTGCGGCGAAGTGCCTGAAACAGAGCAGGAAGTCGTTGTATGCGGCTTTGCCGACAGAGTAAGAGATATGGGCAACCTTATCTTCATCAACCTCCGTGACAGAACTGGACTTGTACAGCTTGCATTCAATGATGAAACAGACAGAGCCGTTTTTGAAAAGGCTCAGCTTGTAAAAAGCGAGTATGTCCTCATGGCAAAGGGTATGGTACGTCCTCGTGAGAGCGTGAACGAAAAGCTAAAAACAGGCAAGATAGAAGTTGCCGTAACAGACCTGAGAATTCTCTCAAAGGCTGAAACAACACCGTTTGAGGTAACAAACTCAGATAAGGTAAACGATGAGCTGAAGCTCAAATACCGCTACCTTGACCTTAGAAATCCAAAGCTTCAGAAGAATATCATCACCCGTCATAAGATAGCTCAGATAACAAGAGAATATTTCTATGACAATGGTTTCCTTGAGATAGAAACTCCTATGATGATGAAGTCCACTCCTGAGGGTGCAAGAGATTACCTCGTTCCTTCAAGAGTTCACGCAGGCAAGTTCTATGCACTGCCACAGTCACCGCAGATATACAAGCAGCTCCTTATGATATCAGGTTACGACAGGTATATCCAGCTTGCAAGATGTTTCCGTGACGAGGATCTTAGAGCCGACAGACAGCCTGAGTTCACACAGATAGACCTTGAGATGTCCTTTGTAGATCAGGAGGATATCCAGGCTTGTATTGAGGGCTATATCGAAAAGCTTTTCAAAGAGATACTCGGCGTAGAGGTAACGCTCCCACTGCCAAGACTTACATTTGCAGACGCTATGAGCCGTTATGGCTCTGACAAGCCTGATACACGTTTCGGCATGGAGATACAGGATATCACAGAAACCGTTAAGGATATAGACTTTGTGGTATTCAAGTCAGCTATCGAGGCAGGCGGCTCAGTTCGTGCAATAAACGTCAAGGGCGGTGCGGCAACATACACAAGAAAAGAGATCGACAAGCTTGTTGAGCACGCAAAGGGCATAGGTGCAAAGGGTCTTGCGTATATCCGCTGGGCAGACGAGCCAAACTGCTCATTCAAGAAGTTCCTTGGCGAGGGCGATCTTGAGAAGATAAACGCAGCCGTTGGAGCAGAAAAGGGCGACCTTATCCTCATCTGTGCCGACAAGAACAAGGTAGTTCTTCCAACTTTGGGTGCACTCAGACTTATCTGCGGAAAGCATCTTGGCGTTATCCCGGAGGGCAAGTTCAATTTTGTATGGATAACAGAAATGCCATTCTTTGAGTATGATGACGAAAACGACACATGGGTAGCAGCGCACCACCCATTCACAATGCCAATGGAGGAGTGTCTTGACTATCTTGACACCGACCCTGCAAACGTCCGTGCAAAGGCGTGGGATCTTGTCCTCAACGGCACAGAGCTTTCATCAGGCTCAATGAGAATAACAGACTTTGAGCTTCAGCAGAAAATGTTTGAAGCACTGGGCATGACAGACGAAGAGATAGAAGCAAAGTTCGGCTTCCTCGTAGACGCCTATCGTTATGCAGCACCACCGCATGGTGGCATGGGCATAGGACTTGACAGACTTTCTATGATAATCTGCAATGCCGACAGCCTTAGAGATGTAATAGCGTTCCCAAAGGTACAGAACGCCAGCGAGCTTATGAGTGCTTGTCCGTCCACAGTAGACGAGAAGCAGCTTGAAGAGCTTCACATCAAGACCACAGAAATAGAAGAATAATTCGCATTAACGCAAACAGGACAGCTCATAAGGGCTGTCCTGTTTTTGTTTTATTGCACAAATTCTAATGACCGCACAATGTATATGTAGGGGCGAACACCGTTCGCCCGCCTGCGTTTTATCTCTCGCCCCGCTCTTTGCTGACTTTTACTTTGTGCTTATTCTTTACCCTGGTTGGCCTTGCCCATTCCTCACTCCTCACTCCTCACTTATACTCCCCCTCATAAAAACTTGAAACCCGCAGCCGAATTACTCGACCACGGGTTCCAAGCTATAATTTATAAGTGGGATGGGGGCAATTTTATTGGGTAGTCACCCGTCATCTTTAAGGCTTAATCGTCCTGAAGTGCGTCATAACCCTCTTCATTCGTTCTGATCTTTACTACGTTCTCAATGTTGTATACAAAGATCTTTCCATCTCCGATATGACCTGTATAAAGGGCTGCCTTTGCAGCATCGATAACTGCTCTTGTTGGTACCTTGCAAATAACGACCTCGACCTTTACCTTTGGCAGCAGATTTGTTTCAACAACTGCACCACGGTAATACTCAGGCTGCCCTTTCTGCATTCCGCAGCCAAGAACGTTCGTTACTGTAACACCTGTTACGTCGATGTCCTCCAAAGCTGTGATAAGATCGTTGAGCTTCTGCTGCTTGCAGATGATAGCGACCTTTGTCATCTTAGGTGTGCCGTCAGCAGACGGTGCGTCTGTTGCATAAGATTCTACCTTGATGGCCTTCTCAACAGGAACTACAGGCTCTGTTGACTTGTCTACCTTTACAACGCTCTTTGCGTCGTCCTTTGTATAGCTGAGCATTGCCTGTGACATTGCTGGTGCGAAGTCAGCGTAAGAAGATACAAGGCCATGCTCTGTAACATCAAGACCAAGGATCTCTTCCTGCTCGGAAGCTCTAAGACCGATCGTGTGCTTGATGATCTGGAATACGATAGTCATTGTGATAGCTACCCAAGCGATAACTGATACCATACCGAGAAGCTGGATACCAAGGAGATGTGCTCCACCGCCTGTGAAGAGTCCCTTTTCACCGCAAGTACCGTCTGAGAAAAGACCCACTGCGATAGTACCCCACATACCGTTGAGCATATGAACTCCGCAAGCACCAACCGGGTCATCTATCTTGAGTACCTGATCTATAAACTCTACACCTACAACTACGAGGATACCTGCAACGATACCGATTATAGCTGCTGATACCGGTGAAACTGTGTCGCATGGAGCTGTGATAGCTACCAGACCTGCAAGTGAAGCGTTAAGTGTCATTGAAACATCAGGCTTCTTATACTTGATCCAAGTAAAGATCATTGTTGTGATAGTTGCAACTGCTGCTGCAAGGTTTGTTGTTACGAAAACCTTACCTGCAAGCGGGATAGCGTCGCCTTCCATTGAAGTTGTTGACGCACCGTTGAAACCAAACCAGCAGAACCAAAGGATAAAGCAACCAAGTGCGCCAAGTGTAAGCGAGTGACCTGGGATAGCCTTTGCCTTGCCGTTCTTGTCATACTTACCGATACGAGGACCAAGGATAGCTGCGCCAACGAATGCTGCAACACCGCCTGCCATATGAACGCAAGTTGAACCTGCGAAATCATGGAAGCCGAGGTCTGCGAGCCAGCCGCCGCCCCAGATCCAGTGAGCCTCGATAGGATAGACCAGAAGGCTTATAATTGCTGAATAGATACAATAAGAAATGAACTTTGTTCTTTCTGCCATAGCTCCGGAGACGATAGTTGCTGCTGTTGCACAGAAAACTGTCTGAAAGATAAGGAATGCAAAGAAAGGCACTCCGTCTGGAGCAGCTGAGGCATATGTTGAATCAGCGATTCCCTTGTAAGCTCCGATGAACTTTCCGTCGCCGAACATTATACCGAAACCGAAGAGCCAGAACAGCGGAGTTCCGATACAGAAGTCCATCAGGTTTTTCATGATTATGTTACCTGCGTTTTTCGCACGGGTGAAGCCCGTTTCAACCATTGCGAAGCCTGCCTGCATAAAGAATACAAGTGCAGCTCCCAACAGTACCCATATAGTATTGACAGCACTGAAGCCTGTGCTTTCAGCCAATACTGTTACTGTGTTTGTCATATCTTTTTCCTCCTAAAATACAAAAAAGCGTATGACGACCAAAGCCATTCGGCTCGGTCTGTCATACACTTCATTGTGCATTCCGTATATTATTGTAGCTGTAGGGGAACAAAGTAGTAGATCTGTGGTTAGTTTGTTATAAAGTCTATGTTATATTGAAAATTTGAATTGTCCCTTACTTAACGTAGAACAGCAGGTCACTGTATGTTGGATAAGGCCAGTACTCCTTGCCTACCAGTGTTTCGATCTTATCAGCCGGAACTCTGAGAGCGCCCATATCTGCAAAGATAGTATCGTGGAAGAAGTTTGCCATTTCCTGTGTGTCCTCGATAGCGTGTACTTTCTGTACATCAGCTTCCAGTGTGCCAAGTGCCTTGTACATCTCAGTTACGAGAGCTGAAATTTCCTTAACTGTTTCTTCCTCGAATACAGTTTCAGCACCGCAGCTCTTTGCAAGCTCAGCAGTCTTTGCGATATCCTTGATATACTTAGCGGCAGCAGGAAGGATCTCCTTCTTAGCCATGTCGATCATTGTAAGAGCCTCGATATTGAGCGTCTTGCAATACTCGTCGAGAAGGATCTCAACTCTTGACTGAAGCTCAGCTTCTGTATAAACACCGTACTTAGAGAATACGTCAACATTCTTTTGTGCAAGGAATGTAGGAACAGCCTCAGGAGTTGACTTAAGGTTAAGAAGTCCTCTCTTTTCTGCTTCAACAGGCCACTCGTCTGAATAACCATTGCCGTTGAAGATGATGTTCTGATTTTCCTTGATAGTTCTCTTGATAAGATCGTCAAGAGCGTCCTGGAAGTTGTCAGCCTTTTCAAGCTCGTCAGCAAACTGATCGAGAACGTCAGCAACGATAGTGTTAAGAACTGTGTTAGGACCTGCTACTGAAAGCTTTGAACCAGGCATTCTGAACTCAAACTTATTGCCTGTGAATGCAAATGGTGAAGTTCTGTTACGATCTGTTGTATCCTTAGGGAAGTGTGGCAGAACGTCAACACCGATCTCCATCTCAACTCTCTTGTCCTCATACTTAACGCCGTTTACGATAGCATCGAGAACGCCTGTAAGCTCGTCGCCAAGGAAGATAGAAATAATAGCCGGAGGAGCTTCGTTAGCGCCAAGTCTATGGTCGTTACCGGCAGAAGCAACTGAAGCTCTCAGGATATCCTGATAATCATTTACAGCCTTGATAACTGCTGTAAGGAACAGGAGGAACTGAGCGTTCTCAGCAGGTGTTTTACCAGGATCGAGGAGGTTTACACCTGTGTTTGTTGAGATAGACCAGTTGTTATGCTTACCGGAACCATTGATGCCAGCGAATGGCTTCTCATGAAGCAGGCACTTGAAGCCGTGCTTTCTGGCTGTTCTCTTCATGATCTCCATTGTGAGCTGGTTGTGGTCGGTGGCGATATTTGTTGTGCCATAGATAGGAGCAAGCTCGTGCTGAGCAGGCGCTACCTCGTTATGCTTTGTTTTAGCGTAGATACCAAGTTTCCAGAGCTGCTCGTCAAGGTCTTTCATGTAAGCCTGAACTCTTGTCTTGATAGTACCGAAATAGTGATCTTCAAGTTCCTGACCCTTTGGAGCAGGTGCGCCGTAAAGCGATCTGCCTGCAAGGATAAGATCCTCTCTCTTTGCATACATCTCTCTGTCTACAAGGAAGTATTCCTGCTCAGGACCAACGTTTGATGTAACTCTTGTTGCGTCTGAGCCGAACATCTTCAAAATTCTGAGAGCTGACTTATTGATAGCTTCCATTGAACGGAGAAGCGGAGTTTTCTTATCAAGTGCTTCGCCATTGTATGAACAGAAAGCAGTAGGAATACAAAGTGCTTTTTCCTTAATGAATGCGTATGAAGTTGGGTCCCAAGCTGTATAGCCTCTTGCCTCGAATGTTGCTCTCAATCCGCCTGAAGGGAAAGAAGAAGCGTCAGGTTCGCCCTTAACAAGCTCCTTTCCTGAGAACTCCATGATAACGTGACCGTCCTCAGTTGGTGAGATAAAGCTGTCGAGCTTTTCTGCTGTAAGACCTGTCATTGGCTGGAACCAGTGAGTGTAATGTGTGCAGCCCTTTTCAACTGCCCAATCCTTCATTGCGTTAGCAACGATGTTTGCAACCTCGATATCAAGTGGATCGCCGTTGTCGATAGTCTTCTTCAAAGCCTTGTATGTAGCCTTTGGAAGTCTTTCTTTCATCACTGATTCATTGAATACGTCTGAGCCGAAATATTCAGGAACGTTTGCCATATTGAATTCCTCCTATTATAAATTATAGTCTAAGAAAAATAAAAAAAGGCACTGCGAACCTAAGTGGTTCACAGCGCCTTTGCTGTTTACAGTTATGAGTATATACCTTTTGACCTCATTTGTCAAGGCTTTTTTTAATTTTTATAGACTTTTACAAATCGACGCAAAAATATTTGTTGAAACTTGTGAAATCACATCTCATGTCAATAAAATGCACATATTTTTGTAAAGAAATACTTCAAACTGCTAAAACAGTGAAAAAAAGTGGGCGACCTTAGGTCGCCCCTACGATAATATCCTAAATATCTATATAATGATCCTTATCAGGTCTGTCTTTGAGCTCTTTTTTCATAAGCTTCTTTACCTTTTTGAGCTTTGAGCCTGCGGTAAAACAGCCGAAGATATTCGTCACACCTGAAACGAGCAGAGCGATACCAAGGACTATCATTGCGGTTTCGCCTAAAATAAGAGGGTCAAAGAGGAGGAGTATACCAACGAGAGTGGTAACAGCAGCTGAGATACAGCTTACGTTCCAGCTTTCTACACCTGCACGTCTAAGGTTAAGGGAGTCCTGAATGTTCACGATGCCGCTTATGAGCATATAAAGTCCGCAGACAACGGCAATGACTTTCGGGATAAAGTCAGGTCTTATGATAATGAAAATGCCTATGGCGGCGAGGATTATTCCTCTTACAAGGCTTGAAGAATAGCTCTGGTCGTCTTTGCCCATGGCGAAGTATCTTATAAGCTCCACTGCACCGAAAGCAGTGAAAAGCCCGCCGATAACATAGCCTATGGCGTCGGTAAAGAAATTAGGGTCGATTATGAGTGCAATGCCCAGCACTACGCAGAATATAGACAATATCCAATAGCTTCTGAATACTTTTTTGATATATTCCATTTTTATCTTTCCTTTCATGTTTTTATAATACTGCAAGCTGGCGACTAGACGTGCGACCTCAGGTCGCTCCTACAATTTATTTGTGCAGTACAAAGGTGTTGCATTAATAAATGCACAGCGTGAAATGCCCGTCACGGCGAATGACCGCCCCTACAATAAACAAAACAACGTTGAAAAGCGGGCTGTCGAGGGCGCCAGCCATTACAAATATCATTTTGCCGACTTTAGCTTTGCCGCCTTTATTACTTTCATTCGTGAGAACTCCTCTCTGTCCTTTTCTTCAAGAGAGTCAGTAATGAATTTCACTATGTGTTCATTTCTTGGAATGATTATGTTTTGCAGGGCGTTTGCTCTGCGCTGTGTCTTTTTTATGGCTACGGACAGTCTGTAGATACTGTTTTCCACCTCTGCGAGGACTGCTGTGGTCTGTTTTACCTTTTCAAAGGCAAGATAGGCTCTGTCAAGCTGAGAATCGGTCTGAGAAAAGCCGTATGTGACTTTCAGAGGGCGTTCTTTAAGGGTGACCTTTGGCAGCTCAACGCCCATGACGCTTCTTGTGCTTATCTCAACGCCTGTTTCAACAGGGATACAATTTGCATAAGGTGTAACAAGGCCCATGGAGATATTTGCAAGCTGGAGTGCGCTGTAGGCTTCCTTGTAGGTATCCTCAATGCTTCCTCTAAGCTCCCCTGCTTTGTCAACAAGGCTCATAAGCTCTCTTATAAGGATATTTCTTTTTCTGTCCAGAAGCTCATAGCCCAATGCGGCAAGCTTCAGAGCCTTTTTATAAAGTATAAGATTTCCCTTTGTGGCAAAGACCTGCTGTTCAGCCATTGGTCACACCCTCTCTCTATTATATCACTGTATCATAAAAAAATCTAGTATGGTCTGAAGATCAAGCAGGGGCGAACATCGTTTACCCGATTTTTTATCATAATTGTTTTATGCGGTACTGAAATTTAGTCCTCTGCAAAAAGCACTTTAGCTTTTTCGGCACTGTAATAATGCTCCAGATGTTCTTCGTCAACACGGTCAAGCTCTGATTTCGGCAGTGTGGAAAGCAAGCTCCAGCCTAGGTCGAGAGTTTCATCTATGGAACGGTTCACGTCAAAGCCTTGGTCGATAAAATGCTTTTCAAAAAGCGTGCCGAATTTAAGATAGGCTTTATCGGTATCGGAAAGCTCCTCCTCACCAATAACGGAAGCAAGGCTTCTTGCGTCCTGCACCTTTGCATAGGCGGCAAAAAGCTGGTTCGACACCATTTGGTGGTCTTCCCTTGTATAGCCCTCGCCTATGCCGTCTTTCATAAGTCTTGAAAGGCTCGGCAGGATAGAAACAGCAGGATAAACGCCTGTTTGGTCGAGGTTTCTGTCGAGAACAATCTGCCCCTCGGTTATATAGCCTGTAAGGTCAGGGACAGGATGGGTGATATCGTCATTTGGCATGGTGAGTATCGGTATCTGCGTAACAGAGCCTTTTGCGCCCTTTACAATGCCTGCTCTTTCATAGATAGAGGCAAGGTCGGAATAGAGATAGCCCGGATAGCCTTTTCTTCCCGGTATCTCACCCTTTGATGAGGAGAACTCTCGCAAGGCTTCGGCATAGGAAGTCATATCTGTGAGGATAACGAGAATGTGCATATCATGCTCAAAGGCAAGATATTCGGCACAAGTGAGGGCGCATCTTGGGGTAAGGATACGCTCTATGATAGGGTCGTTGGAGAGGTTTAAAAACATTGCAACTCTCTGCAAAACGCCTGTTTCCTCGAAACAGCGTTTGAAGTAATCGGCGACGTCGTTTTTTACGCCCATTGCTCCGAAAACTATTGCGAAATCCTGCCCGTTTTCGTCGGCGATTTTCGCTTGCCTAACTATCTGCACAGCGAGCTTATTATGGGAAAGTCCCGAACCTGAGAAGATAGGGAGTTTCTGACCTCTTATAAGGGTAGTAAGGGCGTCTATGGAGGATATTCCTGTGTTTATATAGTTTCGAGGATATGTTCTTGAAACAGGGTTAAGGGGCGAGCCGTTTATGTCACGGTACTTTTCGGGGAAGATCTCTCCCAGACCGTCAATAGGCTTGCCTGCTCCGCTGAATATCCTGCCCAGCATTTCGGTAGACAATGCAAGCTCCATAGGCTTGCCCTGAAAGCTTGTGGTGGTATTAACAAGGGAAAGTCCTTTTGTTCCCTCGAAAACCTGCAAAACGGCTCTGTCTTTTTCCACCTCTACAACTCTTGCAAGGCGTCGTGTGCCGTCGTCAAGCTTTATTTCTGCCATTTCGTCATAGGAAATACCGCTTACATGGTCAAGTGCAACGAGCGGTCCGTTTATTTCGCTTAATCCGATATATTTTACGTTCACGCTCCTGCACCTCCTGTCAAAGCCTCCATATCGGCTTTCATATTCTTTTCGTATTCGTCAAAAAGCTCTATTTTATCGTTCGGTATATCATACTTGACTTTGATAAGCTTTTCTATCCAGCCGCAGCCTATTATCTTATCAACGTTAACGCCCTGTGAAAGTGCTTTCTTTGCAAGGGCATAGAAATCTGTGATAAGCTTCATCATGCGGTACTGCTTATCAAGGGGGACGTAGGTATCGTCCTTATGATAGGCATTTTGCTGTAAAAAGCCTACTCTTACGGCTCTTGCGGTTTCGATAAGAAGCTTCTGATCGTCAGGGAGGACGTCAGTACCCATGAGCTTAACTATCTCCATAAGGGTATTTTCTTCAACGAGGATATTTGATATCTCCTGTCTGACTTTCATGAAGTTCTCATTGACGTTTTTATTATAATAATCGGCAAGGTCTTCTGCATACTCGGAATAGCTTGTGTTCCAGTTTATTGCAGGATAATGTCTTGCATAGGCGAGGGATTTATCCAGTGCCCAGAAGCAACGTACAAAACGCTTTGTATTCTGTGTGACAGGCTCGGAAAAGTCAGAGCCTTGGGGCGAAACTGCTCCGATTATAGTAACAGAGCCTTCCTTGCCATTTAGAGTTTCAACATAGCCTGCACGCTCATAGAACTCGGAAATTCGTGACGGCAGATATGCAGGGAAACCTTCCTCGGCAGGCATTTCTTCAAGTCTGCCTGATATCTCACGGAGAGCTTCTGCCCAACGTGAGGTAGAATCTGCCATAATTGCGATATGATAACCCATATCACGGTAATACTCGGCAAGGGTTATGCCCGTATAGATAGAGGCTTCACGGGCGGCGACAGGCATATTTGAGGTATTTGCGATAAGCACTGTTCTGTCGGTAAGCGGTCTTTGTGTTTTCGGGTCGATAAGTTCGGAGAACTCCTCAAGCACCTGCGTCATTTCGTTTCCACGTTCGCCGCAGCCTATATAGACGATTATATCTGCGTCACACCATTTTGCAAGCTGGTGCTGGGTCATGGTCTTGCCTGTGCCGAAGCCCCCAGGGATAGCGGCTGTTCCGCCCTTTGCAACCGGCAGAATAGTATCAACGATACGCTGACCTGTTACCAACGGCTTTGTAATAGGCAGACGGTTTTTGCATGGTCTTGATGTTCTGATAGGCCATTTCTGGCAGAGGGTAAGCTCCTCTACTGCTCCGTTAGGGGCTTTTATTTTTGCCACAACGTCATTTATTGTATAGTCACCGTTTTCGGCTGTCCATATGACCTCTCCGCCTTTTGACAGAGGGGAAAGCATACACTTATGTGTGATAAGTGGCGTTTCGGGGCAGGTACAATAAATCTCCCCTGCGGAAAGCTTATCCCCTGTTTTCACTGTCATTGTAACGGGATACTTTTTCTCTGTATCAAGTGAGCTTACGTCTGCACCGTCGGCGATAAAAGCACCTGAGACTTCTTCAAGCTTTTTAAGCGGTCTTTCTATGCCGTCGAAAATGTTATTTATTATACCGGGGCCGAGGGTTGCGGACATCGGTGCGCCTGTTGAGGTAACAGGCTCGTCAGGCATAAGCCCTGTTGTTCCCTCATAGACCTGAATGGTGGTAAAATCGGACTGCACTCTTATGACCTCGCCGATAAGACGCTTTTTGCCCACATAGACCATTTCCTGCATGGCAAAGCTTTTCGTATCTGCAACCTTTACTACAGGTCCGTTTACCGAATATATTTTATCCATAAAAAACTCCTTATTATCCAAGCACAAGCTCGGCTTTTTCAGTAAAGGCTGAACGCTGCCCCTCAAATGCTGAATCAAAGGTATAGTCAAGGGCTATACCCATATCCTCATAGACCATGAGCATACCGCCAAGCTCTATGGAATCTCGGCTTTTTACTTCAAAGTCTGCAAGGTCAGAGGCGTATTTCATATCCTCAGGTGAGAGGTAGATAATGCCCTTATGCTCGGGATAGGTCTGTTTGCATTTTTCGGCTTTTTCTTTTAGCCAAGACTTATAATCTCTGCTTGCTTTGAAAGTCGCAAGCCTGCTTTTTACGTTATCAAAAACGCTGTCTATAAGCTTTTCTCTATGGCAAAGCACGTTTCTTTTAGCTTCAAGCTGTTTTGAAGATATTTCCCTTACGGCTCTTGCCTCCTCGGTCTTATCTGCGGCGGCTTTTTTTGAATCTACAAGGCTTTGTGCTTCTATTTTCGCCTGAGCAAGCTCGTTTTCTCGCTGTTTATCGGCGGCTTGGGTTATGAGCTTTGCCTGCTTTTCAGCGTCCTCAAAGACAGCCTGCTTGAAGCGTTCAAGTTTTATCGTCTGATTTTCCATTACTAAACTCCTATCAAAATCACAGCTTTATTCCCACTGCTTCTGCGAGATAGTGGGAAATGGTATCAGATATCTTTGATGTGGCATGGCGGTCTGGTATTTCAACTATGAGGGGCGTTTCTCTTGTGAGCTTATAGTCATAGACCTTTTCTCTGCACTGCTTGACTGCAAGCTCTGTCATAAGCACAACGCCCACGTCCTTCATTTCCATAGCCTTATCAAGTGCGTTTGACACCTCCTCGGAGGTATGCACCACAACGCCCTCGATACCTGAAAGTCTCATGCCCATCTGGGTATCTATATTATCGCTGATAAGATAAAATCTCATGTTAAATGCCCAATGCAGTGCCTACGTTTGAGATTATAAGGATAGCGATAAGAAGTCCATAGAGGGCGATACCTTCGCCAAGGACAACAAAGATAAGAGCCTTTACAAAGTTCTTAGGGTCTTCTGAGGTTGCACCGATAGCGGCTGGAGCGCCTGCGGCAACGGCTATGCCTGAACCTACGCAGGAAAGTCCAACGGCAAGGGCTGCTGCAAGGTAGCCAAGGCCTGCGCCTGTTGAAAGGGCGGCCTTAACGCCCTCCTCGCTTGCGGCTGAAACAAAGTTACCTACAGGGACGATAAGAGCGCAGAGCATTATGCCTGCAAATGTACAGAGGTTGCCGATAAAAGCACCCTTTGGCGATCTTCCGTTCTTTATTTTCTTTGCGGTGAAAATGAATGGTACACAAAGAAGTGCGACTGCTATAAGTGGGAGCAGGAAATAGATAAGCATAGTTGATTCCTCCAAAAAATTATTTTTTACTTTAGATTTTATGAATTACATTGTACGGGTATGGATAATGGTCGGGGTAAAATGCCCGTCACGGCGAGTGACTGAACGATGTTCGCCCCTATAAAACAATACCACAAATTTAATATCATTCTGTTTGTGCGGTAAATTTTACACCAACAGGCTCGAATGGTTTTCCGCCGCCCTCATAGAAGCGGGAGAATATCTCATAAAATTCAAGTCTGATTATCTGAATGGCAACTATCATGCCCTCCATTACCATTACAAACAGGTTGCCAAGCACAAGCACGAATGGCTGTGCGGCGGCGGAACACATTTCCATAAGGGTCATTACCACTAGCATCATGCCTGCGTGGGAGAGGACAAATCCGCCCACACGGAGAAATGACATAGTATTTGAAACATAGCTCAGCAGGAACTCAAACATTTCAAAGAAGTTCTCAACAATAAAGTTGCCCACGGTCATTTTTTCCTCGTCCTCGGACAAGCGCCACTGTTTATACTTCACGGCGATAGAGAAAGGTGTTCGGCAGAATATGCACACCAATGGTATTACGATAAGGAAAATGACGAACGGAGCGGACATGACTTTTACATCGAACATGAGCGTTCCAACGAGGCCTGCCGCAACGGAGCTGTAGAACACAAGTCCTGCAATGCCGTTACAGCCGAAAATGGCTTTTTCGTAATCCTTATTTTTAAAGCCGATATAGATATTGAGTATCATTGAGATAACGATAAGTGCCACACCTATGGCAACGGCAGTTATGAGGATAAAGTTCGTTTGCTTGAAAACCTTTAGGGGCAGGAAGTCAAGTCCTATATTCTCAAACACAGGATCTAAAAGCTCTTCATAACCGAAGAACGAGCCATAGAGAGTACCGAATATCATACTTGATATACCAAGGCGTGTGACCAAGCCGCTTGTTTTTGCCCCCAGCTTTTTCTTTAAGGCAAGTCCGCCTAGAACGATAAGAAGTCCTTGTCCCAAGTCGCCGAACATTATGCCGAAAAGCAGGGTATAGGTTATTGCCACGAAAGCGGTCGGGTTATAGCCTTTATACTCAGGCAGACCATACATTTCCACAAGCATTGTGAAAGGTCGGGTCAAAAAGTTGTTTTTAAGCACTGTAGGCGGTTCACATGAGGCGTCTGCGTCAGGCGGGAGGTAGACCACGGACACTGAACGCATATCCTCGAAAAGCTTATTAAAGCGGCCTTTTTCCTTTTCGGGGATAAAGCCTTTAAGATAAAACTTATCGTTTAGTGCGGCGGCATTTCGCCGCAGGTCAAAGGTATCGTGGATAAATCTCAGCTTTGAGAAAGCTTTTTGCAGTTCAGGCTCTGCTTTTGCGGCAAGCTCGTTTATCTGCTCGTTTATCTTTGCGTTCTCCACTGTATCTGCGTCTATAGTTTGTTTTAGCTTTTCCAAGGCTTCGTCTGCGTCGCCTGATACATAGGACGGTATCCGTATCCTTTCAAAATACATTGAGTGGAAGATATCATCAACACGCTGTTTATCACGTTCAGGGACGAAATACATTCCCCAGCAGAAGCTTTTTCCCGTTTCAAAGGGGACAAAGAAGAAATTCTCGTCATAATAGTCAAGCTTCGGCAGGTTATCCACAGGCAGCTTTCCGATACGGACGGAAACATACTTCATTGAGAAAAGCTGCTGAAAGTCGCTGTGCATACCTTTCAGGTGGTCTATTTGTCTGACCGCCCCTCCAAGCTCTGAGATACGCTGAGTAAGCTCCAGCCGCTTTGTATTAAGCTCGCTGAAAGGGATATTATACTTTTCAAACAGGGAGTTAAAATCCTGCGGAGCTGACAGGTCACAGTCGATAAAATCAGTTTCCTTTAGAGTTATACCAAGCTGTGCTGAAAGCTGGGCAAGCTCTTTCAAAGGTCGGTCATACTCGTTTTTCTCGCTGAGGGGCTTCATTGCGCTGTCAGGAGAATTGCCCGCAGGCTCTATATGAAAACAGCCGCTTTCACAGCACCTTTTCAAGGTGGCGTCAAGCTCGTCCATAAGACCTGCTATATTCACAAGGGACATTTTTTCTATAGCCAATCACATTATCTCCTTTCCTGAGAATTTACCGCTCAGGCGGTGATGATAAGATCCTTTTCAACTGCCGAAGGGTCGGCATTATATCTTATCGCTTCGATTATATGCACGATGTTCAAGGCTTCCGTACTGCACAGTTTCATAAAGGCATAGAGTGAAACCGGTGCGGCGGTGCTTTGGGCGAGGATATGGGAAAGATAGCAAAACTGTGAGCTTCGCACTATGCTTTCGATATACTCAGAGGTCTGTTTGCAACCCTTTGAATACTTTGATCTTTTAACCCATTCGAGCATATCTTCGGGGCTTTCAAGCTCATAATACTTATCAAGTCTTTTAACTGAGCCTGTGCCTGTTTTTATTCTTATCTGCCGTTTTTTTATCTCCTCGGAGGAGTAGCCAAAAAAGGCTTTCATACGGTAGGCGTTTATTATGTTAAGGCAATCTATCTCTCGGCTTATCATCTCTGAGAGCTGTTTGCTTTGCATTTCGGAAAAATCATGCTTTGCGGTATTTAAAAGCTCGGTATAATAGGCTGTTCTCAGCCTTAGCTCGCACTCGGTATAATCCGCTGAGCCGTCCTCCAAAGGCGGTATTTTCACCAGTATCTTATAATACGGTGTGTTTCTTAATATTTTAAGAAGCTGTTCATAGTTCTCGGCTCGGCTCATTTCAAGAAGGCTCACCTTTGAATGTTTTATGACATAGCCGGGAAGGTCGTTAAGGTAAGAATTATCAAGCCCTGAATTTATATTGTTTATCATGGACAGAATACATTCTATCTCCTTGCTTTTTATAAGGAAGTCATAAAAAGGCAGTTTATCAAGCTCCTGAAATCTGCACAGGCGCATATAGGTATTGAAATTCTCTCTTTGGAGAAGCGCCTCCACAAAACCTCTATGGACGGTATTAGGGTCAACGTCACGGAAAGCGTCTTTATATCTGGCTGAATGTGCAAGATAGTCTGCGGCTTCGGGGACTGTTCTTCGCATGAGCATTTCATGATAGTTCTCTTTAGTAAACATTCTGCCGTGGATATATTTTATTTTCGCCACTGTTCCATTGGCAGACCAACTGTCAAGCATATTTTTTCAGCCCCTTTCACGGAGAATTTTTGCTCTATTTCGAAGAGATGATATTATCAAATATCTCCTTCTCCCACTGAGTATGTTTTTCTTCAAATATTTTATCGAGAACCGTTGTTTTCTCGTTCTGTGCGGAAGTTATCTTTTCGCTTTCGGTATTTATACGCTCTGTGACCTCTTTGGCTTTCTGCGTTTTATAGGCTTCGGCTTCTTTCAGGGCGTTTTCTTTCAGCTCCTGCGCTTCTTTCACTGTGCGCTCCAGCAGTTCGCCGCTTTCCATATCTGCTTTTTCAAGCTTGCCTGCAGCGGCTTTATCTGTTTGCAGTATTTCTGCTATCATATCCATATTATTCTCCCCTTTCAGGCAGGATAGTTTCATAACATTAATTGTACACCTTTTTGTCTTAAATAGCAAGTTTGAAGGGGTACAAAGCCATACTATTTATATACTTTGCACTATCCATATGACTTTTCTTTGGACAAATTGCTCTATGTGTAATGATTTTAGTCAGAATACACATTTTATTTTACCCTGAATTTGAAAAATTAGTTGAATATCTGCGGTCAGGTCACTTGACAAAAGGGGACAAAAGTGGTAAACTTGTATTTATCACGCACACATCTGTACTTTGGAGGTGGACTAAAATTGGAGAACGGGCAAAACAAACTTGTTATCGTAAGTTCTGAGGTGCTTCCTGACATTGTGCTAAAGGTGCTTGCCGCAAAGCGCATGAGGGCAAGGGGCGAAGTTTCCACTTCATCGGAAGCCTGCCGCAAGGTGGGGATATCGAGGAGCGCATACTACAAATACAAGGACTCCGTATTCAATTATGAAGAACAGCTCACAAACAACATCGTTTCGGTATACTGCATACTGAGAGATGAAAAGGGAGTGCTTTCCTCTATTATATCACGGCTTTACGAGCTGAACACGAATATTCTGACCATAAACCAGAATATCCCTATCGACTCGGTGGCGACGGTGACATTCTCGGTAAGATTTGAGCATGACGCACTTAGCACCAACGTGCTTACGGAGGAGCTTTCTAAAGTTCACGGCGTTGTGGAAGTCAAGATAATATCGGGAGAGTAAGGGTAAAATAAGATTTTAACAATATATAATTTATTAGGAATGAGGATTTTTTATGTGTAAAGTAGCAGTTATCGGTTATGGCGTTGTAGGCTCTGGTACGGTAGAGCTTTTTATGAAAAACCGTGAATCTATCTCAAAAAAGGTCGGCAAGGAATGTGACATCAAGTACATTCTTGATCTGAGGGATTTCCCTGATTCTCCATTTGCAGACAAAATGATAAAGGACTTCAACATCATTCTCAATGATGACGAGGTAGAAGTAGTAGCCGAAGTAGTAGGCGGAACGACTTTCGCTTATGACTACACAAAGAAGCTTCTTGAACACGGCAAAAGCGTTGTTACATCAAACAAGGCGCTAGTTGCGGAAAAGGGTGCAGAGCTTCTTAAAATAGCAAGGGAACACAACTGCAACTATCTGTTCGAGGCAAGCGTTGGCGGCGGTATACCTATCATCAGACCGCTTAACAAATGTCTGGCAGGAAACGAGATACTTCAGATATCAGGTATTCTCAACGGCACAACAAACTTCATTCTTACAAAGATGATAAAAGAGCAGATGTCATTTGACGATGCTCTTAAAATGGCTCAGAAGCTTGGTTATGCTGAGGCTGACCCTACGGCTGACGTTGAGGGCGAGGACGCTTGCAGAAAGATCTGCATACTTGGCTCACTTGCATATGGCAAGCACATTTATCCTGAAATGGTACACTGCTCAGGCATAACAAAGATCACACTTGATGATGTTGAATATGCGGCAAACGCAGGCTATGTTATAAAGCTTATAGGTTCTGTAAAGAAGCTTGATGACGGCAGAGTGAGTGCTATCGTTTGTCCTAGACTTGTGCCAAAGTCAAATCTTCTTGCGTCTGTTGACGATGTATACAATGCTATCAGCGTAACAGGCGACGGCGTTGGCGACGTAATGTTCTACGGACAGGGTGCAGGCAAGCTTCCTACAGCTTCAGCGGTAGTAGGCGACATTATCGATTGTCTGAAGCATCATCACAGAGTGCTTGCTCTTACATGGGAAGATTGTGATGACAAGAACTTTGTTGCACCATACAAGGACATGGACGTTTCAATGTATGTTCGCATAAAGGCTGAAAATGCTGAGGCTCTCAAGTCTTCTATTTCTGAGATGTTCGGAAAGCTCATGTATATAGAGCGTTCGGGCAGGACAGAAAACGAGCTTGCGTTTATCACGCCGAACATGAAAGAGGCTGACATTGACGCTAACCTGACTATCCTTTCACACTCCGCTGAGATCGCAAGCAAGATAAGGATATACTGATAAAAAAACAAGAAGCGGCGGATCAAAACTCCGCCGCTTTACATATTTAATCACGATCATTTAGTTTGAGATATGCTATCCAAACAGTGCCGTTCTCATTAATAGACATCAGAGCAAAAGGCTTGCCGTCCAAAGGTTCATTCTGATCATAATAGACCTTTGCATTATCACGAAGAATGGTGACCCTAAAATTCTCTGTTAAGCCACTGCAATCACTGCATTGTGTTGTTTTTCCAACATACTTATAGTCTTTTAACTCGGCTGTATCAAAGATCAGTCTGTCTTCAGGATTGACCGCAGGGATATACAGATCGCCCTCATAATACATATACAATGGACACATATCAGCTCCTCTGACCTCTGTTGTTTCCTCTGTGCTCTCCTCAGTTACAACACTCTCTGTTTTAACATATTCGGAGTCTATTCCGCTATCATTTTTGCTTTTTGAACACGAGCAAAGACATACTGTCAGAAATGCCAGAATAATAACTGCTGTTTTCTTTTTCATAATAAGTCCCCCTCAAAGAAATCAATTGCGTTTTTTACAGTATGTTATTCACTGAGCAAATTCATATAATAGAGGGTGGTTTGTCCGTTTTCTTCAAAGGCAATTATAAACGAGTCACCGTCATCTGCTTTGTCAGGGTCATGATAGACCTTGGCGTTATCAGGCAGTGAAGTCACATCAAAATCTGACTTCATCTCACCGACGTTAAAAAATTCGTGGGTGTTTCCTACGAACTCATAGCCGTTCAGCCTTTCGGTCATCTTATCGTCTGTTGACATAAGAGTTTCTTCGGCTTTGTAAAGTGAGGTATATGTTTTGCCCTCATAGTACATATACGGCGGCGGAGTATCTGCCACAAGCTCTGAGGTCGTTGGGGTGGTGGTCGTTGTTGAAACTGTTGTCACCGCTGTTGTTTCGGTCGGTTTTTCGGACGAGTTGTTCTGTTCTTCGTTTTTACTGCATGAACAAAATGCACAGAGACACAATGCACACAGAGCGATAATTATTTTTCTATTCATTTGCTCGCCCCCCTTTCTTTAATCAAAGGATAGCATAATATCAACTAATTGTCAATTGATGTAAAAGACAATTTTAACTGCGCTTATTCGTACATTTTTACATATAAAGGAGTTTTCACCATGATAAAAATACAGATACCTGCCACGTCGGCTAACCTTGGCGCCGGTTTTGACGCACTGGGTCTTGCGCTCACTTACTACAACTACATTGAAATGGAGGAGTGCGACAAGATAGACATTACGGCTGCGGACGGACTTGACATTCCTACGGACGAGCGAAACCTCATTTACATTTCTGCAAAAGACCTTTTTGCGGTATGCGGAAAAAAGCTGGAGGGACTAAAGCTCATACAGACGAGCAATATTCCTATGGCGAGGGGACTTGGCTCGTCTTCTGCCTGCATAATCGCAGGACTTGTGGGAGCGAACAAAATGCTTGGAGATCCCCTCACAAAGGACGATCTTGTTGACCTTGCGGCACAGATAGAGGGTCACCCTGACAACACTGCGCCTGCGCTTCTGGGCGGAATTGTGACGGCAGTATTTGACGGAAGAAAGGTACACTGGGTAAAGCAGGAGGTTTTCACAAAGCTGAAATTTGTGGCGATAATACCTGATTTTGAGCTGAAAACTGAGGAAGCGAGGGCTTGTCTGCCTAAGGAAGTTTCACACAAGGACGCAGTTTACAACCTTTCCCGTGCGGCGCTTTTCTCGGCTTCGCTTCTTACGGGCAAGTTTGAAAATTTGAAAACGGCAGTTGATGACAGGCTTCACCAGCCTTACAGAATGGCGCTTATACCCCACTGCAAGGACGTTTTTGACATTGCGTACACTCATGGTGCATATGCGGCATACATTAGCGGTGCAGGTCCAACTATCATGGCTATTGTAGATGAGAGCAATCAATATTTCGCAGGCAAGATGAAATTTTCTCTTGACAATGCAGGGCTTAAAGGCTGGCAGGTAAAGGAATTTCACATTGACAACGAGGGTACGAAGCTTATATGACCTGCAAATGGGCATACGCTACACCTGACGGCTTTGATGACATAATAATGAGCGGTGAGGGGGAATATCTCACCGGGTTATGGTTTCAAGGCTCAAAGGGTGCGAGCGTGACAGAGGGCTGTGAAGAGAAGTTTCTGCCTGTATTTAAAGAAACTTGCAGTTGGCTTAAGGCATATTTCAGCGGAGAAACACCTGATTTTACGCCGAGATACAAGCTTGGCGGACAGACGGAGTTTCGCAGGATCGTCACGGAGATAATGACCACGATACCATACGGAAAGGTCATGACCTATGGTGAGGTAGCGGCACAGGCAGCTTTGCGGCTTGGGAAAGAGAAGATGTCTGCACAGGCTGTAGGCGGTGCGGTGGGTGCAAATCCCATAAGCATAATAGTACCATGCCACAGGGTAGTGGGTGCAAAAGGCAGGCTCACAGGCTACAGCGGCGGAATAGGAAACAAGGCGGCGTTGTTGAGGCTGGAGGGTATCGAGATATGAACAGGTGCAAATGGTGCGACCTGAAAAATCCAAAGTATGTGGAATATCATGACAAGGAATGGGGCGTTCTCAGGACTGATGACAGCTATTTGTTTGAGATGCTTGTGCTGGAGTCTTTTCAGGCTGGGCTTTCGTGGGAGTGCATACTGAACAAGCGTGAGAATTTCCGCAGAGCTTATGATGATTTTGACATTGATAAGGTCTGTGGATATGACGAAGAGAAGATAGCAGAGCTTTGCTCTGACAGTTCTATTGTGCGAAATAAGCTGAAAATTAGGGCGAGTATTTCTAATGCAAGAATATTTCGGGATATTGTGAAGGAGCATGGGAGCTTTTATGATTATCTTTGCAAGTTTACTGACGGAGAAATATTGTATGAGTGCGATAAAACTACCAACGAATGGTCAGATAGAATATCTGCAGACTTGAAAAAGCGTGGAATGAAGTTCGTGGGAAGCGTGATAATATATTCGTTTTTGCAGGCGGTGGGAGTGATATATTCCCATGATAGGGAATGTGGACTTTATAGAGAAAAATAAAGTAAAGATATAAGCAAAGCGGTGTCGGAGTGGAAACTCTGCACCGCTTTTTGTGTCCTCTTATACAAGGTAAAGTCCGCAAAGAGCGACAGCGATTTTGTGGCGGTAGAACTTTGGTGTAGGGGCTGGCGCCCTCGACAGCCCGATATCGAAGCGGTTAGGCTTGAATTTGTCATGAATGAAAAAAGCGGACAATTTCTTGCCAAACGTTGTGCGGATAACGTGGAGTTTGTCGAGCAAACGCAAGCGGGACGTCGGATTTCTGCAAAGCAGAAATTGCGCTGCTCCCCTACATGGTTTGTGAAGTAGATAAACAAAGTGCGGATACCGCAGGTGTGAAATAAAAACCGCCCTGCACAATGTACAGAGCGGCTGCATTTTTCAATTTTTTTATTCCATAGGACAAATATTTTTGCGGTTTTCGGCTATCCTTTCGTCTATACCCTCTACCTGCGGCTTAACAAGGCTCGATGTTCCTGCAACAAACATTCTTGCACCTGCTTCGTAAAGCTTGCGGCAGTTCTCGTTTGACATATTGCCGTCAGTTTCTATGATGATGTCCTCGTGGCCGTTTTCGTCAAGCCACTTTCTAAGACGTCTTGCCTTATCCACCGTGTTAGGCACAAGCTTCTGTCCTGCAAAACCAGGGTTTACTGTCATGACAAGCACACCGTCTATGAAGTCTACGGCTTCCTCTACCACGCAGATAGGTGTGCCGGGATTGATAGCCAGGATAGGCTTTGCACCGATAGAACGGAGATATTGCAGGCACTTTGCGATATGCTTCGTGCTTTCATAATGCACTGCCGCATAATCGCCCTCTCTGATATCAAACCACTGGAGCCTTTCCTCAGGCTTTTCTATCATGAAATGAAAATCAAATGGGATATCCGTCAGATCACGGAGCTGTTTTACATAATCAGGATAAAGTGTGAAATTCGGCACAAATGAGCCGTCCATTACGTCTATATGGAGATATTCGATATTGTTGCGCTTAAAAGCGTCAAGATATTCCTTTATCTGTCCCAGATGGACGCACATCATTGAGACTGATATCATACCATTGTCCATACTGATCCTCCTGTTTCTATTCATCTTTTTTATCTTCTGCTGTTATCTTCAGGCTCAATGCCCATGATAAGCTGGTCTATTACTCTGTCGGTGGACTTGCCGTCTGTATATTTGAAGTTCTTCTTTATGAAGCCCTCCATTTTTTCAAATTCGTAATCCTTATTTTTAAGGGCGGTCATAAGCTCGTCAAAATCGTGGACGATTTTACCAGGAACAAGCTCCTCATACGGCTCATAGAAATCTCTTGTTGCTTCATAATACTTTTGGTCGAAAGCAAAGAAAAGCATCGGCTTTTTAAGCAGTGACATCTCATATATGATGGAGCTGTAGTCTGTGATAAGCACGTCAACTATAAAGAGAATATCATTTACCTCTCTGTAGTCGGAGGCGTCAAGTATTCTGTGAGCATACTCGTCAGGTATTTCGATACGCCTTTTTACAAACGGGTGGAGCTTTACGATAAGGACGGAATCCGTTTCATCAAGAAATTTGCCCCATGCTGTAAGGTCAAGCTTATCAAATGGGAAATGAGCATTATTTGCGTTATCTCCTCTGAAGGTCGGTGCATACATATACACCGTTTTTGCAGTTTTGCACTCAGGGAAAACTTCCAGCATCTGCTCTCTTGTTTTGGCTTTATATTCATCGTCAAAAAAGATATCCGTTCTTGGGATACCCACAGGATAGAACTTCTTTTCGTCGATAGCGAAGCCCTCTGCATGGTGAAGCGCAGAATGATAGGAGCTTACAGGAACGTGGGTATAGCACTTATGCACCCTTGTATTGAACGGAGGTGCGCCCGGCTTGCCCAATCTTTCAAAGCCCAATGACTTGAACGCTCCGCAGGCGTGCCAAACCTGAAGCACCTTGACGTTCTTAGGATAATCCACAAGGTAGATGTCAGGGTAATAATCATCTATAAGAATGATATCGGAGGTTGCAAGATAGTAGACGAACCTTATCATGGCAGGTATCGACCTATTGACAGTGATACTTGCTTTGAAGTCAAATCTGAACTTATACTTGCTGTCAAGTCCTCTTTCTATCATGCGGTCATAGATGACCTTTTCGTTTCCGCCTATCTCGGCTCTCGAACCGCTGGCAAAGAGGATAATATCCCCGTTTTTCTTAGCAAAATGCTTGAAGAACGAGAACGCCTTTTTAAAGCACCATATCTTTAAGCCGTAAACATCTCTTATGATAAGCTTCTTGCGGTTTTGAAGCTTTTTCGCAATACGCTTTGGCAAGGTCTGGGAAGGCTTAGGCTCTTTATAGGTGACGGCAAGCTTATATTCGAGTGTATCCATATCGCTTGCAGACTCGGCATAGAAAAGGTTTTCTGCGCCTCGTCTGAGCTTGAAGTTCATAGGGTTCGCCTTTGTATCGTCCTCTATAGTTTCCACTTTATCGGATATGATACAAGGATACTCGTTCGTAAGCACCTGTTTTGACAGGCATCTGCCATCGTTATCATAAGTGAGCTTGAGAAGCGTACTGCCACTGAGGACATAATCCACTGTATCTGTTGATATCTGCGGTTTATTCATGCCCTTATACTTTGTGAATATTTTAAGGGCATAGTCGCCTGTGGCGATAGGAGCTTCGTTATTGGCGGACATTATATTCACTGTCAGATGAAAATGAGTTCCGCTTACTTCAAAATGCTGGGCAGGGAACATACAAGTTCTATCCTGCGTGATGAATCTTGCTGACAAGTTTTCAAGCTCGTCTTTTTCAAAGCCCACAAGCTCGCCCTCGATATGGAGGATAACTCTCTTGAACTCTACTCTTGTAAGCTCTGCGAATTTTTTGTTTCTCTCTTTTAATCTCTCAATAGTCTTTCTTCTGTTCCCGTATATCTCTTCAAATTCGGGAGTCATATTATCCATTTAAAACTATTCCTTACTTTCCGCCGCTTTTATCTATCCCTCTCAACTTTCATTTCAGGTCTTGAAAAGCGGCTACAAAATTTTTACTCAAATATAAAAACAGCAGACTGTTTAATCGTCAAATGTGAACATTACCTTTAAGGTGAACTCGCCTGTGTTTCTGATAGCGGAGAATGCCTTTTCGTTCTCCTCTATTGTGAATGTATGTGTGATAAGATCGGCAAAGTTTACGTCGCTATGCTCGAAAACTTCAAGGGCTTTCTTCCAATCGTTCACTCTGCTGTTATAGCTGGAATTCCATGAGCCTTTGACTGTTATCTGCTTTCTCAGTATTGACCAATAGATATTCTTAGGCAGGATAAGGTCTGTTGACGGGTTGCCAACGAGAACGATACTGCCAAGAGCGCCTGTTGACTCGATAGCGGAGGCGATAGCTTCGTTTGAGCCGACAGCTTCAAATGTTACGTCTGCTCCGTCGATACCTATTATCTTCTTCACCTGAGCAGGGAGATCGTCAACGCCTGTATCAACAACGTCAAAGCCCAGCTTCTTTGCATACTCAAGCTTATTCTTTGAACGGCCTGCGATAACTACCTTACCTGTTTTTGTTCTCTCTTTTGCAAAGAGGGCTATCATAAAGCCTATTGTACCTGTGCCTATGATAACAACATTCTGACCCTCTTTGATGTCACCGATATTTACAGCGTGCATTGAAACAGCGGCAGGCTCGCAGAGCGCTGCTGTTTTATAATCGAGGGTATCGTCGAACGGAACTAAGTTCCATACCGGAACAACGAGGTACTCAGCCCATGCGCCGTCCTGTCTTGAACCGAAATAGCTATAGCCTGAGCATTGTGCATATTCCTCCATTTTGCAGGCTTTGCAATGCTTGCAAGGGAGCATAGGGAACACGCAGGAACGTTTGCCGAGAAGGCTTTCGTCAACGTCATCGCCAACTGCAACTATCTGACCTGAAAACTCATGACCAGGTATGGTCGGGAAGTGGTAGGTTCCTGTTACAAAGCATCTAGGCATATCGCTTGAACAAATTCCGCACGCCTTTATTTTCAGCAATACGGTGCCTTTTTCAAGCTTTGGCACGTCTACCTCAGTTACTCTCAGGTCGCCCACGCCATAAAGCACAAGTGCTTTCATCTTTTCTGGTATGTTTATTAAGCTTTTCATAAAAAAAAGTCCTTTCTATTTACCGCCAAGCAGCGTTCTGACAATAAGCAGGTCGCTGTCTGTTGTTATCTTGAAATTAATAGCGTCGCCCTCTATAAGGTGGATAGGCTGGTTATTCATTGTACATATCTGCGAAGTGCCTGTGATGACTTTTTTCTGCTCCTCAGTGAGGTTATCCTGCATTTGGATAAAGTGGGCAAGGCGGAAGCTATCGGGAGCTTGTCCGCTGTAAAGCTCGCTTCTGACAGGGATGTCTTCAACATACTCTCCTCCCTTTGAATGGAGGATAGTATCTGCACATGGAAGTCCGCAGACGCAAGCACCGTATTCTGCGGCACAATCTATGGAATCGTTGAGTATCTTCTCTGTAACAAAAGGTCTTACGGCATCGTGGATAACGATAACATCGTCATCATGAAGTCCGTTATCATTTGTGATAGCGGTGGTGACATTATTTATAGTATCCATTCTTTCCTTGCCGCCGAGAATTATCCTTACCTTTTCGCTTTCAGGAATATTCTTTTTCACCTGCTCGTTCATATAGTCCTCATAGTCCTTATGGACGGCGATATAGATATAATCAAATCTCTTTACCTTGAGCATATTTTCAAGGGTATAGATTATGATCGGCTTACCTCCGATCTCGATAAACTGCTTTGGTATTTTTGAGCTTTTAACTCTTGTACCTGATCCCCCTGCGAGCATTGCACCGTAAATCATAGACAAACTCCTTACTGATATTTATATTATAATAATGTATCTGACAAATAAATCATTGTGATACGCCGATAAAGTTCGGCAGTCAACGGGCGAACGCTGTTCACCCTTACATAAATTAGTTTTCGCTGTTTTGTGACATAATATAATCGGCTATCCTTTCGGTAGAACGGCCATCGCAAGCGCCCATAAATCTTTCTCTGAAATCAGAAATGACAGTAGGGTCGGCTTTTCCCTGCTTTATGGCGTTTATAAGCTCCTCATTGGTCTTAACTATTGGTCCCGGGAGGAAGCTATAGTCATAGGGATAATAAAAGCCTCTATAGTCATAGAACTGGTCAAGGTCAAAAGCGTAGAATATCATAGGTCTTTCAAAGAGCGAATATTCAAAAATAAGCGAAGAATAATCGGTTATGCACATATCGGCAGTAAAAAGAAGATCCTCGATAGGCATATGTTCTGTTATGTCAAAGGCGAAGTCCTGACAATCCTCGGGGATATCCCACTCCTTTTTAACAAAGCCGTGTCTTTTTACAAGAAGCACCCACTCGCTGCCGAAATTCTCTTTAAGGGCTTTTATATCCAGCTTTTCGGGGATATAAGCCTTATCAGCGTCCCCACGATAGGTCGGGGCATAGAGCAGGACTTTTTTATACTGTGCGTTCGGGCAATTTTTATAGAGATTTTCAAAGGCTTTCACACGATTTTCCTCTTTAAAGAAAAAGTCGGTACGAGATACGCCTATTGCCTGCACGCTATTATTATCAAGATCAAAGCCGAAAGCTTCCTTGAAAGCCCATATGCACTCTTTACTGCTGACGGTACAAAGTGTATAGCTTGTATGGGCAGGGAACTTTCTCAATTCTTCCAGCGACTCGCCGAAAGAGAGGTCGGTGATACTTTCTCCCCACTTTTTGAAAGCTCCGCAGGAATGCCATGTTTGAATGACCTTTGTGCCTTTTCTGAACTTAAAAGCGCCGAACAGATTACAGGTATCGTTAAGCAAAACGCAACCCACGTTTCCCATTAGCCAAGTAAGCTTCAGATATCTCAGCAGATAGCCCATTCCGCCCTTATTATTATGGACGTAATAGACCTGCGGATCAAGTCCTCTGGTCTTTATCTCCTCATAGATATAGCGGAAGCTATCCGTCAGCGTACCGCTTCTTATCTCGGCAAAGATGACCTTGTTTTTTCTCAAAGGTCTAAGGCTTGACACTTTATAGCAAAGGGGATAGACTCCTTTGAACATTATGACCTTGGCGGTGTTTCTGACCGCCTGTTTTAAACCGCTCATTTCTCACCCTACATTATATCATATTATGCGCCGTTTGTCTACACTTTAACAAATAACAGGACACTTTTGCGGCACATCTCACAAAAAAGCTTATTTTCTGAGCTTTATTATGCTCATTTTGTCTTATTGAAAACGCTGAAAAAGCTCTCTTGTGTAGTATTATAGTGCAGAACGGGAGAAGTGTCAAGGGGGTATTTGTAATTATGTAAAATTATTTGAATAATGTGAAGATGGGACTATTTCTGCTTTATTAACTGACAAAGTATTTTTTATTATGTGAGGAAACAGCTATTGACCCGCTTTGAACAATATGCTATAATGTAGTAAAGTCATCATAAATGGGAAGTGGTCTTATGTATGAAGTTCGTTGGCCTGATAAAGAAAGGTGGATATTCATATTTTGTGATTATCCTGGTGAGCCTGACGAGTTTGTTGCGCTTTTAAAAGCATACCGAGACATGGTTCACGGCAAGATCAGGGCGATATCCGACTCAATGCAATACAAAGTAGACAATGATGAGCTTGGGCTGATTTTCCAATGGGACGATTGTTTTGGTATCACTGTAATTGTTCCCAAGTCAACTGATCTTGACAAGGCTTACAACACTCTTAAAGGTTTGTGCGAGAATATTTAGGCGTTAAATTGCATAAAGCTATATGCTATACTATTGACACATAAAAAGAGCTATCCGATTCGCAAATCGAATCAGATAGCTCTTATCTTTTCAGGCAATATCTATATTATTCCCACTCCTCAAATCGGCCTCCAGACTAAACAGTTTTGTTTAGGAGATTTGAGCTGTGGTATCTCAATTATACATTTTATTCTGTACTATACTGCCCACTGATGCCAAGTTATCATTTTATTAGCGCCATGATAACCAAAACCAGTGACTTATAGGAGAATATGTGCCCGGTGGCTTGCTTCTTATTTTGTATTATAGCGCAGATTGGGGAGGTTGTCAAGAAAAAAATGATTTTTCAAAAATATTATTTTGGGTATCAGTTGTCTTGATTGTTATTTTGTAGTAGCTCTAATTGCTGCTGTCTTTTTTCATATTCTTTTTCTAATTCCTGCATTTTGGATAATGTGTTATCGTATTGTGTTTTTATATTGGCAGGCAATTCTAGTCCTTGATTTTGATACTTTCTTTCAATATCTTCGATTATTTTTCTGCGTCGTTCAATACGCTTACTAATTTTATCAAGTGTCTCAACTGTTCGAGCGATTTTTTCAGAAGAAGACAACGCTTTTCTTGTTTTGAAATGCCTGTCAGTGTCATCTAAGCTAAATACTTCCTCAACGGCACTCTTTTCTATCGGTGTATCATATATTCGATTATACTCGGAAATGAAGCTATTCATGGAGTACATATGAAAAAATTGTTTTGTTTCTTCTAAAAACTCTCTTCTTAATTCTATTCTTGGTCCAATGGTTTTTCCTTTGACAATGTTCCACCAATCTTCTTTTTGATCGTGAGTAACAAATACAATTCCAACATTATTTCCCTTTGCAAATTTAATAATCTGTTTCCAGATTATTAAATCGCCATAGGCATTATTGTCGTCTGTTTCATTATTTTTCTTCTTATCATCTTTATAGCCAGGTGGAATAGATTTTTCAAACCTTTCTTTTCCTTCTTTTTTGATTTGGCTTAATTCTTCATCGTCAACTTTATCTCCGATTCTTCCATCGAAGATTGATAAGATTCTATTAAGAATCTCATCATCGCTTGCATTTTCAACTAATAGATTGCGTTCTTTATTGCTATCAAGCCATTTGTACAAATAGCGTTTTAGGTCATTAATTTCCTCATCTTTAGGAGTAAGCCTCAAAGTTTCTGTTGCCTTACTTGTAAATGCATCAATTTCCTTACTGAATTGGTCGTACCTATGAACAGTTTCATAAATAACCTCACAGCGTTTTCTCATAAATTCAAAAGCGACCTGATATGGTATCCATATTCTATCTTTAAAGCTTTCAAATGCAGCAAGCAAAGAAGTTCTTGTTTTGGCTGAATAACGATATAGATTAAGTAAAACATTAGTATCAAAAACAAAAACGCATTTCTCCCATAGTTCTTGCTTTTCATCGTTTGTTGGTTCTAAAAACTCTTTTATTGCATTCTTCATGGTACAGTATCCTTTTTAATAAACTGCAAGAATTTCTAACGCTAAATAATCCTCTTCAACATTTATGTTTTCAAATGGATCTTTTTTATTTGATGGAAGCGTTTTCCTCAACGCTCTATTAAGACCGAGGAAGTCCTTATAAATATCGTATACAAGTAGTGGAGTATCTTTATAGAATTTTCTCGCTTCAAGTTTTGCAAGTATAGTAAATTCAGTTCCTTCGTAGTCCTCCAAATCGTTGTAGTCTATCATTAAGTTTTCAAGTGTTGCTTTACAAATTCCCATCCAATAATCGCATTCGCTGGTTAACTCACAGAAAACAGGTATTTTCATTTTTGAAGAATTTAATACCATTTTTATTATATCCTTCTCTTCATCTGTTTTGGTATTAAGCGCATTAAGAAGTTGATCCTTGTATTCTTCGATTAAATGAATCATATCAAATTGTTCTGGTATATATACCTCACCTTTTACTTTTACAATCGATGAGATTTTGACATCTTTGATAGTAACTTCTGGATCGGTATCAACAAAGTCATAATAGTCTTCACGCCCTTTAAGTAATTCTTCAAACTTAGAGCAAGCTAAAAGAAAATCAGTTCTATCATTATCGCCAACTGTTAAATTTGTAAGAATATCTTTACTCTTGCCTTGCATTAACATAGCGTATTGTTCAATTTTAGCTCTATTGAAATATATTAAGTTTCCGAACATAATATTGCCTCCGCTCTTAGCGCTCAAACAACCACATACTGATTATGTTTGTTAGAAATATCGTCATAAGTGAAGCTCAATACCGATATTTATAACAAAGCATTAAGGGAAAAGGAACCCCTTAAAACAATATGTTTATCAAGTGTATCTATATTATACCACAATAAGCACATTATTTCAAGGGGATTATCATATATATTCTATTATTCCTTCCCTGACTTCTTCAAATTACAATCCCTGCACAGCATCTGCAAGTTCTCCGGAACGGTCTTGCCGCCTGCGTGCCAGGGCTTGATATGATCGCCGTGCATCTGAGCAAACTCATAGTGCTTGTTGCATATCGGACAGATACCTTTCTGACGTTCGTATGCTTCACGCTTCTGTGTATCAGAGAATGGTCTGATGCTGAGATTACGTTCATCACCGTTGAGGATGTAGGTATATATTCCTTTTTTATTGCTTACATCATCGTCAGCCATAAGCCTTGTTATAGCAGCTTCGAGAGCATCGGGATCAAGTTCTGCATCTTTGTATGTGTTATAGAGCAGTCCCCACTCTATGCCTTTCATTTCTTTGCGATATACGGGGAATATCGTTTCAACCCATTCAATCACACGCTTGAAATATATCCATATCTGGTTGGCGTTATCATCGTGCTGATGAAGCGCCATATATTCTTCTATCGTATCCAAGCCGTCACGGGCAGCGATCCACCTGATAGCGGTTTCGAGGTATTCCTGTCTGATAGGAGAACCCGACACATAGTTCTTCGCCATATTGTAGGCGGCACAGGTAGGCTTTGAAAAATGCAGTTTCGCATCTGAAAGCCAAGTGCCTGTATAGGCGGTATTGCGAAGCTCCTGAGCTGTCAGCGGTTTACCTGCTATATTTATGACCTTGAACCACTCATGTACCTCCGAGGGAGTACCATCGCATACATAAATATCAAGGACATAATCATCTATCTGCTTTTGCAGGTCTTTCTCCAAGTTGAAGTAGTATTTCTCATCTACCGCAAATGTTCTCTCACTTTCGGCAGCGTAACGACAGATAGAGATCGTTCTCTGCTGTCCGTCCATCAGCTCGTAACGCCCGTCATCTGTTTTTGCCCAGTACATCGTGTTCAGAGGAAAGCCTTTCTTGACGGTGCGAATAACTTCATCACGCTCTTTCGGAGCATAAACATATTCACGCTGATACGGCGGTCTGACATCAAGCAGTCCGCCATAGGCAACAATTCCTTCAATACCGTCTGTTCCACGTTCTTCATAGCCTCGACACAGTTCTGCAACTGAAATCTGAATACGATCAATTTTCATTATGTATCACTCCTTTTCGGGATTTCGATTTCTAACCAATAACCTTGCATACGTTGCTTTTCCTTTGATAGTACCATCTTTATCTTTTATCAGTCCATGACTTTTAACGGGGACTTCATCGTATTTTCTGAATTGATTGGCATCTAATAATTCAAATTGATCTGGAGAGAAGGAACTTAGGAATGTAATAGGAACGGCAAGTGGTTTATCAGTATCACAGGGAATTTCAGCAACAGTTTTTACAAAATAGGCATCATAATTATCATACTCAGGATACTCTTGAATACTAAAGTGCTTATACAAATCAAGAAATTGATGACGAATATCTATATCCATATTCGTAAACCAACAGATATTACCAAGCCTACGCCATTTCTGACCGTCCTCGTCCTGCTTGTAATCAGTATTCTTGGCTTCGTAGTAATCAGGCACTTTGAACCAGAAATGTCCTGCATTATATCCGAGCCACATCTTATTCTCTCTGAAATAATGAAATATCTCCTTAAACGTTATATGATTCATATTACCGAGGACAAGAAATTGCTTTCCGCTCTCAGCGAGTAAAGGGATATACTCTTTCATCAGAGAAAAAGGTGGATTCGTTACCACGATATCACATTCATTCAGCAGAGCTATACACTCTCTGGAACGGAAATCACCGTCCTCATTCAGAAGCGTAAGGGCGTTCTTATTGTTTCGCAGCAAATATTCCACATCACTCAGATCAACTGTTGCATCGCCGTTTGCATCGGTGACCTCTGTTATCTCTATCTTGTATGGCTTCTTTCCCTCGCCTGCGGGATAAGTGATCTCCTCATCAGCAAACAAATATAGCTGAGTATATGTGATAGGAGAAGTTGCATAACAAGTGGTTATCAGCTTTTTTAGTCCGAGAGCATTGAAGTTCAAAGCAAAATACTTAAAGAAATTGCTCTCGTAGGGATCATCACAGTTACAGAGTACCGTCTTTCCTTTGAAATATTTCCTATAATGACGCAGTTCTTCTTCTATTGTGGATAGCTGCGTGTAAAATTCATCGGTCTTTCCTGCCTTCGACATATGTAGATTACTGTTACCTGCCATATTACGCCTCCGAAAACTTGCATCTACTGAAACTTTTTACCCTGAAACTTTCGTATATAGAATATATTATAGCACAATCTATCGAAATTGACAAGTATATTTGGGTATAATATTCCAAAAGAGAAACTTGGAGGTGAGGCAAGTGTATGATCTTGGAGCTTTGATAAGATCATTACGCAAGGAACGGAAAATAACGCAGAAGAAGCTCGGAGAAATGCTCGATGTTACAGAGGGCACTATCAGCAAATATGAAGCTAATACAATGACACCGCCATTTGAGACACTTCGCTCTATCGCCAGTATCTTCAACGTTTCAATGGACACCCTATGCGGTATGAAGCATCAGGGGACACTCTCTACTCACGGGCTAACCGAAGCACAGGCCGAGACTGTCAAAGCCCTGGTCGATGCCTATCGTATCAAAAACGCTCAGACGGGCAGGCAGCTCACGCATGAGCAGTATGCTGTTCTGGGGAAAATCACAGCCGAGCTGACAAAATAAAGCCGAAGGACACACGCAGAATCCTTCGGCTTTATCTTGAAATTAGCATCAATCTGTGATACAATAGTAATAGAGCTTTTAGAAAGGAAGAAGTTAAGATGGCTGATAATTCTTTCAATTATTCGGAGTTGTTTGCTTTTGGAGATTATTCCGCTAAGTTGCAGGAAGCAACGAAACCGTTAATTAGTATGTCCCAACGGCTCCAAGAAATGACTGAACCAATTAATAAGATGACTCAGAACATAGAAACCATTGCTCGTCCTCTTATTGCTGTTTTGGAAAACTATAAGGGATTGTCCGATTCAATCCAAGCATCAATACAAGCATATAACGAAGTATTTAAGCCTATTCGTGAGGAGATAGCAAACTTTTCAAAGAATTATGGTGAGATTCTTGCAAAATTTGCTGATCGCATAAGACCGTTGTCAGCAATCCGAAAATTAGAAGAATCACAGTTTGTTTATTGGAAGCCATTACCTGAGTATTTAGTAGATCAATTGCTTTCAAATAAATCTACTGACACGGTTCTGCTTGAATTTGCACTCCAAGATGATGCCGAGTTAATCCAACATATTACATCTGAATGCGAAAAACATATCTTTCTAAAAGACAATAGTATACTGTTCAATCAAGCAATAAGTGCATACGATGGAGAAATGTACACTATCGCTGCTGTAGGATTACTTTCAGTTATTGATGGCGTATTGTCTGAAGCAACAAAGCAATACCGAAATACCAATATTCCTTCACGAGGCAGAACACTTTTAAAGAAATTAGAAGACACTGGCTCATTAGATGAAACAGAATATGCAGTTTTGACTCTTGAATTGACTTTTGAGGCTACTATGGATTCATTAGCAGCCCAAAGTGACTTTACGCAAGATGAACCATCAAATCTCAATCGTCATTTTATAATACATGGACATTCAAAAAAAGAAAAAACGCAGTTAGATTGCATTAAGCTGATGAATTTCTTGTATGGTATACTGCTCATTGATAAGATTGCGAACGAATCCACTTCGTTATCCATCGATAATTAATTATATTTATATGCCGCTCGATATAATATCGAACGGCATATATTAATATTTCACACATACACCATAGCCGCATACACCGGATCTCTGGCGATCAAGCGATCCATATTCTCCAGACCTCTCGCTTTTGCAAGATCACCGACCGCTACGGCTCTGAGATACTCAGTATCATTTTCGAGCATCATTCCGACCTGACGTTCAATGGCTTCCGCCACGGAACAGTCAAGGTCGGTCAGGTAGCTGAGTATCGTGCCGTCGTTGACGAGCTTTTTCAGCCTTACAGGACGGTACTCCGCCGAGTAGTGCAGGTGATACTTGATGTGATCGGAGCTGAATGTTGTCACGCTCGGCTCGGCATCGGCGGTGTTGTGGGTAACGGTCAGGGCATCGGTGTCAAGCACCCATACGGGCTTGCTCTTGCCGCACACCTGAACCTTGTCTTTGCTTCTGATGATCATAATAAAACCTCCTGTTATTCCAGTCCCCACGATTTTTTCTTTCTGGTGGCGGACTGCTGTATCTGTTCTTCCTCACGCTGAGCCTGAATATGCTCTTGAAGCTGTTTCACCTCAGCGAATTTCTGCGGTTCGCATTTTTTGAACAGACCGATAAATTCAGCCTGTACATCAGCCTTTGCTTGCAGAGTTGAAACCTCATGGGTAAGCTCGTTGATACGTCCCGAACGCTCCGCAGCCTTATGCCAAAGATCATCGTATTCATTATATTTCTTCTGGAGAAGTTCACGCAGGTCATATATGGTAAGACTTTTCCTGTGCGAAGCATCAGCCGCTTTCGCTGCGATCTTGCCGAGCTTTTCAACTTTGGCAATGATATCGTCCTTGTGTTTCATGATAGACAGCTTACCGTCAAGCAGACTGTCAAGCTCCTGTCTGATAGCAAGGCAATCGTCCTCGACCTTGTTGTCTTTTTCAAGGTAGGGCAGATAGCTCATGATTGCATTGACCGTGGCAGTCTTTTTCTCAATCTGAGCATTGAGCTTTTCACTCTTTGCCTGCTTCTCCGAAAGCTCCGCTGCTGCCTGAGCATTCTGCACCGCCAGCTCGTCCGCCTGCCTGCGTTTTTCCTTGTATTCCGGTATCTCTAAAGTCCCTCTCGCCTTTTCGGGAGCGAGGGGCTGGATACCGTGTTCAAGGCAGATAGCGTTCAGCACTTCGACTTCGGCAGCTCGCCAACGGGCGATAGCCTGCTTGCCCTCACCGTACCCCATTTCTTTCAGAGCTTGGGCGATACCGTTCTGCGTGTCCTGCCCTCGCTTATAGTGCCCGACAGGAATGTAGTCGATGTGCAGGTGCGGAGTCGCCTCGTCCATGTGCAGAACGGCATTAAAAACGTAAAAGTTAGAATTGCGTTTCTGGAAACCTTCCATGTACTCTTTCAGGCAGTCAGCCACAAGCTGAAAGTCCTCAGTGCCGTATCCCGAATCTTCCATCTTGCCGATCTGAACAACGTCCTCATAAAAGCTCTTGCGTTTGTCGGCAGCAGTGCGGACAGTGTTGCAAGGCTTGACACCAAAAAGATGTTCGTAGTAGCTGCCGTGAACCTTGCGATCGTTACGCTTCTGCTTGGCGTTGTAACGCTGGGTAGATTCAGCAAAAAGCTGATCGTATGCTTCACCGATCGGCTGACGCACGAAGGTGATGTTCTGCGGAGTGCGGAGCGGATCAACATTGTCCGCCATGATCTCCCTGTTATTGTGAGTCAGAGAACCTTTTCCCTGACCGAATGAAATTCTTTTTTCTTTCATAAAATTACCTCTTTTGTTCATTGGATTTACTTCTCTCTTTCTACGAAATCCAATACAAAAATCATAGGCATCACTCCTTTCATGACCGCTAAGGCGGAAGGGCTATCGCCAGCCCTGACGGGCAAATTTTCCTTGAACGACGCAAGGAATGGTCGCAGGGAAAATAACTTCGGAGCAACGATTACAACGGTGCAGAGCGCCGCTTGTAACTCCGTAGTACTTGCGGCAGCATCAGACCGCCATAAGAACTACTCCGCCCTGCGGGGCTATCCCTTACGGGAGAAGAACGGCTGACGGAGCAACCGAAAATGTGGGTACATTTATTCAAAAATCCGCATTACTTTTTTCAAAATCAGCATTTCAAAAATGATGATTCTATTCATGAACTTTTGCTCAAAAGTGAGCTAAAGTCTATGCGATTATCCTCAATTTTAACTCGGACAAAAATGTCCAAGTTCGCTATCCTGAATCAGAACGGCAGTTCAATCTCAACACCAAGCGTGTCAAGCAGATAGTCTGTCTCTTTATCGAAAATTCTGATCTCCTCGATTGACAGATAATTGTAAAAACGAACCAGTGCTTCACGCACATCAAGACCACTTCTTTCTTCAAGCAGAGAAGTCAGCGCTTTTACCTTTTCCATATCGGGCATTTTTTACACCCCCTTCCCGTATATTTTTCTCTACCCATGACGATGTGTGTCGATGGTGACGGTCTTTTTGAGACCTCACAAACATCGTCACGCTCAATAACTTGTAACGAGAAAGTTTTCCTTTTCTGCATCAGTCATATCATGAAAAGACTTGTTTCCGCTATCACCTCTGACATAGCACACCGTTGCTTTCGGATCGCCATCAACAGGCTGATACTGAAACTCATCCTCAGCAGTATCATCAGTATCCGATTCAGGCTCAACTATGATAGGGTGATCCTCGTCATAGCGGAGCGTGATCTTCCTGCCCTTGTGACTTCTGGAATTGCTGTACTGCACAAAGAAAAGATTGTACAGCTTTCCTGCATTGATATTCAGTTTCAGCGACAGGGCATTCGGCTTGATGTCAAGCTCCAGCTTTTCGATAAGCTCGGTCGCCGTACCCTCCCAAGTCGGATTGTCCGCAGTGATGAAATTGCCGATAGCTTCAAGCACAGGCTCAGGCGGCTCCGTGTATTCGGGAGACTTCTCACCGCTCAGTTCCCAGCACAGCGTTTCTTTATTTCGGGTGAGCATGAACTTCTTGTCGGGCTGGTCTCGCCCCGATACCTATATCTGATTCAAATCATTATTTGATTGACTTTATTTAGATTATGTGGTATAATTTTAACAATCAATAAAACATTAGGAGATTAATATGAATGACACTTTTCTAAAAATCGAATCCATTAGTTTAGCAGTCTTTGCCATAGGATCATTATTATTTATAATTGTAATAGTGGTTTCCTCTGCAATATCAGCCAAACGTGCTGAAAAGAAATTTCAAAAATCTGCCAGAGGTATTTTGGGAAGCGAGGCTGAACTCAAAAATATGGTTGAAAGCTTTAGAGAGATATTCACCACATATTCTACATCAATGGGATGTTATCTTACGATTATCCAGTTGATAGAACGTTTGATAACTAACTTTCATGATCCAAAACATCAACTTCCACCTGAAAAGAATGAGCTACAAATAGCAAGATTACGGGAAATTTTGAAGACATTTAAGGAAGAACTGATTTACAATGACGAAAAACTAAATGCTGTTATTAATCAATTAGAAAATGACAATTTAAAAAATGAAATCAAATCATTATTTCGATGTATTAACTCGTATAATGATGGAAGACTATTTGAGAAAGATCAAGAAATATCAAAATTAAAAAATAAGATGAAAAAGGATAAAAAGTTAAAAATTATATCATTCTTTTTTGGTTTGATAGGTTTCATATCTTCGGTAATAACCATTGTAAATTTTGTAGGATTAAAATAAACAATGACTCCTTTTAGCTTCATTCTTTTGTCTGTGCCTGCATTTCCTGTTCATACTGCATCTGAGCCTCGAACATTTCCTCGGCTGTGGGGTTGAAATTCTCCCCGTAATCTGGTATAATATCAGTAGTAACATTTGGTGACTGCCCGACCTCTGTGCCAACAGAGGTCATAGGGGCGGTCATTTCTCTTTCTTCGATCATTCTCTATCTCCTTTCAGACCATTCAGAGTTGTTGTAATGAGCTGTATCGTGGACAGCAGCTCATCGTTCACGGCAGAGCCGTTCTTGATTCTTTTCAGCTCGCTGAGGACTTCGGCAAGCTGATTTTTCAGAGCCTTGTATACTCTCGGATTGCCCTGCACGACCACATCACGGCAAAGCAGCCGCTTCACGATGTAATCCTGCTTGGTCAGCCCCGAAAGCGCCACAGCCGAGTTGATCAGCTTGTCTTCTTCTGGGGATACACGGAAACCGATCGTCCTCGCCCTGAATCTTCCCTTGCTGACATTAAAATCACCTCCCTTCTTCAGCTCACCGAGCCTATTCGCCATCTCAGCCTGCTTGGACGGGAACAGATGCGCATAGAGGTAAGTGATCTCTATGCTCTCATGTCCCACACGGTCAGCAATAGCCACAGCAGAGAAGCCAAGCTCGATCAGGAGCGAAACGTGGCTGTGACGCAGATCGTGGATACGGATACGCTTCAAGCCTGTCGCTTTCACGCCCCTGTCCATCTCATGATGAAGATAGCTCTTGGATATGGTCGGGCTTCTGGTCGTACAGCATACTGAAATACTCCTGCATCTCCTCACAGGGAAAATCGGGCATTTCAATGGTGCGGTTGCTTTTCTTGGTTTTCGGCTCTGTGATGACGTCCTGCCCCTTGAGACGCTGATAGGACTTGTTGATGCGGAGCTTTCTGTTCTTGAAATCGAAGTCCGCAGTCGTGAGAGCCAGCAGCTCACCGAGACGGATACCGCACCAGTAAAGCATCTCAAAGGCATAGAACGAGATCGGCTTATCCATCATGAACTCGGAGAACTGCATATACTCATCTTTCGTCCAGAAGTTCATCTCCTTGGCATTCTTCACGCCGATACTCCCCGCTTTTGCGGCTGGATTGGTACTCAGGTCATAGTAGCGGACAGCGTGATTGAAGATACAAGAGAGCTGATTGTGCAGATTTTTCAGGTAGGTCTCCGAATAGGGCTTGCCGTTCTTGTCATGGTGACGCAGCAGCTCGTTCTGCCATGTCAGCACGTCCCTTGCCTGGATGTCCTTCATGGACTTCTCTCCGAAATAGGGCAGGATCTTCGACTTGATGACACAAGCCTTATGCTCCCAGGTGTTCTGCTTCAAACGTGCTTTCATGTCCTGCTCATACAGCTTGTAGAAGTCCTTGAACAGCATATCGAGGTCGCCGCCCTGCTGGAGAAGAAATCTGCGCTCCCAATCCTGAGCCTCACGCTTTGTCTTGAATCCACGCTTGCACTTCTGCTTGCGCTGTCCCTGCCAGTCATCACAGCGTGTCATAACGTACCAAGTGCCGTTTTTGTCCTTATATACGGGCATCAGTCCTCACCCTCTTTCTTTTCAGGTGCTTTCACCGGGCGTTCCGCCGAGTACACTCTCTCGTTGAAATACTCACGGTTCACTCTGCCTGTGATGGTGATGTAGCCCTTGGCGTCAAGCTCCTCATTGAGCTGCTTGATGATCTTGTATGCATACGGAACAGAGATCTCCATGATCTCTGCGAGTTCCTCTGCACGGATAAACTTTTCTGACATAGTAGTCAACCCTTTCTTAAAATATTGTTTCGTGTGGTATCGGGCGCATTTGCGTATCCGATAAGCAAAATTCTCTATCTAAACATTTTTGCTTTTGTCAACCCCTAAATCGAATTTTATCTAAATTTTTTTGTTTAGTATCTATTGACTATCCTAAACAAATATGTTATAATGAGCTTGCATACAGAACTTGTATTATAAGGAGTGAACCACCATGAGCATTATCGGAGATAAGATACACCGCATTCGTGATTTCAGAGGAATGACGCAGAAACAGCTTGGTATGGCAGTCGGCTTTGACGAAAAGTCTGCCGATGTCCGCATCGCACAGTATGAGTCCAGCACTCGAACACCCAAGCAGGCACTTGTCGAATTGCTTGCCGAGGCATTGGACGTGAATCCCCGTTTTCTCGCAGATGATGAGATCCTCGGAGCTGAGGGCGTTATGATGATGCTCTTTGAGCTTGACGAGCATTACCCAATCAGCTTTGAGGACTGTACAGATGAGGACGGAAACAAACGTAAGGGCATTATTTTCGGCTCTATTCTTCTGAACGACTTCTTTGCGGAGTGGCAGAGACGAAAAAAAGACCTTGCTGACGGTAAGATCAGCAAGGCCGAATATACAGAATGGAAGCTTAATTGGCCGAAAACGACCGATGACTGCGGTAAACATGAACCCTCGAAAGAGTGGCGTGACCTGTAAACCGCCTGAAATGCAGAACATTTCAGTTTTACTTCCTGTTATCAAATTGTTATCACTGAGATTTTAAGGCTTTAAAAATGGCGTAAATTCGGCATTTTTGAAGTCTTGTTTTTTATTCCCACTCGCTGAAGAGAATCATTACACCTGATACATCCTGTAACAGTGGATAATAAGTATTACAAAAAATATGCGTTTACTCATGTAATATTTATATTTTTTTGAGCATTAGTATCATAAACTGTATCGCTGTGATACTAATGAATATTGAGAGGAATTTATTATTAGGCATTTATGCTAAATAATTCAAGGTGAAAATATAATTGAGACGGCTTGTTAATTAGTGCTAACAGTTTTCAAACCATTGGTAACTTAATGATTTCATCCATGATTTGAAATAACTTCAAGAATGAATCAAAATTAAAATTATCAAAAGGAGGTTCTTGATTTAAGATTCTTTGTGCAAATTCCATTTTGGATAAAGCTAAATTGATATCCGCATTAGAAAAATGTGTTATTCTTTCACCTGAAGTACCATCTATAATATTGATTTTGTCATTTCCACACTTTTCTTTACGGTCGCAATTCAAACTATGTATACTATCTATCCCTCTATTATCAAACTCATTCCCCATAAATAATCTACGAGGTATTCCTTTTATAGATACTTCTGTTTTTATTTCATCATCAGTATAGTAGTGCTCGATGCTGATTAATGGTGTTTCTGTTCTGTGTTGTGGAATTGGCAATAGGATAGAATAAATATTATTTCCCCAATTCTTATATCTGCCAGTTTTACTTTCAAGTCTTTTTGTGGCTTTGGGTTCATCATTATCAGCAATAAAAATGACTTTTTGATTCTGTCTAATTTTCGATAAGCTCTCACATATTGTACAAAGTGTAGACCACCCCATATCCATTTGAAGTGGAGAATCTTTGTATTTTTCACCTGTAGGATCATATTCATATAACTCAAAATCCATACCAGAAAAGAGAGATTTATTCTCTGGCTTTGATGATAATGCATTATATGCAGCTTTTATATGTCTCCAATCAGTAGACCCTTCTGTAATTATTAGAGGTTTAGTATTAGTGGCATCTTGTATAGCACTTTGAATTTTATTTTGAAAATGCTGCGTTTCTGTCATATAATCAAAAGCTCTTTGAAATTCTGAAAATGATTCCGTAGTAATCTGAGTACCTGTAGGTAATTGATATATTTCAAACCCATCATCATCAAATTCATTTCTCATTCCTAATAAAAAAAGTGGCGAATGAGTTGTGATAATAAATTGTACTTTAGGAAATAGTCTTATCAACTTAGGTAAAACATCTCTTTGTAGTGAACTATGTAAATGCAATTCAATTTCATCAATAATAACAATACCAGATATATTGTCAAAATGAATGCTGTTATTTATATCTAATCTGTCTGCATATCTTACAATAGTAGAAAAGATATTAAAAAGAGTGATTTCACCTGTAGACAATGCATCCAATGTTGGGACAACGATTTGATCATTTTCTCTGAGTCGAATATTAAATCTGGATTTTCCTCTATTTCGCAAGTTCAATCCAAAATATACGTTTTTATTGATTATTGTACTTAGTATTTTCTCAACCTGTAATCTTGCAGAGCCCAGTAGCCACAAATCTTGAACTGTATTATGCGCAATTGATAATTGTCCATTAATTTCTTGTATATCTGTTCTTGAATCAACTATGACATCCAATAACCATTGCAAATTCATTTCAGTAACATCCTTGATAGATATTGGATTGGGGATTTTGCCTCGGTATTTGGCAGCAACTGATGGATGTGATGAAGCATCATTGAAATAGTACTTTTCTCCAATCCATGATGGCTTTTCATATCGGCCAGCACCAAAACAACAAAAAATATTACTATCGAAAATCTCCTCAACTTGTTTTTCTGTAGTTTCAACTTTTTTGAAATTAATCTGTTCATTCCAGTTAAGAGCATTAGAGCAGTCTGGAAATGATTTTTGAAATTCCTCAAATGAATATTTCCCTGCTTTGAAAATATATTTAATTGAATTATCATATTGAATATATGAATAGAGATATTCTCTACCAATTTTAATTTGATCCGAACCAATCACTTTATAATACTGAAAAGAATTGTTTCCATCAGGAAAACGCACATTATTAAAAGCTTCTCCAGCCATCTCATAAAAAGAATCTACAATATTGGATAGTAATGTAGATTTTCCGCTTCCATTCTTTCCGACTATAATCATAGGTTTAGGTGAACCATTATCATTGAAAGGCATATCAATAATAATGTTTTCAAGAGGACCAACATTTTTATAAACCAGCTTTTTCAAATACATATTTTACTTCCTCCTTTTATTTTATAATAGCAAACGCTAAAACACGATTATTAGTATATCTATATTATACCACAATAACTATATTATTTCAAGAAAATATTGTTGTGTATTCTGTTTGTTCTGCCCCGTTTTTTTCAAATTATAAGCTTTGCAAATTTCTCGGAACATTCTTATTGCCAGCGTACCAGGGCATAATGTTGATGCAATATATAGGATTTGATAGGATGATTGGAATAAAAATATGCATTTTTGTAGAAAAATAAGTCTGAAAATATGCAAAAATAATCGAAATCACATCTGAAAATATGCATTTTCCTTGACAAGCGGCATAAACTATGTTAAAATAGAATTAGCGGAGGTGAGTTTATGCTCAAACGAAAATTCTACAATATACTTTCTGAATGGAAAAAAACAAAAAATCAGTCTTGTTTACTTGTAAAAGGTGCAAGGCAAATTGGAAAAACATACATTATTGATGTTTTTGGAAAAGAAAACTATCAAAGCTATAAATATATCAACTTTATTGAAACACCGAATGCAAAGGACATTTTTAATGGTGAGTTAACCGCTGAAGAAATATATAAGCGTATGACCTTGATTTATCCTGATATAGAGTTTATAGAAAATGATACATTACTTTTTTTGGACGAGATTCAGGAATGTCCGAATGCAAGAACCGCACTTAAATTTCTTGCTCTGGACAATCGTTACGATGTGATATGTTCGGGTTCGCTGCTTGGAATAAGCTATCGTGAGGTAAAATCTATTCCTGTCGGCTATGAAACTCAGATTGAAATGTATTCGCTTGATTTTGAAGAATACCTCTGGGCAGTGGGATATGATGAAAAGTCAATCAGCATTCTGAAAGAATACTTTAACAAAAAGGAAAAAATTCCTGAATCTGTACATGAAACGATGATGAAACATCTTCGTGAATATATTGTAGTTGGCGGCATGCCTGCGGTTGTGAATCGATTTGTAGCTGAAAAGCATTTTGGTATGGTTCAGCAAGAGCAAGAAAGAATACTTGACAGTTACTTTGATGATATTTCAAAGTACGCAACTAACACAGAAAAGCCAAAGGTCAAAAATTGCTATCTTTCTATTCCAAAACAGCTTGCAAAAGAAAATAAAAAGTTTCAGTTCTCCGTTGTAGAAAAGAAAGCTACCGCAAGAAAATATGAAAACAGCATTGAATGGCTTAGAGATGCAAATCTTGTTAAGCTTTGTTATAATGTCAGTACACCTGAATTTCCTCTTGCGGCATATGAAAAGGAGAACTTTTATAAGCTGTATCTGTCCGATATCGGCTTATTGGTTGCATTGTATGGCTTTGATATGAAAAAAGCTATCATTGATGATACTCTTGGCGGAAACGCAAAAGGTGGAATTTACGAAAATCTTATTGCAGATATACTTGTAAAAAGTGGTCATAAACTGAATTATTATTGTACAGATAATGGTTCAATTGAAGTGGAGTTTTTGATTTCCGACAAATCAAAAATCGTGCCAATAGAAGTAAAGTCCAGTAATGGATCTACACATTCTTTGAATGAGTTGCTGAAAAGAAAAGATATTCCTTATGGATATAAGCTGATCTCTGGCAATATGGGTGTAAATGACAAGAAAATCGTGATGCCGCTTTATCTGGCTATGTTTATTTAATGTCATATCGCCAATTCAGATAAAATTGCGTATAATGAAAATTTAACACTATTACAAATCGGCTGTCGTTGCTTTAAAACAATGGCAGTCGAGTTTTTTATTTTCTGCCTGAAAAAGTGCCTATTAAATAAGGAAAGATATAAATTTGATATATAAAAATAGCCGTCAAAAATATAGCGGTTACAAGCCAAATTAAACAGATTTTTAGAAAATGGATTTGTTTAATATGGGTATAGTCAAATTTTACAATCTGAAAATGAAAGGCGGTGAGAATATGAAAATAGCATATGTGAGAGTTTCCACGCAGGAGCAGAACCTTGACCGACAGCTTGAACTGTTAAAGCCCTATGAAATTGAAAAAGTTTTTCAGGAAAAGCAGAGTGGCAAGGATATGAGCAGAGAAAAATTAAATGAACTGATTGAGTTTGTTCGGGAAGGAGATGAGGTTTACGTGGAAAGTTGGTCAAGGCTCAGCAGAACAGTAAGTGATTTACTGAAAATATTTGAGATGTTTGATCGCAAGAAGGTTCGTCTTTACAGTGTTAAAGAACAATACGACACAAGCAGTCCCACAGGCAAGCTGATGTTGAATATTATTGCAGCACTTAATCAGTTTGAACGTGAAAACCTGCTTGAAAGACAGCGAGAAGGCATTGCTTGTGCAAAGCAGAAGGGTGTCTACCGTGGCAGAAAGCCAAAGGAGCTCAATGTAAATATACTGAAAGAAGTCCTTGCAGATATTGAACAAAAGGAAATGACAGTCACAGAAGCAGCTAAAGTTTTAGGTGTTACTCGTGCAACCATATACAACATTATAAAAAGGACCCAGAAGGAGGCAGAAAACAATGCTGATAAGAAACTTTAATAACAAGCATACATCTGATTTGCAAAAGCTCACAGCTACTGCAATAGATATACAAGTTCAGATTAACGCAAAGTCCAATAAAAACACAACGGACAACGTTATTTCATCTATTAAACAGGTACTCAAATTCCCCAATTATTACATTATTAATTGGAAAAACGGTGGTTCCCTGATATTGTATTTCAACGGCAGATATGAAAAGTATAACTGCAATGGAAAACTTGCACACAGAGGAGGTGTAGATTCCAAAAATGACACTGGTTTCTATGAAAATGGACACATTTTGCTGTTTATCAATGGAAATGCGATATCCTTTGAAAGACTGATTGCAATTTGTACGGACTTTACAGATAACTGTGTTGCTACAGATTATTGTAAACTGGAAGCCAATGTCATGGATGGTTCAGGTTCAATTTACACCGCATATGAACTTGAAATTCCAATGAATTTTCACCCTGACAATATAGAGTGGACAACACCGCAGGAAAACGGTCGCCACGGCTATATGATAAGAGAACTTTACAAGATAACAGGTCACGTTTACAGATTCAGTGCCTATGACAATTATCTTGTAGATTTATATAAGCAGAAAAAATTTAAAAAGCTGAAAGATCATTGCAAACATAATTTGTTTGAAGTGAGATAGTTCCAGATGCCCCAGAATCAATTTTAAGAGGTGTGTTAAACTGATAAGGAAAGTTATTTGAAATTTGCCAAAGCACTTAGAAAGAGGGTTAAAATTGATTCTGAGGGGCTATTTTCTATCAAAAATGATTAAGTTTAGGAATGATAAATTTAAGAAAGGCGGTGTTATAGTTTATGGGAGAAACTGAGATAGAAAAGAAACTTGATTTTGTGGTGCATATATGCAGGGAGAATTACAGGCTTTGCAAAGCTTTGATTGACTGCATTACAAATCAAGGCATGGCTACTGATAAAAGTTTCAAAGATATTGAAATCAGAATTGATAATCTGAAAAATGATATGCAGGAATACGACAAGTTAAGAGCTGAAGCAAACTATCGTTATACCGATAGAGAACTTGCAGAACTGAAACATACAATGAGTTGGAAACAGCTTCATGTAAAAACAAAAATTCCGATATCCACATTGCAGTATAAATGCAGAAGATATAACAAAAGTTTAACAAGTGAGAAAGAACAGGAGGCTTGAATATGTTAGAACTGAATATGAACGGCAAAAGACTGAGCGACAATGATATAGTTGTCCTGATAAGCAAGGACAGTGTTCAGGATTTAACAGAGGTAAAGTTTTTTACCGATGATGGCGAGGTTGTGCTTAATGATATAACCGCCGATATTGATATTAACATAAATATCGTCTGTAATGAAAATATACGTCAAAAGGTAGATGCGTATAAAACAAAATCCACCATTGATAAGCTGAAACATTCGCTTCGTTGTGCTTATCAACTGGTGGAAAGTTTAGACTAATCTCTGAAATCGAATAAAGTCTTAGGTGTAATGTCAAGGACTTCACAAAGCTTAAAAATAACATCAAGTGAAGCTCCTACATTCCCAAGTTCAATTGCACTTATATGGCTTCGGTCTATGTCGGCAAGTTCGGCAAGCTGAAGCTGTGTAAGTTTTTTTCTTTTTCTATAATATACGATATTAAGTCCAAGCTTTTCGTACTGTTCTTTAAATTCGGCTTTCATGAAAATCACCTCGATCATTTTGTAAAATAGACATACATATATTTTAAGGCAATTTTCAACAATTATAAACCTTGTAGAAATAGCGTAACGTTATTGACACACGTCAATTATTGTGATATAATCATGATGTGAAAGTATTATCTATTGACTTTATTTACATAAAGTGGTAAAATAATTAGAAAAGATATGTTTGGAGGAATAGACATGAAAGCAAAAAAAATAATAATTGGAGTTTTTGCGGTAGTCCTTGCAATGCAAATGACAGGTTGCAAAAATAACATAGATACAAGTAAACCTGTTGTCATTGATGTAAGTGTTTCTGAAAATGATATTGAGTCTAAGGCAGAACTGACATGGACAGAACTTGGAGAACTGAAAACTTGCGAAAAAATGAGAACGGCAGTAGACACAGTCTTTGGAAATGATATTGTGGGTGGAGTAAAATACGGTCCCTTCTACATAGACTCCCAAGGCAACCAGTGTACCAACAACACACTTAAAGTTGTATTAGGAAACAGATATGTAGCAGAGATGTTTGCAACAGGTGGAAATGTGGACATTGAAAAAGTTGACAGCAGTAACCTTGGTGCAATTGAAAGCACAACAGATTCAGACCAGTCACCTGCACTTTTCAATGCATATTTCAATTTATTGCCTGACAGTACGCCTAATTACTTTAATGGCGGTGATACACTCAGCAGAGCAGAAGCAATGTCACTTGTAACCAGAGCGACAACACCTGTTCAGTCATTGAATGTATCAGATGATTTCACATCAGCAGTAACAGGAACAGACTATGACCAGTATATCAATTATGCGGCACAGCAGAATGAGAACAGCTACATAAACACCAATGATAAGAGCCTTACGGCAGATAATTTCAAAGGTGCAATGAGTCGAGCAGAATTTATATACCTCATTATGAATGAAGTTTATGGTGCTGATGAGGTGCAGAATTACGACACGAGCAAAACCACTTTAAAGGATTGCACCAATGCAGGTAATCTTTCAGAGGAGCTTAAAATAGCAGATTCAGATCGTTGCAACGGATACACCTTGAAGTATAGTTTAGAGAATGTTGACAAGGGCGTTACAGAGGAGCTTTACAAGTCAATTGCAATGGCAGCTGATAAGGGTATCATCACCACAGAAACCCGTTGGAACGAGGGTATCACGAAGTCAGAGGCAATAGAAATTGTAGTAAACGCATTCATGCAGTATTACGATGAGCAAGGATATCTTGTAAACTCAGCAGAAAAAGGCAGCACGCAGGCACTTGAAGCAGCGGCAGAGGCATTGTGGAGTAAGCAAGATGCTAACGACATGAACGTTACCAAAGAGCAGTTTATAGCAGATTATATAAAACTCATCAGCGATGGCATGAGCCCAGAGGAGTTTGAGAAGAGCATTGACAGAGCTTACTCAATATCTTATGCAGAGGAGCTTGCAAAAATTGAAGAAGAGGAAAAGAAAAAACAGGAAGAGGCAATAAAGAAAGCAGAAGAGGAAGAAAAAGCAGCTAAAGCTAAAGAGGAGCAGCAAAAGCAAGAACAGCAGTCATCAAATAACGGTGGAAGCTCATCTAACAACGGTGGTACATCAAATAATGGTGGCGGATCATCAAATAATGGAGGTGGAACACCAAATGGTGGAGGAGGATCTTCCAACAATGGTGGAGGTTCATCTAATGGCGGAGGAGGATCTTCTAACAATGGCGGAGGCTCATCAAATGGTGGGGGGGTTCTTCTAACAATGAATTCCCTGTAACAGACAATGTTGATATTCCTTCAGCAGATGACATAGGCAAAATATTTGACAACAATGACTTGGAAAATTGGGGTGACCAATCCGATTGGGAATCCTGGGAATAGTTAAATTAACACACGAGAGACTATACTGTTTAGCCTCTCATATTTGCATAAGAGTAGTACCTATTTTCAGACATTAATAGATAGGGAGTATATAAATTAAATAAAGAAAAAGTTGACGATAATACATCATTACCGTCAACTTAAAAGGTTTAGCTTTTTAAGCCTATGTATAAAGTAGCTATTATGCTTATCATAGATAATGTAGGATGCATAACTATAATAGCAATTAACACAGCCAAATTAACAAAAGCAAGCCTACGCCTATTCTTTTATTGGTAGTATCCATACTGATCTCTCCTTTCTTATAGGTTTCATCTCATATTTGTAAGTATACATGAGAGTTAGTAAAATTGTAGGGGAAGTCAGGTTTTGGAACTTACCAATTATACTATAACACAATTTACTTGCGTTATCAATCTTTATTTAGCTTATTCACACAAACCACTCCCTCAGTTAGTCATGGGGAGTGGTATTTTTAATATCATGAGAGCTTATATGTTGAGTCTCTCATTTCTATTTTAATGGAGGCAGGTGATAAAAATTGTAAAGCTTCAAAAAGTTTATAGTAAGCACTAATTGATAGATAGTCTACTTAAATTAAAGTAGTTATTTATATATACAAAATGAGCTGGCGGTGTGGTGTTACTGCCAGTTCTATGGTTTAACCTTTATATCCTAAGTATAATATAGCTATTAATCCTATTATAGAATGTACAGGGTACATAACTACAATAGCAATCAATATGGCTACATTAACAAAAACTAAGGCTAAACCTGTTTTTGAGTATGTTTCCATACTAATCTCTCCTCTCATATAAATTTCATCCCAAGTTAAATATAGCACATGGGACGTTATAAAAATTGTAGGGAGAGTTAGGTGGGAGCATCCACATTACAAGTATGCTACAAAGATATTGAAAAATCAATCTTTATTTGCTTAATAGGAAGTTGTAAAAAAGTGGTGGAGTGGTTGTGTCACTTCACCATTACTTAGCAGATTGCATCATAGCCTGATAAGTATATCCTTAGTTCCGCAAATTATGCAGAACCAAGCTACTCCTCCAATAAGAGTGCTCATTATTTACAAGGGATATACAAATACAAAGGATCATGGTTCAACATATGATTCAGAAAATACAGTTTATAATCAGATAAGCGGTGAGCTTGGTTCAGGTAAGAACTTATATGACTTACCAGAGTCAAAGAGATACAGTGTAGAAATTATTTAAAGTACATCTATTGTAGGTCATATAACTAAAATTCTATGAGATTTTCAAATTCGGGGGTCATGGAATGAAAAAATGTAGTAGCAGTGGGGTAAAATCCACCAGCAAAAGATAAGAAATAAAAAGTGTGAAAAAAACCTAACGAGTATTTTAGAATTGAATCATCTTTGAAATATTTCAATTCAGACATATTAGTTTTTAAGGGACATTATTGGAAAACAGAAAAATAGGTGGTTTAAGGTCATGATTTTTTTGAGAAAAGATTCCTATAAGAGATTAAAAAAGCTATTTTTACTCCGAACTTTTAAAAAGTTTACCGCCGATTTCGTACATTCTTGAATTATAAAATAGAAAGGCACTCTAAACAACAATGAAATATATAAAATATCCGCAAGCAAAATAAGCACAGTCAGTTTTATTCTGGCTGTGCTTATTTTTTATTTATGGATTCAAATGTTTTGAATCCGATTAATCATTGCGAGTTGTCATAATTGTAGAAGTTTTGTTTATAGAAAGCTTTCGACTTGTGCATATATCACATATTTTAGCCGAAATCACCGTCTTTTTATTCTGGAATCGCTTATAATACTACTAAAGCTGCTGTTCATGTGATAGAAGAAATAAACAAAATATAGGGGGCGTTGTCTTTTTTGATTGAGGACGTTATAATCATAAGCCTACATTGCCTAAAATGTGAGGGGTACGTGTATATAGACAGTCCCATATTGTATAGCGTTAGTTCATTAAAAGAACTATAAAAACAATTTTTAAAACCAAAGGAGCAGATAGGTATGAACTTAAATGAAAAAGACAACCTCGATTCAATGATATTCAGCATTGGCAGAAATGGAGCAAGTGTATATAACAATTTTCAAGATGATATGCCTTGTGACTACGACTTGAAAGATGAAAAATGCTTTGATGAATGTTATGATATGATTGAAAGCATTAAAGACGATGATAAAGCATGCATAGAAAAATTGCTGAACAGTAAGACTGAGAAGAAGGCAGCAAGAAAAAAACAAAACAGCAGTTACATTATACCACAAAAGCCAAGCGGTACAGGCGACTACTATGAGTATAATCAAAATCGCAGGTATATAAGGATCCGTGTCCAAATCAGAAACTTATGTCGAAACAACTTCTATGAGAATAACTCAATGCATATCACACTGACATTTGATGCTAACAAATTTCCTCAGAAAGATTTCACAGATCTGAAAACCGCAAAGGCAGAGTTTTCAAAGTTCATCAAACGCATGAATGATCACTATGACAATTTTCGTCATGTAACTGTTTATGCAAGACAAGAAAACAGAAACTGGCATTTTCATATGCTTTGTAATCTTGATGTCAATACACAACAAAAATTTATCGAAGAAATTTGGGGACTTGGAATAGTTGACACCGCACATAAAGGAGACAAACTTGCATTTAAGAGGATAGTCAAATATATGTGCGACAATATGGAGGAAAATTTTCACGAATTAACTGGTGAAAGAGCAGTATTGTATTCAAGAGGCTTGCAGGACAATTTAAAATTAAAGTATTGGGATAAAGAGGATTCCTTTATCATTCAGAAATTTATACAATGTGTTGGAAGCGAAAATGCAGGGGTTAATAAAACCGAAAGCGGATACTATATCAAATTAAGTATTGACGATTATTGGAATCCTATTGTAATGGCAACTCCTAAAAAGAAAAAGTTCAAGCATCAAAGATACCAAACGACAAAAGGAAAAAAGAAAGGTGGTGATGCCAATGGAACAAAGTAACCGAACAAAGGCAGCATATAAGGCAATGCCTATAAAATAACAATTAATCAGGCGGAAAATTCATTTCCAGTTCACGAAAAAACGCAGCAGAAGCGTTCTAATAAAGTCAAGGAATAATAACCAAAGGCTTTTCTATCTATAAAGTTCAGAAAGGAAGATTAATATATGTCAAAATTTTTCTATACAGCACAGGAGGTATCTGATTTGATTGGCGTTTCAAAAAGTCAGGCTTACATAATGATTCAGGAATGGAATAAAGAGCTTGCCTCCAAGGGATTTATTACTATTGCAGGAAAGGTAAGCAAGAAATACCTGCAAGAAAAAATTTACGGCTATAGCGATGGAAAGGAGGCGATTTAAATGCCTGTTTATAAGGATAAACAGCGTGGAACATATTATGTTTCATGCTATTCTAAAATCACACATAAGAAAAAAACGAAAAGAGGCTTTAAGACAAAGAAAGCTGCTGTTGCGTGGGAAAATGATTTTATAAATAGTGACTCAAATGACCTGAGCATGACTTTTGCAAGCTTCATAGAAATATATCGTGAAGTTATGAGTATAAAAATCAGAGAAAATACATGGCAAACAAAGAATGCAATTATAAATTCTTTGATTCTGCCTTATTTCGGAGATATGCCATTAGACAGAATTACATCTTATGATGTACTGAAATGGAAAAATAAAGTAATGAGCTATCGTAATGACAAAGGTAAACCCTATTCTAATACTTACCTCAGATCAATAAACAGCCAGCTTTCTGCAATTTTTAATTATGCTGTAAAACATCATAATTTAAAAGAAAACCCTGTTACAAAAACAGATCCTATAGGTAAAAAGAGCTCCGGTGAAATGAAGTTCTGGACACAGGAAGAATATCATAAATTTATTGAAGAAGTGATGGACAAGCCAATATCATTTTATGCGTTTGAAATGCTGTATTGGTGCGGTTTACGAATGGGTGAGCTTCTTGCACTTACTCCGTCTGATTTCGATTTTGAGAAAAATACTGTCAGAATCAGTAAGTCCTATCAGCGTATCAACAGAAAAGATGTGATTACAGATCCTAAAACTGAGGATGGCAACAGAACAATTGTTATGCCTGTTTTTCTCTCTGATGAAATGCAGGACTACATCAGCAAGCTTTATGGAATAGGTGAGAATGATAGAATATTTGAAATTACAAAAAGCTATCTTCACCATGAAATGGACAGAGGCAGTAAAGCGGCTGGTGTTAAAAGAATCCGCATACATGATCTGAGACATTCTCATGTGTCGCTGCTAATAAATCAAGGTTTTTCTGCTGTGGAAATTGCTAAAAGAGTCGGGCATAAAAGTGTTGATATCACATACATATATGCACATGTATTTCCGACAACACAGAAAGAAATGGCAGACAAACTTGATATTGAAAGGAATAAGTTCGATGAGTGAAAAAACATTTGATGGCAAAGGAAGATGGAGATGCGTTACAGTAGGTTTCAGAATGTCACCTGAGGAAAATGAAACGCTGAATACCAAGGTTTATCTTTCAGGACTGACAAAACAGGATTACATAATTGCGTGTGTGCTGAAAAAAGAAATTATTGTGCAAGGAAGTCCGAGAACCTACAAGGCATTGAAAAATACGCTTTGTGGTTTAGTAAAAGAACTGAAAGAAAACGGCAGCTACACCGATGAACAGAATGAAACGTTGCAACTGGTAGTTAAGCTTTTAGAAGGATTCAGAGACAATGCGGAACATCCTGAAAATGGGCATTATGATAATAAATAAATATATTAAATTACAGGAGGAATACTCATATGAAAGACAGAAAGAATTGGTCTTCCGAGCTAAAATTGGAAGAAGTAAGTGCAGGACTTGAAACAGTCAAGGAGCAGTTGAATGAAAGGGTGGTGTGTTTGCATACTGATAGCGGATATGGAGTTCCTGATGCAATAACATCATATCTGATTCAGAATTTCAATGACTTAGGAATTAAAAAGCTGATTATTACAAGCTTTCCAATTCCTGAAGATGCAGAGGAATGGACTGAACTGCTCGAGGGAGAAAAGTATGTTATTGACAAAGTTCCGTCAAAGCTTGCAGAAGAAACTGACTGCTTGTCCATTGCTGTGGAACATTTCCTTTCAAATCATAGGGAAACATTTAAAATCAAGGACAACAGCCGTAAGGCAGCTCATATCAGAATGATAAATGCGGCAGATATTGTGATTGGTTTTCCAAGTTTAAATATTCTGGAACCGTATGTCAGATTGCTTGAAAAGCACAACAAGAATTTTATCATAGGTGGTTATGTAAACGAGGAGAACTTCATTGACTACCTTGAAGCATTTGAAACGCGTAATTTTGAAATTACATCTGTAAACAAAACAAAACATACGGATTATTTCAATGAGTTTAATGGTTCTGTTATATGGATGGATAACTTTGATAAGCTGACATCTTATTATTCGACAGACAGAGAGTTTGATTATGAGGAAGATGAAATCTAATCTTTCTACAAGGCTGACAAAATAGATAGCTTGTTTATATATATCAAAAAATCGTCACAGTGCAATAAAATGTACTGTGACGATTTTTAGTTTATGCTGTATAATTTGCTTGTGCTGTATATACTGTACTACCTGCAAGCCACTGATTACTTATTCCACTTGGGTAACTGTATCACAAGTGTACCATCAGGTGGCTTACGGGTAAAAAAGTGCGAAATTACGCTGTTCTAAAAAGGGTGTTTATTATTCCCACTCCACCGTTCCCGGTGGCTTTGAGGTTATATCGTAAACTACTCTGTTTACATGGTCTACTTCATTTGTTATCCTGTTGGATATTCTTGCGAGAACATCGTATGGTATCTTTGCCCAATCGGCTGTCATGAAGTCGTCTGTTGTTACGGCTCTGATAGCTATAAGGTGGTCATAGGTTCTGTGGTCGCCCATTACGCCTACTGTCTGGACGTTCGGGAGAACTGCAAAGAACTGGCTCAGGCTGCTTTCAATTCCGCTTTTCTTGATCTCGTCACGGAAAACGGCGTCTGCTTCCTGCAACACCTTTATCTTATCCTCTGTTATCTCACCGATTATTCTTACACCAAGTCCTGGGCCTGGGAACGGCTGACGCCATACAAGCTCCTTTGGTATGCCGAGCTTTTCACCGACTTTTCTTACCTCGTCCTTGAAGAGGTCGCCAAGCGGCTCTATAACGCCGTCAAAGTTGATGTCCTCAGGCATTTTAACCTGATTGTGGTGAGTTTTTATTGTGGCAGCGTCGCCCTTTCCGCTTTCGATTCGGTCAGGGTAGATAGTACCCTGTGCGAAAAATCCGCCGTCTGCCTCTTCTCTGATCTTATCCCAGAATACCTTATAGAACTCTGTTCCGATAGTCTTTCTCTTTTTCTCCGGATCTGTTATGCCCTTGAGCTTTTCAAGGAACTGCTTCTGACAGTTTACTCTTACAAATCTCATATCGAAAAGTCTTGTGAAAGTTTCCTCAACAAAGTCGCCCTCGTCTTTTCTCATAAGGCCCTGATCTACGAACACGCAGGTGAGCTGTTTTCCCACTGCACGGCTGATAAGTCCTGCGGCAACTGATGAGTCAACTCCGCCTGAAAGTCCCAAAACTACTTTCTTATCGCCTATCTGCTCTTTGAGCTTTGCAACTGTGTTCTCGATAAAGTTATCCATTACCCAATCGCCTTTACAGCCGCAGACCTCGTAAAGGAAGTTTTTCAAAATGACGTTACCATACTCACTGTGAGTTACCTCAGGGTGGAACTGAACGGCATATATCTTCTTCTCTGCATTCTCCATTGACGCACATGGGCAATCATCTGAATGGGAAGTGATAACAAAGCCCTCAGGTGCTTCGCTGACATAGTCGGTATGGCTCATCCATACGATATTCTTATCAGGAACGTCCTTGAAAAGCTTGCTCTCTGCGGAGACTGTTATCTCTATCTTGCCGTACTCGCTCTTTTTACAGCTTTCTACCTTTCCGCCGCTCATCCATGAAATAAGCTGACAGCCGTAGCAGATGCCGAGGACTGGTATGCCAAGGTCAAGTATAGCCTTGTCATAATGCGGGGAAGTCATATCATAAACGGAGTTTGGTCCGCCTGTGAAGATTATGCCCTTATAGCCTGCTGCTTTTATTTCTTCAAGTGGAGTTTCAAAGCTTTTTATCTCTGCATAAACGTGGTGATCTCTCACACGTCTTGCGATAAGCTGATTGTACTGTCCACCGAAGTCAAGCACCAGTATCTTCTCATGTGACATATATTTACCTCTTTTCCTTATGTTTTTTGAAATACATAAATATTATAACACGTTGCCGTCCCTTTTTCAAGAGCAATTTACACACTCTTTGAAGCATGGGGTAAATTAATTGTGAACACCTGACATCAAGCAGGACAATATTTGTTGATTTTAGCTGTTGTAATTTGCTAATAGCTATGCTATAATGAATAGGCATTGTAAAATGCGTGTAAATCAACAGAAAAGAGTATATTGTAATGGAAGAACAACAAAACATTCAAATACAGCAGGCAAAGGATAAAAAAGGCTTGCTGAAAAAAATAGGAGCATGGTTTGCGTCGCCTGACGGAATGCAAACATTACGATTTATAAGTGCCATAGCGGCAGTTATACTGGTAGGAGTCATCTGTGCTTTGTTGGGCATATACATGGACAAGGACAACTTCCTGCCGAAAGAGCGAAATTATGCGCTTATAGGGGCTTGCGCTGTTGAGCTGGCACTGATATTTATTATTGCGGAATTTTTCTCAATGCAAAAGAAGCTGAAAAAGAGCGAAACAAAAGGCTTCATCGACCCTTTCACGGCGGCTTTTATGCTTGGACTAAATTCTTATTTTCTTCCGGACTTTGTAATGGGGTCATATTTTCCAAAGAGTAATGTGCTTTACATTCTCCTTGGAATATTGCTCTGCTGGCTTTTATATCTTATAGGAGCGGTGATATTCCCGAAGCCACACGCCTGGTTTTGCGGAGTGAACGTCATATTTGCCATATATGCTTTGGCGCAGTATTATGTAACGGAGTTCAGAGGGAATCCTGTTCAATTTGCCGACCTCGCCAACATAAAGTCAGCCAGTGAGATAAACGGAATGTACTCACTGTTTTTAGACAGCAATGTAATATTTGTGCTTTGTGATCTTATTCTTATTATCGCTGTAACGGTGACGACAAAAGTAAGGAAGATAAAAATACGCAGCAGGATAATATCGGGTGTGGCTGTTATCGCAGGGTGTTTCGTATTCGTATACAGTGGCAGGTTTGCCTACGACCTTGGCATAAAAAACCGATACATCAGGCTGAACTTTTCAGGTGCGGAAAATGCAGACACATACAGGTGCGTAGGCTACGACCTTATGTTCTGCTTCGACGGAATGTTTAACCGTGTGACAAAGCCTGATGGCTACTCCGCTCAAAAGGCGGAGGATATCATAACTCAGTATGAGGTACAAAAGGCTGACAAAAAGCCTGCTATCATTGCTATCATGAACGAATCCTTTGCAGACTTTGAGCATATCGCTCAGTTCAAGACTAACAAAGACTATCTGCCAAACTATCACAAATTGCAGGAGGAAAGCATAAGCGGATATGTTTCCGTTTCGGCATATGGCGGTTATTCCTGCAACTCTGAGTATGAATTTCTTACCGGCAACACTCTTGGCTTTTTGCCGTCGGGAAGTGCGGTATTCACCCAATATCTCAACGACAAACAAAACGGTCTTGTAAGCTGGCTAAACGAGCTTGGCTACACAACGCAGGCTATCTCGCCTTGCTCTGAGGGACTATGGGATATAGGCAACGCCTATGAACAGCTTCAATTCAAGAGCAAGCTCTTCAACTGCGGCGACTACATTTCAAACTGTCAATACATAAACAACAATATGTCAGACAGCTCCCTTTTCCACTACATTGAGGCACAATACGAGAGCAACAAGGGTTCGCCGTATTTTGTATGGACTGCCACGATGCAGAACCATGGTCCATATGATGACCTCAGCTCTGTTCCGTCTGAGGTAACATTTGAGGGTTACAACAACAATGAGGCTTTGCAGTATATAAACTCCATTTATCAATCTGACAAGGCGTTGGGAGAGCTTACGGATTATTTCAGGAACAAGGACGAAGAAGTCATAATCGTAATGTTCGGCGACCATTATCCACACATTTTAAGCTTTACAGAGCATCTCTATGGCAAGGACGTTGCTCTGCTTTCAACGGAGGATTACTCAAGACTTCGACAGACTCCTTTCCTTATTTGGAGCAACAAGGGCGTTAATGCGGAGAAGATAGACGATATAAGCCTTAACTATCTTTCAAACGAGGTCATGGAAGCGGCTGGACTCCCAAAGTCAAGATATCAGCAGGAGCTTGACAAGATACGCTGTGACATTCCGATAATAAGCTCTTACGGCTACAAGACGGCTGACGGAGAATGGTATTCTATAAATGATGTAGCTGACAAATACAAGGACACGTTGAACGAATATGAAACTTTGCAGTATTACAGAATGTTTGATGAAAAGCGTGACAATAGTGTAAATTAGGCTGTTAAAAAACACAAACAACAAAAAAAGCGGAACGTCGCATTTCTGCAATGCAGAGCCGATCCCCTACAAAACAATAAACGGACGAAGCTTTTTTACTTCGTCCGTTTCGTTTTATAATGCGTGTCAAAATGCGGGCGAACACTGTTCGCCACTACAAATAACTACATAATTATGCGCTTATTTTTTTATCCTGTGACCTTTTTCTCGAACATGAACATTCCCATGACATCGTTCATTATACTGTCAGAAGCGACCTTCTTGCTGTTCTTTGTCATTTGCCTTACGACAGTCTGACCGTCATTCTTGCCGAATATCATAACATAATCGTCGCCACTTTCGGAAGTTCCCTCATAGGACACCTGATTTTTAAAGATGTTATATTTCCACTTGCCGTCTTTGAAATATGCGTCAACGGCTTCACCGTAATTTTCGCTTGCCAATTTCATTTCGGTATCGAAATCGTAGGTGGAATGTCTTACGCTGAATATTCTCACAAAGGCGATCACAAAATATATCACCAGTATTACCACTGTGATCTTAAGCAGAGTCTTTAGTATCTTTTTGCCCTTACCATAATTCTCTTTGCCGCTGCTTGAATGTTCAGTTGGGGTGCGCCTATAGTCTGCCGCACTCATTTCTCTGTTTCGGTCTGTCTCTCTTACACGCTTTACCCTGCGAGCTTCCTGCTCTCGGCGCATTCTTTCCTCTGCTTCGGCTCTTTTCGGGTGTTCGTAAACACGCTTCGGTATGCCCTGTATCCTTGAACGATCTATAAACTCCTGCTCGCCACGTCTTTGGGTCGATGAGGCGATAGGTACCATTTTTCCGCAGTTGGTGCATATCTTAGCTCCGTCCTCCAGCTTAGAACCGCAGAATGTACAATGTCTGCTCATTATTACCAATCCTTTACACACTTAGAACTGTTTTGTTTGTCGAAGTTTTTTTATATCTATGTTGGACTATCCGCCCGTTTTCTTTATCTGTCTTTATAAATATCTTACAACGCCCACAACCTTGCCAAGTATGCTTACTTCGTCTACTATGATAGGGTCCATGGTGTCATTTTCAGGCTGTAGTCTGAAATGGCCGTCCTCTTTATAGAAAGTCTTTATGGTAGCTGACTCGTTGTCAACAAGTGCGCAGACAATATCGCCGTTTTCTGCATATGGGGTCTGCTCTATAACTACCATATCTCCGTCAAGGATAGCAGCGTTTATCATGGACTCTCCCCTTACCTTTAGGGCAAAAAGCGGATTGCTGTAATGCCTTGCAGGCTGGAAGCTTATATAGTCTGTTATCTCCTCAATGGCAGTGATAGGGATACCTGCGGTGACAGTTCCCACAAGGGGGATCTTCATGCCGTTGCCGCCTGTGAGCCTTATGGCTCTGTTCTGGTTATTTCCCTTTTCAAGAAGACCTTTTGCGGTGAGATTATTTATATATCTATGGGCTGTTGAGGTAGACTTAAAGCCAAACTCTGCACAAATCTCCCTAACTGTGGGCGGATAGCCCTCTTCTATGCGATCCTTTATGAACTCGAATACCATTTTCTCGTTCTCGGTTACTTTTCTCATAGCTCCGTCCTTTCTGTTATATCAATAAATCTTTATCTTCTAAACCTAAAGCTCTTTTGCAAGCCTTTTTGCAAGCTTATAGACATCTCCGCAGCCAAGAGTTATAACAAGGTCGCCCTCTTTGCAGTTTTTCTTTATATAGTCGATACACTGTGAGAAGTTATATTCCTTCTGCTGTGCAGTCTGCTTATCAACAAGCTCGTGGTCGGTCTTGAACCAAACTGCATTTGGAATCTTCTCTGCAAGCTGTTCAGCATAAACACCGTCGGTATTTTTCTCACGGCTTCCCATGATATCCGTTACAACGGCAATATCTGCAATAGAAAGTGCTTTCACAAAATCGTTCATGAGTATCTTTGTTCTTGAATAGGTGAAAGGCTGGAAAACTGCCCACACTCTATTGAAATCAAGACCCTTTGCGGCTTTCAGTGTACACTCGATCTCCTTTGGGTGGTGAGCGTAATCGTCAACGATAGTAACGCCCTTGACCTCGGCTATCTTCTCGAAACGTCTTATTGCGCCAAAGAAAGTATCAAGTCCCTTTTCGATACCCTCCCATGAAACGCCTGAATATTTTGCGGCAGCGATAGCTGCAAGGGCGTTCATGACGTTATGGTCGCCGGGAACATGGATAATAAGCTCTCTGACAAACTCGCCCTTATAATAAAGCTCAAAGCGTGTCTGCAAGCCTTTTTTGGACTTTATAACAGCGGAATAATCGTTTTTCTTATCCCAGCCGAAGGATATCATTTCCTTGTCGACACCCTCAACGGCTTTCAGGGTATTTGCGTCATCACCATTATAGATAACGGCTTTTGAAGCCATGGTTGCGAACTTATGGAAAGACTTTATGATATTTTCGATATTCTTGAAATACTCAAGGTGGTCTGCGTCAACGTTCAGGATAATTGAAACGTCAGGGAAAAGTCTGAGAAAATGATCCTCGAACTCACAGGATTCACAAACCATAGTTTGTGATGAGCCTGCCTTGCCTGAGCCGCCTATGCTTGGGAGCTTTCCGCCTATAACGCAGGAAAGGTCAGTACCCTCCTGAACAAATATCTGTGTGAGCATGGAAGAAGTTGTGGTCTTTCCATGAGTGCCTGAAACGCAAAGAGCGTTCGTATACCAGCTTGTGACAAGTCCAAGTATCTCGGCTCTTTCACAGCAGATCGCACCGCTTGCCTTTGCGGCGATAAGCTCAGGGTTATCTGCCATTATTGCGGCGGTATAGATTATAAGGTCTGCACACTTGATATTCTCGGCTCTCTGACCGAGGAAAACTTCTATGCCAAGCTTTCTCACAGCCTCAAGAGTTTCAGTTTCGTTATTGTCTGAGCCTGTGATGAAATATCCCTTTGAATGGAATATCTGCACCAGAGGGTACATACCAGAGCCGCCTATACCGATAAAATGAACGTGCTTTATATTTTTCAAGATCTCATTTGTTATCATCTTTGTAATACTCCTTAGAATAATAGATAATTCAGAATGTATGTTTATTTTATTATATAACATTTCTAAAAAAAAATAAACCCCTTTTTTGATTATTTTTCAAAAAAAGAGGCAAAAATATTACTACAGGCATTACATCACAAGAAAGGACGCATGAAAATGACTATAACAGAGGTAAAATTCAGAAGATTTATAAACGAGGGCAAGCTCAGAGCCGTTGTGAGCCTGACCTTTGACGGCAGTTTTGCGGTACATGATATCAAGATAGTGCAAGGGGAGGAGCGACTTTTTGTGGCTATGCCCAGTCGCCGTGATGACAACGGGGTTTTCCGTGATATCGTTCACCCCATCGACAGCGAGCTTCGCAATGAGATAGAGGGAGAGATACTTTCTGCTTACCGCATGGAGCTTGACAGGCAGGCGGCGGAACAGCAGGATTTAAGCTGAAAACGACAAAAAAAGCCGATAAAACAGGCATAAAAAACGGGCGAACAATGTGAAATGTTCGCCCGATTATTTTTTTCAGCTTTTAGCCCCAAATTTTATCGCCCATGTTTGAGAGATAAGCTGTAAGCTCTTCTGCCATTTCATACTGCTCAGGAAGTCTTGGGTGACCGGGGGTCGCCTTGCCTGTTCTTGTGAACATGAAATGTGTTATCTTCTCGTCATTAAGCTCGTTTGCTATCTCGTCAACGGCTTTATCCCACTCCTCACCGTGGCAGAGAACTGTCAGCAGAAGCACGAATGTTGCGTTTGGATACTTGCTTCTAAGGTCAAGGATAATGCCCTTGTAGGCATTTTTCCACTTTGCTCTGTAATCGGGGTCGGCGATATCGAAATCCTCGTGGCCCTCGTTATGCGGGTCGTTCTGACCCACTGCAAAAAGCACAACGTCAGGGGTATAATTCTCAAAATTCCAAGGTGTTACGCCCTTTGCACCCTCTGGGAAATAGCAAAGCTTATTGTATACAGACTCCATGCCGATATAATTCGGGGCATGATAATAGCCAGTGTTATCGAAAATTGCGATTCCGCCCTGTGCGATATTATGGATCTGTGCGCCAAGGTTTCTTGCTGTTATCATTGCATAGCTATGCCATGCGTTATCGTAAACTCCCTGATGATCCTCAGGGTCACAGCTTGCAACAAAGTCAACTGCCTCGCACACTGCGCCTGCAGAAACAGAGTCGCCATAGCATTCTATTTTTCTTGCAGGGAGAGGAGAATTTTCAAGAACTTCTCCGTCGGAGTCTATTTCAAAGCCCACGAACTCAAAGTAATGGGAAGCGTCCTGCCTTTTAAAAAGGGTGACGGTATGAGTGCCTTTTTCAAGGTCACAAGCGATATCAAGAGTGATATCCTCGTCATTTTTATCGAAAGTCACCTTGCCCTCTTTGCCGTCTATAACAAAGCCAAGCTCCTGAATGTTGAAATACTTATGGTTTTTTATCACGGCGGATACGCTTGTGCCTGTGAAAGTCATTTTTACATTTGAGCCTGCGTAATAAAACTCAGGGCGTGTTTTGTCGGAAAAGTCTATTCTGCCCATATAAGTAAGAAAGCTGTTGTCTGCTGTTATAAGCTTTTTATTCTCTGCCATTTTTTCATATCCTTTCGATACTATGATTTTTTGCATATGTTTATTTTAGCTTTTCAAGGCGTTTTTGTCAAGGATATAAAACGTTTTCAGAGAAATATTTTTACACGGAGCGAATATACATAGATAAGAAAAATATCAGGGGGTGCTTTTATGAATGATACTCAGGGCAGGCACAATGCCATTCTTGAAAACAGACAGCGTTTACAGCTTTCGGGCGTGACGGACGTTGACAGCTTTGACGAGGATGAGATAAGGCTTTTCACACAGCTTGGAGAGCTGACGATAAAAGGCAAAGACCTGCACATAAACGAAATAAGCGTTGAATCGGGAGATGTTTCCGTGGAGGGAGATATCTGGGCTTTGGTTTATGGAGAAAAGGACAGAAAGAAAAAGCTCTCGGCGATAGGGAAGATATTCAGATAACATATGTAAGGGCGACCTTAGGTCACCCGTTGGCTGACCGCTAATTGTGGTCGGTATATCCGCATTTTTGTTGGATAGCTATTCACCGAAAAAACTGCGAACAGGCGGGCGAACGCTGTTCGCCCCTACAAGTGGGGGGTGTGTATTCGGGCGGTTTTTAAGCCAAAAGTATATGCAATGTCATTGCACAGTGCAAGAGGTCGGAGAAAGGGGAAAGATAAATGAAAGAAATGCAACTGGGGCTAGAGCTTGAAAGGGAGCTTTTTCTGCTGTCTGTGGTTCTGGGCTGCGGGCTGGGGCTTTTATATGATATTTTCAGGGTATTCAGGGCGGCTTTGCCACATGGGAAGATACTCACCTTTTTTGAGGATATCATTTACACATTTCTTTACGGCTTTGCACTTTTCACATTTTGCACCGGGCTGACGGGGGCTATAAGAGGGTTTGTTTTAGTCGGTATGCTAACAGGGTCTGTGATAGAACATCTTACTGTAGGAAACGCTGTTGTATCCGTACTGAGGAGCCTTTTTTCGATCATCAGAAAACTATTTGCTAAAACGTTTTCGCCTGTGGTTAAATTTATTACCAAAAGAGCAGGCGGTTTCATGAACTGTTTTGTGAAAAAGTGCAAAATTTCCTCTCTGCGAAAAAAAACTTCTAAAAGCACTTGAAAACTCTCTTTTGATTAGTGTATAATAGAAAAGAGTATAGGTAACGCCTCATGACAGTTATTGGGGTATTGCTTATGGAAAGGTCGGTTTTGTAATCAAAAAAGGAGTACGCAATGCTAGGTTTTAAAAATAAAACGTCCGAAACGGCTGACGCTGAAAAGGACGCTGCTAAAAAAAATCCAAAGCCGAAAAGATCAAGATTTGTTAAGCTTCTGACTATTTTTGCTGTTGCCGCTCTTGTTGTTTATTCAGGGGTGATTATCATCTCACAGCAGGCGCAGATAGCACAGCTCAGAAAAGAGTCAGACGCTATAAATAAAAAGATAACCGCCGCCAAGCAGCTCAATGATGAATACACAAGGCTGCTCAGTTCTGACGACGAGGCGGAGTATATGGAGAAGATAGCTATTGAAAAGCTGGGCTATGCTTATCCTAATGAGCGCAGATTTTATATTGTAAACAACAGCGACTAAGGCAAACACGGTCTTTTGACCGTTCATATAGCAGAATTTTTATTGCAGAGAGGACACAAAAATCAAATGCAGCTTGAAGTAGGAAAAATTTATGAAGGAAAAGTAACAGGTATCACAAAATTCGGAGCATTTGTGGAGCTTGACAAGGATACGACAGGAATGGTCCACATCTCGGAGGTTGCGAACACATTCGTAAACGAGATAAAGGATCATCTTACTGAGGGTCAGACCGTCAAGGTAAAGGTGCTTAATTTAGGCGACGACGGAAAGATATCGCTTTCTATCAAGAAGGCTCAGCCTGCGCCACAGAGAAAGCCAAGAGAGAACGGTCACCAGGGTGGCAGAGAGGGCAGACCTAACGGTGGTCAGAGAAATTTCAACCGTCAGGGAGGCAATTCTCAGGGCAGACCTAGAAACGACTATAACAGGGATCACAACAGAGACAGAGCGCCACAGGATTTTGCTAAAAATCCGCCTCCGGTATACAATGCTGACAGCAATTCAGGAAACGCTGATTTTGAGGATATGCTCAGCAAGTTCAAGGCGTCAAGCGAGGAGAGATTTTCTGATCTGAAAAAAGTCATTGACAACAAGAGAAAATCTCCGTCAAGAAGAAAATAGATACCGATACATAAAACAGAGGATATTCAGTCATGAAAAATTTCAAAAAGACTTTCGCGTTTATATTTTTCATGCTGGCAGGAATAATACTTGGTGCGTTCATAGCTTACGTCTGTGAGGGCAAGGATTATGTGGGCTGGCTTGCATGGGGAAAAAATGTAGGCGTTGAAAGCTTTGCTATAGACCTGTATGTGATAAAATTCAATATAGGTCTTATGGTCCATGCAACTATCTCGCAGATATTCACTATTGCTGCGGCGCTTATAGTGTTCTCAAAGACCTGCAAGGGGCTTTAAGGAGAGTAAATTTTAAAATGAGATTTCTAAAAACAGCAGCAGTAGCTTTAACAGTGGCTGTCTGCCTTTTATGCACTTCCTGCGGTACGCCTGAGCTAAAGCATGACACATTGGTATATCAGGCAAGGGAGGACTATGCGGCGCTTGACTCCGCAAAAGTCGTTATAACCAACGAGGACACTGGTGATATCGAGCAGGAGTTCACTTTCAAGTATGACGAAAAGGATGTGCTGACCTATTCTTACTACGGCAAGAACGGTGGAAAGGAATACGCTCAGTATAACAACGGAATCGAGAGCTACACCTATGATAACGGAGAATACTCACATTTAGTAAAGGGCGACAAGGACTTTTCAAAGTACACAAGAAAGGCAAAGCACCCACAAGCTGACGAGGGTATGCTGATGTTTGCACCGAAAGCTGTTGAGTCTGTTTCTGACATTATCGGTGATGACGGCTCTGTTACTGTGACGTATGTTTATGACGTTTCAAAGCTGGGAAAGGACGCTGAGGAGATAGGCACAAAGGGCTTTTCCACAACCTATTTTTTCGATAAAGACGGTGAACTTGAATACTTCACTGAAAACACTGTCACAAAGAACGCTCAGTACAACTATCGTGTTGACATAACAGAAAGAAACTCTGTTGACAAGATAG